>Ga0189291_100021_pt1 | contig 370991 bp, 356 predicted proteins | sample UW1redminimetaG_FD_130331 | JGI IMG/M metagenome (GOLD analysis project Ga0189291, IMG submission 130331) | Marine microbial communities from the Costa Rica Dome - UW179B-red mini metaG | ecosystem: Environmental > Aquatic > Marine > Oceanic > Photic zone | place: Costa Rica: the Eastern... | reverse complement strand
CTCAAGCCGATGGTGCCAGCCACAGGATGACAAGGAGGCATCGCCTCAGACTGCCCAACAAAATATGCGCCGTAACCATACCCAACGCATAAACCCAAACGACTTTTTCAACAAAATCAGCCCTCCTTACCAGTTCTCCGTGGTGCAGCGAATGTCGGCTATCGAAACGGTGCATGTGTCCCGAGTGATGCTGATTTGAGCAAGCTCGACATCGCCTGAACCTTCTGCGTGCGATGCAGGTCAACATGTGTAACCAGCCATAGCGGCACCGACCACGCCTTGTTTTGTGGCAATATAGCGCGGAAACTGCCGCGCTTAATGGCTTCGTGATTCCCCATAAATCCAATTCCAACCCCTGAGGCGATCGCTTCGACGCTAACCCAGATGTCGCGTGAGGCCATCGCAATCTGGTCCTCTCGTACGTGATCCTTGATCCATGCGGCGAAAGGTGGGGCGTTGTTTTGAACCAGTGGCACGACGAACTTGTGTTTGGCTAGATCGTCCATACCTTTGGGCAAACCGTGCTCATTAACGTAGCTTTCATGGGCAAAAAGATTAAACCCAACTTTTCCGAAATGGTGGACGACATAGTCAGGATGGTCTGGCTTTGCGCCTGCGCGCAAGGCTATATGTGCCTCGCCGTATTCAAGCTTGGCCAGGTCTTCTGAAGCATCGATCACGACCGTGCACTGCGGATTCTCTGCCCTGAAGGCTGTGACAGCGGGCATCAAAATCCCGGCAAAAGGTGCGAGAATGGTCAATTTGATCTCGCCGTCGATCTGCGCTTTGCCGCCCTGAACACGCCCGGCAAGATCGTCAATCAAGCTCTCGGTTTTTTCGGCCACCCGCAGCATATCCTCACCAACTTCGGTGAGCGCATAGCCACGCGCATGGCGGATGAAGATCCGCGCACCGATCTCTGCCTCAAGAAGATCAATGTGGCGGTTAACCGTCGCGCGATGATATCCGAGCGCCTCGGCCGCCGCGCTCACCGTGCCAAGCTTTGCGACTTGAAATGCAGTGCGGAGCTCTGCCCATTTATCCATTTTCATATGCCTATTTGGCGCGCACTTACTGCCATTTGGTGCGCATTGTGGTCAAATTCAATACATTGCATCTAGGGTATCAAATCAACCCTGGAGTCACTCATGACGTATTTTTCGATTGGTCTTCGCACCTTACTCACCTTGGCTTTCATAGGGGCCGGCGGTGCAAAATTGGTAGGCGTTGAGATGATGGTCGCGACGTTCGATCAAGTCGGGTTGGGTCAATGGCTACGGTATTTGACTGGCCTAATCGAAGTCGCAGGCGTTGTTCTGCTGTGGGTGCCACGCAAGCTGATCATTGGTGCCGCAGTGCTTGGCGGTACGATGGTCGGCGCAGTCCTGACCCATTGGCTTATTCTGGGCCCATCAGCCGTACCAGCTATCGTGCTGGGTCTGTTTTGCACCGCGGTGCTTTACATCCACCGTGATCAAATCGCGCAGGTCTTGGGCCGCGCATCTTCTTCTACATCTTGATTGCACACCGCATGCCTTCACGTTCCACAATCCTTTGCTTTGCTGCGACCAATAGCGCTCAATCCATAAACAAGCGCCTCGTGCGACATGCGGCGAAGGTGCTTCAGGACGAGCTGGGTGTTCCTGTGGAAATCGAGATCATTGACCTCAACGACTACGAGATGCCGATCTACAGCCCCGAGCGTGAGGCAGAGGGCATTCCGCAACTGGCGCAAGACTTCTACGATAAGATCGGTGCATGCGATGGGCTGATCATGTCGTTTGCGGAATACAACGGCAGCTACACAGCCGCCTTCAAGAACATCTTTGATTGGTCCAGCCGTATCAAGATGCAGATATTCCAGGACAAACCGGCACTGGTGATGGCGACATCCAAGGGCGGGCGTGGCGGCAAGAACGTTCTGGAGGCCGCGACAAATGGCTTTCCGCATTTTGGCGCAAACATCACGTCCTCGTTCAACTTTGGCCCGTTTTCGGAACATTTCGACGAACAAACAGACCGGCTGAAGACGCCTGAATTGGCCCGAGACCTGCGTGAAGCGCTCCTCGCGTTTGTAGCCGCACTCCCAAATCGCTGAAATCAAGAGAAAGTCACATCATGTCCAAATCTACTCTCATTTTGAAAATCATCTCCGTTCTCTGGGTCATCTGGGGACTTGTCCATTTATTTGCCGGGATCATGACGATTTCTCAGGGAACAGCAGATGCCATCGGAGGCATTGCAGATGCTGTTGATCCAACGCTGTTGGCGGGAACCTACCATGAGGCTGTTGGCGCGGTGCTCAATCAGCATGGGTTCAACCTTGGGTGGATTGGCATTTTCACTGTGATCGGCGGTATCTACATTTGGCGTGCATCCATGACGGCGATGGTCTTCACCGCGATTGTGGGTGGTCTGACCGATATCGGATACTTTATCTTTATGGACTTGGGCGGCTTCGTGAACTTCGTCCCAGGCACCGTGATGACTTTGATGTCTGGCGCGGCAATCATCCTGAGCGTCATTGTTTACTTTGGCAAAACAAACGCCCCAGACAGCCAGAACACTCAAAAGTCGTGACTCCTAACCGACATCCCTTCAGGCATGCACGCCCAATAGAAGTCGGCGTGGATCGCCTTTTGACTTGCCGACCAGATAGAGAAGATAGGGCGCAAAGAACAAGATCCCGAGCGGTGGCGCCAATATCCCAAGGGCGATGCTGCCGCTGGTGAAGTCACCGCGCCATGCCATCCAGATGCCTGAAAGGACGAGGTAGCAGGTGAAGTCGATATTGAACTGGCCTTGCCAGCTGAGCGAGAGGATCGGTGTTAGGAACGGCGTGATCAAGTTGATACCGCCATCGGCGATTGCCGCCACGGTGAACACAACGATCAGGACCGTCATGGCAATTAGGGCATAGCGAAGTCCCGTCATGAATGTATTCCTTCTTGGTTAGAGCTTGTCGGGTCTGCGGGCCGCCACATCGGGCCGACAATCATCAACAGAATGAGCACGTTCCAAAGCGCGTTCGGCCACTGTCCGGATGTGATCGAGCCGAAGCTGTCCACAAAGAACCACGCAAGTGCCCCATACAGTACAGATTTACGCACAGCTTCGGGAGCGGTGTCATAGACCAAGGACGACAAGAGCCAGATGGTGACGCCCCAACCGACAAGGAATCCACCGGTCAATGCAGATAGGAACCGGATTTCCTCAGAGGTGTAAGACGGGAATCCGTCCACCGGCCAGGTTAGGATATCAAGGCCGAGCCGCGCTAGTTCATTGGTGGCGGGAATTGTTCCCAAGGTCAGAACAGGCCCGAAGAAACCAATGACAAGTGCAGAGACTTTGAGCCATCGTTTATGTACTGTATGCGACGCCATTCTCGGCACCTCCTTCGAAAGACACGGAAGTCCTACCGAAGTCAGCAGCAGACTATCAATTACCTCGGAGGTAGGTGCGGCACCGACGTGAATGCGCTACAAAACAGCATGAACGATTTTTCGACGACCCTTAAGACCTGGCGCGCAACGCGGCGCTACAGTCAGCTTGACCTAGCGATGGAGGCCGAGATTTCTGCGCGCCACCTTTCCTTTCTGGAAACCGGCCGCGCACGTCCCAGTAGAGAGATGGTTGTGCGGTTGGGCGAGGCGCTGGAATTGCCACTGGATGCGCGCAACCATATGCTGACCCATGCAGGCTTCGCCGTCAGGTACACTGCACGGGATTGGGACGACAAAGCGATGGAGCCCATCCGGCGTGCTGTGTCGCGCCAGTTGCAGCGTCACATGCCGTATCCGGGGATGGCCCTTGATCGCCTTTGGAATATACGTGAGGCGAACCCGGCTGCGCTCGCTTTGTTCGCGCCATTTGGCATCTGTGTTGGTAGCAGTTTATTGGACATGATGATGCTTGAAGGGTTGCCACATGTTATCGAAAATTGGCCTGAGGTCGCCCATCATGCCGCACTCCGTCTGCGTACCGAAAGCGCCGCACAGGGCGGCATCCCAGAATTCGCCGAAGCAATCCAATATCTGACGTCTGCAGCCGCCGCGTATACACCAACCTCGACACCGGTTGTGCCGACAATACTGATAATGGGAGGTCGGCGACTATCAATGTTTGCCACGATCTCGCAGTTTGGAACGCCCGAGGACTTGCTTCTGGATGATCTGAAGATCGAGCTCTACTACCCGATGGACGAGGCGACGGACCAGATATTCGAGGCTCTGGCGGAGCGCTAGGCGGTAAGCCTCAATCGAGCACCCGAGGTAGGGCCCGTGTCAGATGCATACGTCTAGGCATCTGAAAAATCGTCATTTAGGCGAGTTTGCCAAGAGAAATTACCTAAACTCCGACATTGGTGCAGCCGCAGCGAACGGGGCTCTGTCCCGCATTGTGTAAGTTCAGGCAAAGCGCAGCGAACGGCGGCGTTTTGAAGATCGGCAGTACCCCCCATTTCCAGAGCGGCTGATAGGGCCTGTCTAATGGGATGGTGGCGTGTGTGACGCCCGAAGGTCGGCCGCCGCAATCAAGATTGATCTCTGAGCTTGTTTTTGGGGCCGGACTGGCGTGGCTCCGGACCATTTTGTGAAAGCAACTGAACAAGCGGTGCATTTATATAATAGTTGCTTTGGGCAACTTTCACCTTCTCTAGAAGACCCGATTGTGTGAGCTGGTCGAGATAACGGCCCGCAGTCTGTCGGCCCACACCTACTTCTTCGATGACATATTCAATGCGGGTGTATGGGTGGCGAAACAGATTATTGACCAGTTCATGTGAGTATAACTTAGGATGATCACGCTTTATGCGGTTCTTGTACTCGGACATTAACTGCTTGATTCCAAAAACGAGCTGGGTGGTCTCTTTGGCCGTCTCTGAGACCGCATTGATCATATAGAGCAACCATGGCTCCCACTCCAACGTGTCGCGTGTGTGCTGAAGCAATCTGTAGTATTCGCCTTTGTTTCGAGTGATATAGCGACTGATATACAGTATCGGAATCTCGAGAAGTTCGACCCTGCACAAGTAGAGCACATTCAGAATGCGCCCAATGCGCCCATTCCCGTCAGAAAAGGGATGAATGCTCTCAAATTGATGATGAATAAGGGCCATTGAAACGAGTGGATCTAGGTCCGTTTCCTCTGTCGTGTTGATGAAGCGCTCAAGCGCTCGCATCTGATCCAATATATCGCTGTGAGATTGTGGCGGAACATATACTATTTCGCCTGAACTCTCGTTCTTAAGCGCGGTCCCAGGCATCTTTCGAAATTCATCCGTGCTGCCTTTTAGAGTTTGAAAGAGGGCAATGATTTGGTTGCTGCTTATCATGCCATCTTTCTCAACCAACTGGGAATATCCCAGCCGTAATGCCTCGCCGTACATGCCTACTTCTTTGGCTTCAGGAGATGGGTAAATTCCCTTTCGGCTATCGATTTGAAACAACTCATCTTGAGTTGTGACGATGTTTTCAATCTCCGAACTCGCAGCAGCCTCTTGAAGCATCAAGGTGTCAATGAGTATGCCTTGGTTAGGGATGCTACCTGCGCGACCTTTCAGCTCTGCAAGGTTCTTGTGAGCAATCGTCAATGCCTTCAGAACTTTCCGCGTTTCCAGATCAGGATGTGGTGGCAGCAGCGGTATTTGGTGACGTTCAACGAGGGCTTCTCTAGTTATGGTAGTTGTTTTGGCGTTCATGTAATCATACCAATCACCGTATGTCTAAAAAATCCATTTTTTGCAACATACAGGGATTCGTATGTCGACAAAAGCGCAATTCTTGAATCACACGAGTAAGCAGCCGCCGTTGCTTACTCGTGAACTCGGGCTTGTTGTCACTATGACAAAGGCAGCAAACATAATCCCACCATCAATGCGTCATCCCCCGATCCATCTCGACCTCCCGCGCTTCTAACTCTGTTTCAGCCTCTCTTCGGCGTCCTTCGCTAAGTTCAAGCTCGTGCTCAGTTGCTCGTCTAACGTCCTGTAGCTCGCTTCCTCGTTCAACAATCCACGCAATGCTTTCATTGATACGGCTTGCGAACGCACCAGCAGTGTCACGCATTGTGCGATACCATCCATCTGACTCTGCATCTTGGTTGTCGAGCGTTCCTCTAACCCGCTCAATTCCTTTGCTGAGACCTCGCAGGCCGTCACCAACCGCTCGACGCAGGCGAGCAAGTCGCGTTCTAAGGCTGTCAGGGGTGTCATCATCTACTCCTCCTCGATCTTGATGCAGGTCACTGATCTGCCGCCCAGCGTGCAGGTTCTCAGGCGCGTCTTGGTCGGGTCCAGCACCAGCCACGTCCCGTCCTCCCTGTCGATCCGCGTTAGGCCCAAGCCCGTCAGTTCCGAGCTGGCCAGTATCAGCGTCCAAAGCAAGCTCGCGGCCATCATTGAGACGATCCCCACCAAGAACGTCCCCGTGATCAGCCAAGGCGAGATCGTCAGCCAGCTCTTGTTCTGTCGCAGAAAGGTGCGGGTATCGGTCTCGATTGTACGATGCGCGATGGTCGCAATTTTGCTCAAATCGGTCCTGAAGCTCTCGAGCTGGGATGCCATCGAGGCGGCGTAGTCCTGCCGGATCGTGTCCAGTTCCGCGTTCAATTTCTCGCTCAGCCGTGTCGGCTTGCCAGTCTTCATGGAAAATCTCTCCTTTCAAACGCCAGCGTTCGCCGGTGTCGGGGTCTTGGGCGGTGAGGTAGGCTTTGCCCGCGCGCGGGATGTTAAAGCCCGCATCTGTAAGGCCGTCGAGCATGCTGGCGCGATCTGTGATCAGGCCGACGCTAATTTGGTCTTGTAGCCACGCATGCAGCTCGTCGCGGCCTTGGGCGCGGGTTGGGGTTTCGATGGTGTCACGGACTTCTTGGATCCGCTCGAGCTCCATCGGGTCGGCCCAGCCGTGGCGCTGGTTCATCACATCGCGCAAGGAATCGAAGGCGTTTTGATAGCCGGGAGGTGCGATGTTCAGGCTCAGGCCCGAAGTCAGCTCCAAGCGCGGTGTGCAGAAGTGCAGCTCGACGCGGTCTTCGTGGGTATGTCGGACCCAGAGCATGTCATATTGCGCCGGGTCCAGCCCCGCGAAGGCCAGACGCTCGAAGTGGTCGATGACCTCGGCCTGCTGCTCCTCGGTGGGGGCGTCTGTGGCGGCAAAGCTGATCACGCCCGCGCGGTAGGTCCATTGGTGGCGGCAGGCGTCGATCAGGGCTTCGGTGCGGTCAGGGTTGCCGCGCAGGACCTCCGGCAACGGCTCCCGCGTGACGGTGATCGGCTGACCGTCTGCATCGCGGATCAGGTCACGGTTGTCGTCATAGGCTAGCACCTTGTCCGCGACGAGGTAGCCGACCGGACCAGCGCCCGCGCCTCTGCCGTTGCGAAAGAACTTGATCAGCATCGGCGCGACGCCTCGATGATCTGGGCGAGCTGGCGTTCGATGGTCAGCAGGCGATGGGCAACGGTGAGCGCGTCGAGGTCAACGCGACCCACCTGCATCGCACGGTTCAGCCAGCGAGCAATCTGGTTGAGATTGCCGCCGATGCGCCCAACGGCCAGCACCAGAGCGGGGTCAACGCGGGGGATCGGCTTGCGACGGCGGGCCTCGGTCAGGCCCAAAGCCTCGCGCAGCAGGGTCGCAGCAGGCAGGCCAGCGGCCTCGGCCTTGGCGCGCAACTGGGCCTTCTCTGCCGCTGTGCACCGGAAGACGAAGGTCTCGGTCAGCGGCTCTTTGGTGCGGGGTTTACCCGTGCCGGTGGGGTTCGAAGGGGAGGCTTGCCGCCCCTCGCAAGGTCCCGTGTCAGCAGCGCCAGCGTATGACATGGGTCGCCTTGCTGTTTGCTCTTCGGTGGGATCAGAGGCGGTCATAATCCGAGGCCTGCGGCGTGAATTTGGGCCTCAGTCACCATCTTCGACGCAAGCAAAGCCTTAACCTGCATCGGCGTGATGTGTATGCACATCGGGTGGCTATCGCTGATCCAGCAAGCCAGTCGCGCATGGTGATCGACGCTTGCAACTTGGGCTTCCTCTCGCTTGGCGCGGATATCCTCGATGTATCCTTGCCAGCGCCGCGACTTAAACCAGTTGTCGGAAAAGCAGACCTTGGAACGGGTGAATCCTGCGCTGTCGGTGGCGTAGGCTTGGACGGCTTGCAACAAGTCCTCAGGTGCGGCCCCCTCCTTCATGGCCTCTTCGATCTGGGCAATACAGGCCGCTTTGCCGCACAATCGGTCGGGTGGATAGGCTGCCAAAATCTTCTCAGCCTCATCCGCCATCGCCGCCTCGCGCTTGCGCGAAGGAGGTTCTTTCTTAGGTTCAATGGTAAGGTTCCTGTCTCGTTTTGAGACTACCCCCGTCTCACCCTTGAGACTTTTCTCCCATTTTTTTGAGACGTTTCCCCCCGTCTCATTTTGAGACGAAACCCCGTTGGGACTGCCAGGGCCAGCCTTCGGGCGAGCGCTTGGGCCAAGGGTGATATCGAGGTGCAATTCATATTGGTTGGACCCCCGCCCGCCATCGCCATCCCCACGGGCATGGCGCGTAACAAGTCCGCATTTCTCCAGCGTCGTCATGTGCCGAAACAGCGTGGCCCGACCCATTTCACAGTCATCAGCCAATCGCTTTGCACTGGGATTGCACTGACCGGTTTCTTTGTTGTGGAAATCCGCCAGCTGGATCAGCACGATCTTGGCGGCAGGTTTCAACCCTTTGACGTTCGCGGCCCAGATCAACGCCATGCCGCTCATGACGCCACCTGACCTGCCAGAAATTGGCGGATTGCATGAAGCCTGCCTCCTGATTCTACGGCTCGATGTTGTGGAACAAAACCAGATTTCCTTGTGTCAGATTTGTGCCAATAGGAAACATGCGTTCCTACATCGTTCTGCAAAAGGCTGCATTTACCTACAAAGCAAACACCTTTGCCTATTGCTGTTTTTACTGGGGTTCCGTATGTCCGGCGGTGGGACACCCTTCCCCAACGAAGGGCGCATATCTGAGAGGATAGCATCAATGGCTATTGAACTACCGGTCACGCGGCCGACGAATCCGCGTTTTTCTTCTGGCCCCTGTGCCAAACCCCCCGTTTTTGATCTGACCGCTTTGTCTGACGCGCCTTTGGGCCGCAGCCACCGCGCCGCTGTTGGCAAGGCCAAATTGCTGGAAGCGATCGAAACCACCCGTGAAATTCTGGGCGTGCCTGCGGATTACCGCATCGGCATCGTGCCCGCGTCCGATACCGGCGCGTTTGAGATGGCCATGTGGAGCATGCTGGGCGAACGCCCTGTGCAGATGGTGGCATGGGAGTCATTCGGCGCAGGCTGGGTCACCGATGTGGTCAAACAGCTTAAGATTGAGGCGACAACCCATACAGCGGAGTACGGCGAGATCATCGATATGGCCGCGCTGAACTATAACAATGATGTCTGTTTCACTTGGAACGGCACGACTTCCGGCGTGCGCATGGCAAATGGCGATGCGATTCCGGCAGACCGCAAGGGGCTGACCCTTTGTGATGCTACATCCGCCGCATTTGCCATGGACCTGCCTTGGGACAAACTGGATGTCACGACATTCTCCTGGCAGAAAGTGCTGGGCGGCGAAGCAGCACATGGCATGCTGATCCTGTCACCCCGCGCGGTTGAGCGGTTGGAAAACTACACCCCCGCATGGCCCCTGCCCAAGATTTTCCGCATGACCAAAGGCGGCAAACTCAATGAAGGCATCTTTAAGGGTGAAACCATCAACACCCCGTCGATGCTCTGTGTTGAGGACTATCTGAACGCACTGAAATGGGCGAAAACCGTTGGCGGCCTGCAAGGGTTGATCGCACGGGCCGACGCCAATGCGCAGGCGGTTGCGGATTTTGTGGCCGCCCATGACTGGATTGATTTCCTTGCCGTTGATCCGGCGACGCGGTCAAACACATCGGTTTGCCTGAAATTCACCGATCCACGCATTACCGATGGTGCCGCATTTGCCAAAGCTGTTGCAAAACGGCTGGCGGATGAGAACGTGGCGCTTGATATCGGTGCCTACCGCGACGCCCCTCCGGGTCTGCGGATCTGGTGCGGCGGCACGGTTGAAACGGCGGATGTCGCGGCGATGCTGCCTTGGCTTGCCTGGGCCTTCGAGACCGAAATCAACGCATAAACAGCAGCGGCGGGTCCCCTCCCGCCCCTCACTTATACCGTAGGGCGGGGTTCACCCCGCCTGCCCCTTCTTATTTCATAAAGGACCAGCACCATGGCCCCCAAAGTACTCATCTCTGACAAACTCAGCGAAGCCGCCGTTCAAATCTTCCGCGACCGTGGCATTGACGTCGATTTCCAGCCGGATCTGGGCAAGGACAAAGACAAACTGGCCGAGGTTATCGGTAATTATGACGGTCTTGCGATCCGCTCTGCGACCAAGGTAACCGAGAAAATCCTCGCCAATGCGCCCAACCTTCAGGTCATTGGCCGCGCCGGCATCGGTACTGACAACATCGACAAGGAAGCCGCGTCGAAAAAAGGTGTGATCGTGATGAACACACCTTTCGGCAATATGATCACCACCGCCGAACACGCCATCGCGATGATGTTTGCCGTCGCGCGTCAAATCCCCGAAGCCAGTGCCTCAACGCATGCCGGAAAATGGGAAAAGTCCAAATTCATGGGTGTCGAGCTGACCGGCAAGACATTGGGCGTGATCGGTGCCGGCAACATCGGTGGGATCGTGTGTGATCGTGCACGGGGCCTTAAGATGAAGGTTGTCGCCTATGACCCCTTCCTTGGTGAAGAGAAAGCCAAGAAAATCGGTGTTGAAAAGGTCGAGTTGGACGAACTGCTGACGCGGGCCGATTTCATCACCCTGCATGTGCCCTTCACCGAAGCGACCGCGAATATCCTCAGCCGTGAAAACCTTGAGAAAACCAAGAAAGGCGTGCGCATTGTCAACTGTGCCCGCGGTGGTCTGGTTGACGAAGAGGCGCTGGCCGATCTGCTGAAGTCTGGCCATGTCGCCGGTGCCGCCTTTGACGTGTTCAAGGAAGAGCCGGCCACGGAAAACCCGCTGTTCAACCTGCCCAACGTGGTTTGCACCCCGCATCTTGGCGCGGCAACAACCGAAGCGCAGGAAAACGTGGCCCTGCAGGTTGCCGAACAAATGGCAGACTACCTGCTGACCGGCGCGGTCAGCAACGCATTGAACATGCCCTCCGTCACCGCCGAAGAGGCCAAGGTGATGACCCCGTGGATCAACCTTGCGGGACACCTTGGGGCCTTCATCGGTCAGATGACAGATGAACCGATCAAGGCGATCAACATCCTGTATGATGGCACCGTGTCTGAAATGAACCTTGAGGCGCTGAACTGTGGCGTTGTCGCGGGCATCATGAAACGCGCCAACCCTGACGTGAATATGGTCAGCGCCCCTGTGGTTGCCCGTGAAAAAGGCATCCAGATCAGCACGACCAATCAGGACAAATCAGGCGTGTTCGACGGCTATGTCAAAGTCACTGTGGTGACGGAAAAACGCGAACGTTCGGTTGCAGGGACTGTGTTCTCTGACGGCAAGCCACGGTTTATCCAGATCAAAGGCATTCAGGTCGACGCCGAAATCGGCGCGCATATGCTTTATACGACAAACGAGGACGTGCCGGGCATCATCGGTACGCTGGGTCAGACCATGGGCGAAAACGGCGTGAACATCGCAAACTTTACCCTTGGCCGTTCCGAGGCGAAGGGCGAGGCCATTGCGCTGCTTTATGTGGATGAACAGGTGCCTGCAACGGTCATCGACAAACTGGCTGCAACAGGCATGTTCAGACAAATCAAACCGCTGCAATTCGACGTGGCCTGAAACCACTCGCAATGCTAGACACTCAGCGCCCGCCCCGATTTGGGGTGGGCGTTTTTGATGGAGCCTCCCGATGACCAAACCAATTTATGCCATAGGTGATATTCACGGGCAGCTGGCTGAATTGCACCGCGTGCTTGGGTTGATCGAAGCGGATGGCGGACCGGATGCCGAAATCGTCTTTCTGGGCGATTACACCGACCGTGGCCCTGACAGCAAAAGGGTGTTGGATCTGCTTGTCGAAGGACAGGCAGAGGGGCGCAACTGGACCTTCCTGCAGGGCAATCATGACCGCATGTTTCACTGGTTCATGCGCGATTATCCCCAACACGAGGCCTATCTGCCGGTTGAACTTTACTGGCTGCATCCGCGTCTGGGGGGCGATACGACGCTGGCCTCTTACGGCGTTGAGTTCACGGCAAGATCCCGCATGTTGGAAGTGCATCAGATGGCGCGTAACACTGTGCCTCAGGCCCATGTGAAGTTCCTGCAAGATGCAGTTTTGTCCCATGAAACCGAAAGCCTGTTCTTCGCCCACGCTGGCATCCGCCCCGGTGTTGCCCTGCGTGATCAGGATGAAGAAGATCTGCTGTGGATTCGCAAGGAGTTTCACGTTGACCCACGCATGCACCCGAAACTGGTTGTGCATGGGCATACGCCGGTAGAACGGGCGCAGCACTATGGCAACCGCGTCAACCTTGATAGCGGGGCCGGATACGGCAAACCATTGACGGCAGCCGTGTTTGAAGGAACCGACTGCTGGGCGCTGGATCGAAATGGACGTACGATGCTGGTGCCCGATCCGACGTAGGGTTTACCTGTCAAAAATCCCCCTTTGCCCTTATTCATTAAGCCAACAAATGAGGGGGACCTATCATGAGCACCGAAATCGTTATTCTGGGCGGCGCGCGTACCGCAATCGGCACCTTTGGCGGTGCCTTGGCCGGAACCGCGCCGGTCGATCTGGGCACGGTCGTGGCCAAAGCGGCGCTGGAACGCAGCGGGGTTGAACCCGCACAAATCGGGCATGTGGCTTATGGCAATGTCATCAACACCGAGCCGCGCGATATGTATCTGTCACGGGTTGCGGCGATGCAGGCGGATATTCCCGACAGCGTTCCCGCAATGAATGTGAACCGGCTCTGCGGTTCTGGTGTGCAGGCGATTGTCTCGGCCACGCAGTCCTTGATGCTGGGCGATGCCGAATTTGCACTGGCAGGCGGTGCCGAGAATATGTCCCGCTCCCCCTATATCCTGTCCGGCGCGCGTTGGGGCCAGAAAATGGGCGATGTGGCAACCATCGACATGATGTTGGGCACGCTGAACTGCCCGTTTGGGACGGGGCATATGGGTGTCACAGCGGAAAATGTCGCGGCAGAGCATGACATCAGCCGCGCGGATCAGGATGCCTTTGCGCTGGAAAGCCAGCGTCGTGCCGCCGCGGCGATCGAAGCGGGTTACTTCACAGACCAGATCGCGCCGGTTGAGGTGCGGGTGAAACGGGACATGGTGCCCTTTGAAGTCGACGAACACCCCAAGGCCACGACACTCGACGCGCTGACAGGTTTGCGGACCGTGTTTCAAAAAGACGGTACCGTCACGGCGGGCAATGCCAGCGGCATTAACGACGGGGCAGCGGCGGTTGTGCTGGCCACGGCAGATGCCGCAGCGCGCGCCGGTCTGACGCCCCGTGCGCGGGTCATCGGCTATGCCCACGCAGGTGTTCGGCCTGAAGTGATGGGCATTGGTCCGGTTCCGGCAGTGCAGAACCTGCTGGAGAAAACCGGGTTGAAAGCAACTGATTTCGATGTGATCGAAAGCAACGAGGCCTTTGCCTCGCAAGCGCTGGCTGTCACCAAAAACCTTGGGTTTGATCCAGCCAAAGTGAACCCCAATGGCGGCGCAATCGCGCTGGGTCATCCGGTGGGCGCAACCGGTGCAATCATCACCGTCAAAGCCCTGTATGAGTTGGAACGAACGGGCGGCAAACGCGCCCTGATCACCATGTGCATTGGTGGCGGTCAGGGCATCGCCCTTGCCATCGAACGGATCTAACGCCCGGAGCTAAAACAGTGCGTCGATCAACAGCAGCGCACCGATGCCCGTCATGGCCCCGACAAAACCCGCAAGAACAAACCAGCGTTTGCGCGGGCGGCGGTCCACTTGCGGTGGGTTGGTCTGGCGCATCAAGGCATCCTCGACCAGCCCGGGCAGGCGCGGACCAAAGCGGGCCAGCACCATGGCTGTATTCGCCAGATCAGTGACGACGGCACGCGGACCGATGGATTTGCTGATGTAGTCGGTGACAATCGGGCTGGCCACTTCCCAAATGTTCATATTCGGGTTCAAGGACCGCGCAACCCCTTCAACAACCACCATGGTGCGTTGCAACAGGATCAGCTCGGTGCGGGTTTCCATCCCGAAACGTTCTGTCACTTCAAACAGATAGGCCAGCAGCCGCGCCATTGAGATATGGGTGGCGTCCATCCCGAAAATCGGCTCGCCCACTGCCCGCAAGGCACGGGCAAATTCATCCACATCTTTGTCTGCGGGCACATACCCGGCCTCAAAGTGTACCCGCGCGACACGTTTGTAGTCCCGCCGGATAAAGCCAAACAGAATCTCGGCGTAAACCCGACGGGTGTATTCATCAATGTGCCCCATGATACCGAAATCATAGGCAATGATATTGCCGTTGGGTGCGACTTTCAGGTTCCCCTGATGCATATCCGCATGAAAATACCCGTCGCGCAGCGCATGGCTGAGGAACAGTTGCAGCACCCGATTGCTAAGTGCGACCCGGTCATGACCGGCCGCATCAATCGCGGCATTGTCCCCCATCGACACACCATCCGCCCATTCCAGCGTCATCACCCGGCGCGAGGAGTGATTCCACTTGATCGCGGGCAGTTGGAAACCCTCGTCCTTATCTGTGTTGGCAGCAAATTCAGAGGCCGCAGCGCTTTCCAGCCGCAGGTCCAGCTCACCGCGCACCACACCATCGAAATGTTCGATCACATCCATCGGGCGCAAGCGGCGCGAGCCGGGGGAAAACAATTCAACCAGACGGGCGGCCAGATAAAAGGCGTCGATGTCCTTGCGAAATGCCTTTTCGATACCTGGGCGCAGCACTTTGACCGCGACGTCCTCGCCTGTGTCCACCAAAGTGGCGCGGTGGACCTGTGCAATGGAAGCGGCAGCGACAGGCGGACTGAATTCGGAAAAAATCTGTTCCAGTGGCAAGCCCAGCTCGTGTTCAACTGCGGCCTTGGCCTGTTCTGTGGAAAACGGCGGCAGCTTGTCTTGCAACACACGCAACTGCACGGCCAGTTCATCCCCGACCACATCAGGACGGGTCGACAAAACCTGCCCGAATTTGATGTAAGCCGGGCCAAGTGCAGTCAGCGCACGGGTGGCGGGCGGCATGGTCGGATCACCGCGATAGCCCAGAAACTTGAACGGCAGGCCCAGCGCCCGCGCAACAAAGCGCAGTGTTGGTGTGGCCTCGAAGGCATCCAGCACGACGTTCATCGCGCCAGCGCGTTCCAATGTCGCGCCGGTACGGATCAGCCGCCAGATGTTATGCGGACCTCTCAAAGCTTCCAACCAGAATGCAGGGCGGCGATGCCCATGGTGAGGTTGCGATATTTCGCCTGTTCAAAACCGGCGGCGCGCACCATGCTAAGAAAGGTCTCTTGGTCAGGAAAATTGCGAATCGATTCAACAAGATATTGATAACTGTCACGATCATTCGCGATCACCTGCCCCATGCGCGGGATCACGTTGAAACTATAAAGGTCATAGGCCTTTTGCATCATCGGATTGGGCAGTTGGCTGAACTCCAGCACCATCAGACGACCGCCGGGGCGCAATACACGATAGGCTTCGTTCAAAGCCTCTTGCGGGCGGGTAACGTTCCTGATTCCAAAGCTGATGGTGTAAACATCAAATGTGTTGTCCTCGAACGGCAGCGCCATGGCGTCACCAACAACCCAGTCAAGACTGTCGGCCATTGCAGCCGCTTCGGCGCGTTTGCGCCCCTCAACCAGCATCCCTTCGGTCAGGTCACAAACCGTTGCATGACCCGCACCCGCACGTTTCAGGAATTTGAACGATACATCACCCGTACCACCAGCCACGTCCAACAGCTTTTGACCGGCACGTGGTGCCAGCCAATCCATCATCGCCTCTTTCCAGATGCGGTGAATGCCAACACTCATCACATCGTTCATGATGTCGTATTTATTGGCCACGTCAGAAAACAGACTGCGGACCATGCCCGCCTTGTCGTCCTCGGGTACGGTTTGGGAACCGAAATGCGTCGTCTTGTCGTTCATGGCTGTTGTCCCGATATTGTCAAAGACGAGATATAGCGCCAAAGCCATAGATACAAACAGCCAATTGCCGCAGGTCCACCGGAAGGAAAGCCAATGCCAGAGTTACCCGAAGTAGAGACCGTGATGCGCGGACTGGCCCCTGCGATGCAGGGTGCGGTGATTGCACAGGCAGATGTGAACCGGCCCAACCTGCGCTGGCCCTTTCCCGTGGATATGGCAGAGCGCCTGACGGGTCAGACCGTTCTGCAACTGCGCCGCCGGTCCAAGTATATTCTGGCGGACCTCAGTTCGGGGGAATCACTGCTGATCCACCTGGGTATGTCAGGGCGGATGCTGGTGTCAGGTGATCCTCTGGGACAATTTGCGCAGGAACATCCGATAGCGGAAAAACACGATCACGTGGTATTTCATATGGCCAATGGTGCGCGGATTACCTTCAACGATCCGCGCCGTTTCGGGGCGATGGATTTGCTGGATACCGCAACAGCGGCGCAGCACAAATTACTTGCAGTGCTGGGGCCGGAGCCATTGGGCAATGACTTTCACGAGGCGCATTTGATTGCCGCGTTCAAAGGGCGCAACACACCGGTGAAATCCGCGTTGCTGGATCAGCGGATCATCGCGGGTCTGGGAAATATCTATGTCTGTGAAGCACTTTACCGCGCCGGCATTCATCCCGCACGCAAGGCCGGCAAGTTGTGCCGCCCCCGTGTGGCGGCACTTGTGCCAATCATCCGCGAGGTTCTGGGGCAGGCGATCGAGGCAGGAGGATCATCGCTTAAGGACTTTCGTCAGGCGGATGGGGAACTGGGCTATTTCCAGCACAGTTTTGACGTTTATGGGCGCGAGGGGGACCCTTGCCGGACCCCGGAATGTGCGCAGGTGATCAAACGGATCGTTCAATCGGGACGTTCATCTTTCTACTGTAGTCAATGCCAAAGATAGCTTGAAACGATGCGAACCCGTGGTATGCACGAACGCCAGTGCGTAACAATAAAAGAGCATTCTTGATGGCTTATGAAACGATCACGTTAGATGTCGACAATCATGTGGCCCTTGTCACGCTGAACCGTCCTGACGCGCTAAATGCGCTGAATGATGTGTTGATGGGCGAACTGGCTGATGCCTTGAAAGGCTGCCAGGAAAACGAGAAAGTCCGTTGCATCGTGATCACCGGGTCGGAAAAGGCCTTTGCTGCCGGTGCCGATATTGCGATGATGAAGGACAAGTCTTTTGTAGAGGTCTTTGCCGGCGATCTGTTCACACCAGAGACAGACCAGATCATGCGCGTGCGTAAACCGATCATTGCTGCCGTGTCCGGCTATGCGCTGGGCGGTGGCTGCGAACTGGCGATGATGTGTGACTTTATCATCTGCTCCGAGACCGCAAAATTTGGCCAGCCAGAGATCAACCTTGGCGTTGTGGCCGGTATCGGCGGCACCCAGCGTCTGACCCGTCTGGTGGGCAAGTCCAAAGCGATGGACATGAACCTGACCGGCCGCTTTATGGATGCCGCCGAGGCAGAGCGTTCCGGCCTTGTCTCGCGCGTGGTACCCGTGAAAAAACTGATGGAAGAGGCGCTGGGCGCTGCGGGCAAAATCGCAGAAAAATCCATGATGTCGGTGATGGTTGTCAAAGAAGCGGTGAACCGCGCCTATGAGGTGCCATTGCGCGAAGGCCTGCTGTTTGAACGCCGGATGTTCCATTCGCTGTTTGCGACCGAAGACCAGAAGGAAGGCATGAGCGCGTTTATCGAAAAGCGCGAGGCGCAGTTCCGGGATAAGTGATCAAGGAGCGGATGGCCGCGCTGCAAAGCAGTACGCGGTCATATGCCAAACCCTTGATCTGACCTGAGCGCACAGCGGTTTCCATCTGGATCGTGAAACTCCGCGGTTGTGCCCCAGGAATGCTCCATAACCTTTACAGTGACGCCCTTAGCTCGAAGCGCGTCACTGGTGGCTTTAACATCTTCAACGTTAAAGCGGAATTTGACCGGTGACATTTCGATGGGCTTCGGACCATCATATGCGACACCATCATTTTCGACCATCAGATAAGTATCCCCAAGGCTAAAAGTGGTCAGCCGCTCTTCCGGCCGGTCGATCCTGTACAAGAGATCCAGTTCAAGCACGTCCCGGTAAAAAGCCACACAGTCGTTATAGTTCTGTGTGAAAAGAATAATTCCGGCCATTGTGTATCGCATTTTCCATCCTTTCCTGTCGTGAGCAAGCGAACATCCGCGCTCCCTTGCTGACGCTACAAGCTGAAGCATGGTTTAGCTCAAGCAGAATTTTTGGTGATTTGGTGTTTCTCTGCAGGCGCAGGGCGGCCAACTGCGCAGCACACCTTTACAACCTTCCCCCAACCCCGCTATAGCCGCCCGATACATGCGCGTGCAGCCCGCTCAGGCTAGAATCACCTTCCCCGATGGGGAACCGTTTCAAACGGTCAGGGTTTGGCGTCACGCGTCGAAATTTTGAATATGACCCAAAGGTAGATCCGCATGGCCAATACACCACAAGCCAAAAAACGCGCCCGTCAGAACGAAAAGCGCTTCCAGATCAACAAAGCACGCCGTTCGCGCATCCGCACGTATCTGCGCAAGGTTGAAGAAGCTATCGAATCTGGCGTGAAAGAAGACGCAGTTGCCGCACTTAAGGCGGCCCAGCCAGAGCTGATGCGCGGCGTGACAAAAGGGGTGTATCATAAGAACACCGCTTCGCGGAAAATGTCCCGTTTGGCGGCACGCGTTAAAGCAATCGCATAAGAATCATGATTCTCACACTGTGAGGATTAGCTAATATACTGATAAAAAAGGCGTCGGCATCCGGCGCCTTTTTCTTTGAAAAAATGGTCTCAAAAAATGCCGAGAGATTCTTTTCGGCAATTCACGAGTCAAGTTTGAAGATGTGTTGAAGCGCCCCCTGAACAATTGCTACCACAATAAGGCGATTCACATCGCAGGGGGACAGGCTTTGGAAAAAGGTGCAAGTTGCCGCGCATCTTAAAAGCCCAAAGGACGATACAGGCCACTGGGTCTAGGTAGCCGAAATGCAGATGCGGTTATGCGTATCTGACCTGTCACATAATAAATAGGCGGGGATCTCGTCTGACGGATGTCATCCGAATGGGTGTCATTATGTCGGCGGGTCATCCTGCAATGTGTCTATCGGACGCAAGTCGGTTACTTGGTTGTAGCCGAACCGGTTGATGCGTGCCGGTCGAAGATGAGTTGGTAGGTGCCGGAACTTTCCGGTGTTGGGATACAGGGACAGAATGTACAAGATGACGCAGGACCAATGGAGCAATATCAGGCAGCGCCTGTTGAAGACCGTCGGACAAAACAGCTTTACCACATGGATCGCGCCCATGGTTCCGGGCGATATCAAGGACGGCATCATCACTTTGAATGTGCCAACCAACTTCTTTGGCAATTACGTCAGCCAGAATTTTTCAGACCTGATTCTGCACGAGATCAACGCAGAGGGCATTGATGTATCGCGGCTGAATTTTGCGATTTCCGCGAAACCTGCCGCCGCTGCCGAAACCACCCCGGCACGGGCCAAACACACCACTGCGGCGACAAAGCCCGCAGTGGCCACGCCCGAAAGCGTCACCACCACCGCCCCGCTTGATCCACGTTTCAGCTTTGACAACTTTGTTGTTGGTAAGCCAAACGAACTGGCCCATGCCGCCGCGCGCCGTGTTGCCGAAGGCGGACCTGTCACATTTAACCCGCTGTTCCTTTATGGTGGTGTTGGCCTTGGTAAAACCCACCTGATGCATGCGATTGCCCGCGAATTGCAGCAGCGCCAGCCAGAGATGTCTGTGCTGTATCTGTCAGCGGAACAATTCATGTACCGTTTCGTGCAGGCGCTGCGCGATCGCAAGATGATGGATTTCAAAGAGCTGTTCCGTTCTGTCGACGTCCTGATGGTGGATGATGTACAGTTCATCGCCGGCAAGGACAGCACGCAGGAAGAGTTCTTTCACACTTTCAACGCGCTGGTGGATCAGAACAAGCAGATCATCATTTCCGCGGACCGCGCCCCGACAGACATCAAGGACCTTGAAGAACGTGTACAATCGCGCCTGCAATGCGGGTTGGTGGTTGATTTGCACCCAACAGACTACGAATTGCGCCTTGGGATTTTGCAAAGCAAGCTGGAAGTGCAGCAGAAAACCTATCCCGGTCTGGATGTTGAAAACGGGGTGCTCGAGTTTCTGGCTCACCGGATCACGTCAAACGTGCGTGTCCTGGAAGGGGCACTGACGCGGCTGTTTGCCTTTGGGTCGTTGGTCGGCCGCGAGATCAATATGGAGCTGACCCAGGATTGTCTGGCTGATGTGCTGCGTTCCAGCGAACGCAAGATCACGGTAGAGGAAATCCAGCGCAAGGTATCCGAGCATTACAATATCCGCCTCAGCGATATGATCGGGCCGAAACGTCTGCGCAGCTATGCGCGCCCCCGTCAGGTGGCGATGTATCTGTCCAAACAACTGACCAGCCGGTCTTTGCCTGAAATCGGGCGGCGTTTTGGCGGGCGGGACCATACAACGGTGATGCATGGTGTGCGCCGGATCGAAGAGCTGAAGCAGTCCGACAGCCAGATTGCAGAAGACCTTGAATTGCTGGGCCGCGCCCTAAAATCATAGACAGGTTTGCAACGACTTATCTGTTTTAACGGGGGGCTCTTTGGCCCCTCTTGCATTTGCATTCACAAAAGCCCAAAAGTCTTGCGAAAGACGGGGAACCGGGTAGTCTGCCTTTCCCGGCAGTCATTGGGAGACGGCACATGAAATTCAGCATCGAACGCGCGGCATTGCTTAAGGCCGTCAGTCAGGCCCAGTCTGTTGTGGAGCGGCGCAATACCATTCCGATCCTCGCCAACGTTCTGATCGAGGCGGAAGGCAGCGATGTATCATTCCGCGCCACCGATCTGGATATTGAAGTGGTCGACAAAGTGGGCGCACAGGTTGAACGCGCCGGGGCCACCACCGTTTCTGCCACCTTGCTGCATGAGATCGTGCGCAAACTGCCCGATGGTGCCTTGATCAACCTGACTGCGGATAGTGCCGCGGGCCGGATGACGGTTGAGGCAGGTCGGTCCAACTTCTCGCTCGCCACCTTGCCGCGCGAGGATTTTCCGGTGATGGCGACCTCTGAATATGCCTCAAACTTCAGCGTGGCGGCCCCCGTGCTGCGCCGCCTGTTCGACAAGTCCAAATTCGCCATCTCTACCGAGGAAACACGGTATTACCTGAACGGCGTTTACATGCATATCTCTGATGCGGATGGCGGCAAGGTGCTGCGCTGTGTGGCAACGGATGGTCACCGTCTGGCACGGATTGATGCGGATCTGCCAGAGGGCGCGTCGGACATGCCCGGCGTGATCGTGCCGCGCAAAACCGTGGGCGAGCTGCGCAAGCTGCTGGAAGATGACGACATGAAGATCGCAGTCTCCGTTTCCGAAACCAAGGTGCGTTTTGCCACGCCCGAAATTACCCTGACGTCCAAGGTTATTGACGGTACCTTCCCCGACTATACCCGCGTTATCCCGCAGGGAAACACGCGGAAGATGGAAGTCGATGCCTCTGATTTTGCCAAGGCGGTGGACCGTGTGGCAACTGTCAGCTCCGAACGTTCGCGGGCGGTAAAGCTGCAATTGGATGAGGACCGGCTGGTCCTGTCAGTCAATGCGCCCGACAGTGGTGCCGCCGAGGAAGAACTGGTTGTGGCCTATGGTGACGAACGGCTTGAAATCGGATTCAACGCAAAATATCTGCTGGAGATTGCCAGCCAGGTGGACCGCGAGAACGCCGTGTTCCTGTTCAACTCCTCTGGCGATCCAACCTTGATGCGCGAAGGCAATGACATGTCGGCCGTTTATGTCGTCATGCCGATGCGTGTGTGAGGGGCGCGGAAACTTTCAAAGTTTCCAACCGTTTTCCTTGACAGAAAACGGGGCCGCCGATGGGTAACCTGCACCTCTCCCAGCTGACGCTATCACATTTCCGCTCGCATAAGCGTGCCGTGATCGACTGTGACGCGCGCCCGGTTGCCATCTACGGGCCTAATGGTGCGGGCAAGACCAACATCCTTGAAGCTGTGTCGCTCCTGTCTCCCGGACGCGGGCTGCGCCGCTCCAGTGCGCAAGACATGACACGTCGCCCCGAGGCGCTGGGGTGGAAGGTTACCGGCCTTCTGCACGCCCTGAACAATCTCCATGAACTCGAAATCTGGTCGGAGGGAGGGGCTGCGCGCCAGACCCGTATCGACGGTAAGGCCGCGCCGCAAACCTCACTGGGGCGGATCGGGCGGGTGTTGTGGCTGATCCCTGCAATGGACCGTTTGTGGATCGAAGGCGCAGAGGGTCGTCGCCGGTTTCTTGACCGTATGACCCTTAGCTTTTTGCCGGATCATGCTGAACATTCTCTCTCCTATGAAAAAGCCATGCGTGAGCGCAACCGGCTGCTCAAGGATATGGTACGCGAACCCGCGTGGTACGCCGCGCTGGAACTGCGCATGGCCGAAGCAGGTGCCGCCATCCACGCAGGCCGGCTGAACGCGCTGGAGGCGATCAGGGCGGCGCAAGAGCAGGCCGAAACCGCCTTTCCCACCGCGACGCTCACCCTGCAATGCGACATGCCTGCCGCCCCGCAGGATCTGCGCGAGGCACTGGCCGCAAACCGGACCCGTGATCTGGCGGCGGGGCGTACCCTGATCGGGCCGCATCGCGCCGATCTGCAAGGTATCTATGCCGCCAAGGATATCCCCGCCAGGGATTGCTCCACAGGCGAGCAGAAAGCCCTGTTGGTGTCGCTGATCCTTGCCAATGCCCGTGCGCTGGCCGCCGACCTTGGTGCCCCGCCGCTTTTGCTGTTGGACGAGGTCGCGGCACATCTTGATGCCAACCGTCAGGCCGCGCTTTACGACGAGATTTGCGCGCTTGGGGCGCAGGCCTGGATGACCGGCACAGGCCCCGAAATGTTCGCCGCTTTGGGGGATCGCGCACAGGTTCTGGAAGTGACTGAAGAACAAGGCGCCTCGACCGTCCGACAGGTCTGATCGCTGCCGACAATCACCCACAAAATCTTGTGCCATTCGCGTGACAATCCCTTGGGAAACCACTATAAATCGGACAACAAAAAGAGGTTTTTCCGCATGTCCGAGCAAGAGCAAGCACCAGAAGAATACGGTGCCGATTCTATTAAAGTTCTCAAAGGGTTAGAAGCTGTTCGCAAGCGCCCCGGCATGTACATCGGGGACACTGACGACGGCTCTGGTCTGCACCATATGGTCTATGAGGTCGTGGACAACGGCATTGACGAGGCATTGGCCGGTCACGCAGATGCGGTAAACGTCACAATTCACGACGATCTCTCTGTTTCGGTTAGTGATAACGGGCGCGGTATTCCCGTGGGTATCCACGAGGAAGAAGGCGTTTCCGCCGCTGAAGTTATTATGACGCAGCTGCATGCGGGCGGCAAATTCGACAGCAATTCCTATAAGGTGTCCGGTGGTCTGCACGGTGTGGGTGTATCCGTTGTAAACGCCCTCTCCGACTGGCTGGAGCTGCGCATCTGGCGCGATGGCAAGGAACATGTGGCACGCTTTGAGGGCGGCTTCACCACAGAGCACCTCAAGGTTGTCGGCCCCACAGATCGCAAGGGCACTGAAGTCCGCTTTATGGCGTCGACGGATACGTTTTCAAACCTCGAATATTCCTTCGAAACGCTGGAAAAGCGCCTGCGCGAACTGGCGTTTCTGAACTCCGGTGTGCGGATCATCCTGACCGACGAACGCCCCGCGGAACCCCTGCGCACAGAGCTGTTTTACGAAGGTGGCGTAAAGGAATTTGTGAAATACCTTGATCGCAACAAAACCTCTGTCATGCCCGAACCGATCTTTGTCACTGGCGAACGCGACGACATCGGCGTCGAAGTGGCAATGTGGTGGAACGACAGCTATCACGAAAACGTTCTGCCCTTCACCAACAACATCCCGCAGCGCGATGGCGGCACCCATATGGCGGGTTTTCGCGGCGCACTGACCCGGACCATCAACAATTATGCCCAGTCCTCTGGCATCGCCAAAAAGGAAAAGGTCACCTTCACCGGGGATGACGCCCGTGAGGGTCTGACCTGTGTGCTGAGCGTCAAGGTGCCGGACCCCAAGTTCAGCTCGCAAACCAAGGACAAGCTGGTCTCTTCCGAAGTCCGCCCCGCGGTTGAGGGGCTGGTTAACGAAAAGCTGGCCGAATGGTTCGAGGAAAACCCCAACGAGGCCCGCGTTGTCGTCGGCAAGATTATCGAAGCCGCCCATGCCCGCGAGGCGGCCCGCAAGGCGCGTGATCTGACGCGGCGCAAGACGGCAATGGATGTGAATTTCCTTGCTGGCAAGCTCAAGGATTGTTCCGAAAAAGACCCCTCCAAAACCGAAGTCTTCCTGGTGGAGGGGGACTCTGCTGGTGGTTCCGCACAAACCGGCCGTGACCGTCAAACACAGGCGATCCTGCCGCTGAAAGGTAAGATCCTCAACGTCGAACGCGCGCGGTTCGACCGGATGCTTGGCAGTCAGGAAATCGGCAACCTTGTGATGGCGCTTGGCACCGGCATCGGGCGCGACGAATTCAACATCGAAAAACTGCGCTACCACAAGATCGTCATCATGACGGACGCGGACGTAGACGGGGCGCATATTCGAACATTGCTGCTGACCTTCTTCTTCCGCCAGATGCCGCAGCTGATCGAACAGGGGTACCTCTATATCGCCCAGCCGCCGCTTTACAAAGTGTCGCGCGGCAAATCCGAAGTGTACCTGAAAGATCAGGCTGAAATGGACGAATACCTGATCACTCAAGGTACCGAAGGTGCCATGCTGCGCCAGGGCAATGGCGAGGAAATCACCGGGGCTGATCTGGCCCGTGTGGTCGATAATGCCCGCCAGCTGCGCCGCGTTCTGGAAGCCTTTCCAACGCATTACCCGCGCCACATTCTGGAACAGGCCGCCATTGCCGGTGCCTTCGTCCCCGGCGCAGTAGAGGCGGATTTGCAAGGCGTGGCCGACAAGGTTGCCAAACGTCTGAACCTGATCGCGCTGGAATACGAACAGGGCTGGCAGGGCCGTATCACGCAAGATCATGGCATCAAACTTGCCCGCATCCTGCGCGGCGTCGAAGAGGTGCGCACGCTGGATGGCAAAATGCTGCGCTCTGGTGAGGCCCGCAAATCCGGCACCTTTACGGAGCATCTACAGGACGTTTACGATTTACCTGCCACCCTGCTGCGCAAAGATCGCGCACAGGTTATCAATGGCCCGATGGACCTGTTGGATGCCATTTTGGCGGAAGGTGAAAAAGGCCTGTCCTTGCAGCGCTACAAAGGCTTGGGTGAAATGAACCCCGACCAGCTTTGGGAAACCACGCTGGACCCGGACGCGCGCACATTGCTGCAGGTCAAGGTCGAAGACATGGCAGATGCGGATGACCTGTTCACCAAACTGATGGGGGATGTGGTTGAACCACGCCGCGAATTCATCCAGCAGAATGCGCTGAACGTCGAAAACCTCGACTTCTGATCCCAAATGGCAAACACGGGGGCAGTGCAATCCCGCGCCGCCCCCGTGCTTCATCTTACCAATAGATTCAATTCCACAGCATCTGTCCGGCGCAAACGTCCGCGTTCAACGGGTTATTTCAATCCGTTGCGCGCAATATAGCGGGCCAGATCAAGGATAAGCTGCCCTCGGGCCTGTGCGATCGCATTGGGGCCACCTTTCGGGTCAAAAGCCACAGTCAGGGCAAATAACCCCGACCGCTCGCGCCGCCCATCCGCGACAGCCACAAAATACTGGCCCGAAGTTTCGAACGTGCCACTGCTTGTCGCCACCAGTTCCGAAAACCTGATTTCCAGACGCGCATCAGGGAATTCCTCAAACGGCCATGGCTCTGACGCGACACGCCGGTTGGTTAGCCGCGCAAGGTTCTGGCTGAGTTCAAGCGCGATGGCACGGTCCGGCGCATCTGCCCAAAGTACATCCGAAGAGCTGGTCAGTGTACCGTCCGCACCACGAATGGAAATCTCGTCTGACGCGGCATAGCTGGGCAAGGATACATCCTTGACCTCAACCGACGAAAACCCAATGCGCAAGGTATCCCCGATCACTGGCGGGCTGACAGCAAACCGTTCCGCTGATCCGCAGGCGGCAAGCAAGGACAGTAGGAAGAGGGAAATCAAACGGGCAGCAAAAGTCATATCTATCTTCCAAGCAAAAGCGAGTTGGGATTACGTTCAATGGTACGAGCCAAAGACGCAAGGGCGTCAGCAGCTTTTTGGATGTCACGCATCGTGGTTTGTGCCTCCCGGCTCAGCTGGTCACCCTTGTTATAGCCGTCGATGGTACGTCCCGCCCGGTTAAACAGCGCTGTCAGGCGTTCGACAATTTTGGGCAAATCCTTGGCCGATACCGCAACGCTGTCCGCGGCATTGCGGGCCGAGACCAGCGTCTGGTTCACATTCTCAATCGCCCCGCCTTCGCGCAGCTCCTGAAGCGTATAATTCACCTCGTCCAGCGCACGCTTCAATGACCCCGGCAGGGCCTTGGCGTCCTCCGCACCAACAACTGCCTCGGCAGCTTTGGCCAATCCGGTCAACTCGTCAATCAAGGCGTCTACCTCAAGCGATTCCGCTTTCGCCACTACGGCTTCGATCTGCGTAATCAGTGCCGGCACCCCTGCAACAGAGTCTTCCACGGTCTTCGCCGCACCAAGGGCGGAATCCAGCACCTGAGAGATCTTGGTGGTGATCCGCTCCTGTTCCAGCTGTGTCACCAACTCCTCAACCCGCATGAGCGTCGCATTCAGCGTGACAGGAATGTTCTGCACATCCTCAGACGCGACCAGCCCCTGTACTTCACCCAGCAATAAACGCCCCTCGCTGAGGGTCACGTTTACCTCATCCAGCGTCTGTTTCACGGCACCGGGCAGGGCCTGCACACCCTCGCTGTCCACCATCGCTTCGGCGGTTCGTACCAAGGATGTCACTTCGCTGACCAGCTCGTTCAGCTCCAGTGTTTCAACCTTTGCAGCAACAGCTTCGATTTGCGACAGCAGCGCGGGCACACCTGCAACAGAGGTTTCCACAACACTGACCGCGCTGGCGGCAGAGGTCAGAACTTCGGCCAGTTTTGTGGCCACGCGCTCTTTCTCCAGCTCGGTCACCAGCGCCTCGACACGGGTCAGGGTCGCATTCAGGCTGACAGGAATGTTGCGCACATCGTCAGAGGCAACCAGATCCTGCACTTCGCCCAGCAACGCGCGCAGATCACCCGGCGTGGCGCGAATGTCTTCGCTCGACACCAGCCGTTCTGCGGAGTCCATAAAGGTGATGGCGGAATTCAACAGTTCTTCAATCGGCAGGTTGTTGATGCGGGTAAACACCCCCTCAACCGTTGCAGAAGCGTCAGAGGTTTCGTTCTGCGTCGTCGGCAGCACCGGCAAATCGCCAACCTCGCCCACCAGCCGCGCGGGCGGGCTGTCCTCGACCATCACAAGTTCTACCTTCAATCCACCGGTCAGCAGGCTGGCAGAGGCAAGCCGCGCCCGCAGCCCGGCAACCACACGGTTTTGCAGGAATGCCAAAGCTGCCTCTCCGGTGACTTCATCAGGCAGGCCAAGGCGCGCAGGCTGGATCGAAAGCACCACATTCAAACGGACCCGACTGTCCCCGAACTGGTCATAGTTGACGATGCCCGAAAGCGATTCAACCTCACCGATTTTCAGACCGCTCAGCTCCACAGGAGCGCCAACAGTCAAACCAGAGATGTTCTCGTCAAAGATTACGCTGACGCCCAGCGGTTCAACCTCCGAGGAATTGAAAACAGAATTTCGTGCAGTTTCGCGATCCGGGAAAACCTCAAACACTGTGCCATCCGACACCCGTCCCCCACCGGACACGAACGTATCAAATGTAATGCCGCCGCCGATCAATGTCGCAAGCGAAGAGAAATCAATCTCGGCACCTGCTGTGCCAATGCTGACACTGAAACCGGATGCATCCCAAAAACGGGTGGATTGGTTGATCAACGACCGATGATCTTCAAAAATCAGCGCCTCTACAATTGCGAAATTGCCGCGTGGCGAGATGCGGGCGCGGCCAATGCGCCCCACTTCGATCCCCTTATAAAGGATCGGCGCGTTATCGGTCAGCTGGCTGTTGGCGACAGTGCGAAAGGCAATCTCAAGCCCGCCTTGACCGGGCCGAATCAAAGGTGCTTCTGAGGCCCCCGTGAATGACTCCGGTGCCGGGCCCAGCTGATCATCCCATGACCCTTCAATGTAGACACCGCTTAGCACCGTGCTAAGGCCCGTGATCCCGCGCGCCGATACTTCCGGCTGCACGATCCAGAACACCGCACCGTTGTCGATGAACGGGGCGACGGCCTTATCCACCCGCACATGCGCCTGGACACGGTTCAGACCGCTGGTAAAGCTGACCTTTTCGACAACGCCAACTGTCACATCACGGTATCGCAATTCGGTCTCGCCGGATTTGATACCGGCGCCGGTTTCGAACTCGATCGTGATAATCGGCCCGCGGTCATTGTAGGATTGCCAGGCCACAAACAGAGCCACGAACAAAGCTGCAATCGGAATGATCCATACAACCGATGCCCCGCTAAAAAACGCTTTGCGGGCGGGCGACACCGATACTTCTGGCAAGTCGTCATTCATCGTGTTTCGGGTCCTCATTTTTGGCCTGAACATCCCAGATCATGCGGGAATCGAAAGCCTGAGCAGACAGCATGGTGAAGATGACCGACAAAGCAAAGAAAATGGCCGCCGGACCGGGATTAATAGACGCCAGTGTCTTGAGTTGCACCAGCGCAGACAGGATCGCAACCACAAAGATATCAATCATCGACCAACGCCCGATGTATTCAACCACCTCATACAACATCTGGCGACGGTGATTGGAAACTCTGGTGGGGGCCTTAACGCTGATCGCGAGATAGGCAACAGCCCAGAACTTTGCCAGCGGGATCACAACCGAAGCGAACAGGATAATCGCCGCAATGCCATAGCTGCCATAATGCGCCAGTTCGACCGCACCTGAAATGATCGTGCTTTCATCAACCTGAAACAGCGTCTGCGTGCGCAGCATCGGATATACATTGGCCGGGATATAGCAAATCGCCCCCACAACCCAAAACGCCCAGACTCTTTGCAGGCTGAGCGGATCACGGGATTGCAGCTTGTGCCCGCAGCGCCCGCAGACAGCTGTGTCCATCGGCCACGCCTTGGTGCAGCGGCGACAGGCGACAATGCCCAAACTGCGTGCGCTCACGAATTCTTCGGATGTTCCAGACGATACCATACTGACCATTTACACATAAAACTGTCCTGCGCGATCACAAGAACCACAAGAATTCCAAACATCCAGAACGCCGGGCCAAAACCCACCGTTGCCAGATCGGCCACTTTGACCAAGGCCACCGCACAGCCAATTGCGAAAATTTCTGCCATCGACCATGGGCGCAGCGCCTCTGACATACGAAACGCGCGGATCGCATGGCGTGCCGCCGGGCGGTCCAGAACCACGGGGATCAACACATAGAGCGTCAGCAACACCCGCGCGAGCGGCACAAAAATGATCAGCGCTGCCGTTGCCAGCGACAACACAATCATCGGCCCACCGGAGAATGCCAGGGCCGCATCAAGGATCGACACGGCATTCTTATTTCCCGCCGCATCAATTGTCAGAAAAGGAAATACCGCCGCCCCGACGATCAGGAACAGCACCGCGAAAGCCACGGCGATGATGTGCAGCCCCGCGTTGCGGCGCGGCGCGATCAGCACCTTGTGGCATCGCTGGCATACCGCCCTTTCGCCGTTTTCGGGTTTTTTCATCCGATAGGCCGCGTCGCATTGTGGACAGACAATCAAGTCATCCAGAAAGGTCGTGGGATCAGAGGCGGCAAAATCCTTCATCGCGTTAAGATATAGGATTTATACGCCATGCAACACCTTAATTTGCAGTTGGCTTAAGGGGTCGGAAACGCGGGGCGGGAGCCGCCTGCAACACCCCCTCCCGGTGAATCAAGTTTTCGCGCTGCGCCATATGGGGATGGCCCGCAGCCTCTGAAAAACTCAGTACCGGCGTCACGCAGGCATCAGTTCCAGCAAAGATCTGCGCCCAGTCATCACGACTGCGTGAGGCAAAAACGGTTGCGAATTCTGCCGAGCGGGCAGGCCAGTTGGATCTGTCATTCTGGTCCTTCACATATGCGGCGGGCAGCCCCAGTTTTTCCAGCAGGATGGCAAAAAACTGCGGTTCCAGAGCCCCGACTGCAACAAACCCACCATCAGCGCAGGCATAACACCGGTAGAATGGTGCCGCACCGTCCAGCCAGTTTGATGCCCTGTCCTCTGTCCAGCTACCCTGTGCCAACATGGTATGGATCAACCCCATCATCGCAGGCACACCATCCACCATCGCGGCATCCACCACCTGCCCCTTGCCGGTAACACCCCGTTCAATCACCGCCGACAGGATGCCAAAGATCAGGAACATCGTGCCACCGCCATAATCCGCCACAAGGTTCAGCGGCGGCACCGGCGGTGCATCCCCAGTTCCCATGGCATGCAGCGCGCCGGTCAGCCCCAGATAGTTGATGTCATGCCCTGCAACATGCGCCCATGGTCCCGCCTGACCCCAGCCGGTCATACGTGCATAGATCAAATTGTCGGGGCAGGTTTCCGGCCCCAGCCCCAGCCGCTCCATCACGCCGGGCCTGAAGCCTTCGATCAACACATCACTTTTGGCAACCAGATCCCCCGCCGCGGCAATGCCAGCGTCCGACTTCAGGTCCAACACTACAGACTGCTTGCCCCGCCGGTTAATATCGGTCGGGTCCTGAACAACCGGTTTGCGATCAACGGTTGTCACCTCTGCCCCCAGATCAGCCAGCAATTGCCCTGCCAAAGGTGCCGGGCCAAGGCCGGAAAATTCGACGATCTTCAAGGATGCCAATGGACCTTTGTTCATATCTGTTCCTTTACCGTGGTTCCCAACCACCCTATCCGAACACCAAGCGCTTGCGAAAGCTGCCAATCCGGTCACACTGTCCAGATGACCGATGCGACAATACGTTAGGAACGATATGCCAGACTTGGGATCGATGACCAGATTTACCACTTTCGCGCTCGTCGGGGTGCTGACATTGGTCAGCTTCATTCTGATCTTCACCTGGAGCGGCTGGTTCTTCCTGCCTTTCGCACTCTTCGCCGTTCTGACCTGTATGGGCATCTATGACGTGACCCAGACCAGACACTCGATCCTGCGCAATTACCCTATTCTGGGCCATATGCGGTTCTTTTTTGAAGGCATCCGCCCTGAGATCCGGCAGTATCTGATCGAATCCGATCAGGACGAAGAACCCTTTAGCCGCGACAGCCGGTCCTTGGTCTATCAACGCGCCAAAGGCGAAGAGGACGCCCGCCCCTTCGGGACACGCATGCGGGTCTATGATGCTGGCTATTCCTGGGTCACCCATTCGGTCGCGCCTGTACATATCGAGGATTTTGATTTCCGCACCAAAATCGGCGGACCGCAGTGCAGCCAACCCTATTCGGCCTCGCTGTACAACATTTCCGCAATGAGCTTTGGTTCCCTATCGGCCAATGCCATTCAGGCGCTGAACACCGGTGCCAAACTGGGCGGGTTTGCCCATGACACTGGTGAAGGATCGGTCAGCCGCTATCACAAAGCGGGGGGTGGCGATCTGATCTATCAACTGGCCTCCGGCTATTTCGGCAGCCGCGCGGCGGATGGTTCATTCGATCCCGAAAAATTTCGCGAAACAGCGTCACTTGAACAGATCAAAATGATCGAGTTGAAGCTAAGCCAAGGGGCCAAACCGGGCCATGGTGGGATGCTGCCCGCCTCGAAAATCAGCCCTGAGATCGCAGAGGCGCGCGGCGTTCCGATGGGCAAGGATTGCGTTTCCCCCGCCGCACATTCCGCCTTTTCCACCCCGATTGAAATGATGGAATTCATTGGCCAGCTGCGTGAATTGTCAGGCGGGAAACCTGTGGGGTTCAAGCTGTGCATCGGGCATCGGCGCGAATTCATGTGTATGGTAAAGGCCATGTTAGAGACTGGTATCACCCCTGATTTCATCGTCGTTGACGGCACCGAAGGTGGTACAGGTGCGGCCCCGGTCGAGTTCTCAAACCACGTTGGCATGCCGATGATCGAGGGGCTGACCTTTGTGCATAACACCCTGCGCGGTGCGGGGCTGCGGGATCAGATCAAGGTTGGGGCCGCGGGCAAGGTTGTATCAGCCTTTGACATCGCGCGCGCATTGGCGCTGGGCGCAGATTGGTGCAATTCGGCACGCGGTTATATGTTCGCCATCGGCTGTATTCAGGCGCAGGCCTGTCACACCAATCACTGCCCGGTCGGCGTGGCCACTCAGGACAAGACCCGCATGCGGGCGCTGGATGTGGGACACAAAAGCCAGCGCGTCGCCCGTTTTCACCGCAATACAATGGAGGCACTGGGCGAGATGACAGGGGCCGCTGGTCTGCACCACCCCAGTGACTTTCTGCCCCATCACATGATGCTGCGTCAGGGCGACAAAAGCATGGTCGAGGCCAAGGATGTCTATGGCTACCTTCCCGAAGGCTATCTGCTGGATGACAAGGCCGAGGATTACAACGGCAACAAGAACCGCTGGTCACGGGCGCGGGCAGACACATTTGCCCCCGCCGAACAGCTTTAGGAAGATTCGCCAGATTGTGGTTTGGCGTGATTTTCCCTGACCCAAAGCTCAATCTGCGCATTCAACGACGCACCATAAAGGACAAGAAAGCTGGTGATCCATAACCAGATCAGCATTGCGACAACAGCGCCGATCGACCCATAAACCTGATTGTAATTGCCGAAATTTGTTACGTAGTAGGAAAACGCAAGCGACAGCACCACCCAAAGCGCGACCGCGACAATCGCCCCCACAGACAGCCAGCGAAACCGCGCCACCTTGCGGTTCGGCCCATAGCGGTAGAGCACGCCGACACCGGCGAATAAAACAACAACGGCAACAATCCAGCGCAGCCCGTCAATCAACAGCGTGCCGATAATACCAAGCGGGAAAAACGCCAGCAGCACGGGGATCACAACAAGGCTGATCACAGCGACAATCCCAACCCCGACCAAAGCCACCGTCAGCAAGAGGGCCCGAATATAGTGCCTCGCGGTGTTTCGGTTGGGTTGCGCGTATACCGAATTCAATCCAGTGATCATCGCCCCAACACCCGCGCGCGCTGACCACAGGGCCAGCAACAAGGACACCACCCCGGCCCAGCCCAGCGTGTCGCTGCTTGCAGATACAAGGCTGACAACCTGTTGGTGGATGATGTCGAACACACCCGCCGGCATCAATTCGCGCAGATCTTCCAGTTGCGCCACAACCTCTGCCGGATCCGCAACCAGCCCCGCAATGGCGATCAGCGCCGCCAAAGCAGGAAACAAAGACAACATAGAGAAAAATGCAACGCCGGCAGAAATCAGGGCCAGATTGCTGTCGCCAATCTGCACGATGCTGGACTTGAATACATCCCAATACCCGCGAAAACCAAGTCTGGAAATTTTCATAGGCACCTTCATCTTCGTTCCCTCCAACAGATGAAGCGCCCGGAAGCAACTGGCAAGAAAAATCAAGACAAAATAGGCGGGATGTATATGGCCCCCCCTTGCGCCGCGTTGCGCATCCGCGATGATGCCTGCGAATTGAAAGGACCCTCATGACCCTTGCCAGCCCTGCGCTAACCCGCGCCATCAAAGACCGTTTTGCCCATGTGGACAGCTGCCCCTTTGCCGGTCCGCGCATCTTTTTCGAAAATGCAGGCGGTGCGCTGACATTACATTCGGTGGTGGAAACCTCTGCCAAATTTGCGGCCATCCCGGACAATCAAGGGCGTGATAACCCTGCGTCACAGGCACTGACTGCTGTGATCAAACGCGCCAAGGCGGATATGGCCCTGTTTTTCAATGCGCCTGACGGCCAGTTTTTCGTCGGTGAATCCGGGACCGAACTGACCTTCCGTTTGATCCGTACCGCCATCATGGGCACCCCGCCGGTTGGTAAGGTAATCGGATCATCCGTAGAACATCCCGCCTCGCGCAGTGCGGCGCTGCATTGGGCCGGAGTGGCCGGTAAGGATTACGTCAATGTCGCACATGACGATGCCACCGGGCAGGTCACCGCACAGGCCTATGCCGCCGCGATGACGCCAGAGGTTCAGGTTGCCACGATCCTGCATACCTCGCCGGTCACCGGCATCGCCAATGATGTGGCGGCCATCGTGTCGGCCATCCGTGGGGTTGCGCCAGAAGCATTTATCATCGTCGACGGCATCCAGCATGCCAGTCACGGAGGCATCGACATCGCCAGCTATGATATCGACGGCTATGTTGTATCACCTTACAAGGTGTTCTCGCGTCATGGCTACGGTGTGGCATGGGCCTCTGACCGGCTGACCGCCCTGCCGATTGAGACCTTGAAGGACGGCCCTACCGGCAATTGGGAAATGGGCACCCGCGACACAGGTGCCTATGCAACTTTCACGGATGTTGTTTCCTATTTTGACTGGCTGGGCGGCGAAACATCCGATGCCACTGACCCGCGGGCACGGATTGAGGCGGCGGGGCAGGCCATCCACGCACATGAACAATCCCTGACCGATGCGATGTTGAACGGTGTGGATAACCTGCCGGGACTGGCCGATCTGCCCGGCGTCACGATCATTGGCGGACGGGAAAACCCCAACCGCGAGGGGCTGGTCTGTTTTGCGCTGGATCACGTTGCAGCGGACGAAATCGTCGAACAATTAAACGCGCAAGGCATCCGCACCCACATTCGCCGCGCAGACCACTACTCCGGGAATATCCTTAATCCTCTTGGGCTTAAGGCTGCCGTGCGGGTATCGTTGTGCCATTATAATACCCATGAAGAAGTGCGCAGTTTACTTGCCGCGATGAAGGATATTGCAGGCTAGGTCTTGCCAATCCAAAGGAACCGTTCAACGATGGCGACATGAACACACCACTCTCAGAAGCCATTGCCGCCAAACGGGACGACCTGATCGCCCTGACACAGGATCTGATCCGAATCCCGACGTTAAATCCGCCGGGACAGGATTATCTGCTGATCTGCGAATATCTGGACAAACGCCTGTCCGCCCATGGGTTCGAAACCCAGATGATCCGTGCCTTTGGCACACCGGGTGACAGCGAAAAATACCCGCGCTGGAACATCATCGCGCGGCGCGACGGCAAACATGCGGGCGAATGTGTGCATTTCAACAGCCACACCGATGTGGTTGAGGTTGGTGCCGGCTGGACCTTCGATCCCTTTGGGGCCGAAATCTCGGATGGCAAGATTTATGGGCGGGGCACCTGTGACATGAAAGGGGGCCTTGCCGCCTCGATCATCGCGGCCGAGACCTTTATCGAACTGCATCCCGATTTCGCCGGTGCCATAGAGATTTCAGGTACTGCGGATGAAGAAACCGGCGGCTATGGCGGCGTGGCCTATCTGGCTGAGCATGGTCATTTCAGCCCTGACAAAGTGCAGCATGTGATCATCCCCGAGCCGCTGAACAAAGACCGGATTTGCCTTGGCCATCGCGGCGGCTGGTGGGCCGAAATCGAAACCAAGGGCGAGATTGCCCATGGCGCGATGCCCTTCCTTGGCGATTGTGCCGTGCGCCATATGGGTGCGGTGTTGCAAGAGTTTGAAGACAAGCTGTTTCCTGCCATGGCTGCCCGTTACACAGAAATGCCTGTGGTCCCAGAAGGGGCGCGCAATTCGACGATGAACATCAATTCCATCCATGGCGGCGAAAATGAACCTGCCGAGGATTTTGACGGTCTACAGGCGCATTGCGTCCCCGATTCCTGCCGCATTGTCATCGACAGGCGTTTTCTGGTTGAGGAACCGCTGGATCAGGTCCGTGACGAGGTCACCGGCCTGCTTGAGGGCTTGCGCGAAAACCGTCCTAATTTCGACTATGAGATCACCGAGCGCAATTCGGTTCTGCCGTCGATGACCGACAAGGACTCACCCGTCGTGCGCACCGTCGCCAAGGCGATCGAGGATGTGATGGGGATACCGCCGCAATATGTCGCCTCGCCGGGGAGTTACGATCAGAAACATATCGACCGGATTGGCAAGCTCAAGAATTGCATCGCTTATGGGCCGGGCATTCTGGACCTTGCGCATAAGCCCGATGAATACATCGGCATCGACGATATGATCGACAGTGCCAAGGTAATGGGAGCCGCGTTAGAGACGCTTTTACTGCCCGTCACCTGAGGCCAGCGCCAAACCGTCAACGATTCCCGTCAGTGCCGCACCACGGTGCACTTCGGCGCGTGGCAGCCGCGTGGTCAGCGCATCCTGCACCACTTGCATTAAGCTGGAACCACCCACGAAGATCAGCTTGTTCACCGCTTGCGCATCCACATCTGCGGCGGCGAGAGTCGCCTCGGCCGCGGCCCCGATCTGATCCGCCAGCCCGGCCAGTTTCGCGGTCATCATCTCTGCTGGCAGGGGCAGCACCGCCTTGCGCTTTAACATCCCCACCTTGATCACCGGGTTTTCGACCCCCGGCGTATTCGCCATGATCTTGCCCGCCTCAACGGCAAAGGCCAGATCATGACCCAGCTCTTCCTCCAGCACCTTAACCAGACGGGCCAGACGTCCCTCATGCACCGCATATTTTTGCAAATCCTTCGCCGCGCGCAGGGTGTCGGGACCATACAGAAACGGAATCTTCGCCCATGTCGCCAGATCGTTAAAGATGGCGTTGGGCGCAATATGGGTGTCATTGCCAAAGGCGTGGCGGATCGGACTGCCCATGCCAAGCTGCGGCATCACCCGTTTGATACTGAGGCGGCGGTCAAAATCTGTCCCGCCAATGCGCACGCCATAACTGGCAAGAATGTCGATATCGGTGCTGCCGCTCTGCCGGAACAAGGTGAAATCCGACGTACCACCACCGATGTCCACCACCAGCCCCAGATCACCAGCGTTCAGCACATCGCGACTGGCCCGCGCCGCCGCTTCGGGTTCGTTCAGAAACCTGACATCGTCGAAACCTGCCCGTGCATAGCATTCCTTCAAGTCTTCCAAAGCTTGGATGTTTCGGGCTTCATCCTCGGAATGAAACCGCACAGGGCGGCCCGATACAGCGCGCGTGAAGGTCTGGCCGGTAGCCGCCTCTGCGCGTGTTTTTAACTCTGTCAGGAACCGCGCAACAATGTCGATGAAATCCAGCCGCTCGCCCAGCAACATCCGGCTTTCGCGGATCAACCTTGTGCCCAGCAGGCTTTTGAGGCCGCGCATATAGCGCCCCTCTTCACCACCCAACAAGGCGTCAGACGCTGCCGCACCGACCAGCATTTTCTTTTCCTCAAAGTCAAAGAACACAGCCGTGGGCATGGTCGGCTCGTCGCTTTCCAATGTAATCAACTGCGGTTTGCCATCCACGCAAATCCCCGCCGCTGAATTTGAGGTTCCGAAATCAATTCCCAGTGTTGCCGACATCAAACGCCCCTCTTCGCAAGGCCGCGTCTTTAATCCCAACGGACACCAAAGGCAAACCCCTAGCCACCGCCCCGCGTATTGGCTAGCCTCCACTCCATAATCAAAAGGGAGACCACCCATGTTCCATCTATCCCGCCTTCTGCTTGGCGTCAGCACTGCGGCCTTGATGGCCAGTGCCGCTATGGCCAAAGACGATCTTACCATCGCAATCCAGCTTGAACCGCCGCATATGGACCCAACCTCTGCCGCAGCCGGTGCCATCGATTCGGTGCTTTATTCCAACGTATTCGAAGGGCTGACCCGCTTTATGGGCGACGGTTCGGTTGTGCCGGGCCTCGCAGAATCATGGGAGATTTCCGAGGGTGGGCTGACATATACGTTCAAACTGCGCTCTGGCGTGACCTTCCATGATGGCACCACAATGGACGCCGAAGACGTGAAGTTCAGCCTTGATCGCATCGGTGCCGAAGACAGCGCAAACGCCCAAAAGGCGCTTTATGCTGCGATTTCAGAGGTGAATATTGTTAACCCGACGACGGTTGAGGTCAAATTGTCCGAACCCAATGGCAACCTGATTTTCAACCTTGCCTGGGGCGATGCCGTGATTGTGGCCCCCGAAAGCATCGAGAACATCAAACAAACGCCCGTCGGTACGGGTGCGTTCAAATTCGACAGCTGGACGCAGGGCGATAAGGTCGAACTGTCGCGCAACGATTCCTATTGGGGGGATGCCCCTGCGCTGGCCTCTGCTACGTTCAAGTTTATCTCTGACCCCACCGCCGCCTTTGCCTCGGTGATGGCCGAAGATGTTGATGTCTTCTCCGGCTTTCCGGCCCCTGAAAACTTGCCGCAGTTCGAGGCCGATCCACGGTTTCAGGTCCTTGTCGGGTCAACCGAAGGTGAAACGATCCTTTCGACCAACAACAAGATGCCGCCCTTCGACAACGTAAAAGTACGCGAGGCTCTGGCCCATGCGATTGACCGTCAAGCCATCATTGACGGTGCGATGTTCGGTTTGGGCACGCCCATCGGCACCCATTTTGCGCCGCATAACCCGGCCTATGTCGATCTGACAGCGCAATCCAACTATGACCCGGCCAAGTCCAAGGCCCTGCTGGCCGAAGCAGGTTTTGCAGACGGGTTTGAAACCACATTGCACCTGCCGCCCCCCTCCTATGCGCGGCGCGGCGGCGAGATCATTGCGGCACAGCTGGCAGAGGTCGGCATCACCGCCAAGATCACCAATGTCGAATGGGCGCAGTGGCTTGAAACAGTGTTCAAAGGCAAGGACTTCGGCCTGACCATCGTCAGCCACACCGAACCGATGGACATCGGGATCTATGCCAACCCCGAGTATTATTTTCAGTATGACAACAAGGCGTTTCAGGATCTGATTGCCAAGTTCAACACCACGGCTGACCCCGAAGCGCGCAACGGAATGATGGCTGAAGCACAGCAGATCATCGCGGATGACTATGTGAACGGCTACCTGTTCCAACTGGCGCTGCCAACGGTCGCGCAGGCCGGTGTGCAGGGTCTGTGGGAAAACGCGCCAACACAGGCGAATGACCTGACCGGCGTAAGCTGGGCTGAATAAACCACATAAATGTTAACCAAAGGGCCCCTGCACCGCAGGGGTCCTTTTTTGTGAAAGGATCAAGGATGCGGGCAAGTCTTAGAACCAAGGCTATCGCGATCTGCAACGACAAGATTGCAAAGAAAGGTGAAACCGTTGGGCTGTCCTTCTATGCCTTCTTTGCCAACAAAAACGACAACCCCGAATTGCTGATGGAAGCAGCGGAGTGGTGGATCAAGACACATCAGCTGGATCATTTCGAAAAGGCTGTAAAAATCCGCGATATGATTGCCTCAGGCGTATGAGGCCCGCTTGCCTAGCGCCCCAGCCGGTTCGCGAGCCTCTGAACCCCCGCCTTCACCTCATCACGCAGCGGCCCTTCACGGGGCACATCCTGTAATGTCGTAAACCAATGCACAGGCGGGTTCTTGCCCCGTCTGTTTCCATCAAACCGCAGCGCACGCAGCACATCCTCCACCGCTTTCGGCAGGGTTTCGGGGACCTCCAGCCCATTCAGCACGCCCCAAACCTGTGTCCACAACCGCCCGACCGACCAAGGGTTATAGCCACCACCACCCAGCACCAGCAGGCGCGGGGCCATACCCATCAGCCCGCGCAACACGTCCAATTGAGCATTATTGCTCAACGCCATATGCGACAGCGGATCTTCCTCCAGCCCGTCGGCCCCACAAAGCAGAACAATCGCATCGGGGCGGAACGCCGCGACCTTGGGCAGGATCAATCCGTCTCTAACAAAGGCCATTTCGCTATCATTGAATCCCCGCGGCACCGGCAGATTAAACGCGTTTCCACCTCCATCATTCTCTATCCCGCCGGTACGTGGCCACAACCTCGCCTCATGGACAGAGATCATCAAACAATCGGGATCACCGCCAAATCCAACCTCAACACCGTCAGGATGATGCGCATCAATGTCGACATAGGCGATGCGGCGTACCCCATGGTGGCGCAGGCTGAGCATCGCCAACACCGGATCATTCAGATAGCAAAATCCGTTTGCGCGATCCGGCATGCCATGATGCGTACCGCCCGCCGGATTATAGACTACCCCGCCGTCGCGCAGCAGTTCGCCTGCAAGGATCGACCCCCCTGCCGCCGTTGCCGGACGGCGGAAAATCTCGGCAAACACGGGGTTGGTCACGCTGCCGATGTCATGACGCCGGCGATCGCTTTCCTTCGCCTCCTGCTCTTGCTCTACCCGTTGCAACGCCGCGATGTAGTCGGAGGTATGCCAATTGACCAACGCCGAAGGTTTGGCGCGCGGCGATGTGATAAACTGGTCCTGCGGCAGCCAGCCCAGAGCACGGGCCAGATCCATCACGGTCGATACCCGTGGCACCCGCAAGGGATGCCAGCGGCCATAGGTGGAATGGCGAAAAATCTCGTGACCGATAAATTGCGGTTTCAGCATGGGCCAACCTTATCCTTGCACACGAAAAAGGGCACCCGAAGGTGCCCTTTAGTCACTACCTTTAAGCAGTTTCAGCAGTTAGCGTGTGCCGTCAAGACCAGCAGCGGCTTCACTCACCAATGTGTCCAGATTGCGGTCACATTGGGCAACAAGTGCTTCCAGCGCTTCGGTCATCTGCGATTCTTCGGTTGTATTGTCTTCGTTACCATCAGCCTTAGCACCGGAAGTGGTGTCGCCTTCGGTCGCTTCTGCAGCGGTTGTGGTGCCGGTGGAATCTTCGGTTGCTTTCGGCTCACCGTCTGTAGGCATGCCATTTGCGCCGTCATCGATTTCAGCAATTGCCATCTCGGCGACCTTCATCTGGTCACCAGCGTCCAGTGCTTTGAACTCGGCACAGGTCATTGTGGTCATGTCAAGGTGAGCTGCTGCAAAGGCAGGCATCGACATAGAGCTGATCATGGCTGCGGCGGCGATTGTTTTGAACGTACGTGTCATTGTTTTCTCCTCATGCTTCGTTGAAGAGACAACCGCCCCACCCCCAAACAGTTCCAACAAATAAACTGAAGGGATGTTCGAGCACCTGTCATTCGGAACCTAAGCTGCTGAATTAATGCGCAGGTATGGCCGATAAGAACGTGAACCGATTTTCTGTGCTTGCTTCATCACAAAGTCATTGCTGCAATTTCAGAGCCGTTAACAGCACTGGACGGCGCAACCAACGGCGCATAACGTTTGTTGCAATGTTGCGCTATACTCTCAAACGTCTGATCTCTCTGATCATCAGCCTCGCTATTGCGTCGGTGGTGATCTTTTTGGTGATCGAAGTCGCCCCCGGTGATCCGGCTTCCTTTATGCTGGGGATGAATGCCCAACCGGAAACCCTTGCCGCCTTGCGATCAGAACTTGGTCTGGATGCCTCAAAGGTCGAACGGTATTTTTCCTGGATCAGCGGGATGGTTGTCGGCGATTTCGGCACCTCCTACACTTACCGCACGCCCGTGTCGCAGATGATCGGAGAGCGGCTCTGGGTCTCCTTGCCGCTGGCGCTCTATGCCCTGACGCTAAGCACGCTGGTCGCTTTCCCTGCCGGGATTTATGCCGCCAGCCGCCGCGGTCAGGCAGGGGACATCGGGGTGATGGGGGCCACGCAACTGGGTGTGGCCGTGCCAAATTTCTGGTTTGCGATGATGCTGGTGCTGATCTTTGCCATCAATCTGCGTTGGTTTTCTGCCGGCGGGTTTGTCGGGTGGGACAAGGGGGTTCTTGCCGGGCTTCACGGGCTGACCCTGCCCGCCATCGCCCTTGCCCTGCCACAGGCGGCAATCCTTGCGCGGGTGATGCGCTCCTCCCTCCTTGACGTGATGGGAGAGGATTTCATGCGTACCGCACGGGCTAAGGGGCTGACTGCACGACAGGCGCTATGGCGCCACGGATTACGCAATGCACTGATACCGGTGCTGACGATCATCGGGCTGCAATTCTCATTTCTACTGGCGGGATCAATCATCATTGAACAGGTGTTTTACCTTCCCGGCCTTGGACGTCTGGTGTTTCAATCGATCTCGGCACGCGATCTGATTGTGGTGGAATCCGTGGTGATGCTTTTAGTGTTCTCCGTCATCGTGGTGAACTTTCTGGTTGATCTGGCCTATGCGGCCGTTGATCCCCGTCTGAGGGCACGATCATGAACCGTAACCTGATCCTTGGCAGCCTTTTGACTGCGGTTTTCCTGATTGCCGCGCTGATCAGCTTTGTCTGGACCCCGTTTGATCACACCGCCCTCAGCATCCCGGACAAGCTGCAAACCCCCTCCGGCACACATCTGCTGGGCACCGATCATTTCGGCCGTGATCTGCTCAGCATGATCATGGTGGGCGCACGCACCTCTATTGCTGTGGCTTTGGTGGCAGTGGGCATTGGCATGGGGCTGGGCGTACCGCTTGGCCTATGGGCGGCAGCGCGGCAGGGCACGTTGATTGATGAATTGATCATGCGCGGCAATGATCTTGTGTTTGCGTTCCCCAGTCTGGTCATTGCCATCCTGATCACTGCTATTTTCGGGGCTGGGGCCATCAATGCCATTATTGCCATCGGCATCTTCAACATTCCTGTTTTCGCCCGCATCACCCGTGGGGCCGCACTGTCGCTATGGCAACGTGAATTCATCATGGCCGCCCGCGTCGCTGGTAAAAACGCAACCCGCATTTCCGTCGAACACATCCTGCCCAATGTCACCAATCTGCTGATTGTTCAGGGCACCATTCAGTTCAGTCTGGGCATCCTTGCCGAGGCGGGGCTCAGCTATGTCGGGCTGGGGGCGCAGCCGCCGACACCCTCATGGGGGCGGATGCTGGCGGATGCGCAAACGCTGGTCAGCATTGCACCGCATATGGCGCTGGTCCCCGGTTTTGCCATCATCCTGACGGTGCTGGGGCTGAATCTGATGGGGGATGGCTTGCGCGACTATCTTGATCCCCGTCTGCGGGTGGCCCGGACATGAGTCTTTTGCAGATCACCAATCTTAGCCTGTCGATTTATGGTCTCGACATCCTGCGCGATGTCACCCTGTCGATTGATGCAGGCGAGATTGTGGCCGTCACCGGCGAAAGCGGCTCGGGCAAATCCATGACCGCCCTTGCGGTGATGGGACTATTGCCAAAGGGAACGCGAACCAAGGGCCATATCCTGTTGGGCGACCAAGAGCTGACCCAGCTGTCAGAGCCCGACCTCTGCGCGATGCGCGGCCGCGATATGGGCATGGTGTTTCAGGAACCGATGACGGCGCTGAACCCTGTGCAGACCATCGGCAGGCAGGTGGCCGAAACGATCCGTATCCATGATCCGTCGCTGCCCCGCGCAGAGGCCGAGGCGCAGGCCGCCGCAACCCTGACACGTGTGGGGTTACCGCAAGACCGCTTTCCCTTGTCGCGCTATCCGCATGAGCTGTCGGGCGGTCAGCGCCAACGTGTTGTCATCGCAATGGCCATCGCCCTGCGCCCCCGGCTGTTGATCGCCGATGAACCGACAACCGCACTGGACGTGACCACACAGGCGCAAATCCTTGATCTGTTGAAATCACTGGCCCGCGAGGACGATATGGGCCTGTTGATGATCACCCATGACCTGGCCGTGGTCGCGGATATGGCTGACCGAATTGTGGTTATGCGCCGGGGTCAGATTGTTGAACAGGGGGCCACACAAACCCTGCTGCACGACATGCAACATCCCTATACAACGATGTTGTTTGCCGCCTCCAACCATCAGGTTGCCCTGCCCGCCGCGCCACCCCCGCAACCCTTGTTGGAGGTCCAGAACCTTGTCCGTGACTACTGGCTGCCGCGCGAAACCCTATTTGGTCCTCCAGCAACTTTTCGCGCCATCGACGATGTCTCCTTTACCCTGCAACGTGGCGAACGCCTTGGGCTGGTTGGTGAAAGCGGCTGTGGAAAATCGACCCTAACACGTGCGTTATTGGGTCTGGAGCAGGTGCAAAGCGGCACAATCACTCTGGACGGGGATCCGGTGTTCACCGGCAATGCGCCCAACCTTGAGGTGCGCCGCAAGATGCAGGTGGTGTTTCAAGATCCTTTTGGCAGCTTCAATCCCCGCCATCGCGTAGATCGCCTGATCACAGAGCCCTTTCACCTGCTGCCCGATCCGCCGACCGGGGCTGATCGCAGCCGCGCGATTGATGAAGCACTGACCGCCGTGGGTCTGTCTCCCAGTGATGCCACAAAATACATCCACGAATTTTCCGGTGGCCAACGTCAACGTATCGCAATTGCCCGCGCATTGATCATTAAACCCGAGTTGATCCTGTTTGACGAGGCCGTCAGCGCACTTGACGTCTCTGTCCGCGCCCAGATCCTTGATCTGCTGGGCACGCTTTGCGAGGCATATAATCTGACCTATCTGTTCATCTCGCATGATCTGTCTGTGGTGCGCACCATCACCGACCGCGTGCTGGTCATGCAGTCGGGCAAGATCGTGGAGCAGGGTCCGACCGAAGATGTGTTCGAGCGCCCACAGCACAGCTATACCCAAACCCTGATTGCAGCCGCCCCCGTACTGCCCGACATCGGAGCATCCAGATGACCAACCCCGTCAACCTTGCTGATAAACTGTCTCAGATCAGCACCTATTGGGATCCGCATGTGGTGGCGGATTATAACAGTAATGACGTCATGGTTGTGAAATTTCAGGGGGCGTTTCCGTTTCATTTGCATGAGGACACCGATGATTTCTTTCTGGTCCTGAAAGGCGAAATGATCATGGACCTTGAAGGCGCGTCCCATCCTGTGAAATCTGGCGAAATCTATGTTGTACCCAAGGGCGTGACTCACCGCCCCAGAGCGGAACACGAATGCGAGGTCCTGCTGATAGAACCGAAAGGAGAGCCTAACACCGGCGATCCGGCCACCGCAGCGGCGAAACCAAGACTATGATTGCCGGACCCAAGAACCTGATCACCGACGTGCCCGGTCTGCTGGTCGGTAACGCACAGGACGAAGTTTTGAAATCCGGTACAACGGTGGTTCTGGCCGATGAACCCTTTACCGCTTCTGTGCATGTTATGGGGGGTGCGCCGGGCGCGCGGGAAACCGACCTGCTTGCCCCCGACAAATCCGTCGCGGCGGTTGATGCCTTGGTATTGTCGGGTGGCTCTGCTTTTGGGTTGGACGCCTGTTCGGGTGTTGTGGACGGGTTGCGGGCCGCGGGGCGCGGGTTTCAGGTTGGCCGGGCAACCATCCCTCTTGTGCCCGGTGCCATCCTGTTTGATCTGTTAAACGGCGGTGACAAGGATTGGTTGGAAAACCCCTATCGTATACTGGGACGACAGGCCTTTGACGCCGCATCAGAGACGTTTTCGCTTGGCACAGCGGGCGCGGGCACCGGCGCAATGTCTGCAATGTTGAAAGGTGGTCTTGGCTCTGCCTCCCTTGTTTTGCCTGATGGCAGCACCGTCGGGGCGCTGGTGGCGGCAAATCCGGTTGGTGCGGTCACAACTCCCGGCGACAGGCATTTCTACGCCGCCCCTTTTGAATTGAACGCAGAATTTGGCGGGCTTGGCCCCGATCCGGCCTCCGGCCTTGGCCTGTCTTTGGAAAGTCGGAAGGTTGTAGCAATGTCGCAGCGGGCCAATACGACAATCGCGATCATCGCCACCGATGCGACCCTGACAAAGGCCGAATGCCAACGTGTCGCCGTTGCGGCCCATGATGGAATTGGCCGGGCAACCGTGCCTGCACATACCCCGATGGATGGTGATCTGGTATTTGCCCTGACCACAGCGGACAAGCCTGCCGGGGATGTCTCCCTGATCGGGCATGCGGCCTCGCTCTGTCTGGCCCGCGCCATTGCCCGCGCGGTGTACGAGGCAACGCCAAACCCCAATGATCTGCTGCCCTGTTGGAGAACCCAGAATGCCTGAACTGCCCCTAGATGAGGTGACCCTGCATTATGAAGTCGACGGCAGAGGTCCACCACTCTTGTTGCTGGCGGGCATGTTGAGTGACAGCGCCGCCTGGGGCGCATTTTTGCCGCTGATCAAGGATCATTTCACTGTAATCCGCCCTGACAACCGCACCACGGGGCGCACCGTGCCTTGGGATGCGCCTGCCGATTGCAGCTTGATGGCACAAGACGCAGTGGCGCTGATGAACCACCTTGGGTTTGACCGGTTCCACGTCGGAGGCCATTCGCTGGGCGGGCTATTATCGCTTGAGATTGCTCATATGGTACCGGATCAGGTGGCCAGCTGCGCGGTGCTTGCGTCTGGTCGTATCCGTGTGCCGCGCACCGCTGCGGTGTTTGAGGCGCTGCTGGCGGTGCGTCGCGCACCCAAAGGCGAGGAACTGTGGCTGCGGGCGCTATATCCGTGGCTGTTCGGCCATACGTTTTTTGAGAATCCCGCGCATGTCGAAACCGCGCTGGAGGCCAGCCTTGCCTATCCCCATGCCCAGACAGCTGATGCCATGGCGCATCAGCTTGCCGCTTTTGGCGCGTTCCGGCCCAAGGCGAAACCGGAAAACATCACCTGCCCCACATTGGTTCTGTATGCGGGGCAAGACCTGATGGTCCCGCCTGCCGCCGCACAGCCCAGCTTTTCCGACATCCCCAACCTGACCGAAGCAACGATAGAGGCGGCAGGTCATTCGATCCATTGGGATGCCCCGCAAGAGGTCGCCGCGCATCTGACCAAATTTTTGGCCGCCAACCCGATCTAGATCAACTCGCGTCAGGCTGGTTGGCCGGTGCCGCCTGTTCCAGTGCAGGCACAGCCATGCAATTGGCGTGAATGCGGTTGATTACCGGATAGGGTGACATATCGACCTCAAAACGTGCGTTGTTCAGCACTTGTGCATATAGACACAGATCGGCCAGACCCACCGTATCGCCATGGCAGAAATCTCCGGTTTCAGGCTCCCCCGCCAGCCGGGTTTCCAACGCCTTCATGCCGGCGGCGGCCCAGTTGCGAAACCATGCCGCCTTGCCCGCCGCATCGACGCCAAACTCGGCCTCCAGATGTTTGAGAATGCGTAGGTTATTCACCGGATGAATATCCGCTGCCACGATCTGTGCCAGGCTGCGCACCCGTGCCCGACCCCATGGATCATGGGGCAGCAAGGGCGGTTCGGGATGCACCTCGTCCAGCCATTCAAGGATCGCCATGGATTGCGGCAAGGCCCCTTGCGGTGTGACCAGTGTCGGCACCAGACCTGAAGGGTTCAACGCCAGATGGGCCGCGCTTGCCTGCTCTCCCTTCAAGAGCGACAGCGGGACATAATCATAGCTTAACCCCTTGAGGTTCAGCGCCGCCCGCACCCGGACCGACGTCGAAGAACGGAAATAGTTATGCAGCGTCAGGTCACTCATGCGCGCGGCCCGATGGTGACTTTCAATTCGCCAATTCCATCCACACCACCGGTGATCACATCCCCCGGCACCACGGTGCCAACACCAGCGGGGGTGCCGGTCATGATGATGTCACCGGGCGCAATTTCCATGGCTTGCGACAGGATCGAAATATGTTCACGTACCGACCAGATCAGATCAGCGATATCAGCATCCTGACGGGTCTCGCCGTTCACGGCCAGCCAGATGCGTCCGGCCTCGACGCTGGGCACCTGTGCAATCGGTTTGATTGCGCCAATCGGTGCGGAGTGATCAAAGGCTTTGCCCCAATCCCATGGGCGGCCCATCTTCTTGGCCTCGCCCTGCAAGTCGCGGCGTGTCATATCCAACCCCACAGCAGCGCCCCAAACGTGATCCATCACATCGGCCTCGGCAATGTCAGCGCCACCTTTGTGGATCGCTATCACCAGCTCAATCTCATGATGCAGATCCTCGGTCAGCTTCGGGTAGGGGATGGTACAAGGGGTATCCAAAGCGGCATCCGCCGGTTTTGTGAAAAAGAACGGTGCCTCGCGGGTTGGATCCTTGCCCATCTCGCGGGCATGCGCCTCGTAATTGCGCCCCACACAAAAGATCCGGCGAATGGGGAAACGGTCTGCGCTGCCCTGTACGGCAAGGCTGGCCTGTTTGGGCGCATTGATTACATACATCACGTGTCCTTTGCAGCGTCTGGATGGATATCCGTACCCAACATGCCCGCATCACAGAGGTCAATACAGGAGTTGCCGTCGGGCGGAGCCACCTTCGACCTCTTGCGCCAGATCAGACAGGATCGGGCAATCCGGGCGATTGTCCCCCGCACAGGAGCGTACAAGGGCATTCAACGTATCGCGCATGGCTGTGAGCTCGGCCAGTTTCTGATCAATCTCGCCCAAATGCTGCTGTGCAATTGCTTTGACATCTGCGCTGGCACGATCCTGATCATCGTATAATGCCAAAAGGCTTCGGCAGCTTTCAACAGGAAAGCCCAAGGAACGGGACCGCGCCAGAAAGGCCAGTTTATGCACATCACTGTTTGAAAACTCGCGATAGCCATTGGCCCGGCGCGACGGTCGCACAAGGCCCACCTCTTCGTAATAGCGAATGGTTTTGGCAGGCAAGCCTGTAACATCGCTGACAGATTTGATGTTCATCTCACACCCCCACATGACGCAAGCGCAGCGCATTGCCCAATACAAACACCGATGAAAACGCCATCGCCCCCGCTGCAAGACCCGGTGACAAAAGCATACCAAAGGCGGGATATAACGCGCCTGCGGCCACCGGGATCAAGGCTGCATTATAACCGAAAGCCCAGATAAGGTTTTGCTTGATGTTGCGCAGGGTCTGTCGCGACAGGTCAAACGCATGCACCACACCTTGCACATCTCCCGACATCAGCACCACATCCGCCGTTTCGATGGCAACATCCGTCCCGGTGCCAATTGCAATACCCACATCCGCCTCAGCCAGCACCGGCGCATCATTGATGCCATCGCCCACGAATGCGATCTTTCCATGCGTCTCGCGCAGGGATTTCAGCGCATCGATTTTACCCTCGGGCAGGACATCGGCAATCACCGTTTCAATGCCAAGGCTCTGCGCCACGGCTTTGGCTGTGTCCCTACTGTCCCCGGATATCATCGCCACTTGCACCCCACGGGCTTGCAGCGCCGCGATGGCGTCCTTGCTGGTTGGACGCAGGGGATCAGAGATGACAATGATTGCGACAACTTTGTTTTCGACAGCAACAAAGGAAACGGTATGCCCTTTTGCCCTTGCTGCTGATGCACGCGCTTCCAGCTCCTGTGTGGTGCCACCGCAGTCCTGCATCATACGCGCATTCCCCACTGCAACATCCTGCCCCTCAACCTTACCACGGATGCCTTTGCCCGAGATGGTTTGCACATCCGTGGCTTCTGGCAGGGTCAGGCCCTTGTCGCCTGCAGCCTCTAAAATCGCATGTGCCAAAGGATGTTCAGAGCGGGACTCGAGGGCGGAAACCTGCGCGAGTATGTGGTCCCCTGCCGCCGGGTCGATACTGACAAGATCAGTCAGCATCGGTTTACCCAGCGTCAGCGTACCGGTCTTGTCAAAGGCCACCATTTTTACATCACAGAGCGATTGCAGGGCATCCCCTTGACGAAACAACACACCAAGTTCTGCCGCGCGGCCACTGCCCACAAGAATGGAGGTGGGTGTTGCCAACCCCATCGCGCAGGGGCAGGCAATAATCAAAACCGATACCCCCGCCACCAGCGCGTAAGAAAGCGATGGTTCCGGGCCAAAAATCAGCCAGAGACCCACGGTCAGCAAGGCAATCCCCATCACAGCAGGCACAAACCAAAGCGTAACCCGATCCACCAGCGCCTGAATCGGCAGCCTTGCCCCTTGGGCCTGCTGAACCATGCGAATAATCTGCGCCAATGTCGTGTCGTGGCCGACCCGCGACACCTCGCAAATCAAACTGCCATGCCCGTTCACCGTACCCCCGGTCAGCCCATCACCTGCCGATTTCGTCACTTGCATCGGCTCGCCGGTCATCATGCTTTCGTCAACTGTGCCGGTGCCCTCGATCACCACCGCGTCTGTCGGAACACGTTCGCCCGGCTTGAGCAGGAATCGCACCCCGACTTGCAATTCCGCTACTGGCACTTCGACCCAGTCCTGTCCTTGTGCAACCCGCGCGGTGCGGGGCTGCAGGCCGATCAATTTTTGAATCGCAGCACCGGTTTGCCCTTTGGCCCGTGCTTCAAACCAGCGGCCCAAAAGGATCAATGTGACAATCACCGCCGCCGCTTCGAAATAGACCGCCCGTGTGCCCGCAGGCAAAACCGAAGGGATAAACAGCGCAATTGTCGAAAAGACCCAGGCCGCCCCGGCGCCCAATGCCACAAGGCTGTTCATATTCGGGGCCATCCGCCACAGGGCCGGCAAGCCATTGATAAAGAACTGCCGCCCCGGCCCGAACAGGACAAGGCTGGTAAGCACAAACTGGATTCGCCAGCTGTTCTCCATCCCGATGGTACGCCCGATCAGGTGATGCAGCGCCGGAAACAGATGCCCGCCCATCTCCAAAATAAAGACCGGAAGTGACAGGGCAGCCGCCCACAACATGATGCGCCGGCTATGCGCGGCCTCTGCCTCTTTCTGCACGTACCGGTCCACAGGTGTTTCATCACTGGGAAGGTACGCAGGATACCCCGCCTTGGTCGCAACATCGGCCAAACCCTGCGCGGTGATCAGGCTTGGCACAAACGCAATGGTTGCGGATTCATCCGCCAAATTGACCTGTGCATGCAACACACCTGCCTTTGCATCCAATGCCTTTTGCAACCGGCCCACACAAGAGGCGCAGGACATGCCACTGATCATCATGCGGAGCTCTTGGGTCTGCGCCGGGTATCCCGCCGCCTCCAGGGCGCGCAACGCATCCTGGGCGGTTTGCACATCCGGCGACGAAAACTGCACCGTTTCTTCGGCAAGGTTAACCGAGACATCTTTCAGCCCCGAAACCGCCTCAACCGCGCGGACCACCCGGGCGGCACAAGAACCGCAAACCATATTCTGTACCGGTAAAACCACAGACTGTCCCAACGCCATTTTCCTTCTATTTCTCTCTTGGAGGACAGATAGGGGTTCCAGTAGCTGGAAGGTCAATAGGTGATCTTAAATGGATTGCAATCGTCTGGTAACTTGTTATTCACCGCCTCTGTTACACATGCTGACAGCACCTTTCCCTGCAAAACACTACCATAAAGGGAACATGTGATCCCAAAAACCAACAAAATTCGTGACTTGGCGAAAAGCCACTCATACTCTTGGTGGACTGGACTATTGTCTCTTGCAACTCAGGGGCACGCCACTTTAACAGAAGGCGTTAACGGCTGCGGCAACGAAAAGGACGAGCAATGACAACCAATGACATCACTCCGGTGATCCTATGTGGCGGATCAGGAACACGTCTTTGGCCGGTTTCTCGTAAGAGTTTTCCCAAACAATTCATTAATCTGATCGGCGAAGGCAGCCTGTTTCAGCAATCCAGCAAACGTTTGTCCGGCAGTGGATTTGCTGAACCCATTGTTGTCACCAACTCTGATTTCCGGTTTATCGCCACGCAGCAATTGCATGATGCAGGTATTACGCCAAACACGGTTCTGATCGAACCTGAGGCCCGCAATACCGCACCCGCGCTTCTGGCTGCCGCTTTGGTTGCCGCGCAAAAAGATCCCGCGCAGCTAATGCTCGCCGCGCCGTCGGATCATTATATCAGCCAGGCTGATGTGTTCTGCGACAACGTCCGCCGCGGCGTCGCCGCCGCGCAAGCAGGGCAGATCGTAACCTTTGGCATCACCCCTGACAAACCTGAAACCGGCTATGGCTATCTTGAGCTGGGCGAAGGCAGCGTTCATGGCGCAATGCCGCTGAAACGTTTTGTTGAAAAACCGGTTCTGGCCGAAGCACAGCGAATGTTGGATGCTGGCGGCTATCTGTGGAACGCCGGTATCTTTATGTACGCTGCCCAAACGATGGTTGACGCCTTTGCCGCGCATGCGCCAGAGATGCTGGCCCATGTGCAGGCCGCCGTTGACTCAGCCGAACCCGATCTGGGGTTCCTGCGCCTTGACCCTGACGCTTGGGCAAAATGCGAAGATATCTCTGTTGATTTTGCAATCATGGAAAAGGTGAGCAATCTCAGTGTCATCGCCCATGATGGTGATTGGTCCGATATGGGCGGCTGGAACGCGGTGCATCTGCATGCGGAGAAGGATGCCGATGGTGTCGCGCTTCAGGGCCGCACCCATGCGGTTGAATGCAAGGATACGCTGCTGCGTTCGGAATCCGGCGCGGTGCAGCTGGTCGGCCTGGGTCTGGAAAACATCGTCGCGGTGGCCATGCCCGACGCAGTGCTGGTTGCTGACCGCAGCCGCACCTCGACGCTGGGGAATGTGGTGAAACAGATGCGCGCCGCCGCTGTGCCGCAGGCCGATAACTTCCCCAAGGATCACCGCCCCTGGGGCTTTTTCGAAACGCTGATCCTGTCTGACAGCTTTCAAGTGAAACGCATTGTGGTGAACCCCGGTGCCGCGCTCAGCCTGCAAAGCCATGAACACCGCTCTGAACACTGGATTGTAGTGGTGGGCACCGCGAAGGTCACCGTCGGGCCGGACCGCGACAATCTGGATGTCAAAATGGTGCACCAGAATGAATCAGTCTACATTCCTCTGCACGCCATTCACCGCATGGAAAACCCCGGTGACACCCCGATGGAGCTGATCGAAGTACAGACCGGCAGCTATCTGGGCGAAGATGACATTGTGCGCTACGAAGACGTCTATTCCCGCGGCCAGGGGGCCAAGGGATAAGGCGCTATTTCAAAAGGTCTTTGAGGTAGCGGCCATAGTCGTTTTTCTCAAACATCTCGGCACGCTTTAGCAGTTCGTCATCGCTGATCCAGCCTTGATCATGGGCGATTTCCTCAAGGCAGCCGGTTTGCAGCCCCTGCCGTTGTGTCAGCGTGCGCACGAAATTTCCCGCATCCAACAGGCTTGCATGGGTGCCAGTGTCCAGCCAGGCATAGCCACGCCCCATCCGGTTCACGCGCAGCGCCCCCTGCGCCAGATACATTTCCAGCAAAGTGGTAATCTCAAGCTCCCCACGGGCAGAGGGTTTAACCTCCCGCGCCAGTTTCGGCGCATCTGCATCAAGGAAATAAAGCCCGGTAACAGCATAGTTTGACGCTGGTTTTTTGGGCTTCTCAACAATGGTCTGCGCCACGCCCGCCTTGTCAAAACCAACCACACCATAGCGTTCAGGATCAGCCACGTGATAGCCGAATACCGTACCACCACTTTTTTGCTTGTCGGCGTCTGCCAATATCTCGGGCAAGCCGTGACCAAAGAAAATATTATCCCCCAACACCATGGCCGAGGGCGCACCATCCAGAAAATCCTCTGCCAGAATATAGGCCTGCGCCAGACCATCCGGTGACGGTTGCACGATATAGGTCAGGGAAATGCCCCATTGGCTGCCATCGCCAAGGGAGCGTTGGAACTGCGCCTGATCCTGCGGCGTGGTGATCATCGCAATCTCGCGGATACCGGCCAGCATCAACACCGAAATCGGGTAGTAGATCATCGGCTTGTCATAGATCGGCAGCAGCTGCTTACTGATCCCCATGGTAATCGGATAGAGCCGCGTGCCGGAGCCGCCCGCCAGAATGATACCTTTGCGATTGGTCATTTAACTGCTCCGAGTTCGTTCAAAATTTCTGTCAGGCTGGCCCGCCAATCAGGGCGTTTAATACCGAAAACCGTTTTGGTCGTGGTGCAATCCATCCGCGAATTCAGCGGTCGTCTGGCAGGCGTGGGATAGGCTGTGGACGGGATATCGCTCACCGCACAGCTCAGCCCCGCCTGATCAAATATCGCACGGGCAAAATCGGCCCAGCTGCACGCTGGCGCACCCGCGAAATGATATGTGCCCGCCTTGTCAGGGCTTTGGTTCAACTGTTGCGCCATGCCGTGACAGGCCAGCGCAATATCCTTGGCGGGGGTTGGCCCACCGATCTGATCCGCCACAACGTTCAGCGCATCCCGCTCTGCCCCTAGGCGTAGCATGGTTTTGACAAAGTTATTGCCATGCGCCGACACCACCCAAGAGGTGCGCAAGATCGCATGGGCACCCCCAGCTGCGCGCACCTTTTCCTCACCAGCCTGTTTCGAGCGACCATAGGCACCCAGCGGCCCGGTTGCCGCATCCGGCTGCCACGGCTGAGTGCCGCCCCCGTCAAACACATAATCCGTCGAAATATGCACAAAAGGGATGCCCAGAACTGCACAGTCCCGCGCCATAACACCGGGTGCATCGCCATTGATCAATGTCGCCAGCGCCTCTTCCTCTTCGGCCTTATCAACCGCGGTATAGGCGGCCGCATTAATCACAGCGCTTGGTGTATAGGCGTGGATCGCATGTGAGACCTGTTCGGGCGCGGTCAAATCCGCCTCATCCCGCCCGATGCAAATCACCTCGGGCAGTTTCGCCAATTCCTGCGCCACTTGGCCGGTTTTTCCGATCACCAGAATGCTCACAACTTCACCCCCAAACGCTCGCCCACACCATCACGTGCCTGCAAGGCCCGCCACCAGTCTTCATTTTCCAGATACCATTGCACCGTGCGTTCCAACCCCTGCTCCAATGTGACCGAAGGCCGCCAGCCCAGTTCATCGCGGATGCGTGCAGGGTCAATCGCATAGCGTAGATCATGCCCCGCACGGTCCTGCACATGGGTGATCTGATCCGCATAGCTGCCGTCTTTCGGGCGTTTCTGATCCAGAATTGCACAAATGCTGCGCACCAGATCAATGTTGCGCGCCTCGTTTTCGCCGCCAATGTTGTAACTGCGGCCCAGCGCGCCCTTTTCCAGCACAAGTAACAATGCGTCTGCATGATCCTCAACAAACAACCAGTCGCGCACGTTCAACCCCGCGCCATAGATGGGAATATCCTTGCCCGACAGCGCATTCAGGATCACCACCGGCACCAGTTTTTCAGGGAAATGGAACGGGCCATAGTTATTGGAACAATTCGTCAGAACCACGGGCAGCCCGTAGGTTTCATGCCATGCCCGCACCAAATGATCGCTGGCCGCTTTGGACGCGGAATAGGGTGAACGCGGATCATAAGGGGTGTCTTCGGTGAACATGCCTTCCGCGCCCAGCGAGCCGAAAACCTCATCCGTCGATATGTGGTGAAATCGAAAACCGTCCGGTTTGCCCGCACCCACCCAATAGCTGCGCGCGGCCTCCAGCATGTTGTAGGTGCCAGTGATGTTCGTCTCAACAAAATCGCCCGGCCCGTCGATCGACCGGTCAACATGGCTTTCTGCGGCCAGGTGCATCACCGCATCTGGGCTGTGGCGGGCAAATACGGCGTCCAATGCGGCGCGGTTGCGGATATCCACCTGCTCGAACGCGTAAAGCGGGCTGTCCGCCACACTTGCCACATTCGCCAGACAACCGGCATAGGTCAGCGCATCAAGGTTCACGATCTCATGCCCACGGCTGACGGCCAATCGCACGACGGCAGAACCAATAAACCCCGCACCACCAGTCACCAGGATCTTCATGCTGCGCCCTCAAATGTGAAAGGACTGTCAAAATCGCACATCAGCGGTGCCTTTTCATCCTTATCCGACAGCACCGCAGAGCCGCTTAATCCCCAATCAATACCAAGGTCCGGATCATCAAAACGCACCGCACCATCACATTCAGGGGCATAATAATCGCTACATTTATAAACGATCTCTGTATCTGGCACACGTGTTGCAAAACCGTGAAGAAACCCGGCGGGGATCAGCAACTGCAAACCATTTTCTGCCGTCAATTCATAGCCAACCCATTCCCCGAAGGTTGCAGAGCCTTCGCGCACATCCACCGCCACATCAAACAACGCACCGCGCCCACAGCGCACCAGTTTGGCCTGCGCATGGGGCGGGGATTGAAAATGCAATCCGCGCACCGTGTTCACAGCGGCAGACACCGAATGGTTATCCTGAACAAAATCAATATCGATGCCATGATCCGACATCTTTTTACGGTTCCAGCTTTCGCAGAAAAACCCGCGCGCATCGCCATAACGCGGCGGGTTTACCAAAACCACGCCGGGCAGTTTTGTAGGTGTTATGAAATCCAACTGGTCGCTCCGTGCCTGATCTTATGCTTTGCAGCACATCAATACATCGGACAGAGCGATTTGACGCCGCTTTTACGGCTTTTTCTTGGTTTTCTTCACAGGTGTTGCCGCAACCTCGGGGGGTGAACCCAATACCTGCGCCAGCACATCATCATCTGTCACGCCCTGTGGAATTTGCACCTGACCCAAGCCGGGCAGATCTGCGGTACGATAATTTGCAGGTTTGTTTTTGGTAACACTCATATCATTTCCCCATCGTGGACAGTGTGAACAGACGGTTGGAACCAAGGCGATTCTCAACGAACAACTTGGGCGCTGGGCCTGTTACATCGATTGAAATGTTGATGCCGCCCGCAGGCCCGGTCGTGCCCGTCAGCGGGCCAGTGTGATAGGTCAACGTTCCCGGCGGATTGGCAAACATCTCCCCAAAATTATTCACACCGGTCAATGTGCCGGTGATCGAGAACAGAAAATACCGCCCCTCCAGATTGACACTTAACCACATCAGGATACGCGAGGGGTTCGACCACGGGATGGTGACCGACCAGACACTGTCATTCAGGATGAACACATCCTGAAAATACGATTGCCCACTGGGCAGCTGCACCGCACCTGTCGCCGCCTCGGCGCGGAGGGCCGTCTTAAAACTGCTGCCGTTCGGGCTGACCTTGATCTCGAAATTATCATTGCCTGCGGTTCCCATCTCGGCGCGCCCTGCAAAATCGGTTTGAAACAACAGGCTTGCAGTGTCCGTCGCCGCCGATTTGTTCAGCTTAAGCTGATGACCGCTGCCCGCGTTGTTCAGCAATGTGGCATCAGCAGAAACCGCCAGCTTGTTGGTTGCATCCGCACTGGTGTTCACCCCCAGCAAGGGCACGTTCTGCAAATCCCCTGCCGCTCCCGCACCGGCGGGCTGCCAATCGGTGCCATCAAACCGCACCTGCTCGCCACTGCTGGCAATATCCGCACGCCAGCCAATGTTCGGTGTGAAAAACTGCCAGGTGTTATCCACCCAAACCGCAACCTTATGCTCCTGTCCGGCCCAAACCCCCGTTGCGGCATCGGCCACGATGTAACGATCCCCTTCGGCAGTCTGCCCCGGTGGCGCGGTCAGTGTTGTACTGATCACGCTCAACTGCGTAACAGCATCCAGAATCCGCAGCGCCTCATTATGGGTCACATGCTTTTGCGCCTGTGCTGGCTGAATATAGGGCAGCGACAGGGTTGGAGACGTCTGAGACATGGGCGGTCCTTTTGTAACGTGAATGAAGCCTCAACGCCCCGGACCCTGTAACAGTTGGTTAAACATGCCCTGACCCAAGCGTCCGCACCACGCCAGTTTTACGCAACACCAAACCTCTAAAATCTGCGGTATTCGCCCCGGAAACGCCATTTTCTGAACCCGCATCTTTCCCGAAATACCACCAATACCTTGCCCAATCGCGGAAGGGGTCATCCAATGGTCAGAGCAGTATTTACAAATCACGGGACGCTGTCCTCAATCGAGGAATTTGGCCTTGTCGGGTTGAACGATATCAAGGTTGTCGACGGCGCGGGCGGGCCCATGTTGTTCGCCGCAACACGGGGCAATGGTTGGCTGTCAGCCTATGATCTGGGCAGCTCCGCAGGTGATACCACATTGGATCAACAATGGCGGATTGCCCCCCAACTGCTCCAGCTGGAAACCACCGATCTGGTGTTGCGCGACACCGGCGGCAGCCAGCAGCTTTATATGGCGGGCCTGAACAACAGTCGTCTGACCGGTGTCCGACTTGACAGCGATGGAGCAGGTAATGCCATCGATGGGGGGATCTCCTATTCTGCCATGGGTCGCCACCTTGGTGGCCTGTCCGAGATGGAGCTGATCAGCGATGGCAACAGCGGCCTTGGTGCTTTGCGCAATGGTGGCTTGGTGAATATCTCTTTCGGGTCGGGCACCACCATGAACCTGTCCAACATCAACCAGGGCAGCGCCATGCAGGGCGAACGTGCAACCGGAATCACCAGCGCCACACATGACGGGCAAACCTATGCTTTTGTCACCTATCAGGGCGAGGATACGGTCAGCATGTTCCGCCAGGGTGCAAACGGAAACATGATCCATATCAACGATGTAGATGCAAGCGACGGTTTCTGGGTTGACCGCCCAGGGGCGTTGGCCGTGACCTCTGCACCGGATGGCAAACTCTATGTGGTTGTCGCAGGGTCGGGCAGCGATTCTCTGTCGACATTTTCTGTCACACCCCAGGGCATGGTGCCGGTTGACCACCTGATCGACAGCCTCGGCACCCGCTTTGCCGATGCCAGCCATGTCACCAGCGTCACCGTTGATGGCCAGAACTTTATCCTCGCCGCCGGATCTGACAGCGGCGTCAGCATGTTTACCGTTTTGCCCGGCGGGCGGCTGCAACATATCGACGCCATGCCTGCAGAGGCCGCAACCCCGCTGAGTGGCATCACCTCAATCGATGCCATGTCGACGCCTGATGGTCTGCGCTTCTGGGTCTCAACCGAGGGCGCACCCTATCTGGCAGAGTTTTCAGTGGCCCTGCCCAATCTCGGCATCAATCTGGGGGCCTCGGCCACTGGCAGCACCTTAGATGGCCGGGTGGGCGACGACATCCTTTCAGGTGGGGCAGGCAACGATCAGCTGAACGGCAGCTTTGGCAATGACATCCTGCTTGACGGGGCTGGTGCGGACACGCTTCGGGGCGGTGGCGGACGTGACACTTTTGTCCTGACTGAAGATGGCGCGCGTGATGTCATTCAGGATTTCGAGATGGGTTTTGACCGCATCGACATGACCGACTTCAGCCAGACCAGTGCCTTCGGGCAAATGTCCATTGTATCGCGCAGCTGGGGTGCCGAATTTCAGCTGGGCGCAGATGTACTTGAGGTGCGCTCTTCTGACGGATCACGCCTTTATGCACAGGATTTTGATGCCACCAACCTGATCACCGGCGGACGAATCCAGACAGATCCCGCGCTCTACCCCGGTGGCAGCGGCCCGGCGCGGCCCGATCCCAATCAGGGCTCAAACGCGAATCCCTCAAGCGTCGATCCGAATAGCCTAGCACCCGCGTGGCAAAACGAACCCTCCTTTGCCCTGAACCGCAGCGCAAATGACAACGGCGGTACAAACGCGCATGACCAAATCACCACCGGTGCTGGCAACGACCGGGTCTTTGGGGGTTTGGGCAATGATACGTTAAGTTCCGGGTCGGGCCGCGATGCGGTCAACGGCGAAGGCGGGAACGATCTGATTCACGGCGGAGATGACAACGACTTCCTGCTGGGTGCCGCCGGGTTCGATACCATTGATGGTGGCAATGGGCATGACACAATCTCTGGCGACACCTATGCCGATTCCATCAGCGGTGGCGCTGGCAATGATGTCTTGCTGGGGGGTGACGGATTCGACCGGATCAGCGGTGGCTCTGGCAATGACCGGGTCTGGGCCGGATCATCACCGGATCGGGTTTGGGGCGGTGACGGGGATGATTGGCTCAGCGCCGGCAGCAACATTGGCTATGGCGTGGATGCGGTTTTTGGCGAAGGTGGTAATGACACGATTTTTGGCAATGCCGGTTTCGATCTGCTGAACGGCGGCGATGGCGATGACGTTCTTGATGGCGGTCATCAGGCGGACAACCTCTATGGCGAAGACGGTAACGACATCCTGTTGGGCGGGCTCGGCTTTGACCGGCTGTTCGGCGGGCGTGGCGATGATCAGCTTTTTGGCGGTGACAGCGGCGACGGGGTGTTTGGTCAGCAGGGCAATGACACCATGTGGGGCGGCACCGGCGGCGACCGATTTTTCGGCGGGCAGGGCAATGATATCATTGATGGCGAAACCGGGGATGACACCATTTACGGTGGTGCCGGTTTCGACACGATTCTGGGTGGCGAAGGCAATGACTCACTATACGGCAGCTTTAACGCGGATGAATTCCTGATTGATAACAACCACGGCAATGATACGATCTGCGACTTCGACGCAACCAGCGCAAATGAAGTGATCGACCTCTCTCGGGTAGACGGCTTTAACCATTTCTCGGATGTCCTTAATGTCTCCACCCAAACCGGGCAGGACGTTGTGATCCAGACCGGCAGTAACAGTTCTATCAGGCTCAATCGCGTGAACCTTGACGATTTGGACGAGAACGATTTCGTGTTTTAATCCCCACCAGCGGCTCAGGCGGCGCGTTCAACCTCCTGCAAAACCTGATCGACCAGGGCAGAGAATTCCCGGGCCTGATCTGCAAAATGCACCACTGGATAGGGCGCGCGTTCCCGTTTCCCGGACCGCAACACCTGATCCATCTGCTCGCGCAATTGACCCGGTGGCGCGGCAATCGGGATAAGATCCTCCTGCCGGATCGCCCCATGCTCAACAGTGCCACCGCTGTCAGTCTGGATCACTGTAATGCCACGCGCCAATGCTTCGCGGATGGCCAGCCCGAATGTCTCTTTCCATTGGGACATGAACAACAGCACGTCGATCTCTGCGTAAAAATCGTCCATGTTGTGCTGTTCGAACCGGGGATAAATTTCCCAGCTGCCGGGCAGTTTGCTCAGCTGCTTTGCCTGCCACCAGGACCCGTCGCGGCTGCCGTCAACAACAAGCCCGCGAAACTTGCCCGATTTAATGCCGGCGAAAGCCTGCTCTATCTGCGGCCAACCCTTTATCTGTGCAGGTCCGCCCACATACCCAAAGGTGATCCTTTGATCTGATGCCCGCCGTGCCGCCTGTTTGTCGAAAAACGCGGGTTCAGGTGGGTTAACACCGTTTTTCCAAACCACCCCCCGCCCTTTGGCAAAACCGGATGCTTCGCTGAGCTCCTTCGCAAATTGCGACGGGTAGGTAACCAGCGCTACTTTCTCACTCATCGCCTGCAAATGGTTAAATCGGGTCTTCGCCGCCCAAAAATTATCAACACAACCCCTGCATCTGTCGATCCTGACGGGGTTCTGTCCACAATACCTCTCGTCCAGCTTGATCATGAATTGCCGCTCACACAGCCACCAGAAATCATGTACACTCAGGATCACCGGCACATTTGCCCCTTCGGCAGCAGTGATAATGCCGGTTCCGATATCCTGAATACAATGGGCGTGAATCAGATCAGGCTCTAGCGCGCTGATCAATTCAGCCAGCCGCGCGGTTACCTCAGGGTTGTTATAGATTTCCCCATAGGAGCGGTGTTCAGGCACATTGATCAAATAGTTCACGATCCCGTTTTTCTGGCTTTTGATTACATCATAAGGCGCAATGTCATTTCGGGCGCATAGAGACACGACAGTAACGCGATAGCCCCCCTGCTTGATCAATGCGGTCGCGACCTGTTCCGCAACCACCGTCGCGCCGCCATAGCTGAAGGGGGCGAAAAAGACGTTTGCCACCAAAATATGGCGTAAATTCATGTCTCTACCCATTCGATCAATTCCGGCGCGATGATGTGGGGCTGATCAGAGGCCCGCCATCGTTCCTCCAGATTGACACGGGCGTTTCTACCCATCTGCGCTGCGTCTTTTGGACAGGCGGCAAGGGCGCGCAGGGCATCCATCCAATCGCCGCCCTTCTGCGCGACAAATCCGGTTTCACCGGTGCGCACAACCGATGACAGATCCCCGACATCCGCAACAATTGAAGGCACACCGACAGATGCCGCGTCCAACACCCGCACGGCGCTTTTGCATCGATTGAAAGCATCATCGCAAAGCGGCATCATCGTACAATTGGCCCTTGCCAGTGCGGCGAGATAGCGATCGTATCCCGCAAATTCCACCCTCTCAATTTGTGGTTTCAGTTTGGCAGGCAAATGTGCCAGATCAAAATGACCAATCAACATCAACCGTCTGCCGCGATCCGCCTGAATGAACTCTGACAAAGGTTCCAGAATCTCTGCCAAATCAACCTCGTGCCCCTGCGATCCGCTGGCAAAGGCCACTCGAAACATCCCGTCATCAGGCCCGTTGTTCAGCATCGCCACCGCCCCTGCGCAAAGCGTCTCTGCATCGGCAAAGTTGCGCCTGACATAGACCGGGCGCCCGGTATAAAGCGCCGCGTGCTGTGCCATGCCGGGGGTCGAAACAGACATGATATCCGCCCCGTTCATCATGCTAAGGTATTTCGGTGCCTCGGACAGGAAATGCGATTTCAAACCCGGATCCAAGGCTTCCATATTGCGATAGGTTTCGTAGGCCGACACTGAAAAAAGCGGGTCGTCCAGATCATACAAGATGGGCAGCCGCAGCCGCCGCGCCTCGTAACGAAACATATCAGTCACCGCACTGGATCGCAGACGATATTCCATCAGATGGGTCGCATGTTGCATGATCCGTGTGGCGCGCGGGATATCCTGATAATGCGCATATTCAAATTCAACACCCCGGCTGCGCCAGAAACCGGCCAGTTGTTCAACCCGGTACTTGCGACATTGCGGCAGGTTCAGATCCGCAATCATCGCAATCTGTCGTCGCGCCCGATCAATGCCGGGGGCCTGTAGGATGTGAAACGCGTCCTGCCGTGCAAGGGTTTGCCAGATACCATGCAGATATTGTTCTGACCCGCGTGGGCCAGTATCCGTGGCAAGGGACAGGGTTCCCTTGCCCAACCCCCGCACCCGCCGACGAACATAGCCTGCTGCATGTCGCACCGCCGCGCCGGTGCCCTCTCGCTTCAAAACGGACCCAAACCGCCTGATCAAAGTGAGCAAGGGCAATTTCAACACATGAGGTCTCCTTTGTGACGCTGGAAAGACGCTTAAGGGGCGACACTTAACAATTTGTGAACTTTTTTAGCTTGTTGTGAGGTCGAAATGACAAGCAACGCATCCTCCATTCCCCATGGGCCCAAGATCACGATTCTGATGGGCATCCACAACGGCGCGGATCATCTGGCCGCCCAATTGCACAGCATTGCCCGGCAATCCCATACCAACTGGCGGCTGATCTGCAGCGATGATGGATCAACTGATAACAGTCTGAAAATAATATATAATTTTTCAGAAACCCGACCCGGACAGGTCACAATCCACACTGGCCCCTGCAGCGGATTTGCCGACAACTTCATGTCCCTTATCCGCAGACTTCCTGAGGATGCTGAATATGTCGGTTTCGCAGATCAGGATGACATCTGGCTACCTGATAAGCTGGCCCGTGCTCTACCCAGTCTGGAAAGCTACGGTGGCGACCCGGCGCTCTACTGCGGCCGGCAATCCTATTGGTATCCAAAGACAAACCGTCTGGTTCACTCCCCAAAAATGGCGCGGCCCTTCACGCTGCGCAATGCCTTGATCGAAAATGTTGCCAGCGGAAACACCATTTTGCTTAACCCGGCTGCTGCCAATCTTGCACGGCGGGCCGCCCGCCAAACCGGGTCCGTATTCGCTCATGACTGGTGGCTTTATCTGTTGATGACGGCGACCGGCGGTGCGGTCCTGTTTGACAATGACCCTCCCCACATCCTGTACCGACAACACGCCCATAATGCGATTGGCGCAGGCACGGGTGTTCTGTGTCAGATTCGACGCAAAGCAGGGGTGCTACGCGGTGTGTTTTCCCAGCGGATAGACAAAAACCTGCAAGCTTTACGCGCGGTTGAGGATTTGCTGACGCCGCAGGCCCGCGATCTGTGCAGATGTTTCTCTGCGGCCCGACATGCCTCAACAGGGGCGCGGCTTCTGGCCATCCACCGCATTGCCCTCTACCGGCAGCACCGTGCGCAAACTTTGGGGTTCTGGGGGGCTGCAAGTCTTGGTTGCATCTAACCACAAACCCAGAATTCTATTGGTGGGCGGTGACGGGCGACCCTCCGGCGTGCCTCGCCACATTTTGCACCTCGCAACTGCTTTGCAGGAGGAGGCCACACTTACCGTGATCAGTGACAAAGACGAGGGCGGGTTTACCGCACTTGCGGAAATGGGCGTCCGGCATATTGTCATTAACGGGCTGACCAAAGGCCTCTCGCCCCGTCACCATTGGCGCGGAATTACTACGCTCTTGCATACACTCCACACGGAATCTGCCGATCTGATCTGGATTCACGCCCGTTTGCAGGTTCTGCTGTGCCGGCTGTTGCTTGCCCTGCGGATCTGGAAACCGGAATGCCCGGTGGTTTTTACCCATCATGGTCTGCCCTACGGGCGGGGCTATCACCCGCTGGTACATCGCATTTGCAAAGCCCTGGAACAGATGCTGGTCGCTACTTGTCCGCCGCAACATCTGGTTTTTCTCAATCACCGTATGGCCGGTGCCATGGCGCGAGATGCACGGGCCAGACGGTTGGCCCGGCATCGTGTCTATATCTTGCCCAATTGTTCAAATCTGCGGCCTCTCCCGCGTAAAACAGATAAAAATATCAAACGGTTAATCATGACCGGGCGAACAGATCGTCAAAAAGACTATGACATTGCCGCGCGGCTCCTGGCGCAACTGCCTGCCCATTTTCACCTCACGCTTTGTGGTCCGGGGACAGAGGATGCGACATTTCAATCCGGCATTGCCGCACTGATCCCGCCGGATGTCTTTAACCGGATCACCTTCACGGGTCCACTGGCCGACGTGCGCCAGCCGATCAGCACCGCAGACGCCTATCTGCTGACCTCTCGTTATGAGGGCACTCCCATCGGCGCATTGGAGGCGTTTGAGGCCGGATTGCCCATCATCCTGCGCAATTTTGACGGGGCGCTGGATCTGGTGGCCAAACATCCCTGCGGATTGCTGATGGACAGCGACGACCTCTCCCTGCAAGCGAAACGGATCACCACCCTGCTCGACTTCTTTGACCGCGATGCCACGGCTTTGCGTGTCGAAACTCAACAGGTTTGGCGAGACAATTGGGCACCGGCCATATTCGCGCACAACGCCCGTACGCTGATACGCTCTGTCCTCAGCTCCGCAACCGGTCAGGTGGCAGCGTCAGATTATATTCATGATGCTCCAATGCGGCATCAAGGTCTTCGTAAAAATGTAACTGCCCGCGCTCCAGTACCGCCGCCATGTTACACAACCGGCGCACCATCGGCGGAGAATGGGTTACAACAATAGCCCCGGCATTCTCATTCCGTTTGTCAAAGACCTGCACGCTCTTATGTCGAAACGCCCCATCGCCGACCGAGGTCACCTCATCCACCAGATAGGTGTCAAATGGAATTCCCATCGAAACACCAAAGGAAAGCCGCGATTTCATTCCTGCGGAATAGGTCCGCAGCGGCATGCGGAAATGACCACCCAATTCCGCGAATTCCTCAACAAAATCAACCAGACCGTCACTGTCAACGCCATACAATCGGGCAACGAAACGCGTGTTCTGCACCCCCGTCAGATCTGGATGAAACGATCCCTGAAAACCAACGGGATAAGAAATACTGCCCGTTGATAAGACCCGGCCAGACGTTGGCCGGATTGTCCCCGCGATCAGTTTCAACAGGGTGCTCTTCCCCGCCCCGTTGCGCCCCAAAAGCGCCACGCTTGCACCGGTTGGAAAAACTGCGGTCAGGTTATCGACAATGACCTGCCGCCCGCCGCGCGATGGAAAATATTTGGTCAGGTTCTCAAGGCAAATCATAGCCCTAGCTTCTGTCACGCAGGGAGTAATAGACCAGGCTCAGGATGGACCATGTGAAGAAACTGAAAAGGGCAATCAATGCGAGGGTCAGCTCGCGCTTGGGAAACTCGGCCCTTTGCGCCTGGGTTGGTTTCACATGAGCAGCCAGATAGCGGCTTTGTTTGCGCACTTCCGCCAAAGCGGAATCATGCGCGGCCAAGGCGGCGACATAGGCCGCTTCGGCAAACTCGCGATCCACAATCAGCCCTTCATATTCGCCCACCAGATTGGCAAAAGCATCGCCGCTTTCACCGTCCACCCCCAATCCAAGGTTCCCCCGTTCCGATGAAATCCGCTCTTCAATCACTTCAATCCGGCGTTGGGCCTGCGTGATCCGCGGATCATTTTCGCGCGTGGTATCTTGCAATAAATCATGATCAATCAGCGCCTCGGCCAGCTGTTGTTGCAGGGTGACCAACAGGCCCATCTGATTCTGCGTATCAATGCTGGGGTCGACAATCTGTGTCCGATTGCGAAATTGGGTTAAGGCCCGGCGCGACACCTTCAAACGTTCCACCGAATTTGCCAATTCCTCGCGGGTAAAGCGGATCGAATCCTCTTGTGCAATGCGTGACAAGCCGTTGATCATCGCCGTACATTCCGCAAGGATTGCCTGCGCCACGCGCAGGGCGTCCTGCGGATCAAAGGCCAAAACCTCCAGTTCAATCAATTCGGTACTGCTGTCATAGATGATCGAAATCTTACGTTCCCAATGGTCCTGCAAATCCTCGATTGTCCCCGCCGGATCAAAGGCAAATATCGGATCCTGTTCTATACTGACACGTGACCAGACCTCGCGCAGACCGATCTTCTGATCCACCTGCGACACCAGTTCCTGACTTGAAAGATAGGCAAACAGAATATCAGTGTCAGAGGAGCTGGAACCGGATAGTTCAGTAATCCCGCCCAACAGCTCGATGGCCGAAGTTTGCTCTTCCGTGCGCACCGAAAACGCCACGCGGGATGCATATTGGTCGGCGGCCTGCGTCCACAAATAATAACTGGCAAGAACAATCGGGCTGACCACAAACAGCATAAATGTGAACACCAGAAACCGGTGCCTTTTGCGTGGCTTTGCCCGTCTGGCTGGTGGCCTGATGTCAAATTGTGGAATGACCGGGCCAGCTGGCCGTGGCGGTGCCGGTTCTGCCAGATCTGCCCCCGACACAACATGCGGTGCCACAACGCGTGGCTGGGCTTCAACCGGCGCTGAGTGTTTGAGGTGCCTGATCCTGCTGATCAGCTGCGCCTCCTCTTGGGAGCTTTCCGCCATGTGTATTAACTTTTTGGTTGTATTTATGAAAGATTATCCCGTGTAAGGTTAATTATTGGTAACCTTAACCAGTCATGAGGCCACCAATGCCCAGCCCATCGAAAACATCATCGACGCTCAGACCCCAAACCGGTTCCTATGCAACACCCCGTGCGATTGGGGCGCTGATTTTGCGCGAAATCACAACAACTTATGGACGTTCACCGGGGGGGTACATCTGGGCCATCCTCGAACCCGCCGCCGGGATCACCCTGCTGACACTGGTCTTTTCCATCGGGTTTCGAACGCCTCCCCTAGGGACAAGTTTTGCGCTGTTTTACGCCGCCGGCATTCTGCCTTTGATGATGTACACCGATATTTCAACCAAGCTGGCGCAGACCATTCAGTTCAGCCGCGCCTTGCTGATCTATCCAAGAATCACCTTTCTTGATGCGTTGATCGCACGGTTTGTCCTGAACTTTCTGACCCAGATGATGGTACATTTCATCGTCCTTGGTTTCATCATCTTGTTTCTTAAACCCATGACAACATTGGATTATGCCAAAATTGGACAGGCCTATCTGTTGACGCTTGCGCTGGCCATCGGCATCGGCACATTGAACAGTTTTCTCACGTTGGCTTATCCGGTCTGGCAAACAGCGTGGTCGATTCTAAACCGCCCCCTATTTCTGGTGTCCTGCGTTTTTTTCATTTTCGAAAGCGTGCCACGGCCCTATTCGGACTATCTGTGGTTCAATCCCATCGTCCATATCGCTGGCTTGATGCGCGACGGATTTTATCCTTTTTACCAGCCAGGTTACGTCTCTATCGCATACCCATTGGCGGTGGCCGCACTATGCACAATGGCAGGTCTGTTTCTATTGAATCGCTATCATCGGGATATGCTGGATAAGTAAGAACTGTTTAATCAACGTTAACTCAAATTTAATATAATTCATACGTTAGTGGACTAAGACAACCATAGGCTGTCTGTGGAGTTACAAGAGGTTCACCGTGTCATGTCCCTAGATTTCTCTCCCGAACTGCGCTGTCTTGTCATGTTGAACGGCAAGGTTTTTGGTAACGTTGATCAGGCCGCGACCAGTCGTCCGATGGAAATCAGGTTGGGTGACACCCTTGCCCCGTTTGAAGCTTGCACCCAAAATCCGGCATCTATTCTGAAACGTGTCTCCCGTTTTCGGCTGGACACACGAAACATGGCGCAACATTCCTGCTCCCTGCCCGAGGAAACGGTCCCCGGAGAGGTTTATGCCTGTTGGGTCAATCACTTAAAAGACTGGGCACTCAACGGAAGCCAGACAGTGCAGGTGATGATCAACCGGTATGAGGCGCCCTGCCAGATATTCTTTGAGAATAAGATATCGGTGCCAAAGGTCAGAAAGGGCATGTGTTTTCAGGCCAAACTTGCCGCACATCGCGCGGCGGCAAGCCTGTGCCTGATCTTTCATGATCCGGTATCCCTACAGGAAGAAAGGCATTTTATCCCTTTTGACACAGCCCAATCCGGGGGCACGCTACCCAGCGGCTATGCGGATATCCGTCACCCGCTGCCGCAGCACTTTCAAAAATGCGATGTGATGCTGGAGATCGAATACCGCAACCATCTGCCGGACGACAAAGGCACAGAGCCTTTTCTTTTTCTTGCTGACGTTCACGTGGCTGATGAAGAGGTGGAAGAAACAGAAACGCTGATGCTGGAACCGGAATGGATCCATGGGCAGGCGGAAGTATCTGATGGCCAATGGGTGAGCGCCAATTTGCCCAATATGCTGGCACCCGGTCAGGGCTTGTCATTTCAAATGGGCCAGAACGTTGTCCCCATTACCCCTATGTCCAAACCGGATTTCGTAGTGCGCGAAAACTACGGTCACACACTGATCTGTCAATCTGCGCAGGCGCTTGAACTGGTGCTTTCGATTGACGGCGAGTCTGTACAAGTGATCAACATCACACCGGGCGAAAATGTCGTCCGTCTCCCGTCCCGCTATCTGAATGGCCATGTGCGCCACCTCGCCTTGAAGGATCGGTCGGGATCTGTGGTGCTGTTTGAAGACCAACAACTGCTGCCCTGCGTCCTCACACCCGAAGACGTGATGCGCCGCGAATCCGCCGCCCCGTTTCCCAATGCTCTGCTGCCGCCGACCCCCTATCGGTACAAGGCGCTTAAATCCCTGATCGCCAAAGCAGAATCCACCACCAACTTTGAACAATTGCTGCACGCTATTGATACCCTTGAGGGCGGCCCCGAAAACGTCATCCGCAAACCGCTTCACTTTCCCACAGTGGCGGCACCGGATGTCTCAATCATCATTCCCGCGCATAACAATATTGATCTGACCTATCTTGCGCTCTGCTCTTTGCTGATCGGATCAAACGACGCCACCTTCGAGGTGATCTTGGTCGATGATGCCTCCAGCGATGAAACCAGCCAGATCGAAGCATTGATCACCGGCATCACCGTCATCCGCCAACCCATCGCCCAGCGCTTTGTCCGCGCCTGCAATTCAGGGGCCGAACGCGCGCGCGGAAAATATATCGCCCTGCTTAACAACGATGTGGAGGTCACAGCCGGGTGGCTGGACGAACTGCTTGCCACCTTTGACCGATTCGACAATGTCGGGCTGGTCGGTGCCAAACTGCTTTATCCCAACGGTGACCTGCAAGACGCCGGTGGCATTGTCTGGGGCAGTGGCAATCCCTGGAACTATGGCAACCGGCAAAATGCCAATGATCCGCGGTTCAGCTATGCGCGGCAGGTTGACTATCTCTCTGGTGCCGCCTTGCTGGCCCCCGCTTCCGTCTGGAAAGAGGTTGGCGGCCTCTCTTCCTATCTTGAACCGATGTATTTCGAGGATACCGACCTTGCCTTCAAGGTGCGCGCGGCGGGATATACCACTTGGTTTGTACCGTCCTCGGTGGTCTACCATTTTGAGGGGATGACCTCCGGCACGGATGTCACCACCGGCTTCAAGAAATTTCAGGAAATCAACCGCCCCAAATTCAAACGAACCTGGGCCAGCGCCTTCGCCAAACATGGTGTTGAGGGGCAAACGCCAGACCTTGAAAAGGACCGCGGCATCATTGGTCGGGTGTTGTTCATCGACTACGCCCCGCCGCGCGCGGACAAGGATGCCGGATCCTATGCCGCCCTTCAGGAAATGCGGCTGGTGCAATCCTTGGGGTACAAGGTCACCTTTGTCTCAACCAATATGGCCCACCTTGGTAAATACACCGAAGACCTGCAAAAATCCGGGGTCGAGGTGATCTATGCACCTTTCTACATAAACACCGATGAATATCTAGAACAGCACGCCAGCGATTTTGATGCCTTCTACATCACCCGCTATTACGTGGCGCAGGCGGTTCTGGAACAGATCAGGCGACTGGCCCCAAAAGCGCGGGTGTTTTTCAACAACGCCGATCTGCATTTCCTGCGGGAACTGCGCGCCGCCAAAAGCGAAGGGGACGCCAGCAAGCTGGAGCGTGCCCGCCAAACCCGGTCCGAAGAAATCGAAGTGATCCGCAATGTCGATGTGGTACTTTCCTACAACGAGGTAGAGCATTCGGTGATCCAGGCCTATACCGATGGCGCGGCCACCGTTGTAAAATGCCCCTGGGTTGTCGATGTGCCAAATGCCATTCCGGCGGCAGGTGCCCGCAAGGGTCTGTCGTTTCTGGGCAGCTTCCGACACCACCCCAATGTTGAAGGCGTGCGTTGGTTTGTGCGCGATGTCATGCCAAGGCTTATCGCGCAGGATCCCTCGGCCCATCTGAACATCTACGGCTCTTGCATGGGCGGTGACATCCGCGCGCTGCAATCCGAAAATGTCCTGCCGCACGGGTTTATCAACGATACCGCTGACGCCTATAAATCCCACCGCATTTTTATTGCCCCTCTCCTGTCCGGTGCTGGGGTCAAAGGCAAAGTGTTCAGCGCATTGTCCCATGGCATCCCTTGCGTCGTCAGCCCGATTGCCGCCGAAGGGATTGGTCTGCGCTCCGGTTATGATTGCATCATTGCCGACCGGCCAGAGGAATGGGTGAATGCAATTGGTCAACTCTGCCGGGATGATGATCTATGGGAAACCCTCTCCCAGAACGCCCGTCGCTATATGCGCACCAGTTTTTCGTTTCAGCGCGGTCGCCTGTTGATGCGTGCCGCATTCGAAGCGGCTGACATGTTTGGCGCGCGGATCTGACAGGGCCATGCGGCAGGTCATTCTTCACAACCACCTGTTCAAAAATGCCGGCACTTCGGTGGATCATATTCTGCGACAGAATTTTCAGGGCCGCTGGGTCACGCGGGAATTTTCCAATCCCGGCCCCGGGCAAACAGCCGAGATCGCCAATTGGATCACAAAAAACACTGATGCCATCGCCTTTTCATCCCATACAATTCAATCCGTGCTGCCGATCATTCCGGATGTTCGGGTTATCCAGATTGTCATGCTGCGGGATCCTGTTGATCGCATCGCCTCTGCCTATCGGTTTGAAAAAACACAGGAGTCCAATTCGCGCGGGGCACAGCTGGCGCGGCAAAACGGGTTCGCCGGCTATGTCCATGCGCGGTTGAACATCAAAGGTGATCGGCAGTGCCGCAATTTTCAGACCAGCCGCCTCGCCGCACTGGCCTTCACGCACCCGGGCAATGAGCTTTCCCGCGCCAAAGCTGCGGCCAGCTTGATCGCGCGAGACGGTGTTCTGGGGTTGGTCTCTGACTTTGACGCAGCCATGCGGCGGTTAACCGCCGTACTTAGGCCCGGTTTTCCCGCCTTCGATTGGCATCCTGTGATCATCAATGCCTCGGCCCAAAATACCGCGCAGGCCGTTTCCCCCGACATGCGCAAGCTGCTTGAGGAAACCAACCGCGATGATTTCGCCCTTTTGCGCCATGCGCAGGCGATTCTTTGTCAGGCTTCAACCGGTGCGGGTGTCATCCAACGGTCCGGGATGTGATACCCTTCCGAGGTAAGCTCATCACAAATGCGCATCACATCCTCACGAACAAGCGTGGGAAAGAAGCCGGGCATTTTGTGTTTCACGCTTTCCGTAAATCGCTGTTCCAAAATCGCCTGCGGATAATCAAACGCGGGTATTCCCAGAAACTGCTCAATCTCTTGTAATGTCCCGCGCTGATCCTGATGCAGCTCCTCATAAATCAGCACCTTAAACATCTCGGGTGGCAGCCCCCCCTTCAGGTTCCGCAAAACACTACCATATTCCGCATTCACCCAGATGTGCCGCCGCCGGATGAACTCGCCAAACTCCGCAGGGCCCCATGTGTCCAGCTTGTCCAGATGGCCGGTCAATTGCAGATGGAATTTCGTATGGCTCCACAGCCGTGCCACCGGGTCTCGCATGGTATAAAGCACACGAAGCTGGTCGCATTTGCCAGCAATCTGCGGCCATGCCTCTTTCGGCAGCTGTGCGTTCAGATTCGAGAAATCACAGGCGTATTTCTGATGATCACGCATTTGGAACAGGTTTCGATACCAATAGTCATCCACAGGTCGGCTTAAATACTGCGCGACCCATTGGACATTGCCACGCACCGCATCAATATTCGCTTTTTCGGGGTCAAAGCGAAACAAATACCGGCTCTTCGCCTCCCGCAACCGATAGGCTTCGCTCAATTGTTTCGGGTTCACATAGCGGTGGTAGAAATAATGCAGCTCTTTCTCCATCGCGAAATGCAGCGCCGGGTGCCGGGACAACACCGCGTATAACCAGGTTGTCCCGGCCTTCATCGCCCCAATGCTTAAAAACAGGTTAGAGAACAATCGCTCAGACATCGGCCATTCCTTGATCCTTACCGCTTAACCGCGCGATCACCTCTTGATACATCCGGTGATAGACCGGGCGTTTGAAGTGGTTGAGATCGATCATATCATCCGCCCCCTCAATGAACTGCGCAGGGTCAAGCAGCATGACATTTCCCCTGCCGTGCGCTACCTCTCGCAAGGCCGCGTTCAGGCGTTGGTGATGTGGATGGGGCGGCCTGCCCGGCGTGCGAAATTGCATCGGCCCACGTTCCGGGGCCAGCATGATCACCACCTGCATATCTGTCGGAATATGATCAAGGATACAGCCATATCTGCGCGCCATTTCCGTGCTCTTCAACATCCCCATATGGGTGAAATCGCGGGCCAGAACCTTCAGCCTCTGCCGCTGCACATCTGTATCCGCAACCGCCTCGCGCAGCTCTGTCTTGGCGATCAGATCATGGTTTTGCGCTCCGACCAGCCAATAGGGTGCCAACAGCCCGGTTGAACCATGGCGATATTCGGGAATATCCGCATCAGCCCAGAAGCTGAGGAAACACAAAACCCGCCCACCGGGGATCGCACCTAGCTGCGAGGTGAAGTCATCCGGCCCGTAGCCAAGCGTTGCTGCGGCTGCAAGCTGATCATCAGTCAAAGCACCTTCAAACGCCGGCATCAGGAAAGACGTATGATCGCGCCGGAACATCTGCCCATTCCGTGGCTGGTTGAATTCCTCAACCAGATCCCCGGTATGCAGCGCAAAATAATGCATCAGACTGGCCAGATCACACCCGCCCCGCGCGATGATATGATCAAACCGGATCATCGGCGTGGGCGCTTCAGCCGCCATTTCCATAGCTGTGACCGGGGTGATCCAGTCGACGGTCATGGCCCCATCGCTCACATCCGACAAGGTCTTGCCAAGAACCTGCATCGGCGGACGACCCAGATGTGCATAGGTCCAATGTTCGATGTACATATTCAACGCGCGGCATGAGAAACAGAAGTGCTTTATCCGGCGTATATTGTGAAGCCGTTCCGTCAGGTAGAAACCGACAAAACCATAATCGCCAAAATCATCCCGCACCCGTATCAGCCCAGCGTCGGTCGTGTTCAACGCCAGCACCGCAGACAGTTCCGCATGGGCGGCGGCCTGATCCTCAGGCAGGCGGATCTTGGTGAAATTCAGCTGGTTGGTCCTGTTGATCAGCTCAATCGCGCGGTCCAGATGCGCCTCAACATCATATTCGATAAATACCCGCACATTCGATTTACGCAGAAAATCGACAGGTTCGTCACCTGCCACAACAGCGGCCACCGCCTTGCGCTCTTTCAGCTTGTATTGCGCCAGCCGGGTGAATCCTGCATCCGGTTTGCCCTGTAACTGTGCCGCATCCGAAAGATCGCAAATCAGATCCGGCAAGCCCACATTCAACCCCGGATTGGCGTGGACCGCCTGAGCGAGGTTCATTGGGTTATCATCCAGAAACAAAACCGATGGCGCGCGCAGCCCAATCTGCCCCAGCATCGCGGCAATCCGTGGCCCCTTGGGTGTCCAGTCAATGCTGGGAAAAATAAAATAGTCCCACAACCCGCGTTCCCGCAGCAAAGCCTCGATCGTGCCCGCATCATTCTTGGAGCAGATCGCAGACATAATCCCGCGCCGGGCCAGTTCGATCACCAAGGCATGATGATCGTCACGATACCCGATCCCCCCTTCGGTCAGGGTGCCATCCCAAAAGGTGTCGTCCAGATCCCAAATGACCAATCGAATGTCTTCGGCAAAGATCAGCTGATCAAATTCCGACTGCGGCTGACCCATCTCAGCACCACCACAAAGGCACTGCCGCCATCATTTTACCGGTTCCGAACATCATCTTCCTTTTCTGCGGGACCATCCCTTTGGGTCTGCCATGCCCTCCCTTTGTTCTGCCCCAAAACCGGTAAACAGAAGATTAAGTTTTACCATCAGATGTCGCTTTTAGCGGATAGCTTTCACCACAGATCAGCCTAAGCTCATGGAAATACATCGATAAGGGATGATCACATGCACTTTGGCCTCAGCGAAGAACAAGAGATGATCGTCTCTACCGTGCGCAGCTTTGTGGAAAAGGAGATTTACCCCCATGAGGCTGAGGTAGAGAGGACCGGACAGGTCCCGCATGAACTGGGCGAAGAGATCAAGCAAAAGGTGATCGATCTGGGGTTTTACGCCTGCAATTTCCCCGAAAGTGTTGGCGGTGCCGGGCTGTCCCACGTTGATTTCACCCTTGTAGAGCGAGAGCTTGGCCGGGGTTCCATGGCGCTCACCCATTTCTTCGGGCGTCCGCAAAACATCCTGATGGCTTGCAACGACGAACAGCGCGAACGCTATCTGCTGCCTGCGGTGCGGGGTGAACGTATGGATGCGCTGGCGATGACAGAACCGGATGCCGGATCGGACGTGCGCGGGATGAAATGCAGCGCGGTGCGCGATGGCGGGGATTGGGTGATCAACGGCTCCAAACATTTCATCTCAGGGGCGGAACATGCGGATTTCTTCATCGTGTTCATCGCGACCGGCGTTGATGAAACCCTCAAAGGCCCCAAGAAACGCATCACAACCTTCCTTGTGGATCGGGGCACACCGGGGTTCGAGGTGCGCGATGGCTATAACTCGGTCAGCCACAAGGGGTACAAAAACTGCATCCTCTATTTCGACAATTGCCGCCTGCCCGATGCGCAGGTGTTGGGCGAGGTTGATGGCGGTTTTGCCGTAATGAACGAATGGCTTTATGCCACGCGGATCACAGTTGCAGCTTTCAGCGTCGGGCGGGCGCGTCGCTGTTTCGATTATGCCCTGAACTATGCCGCCGAACGCAAACAATTCGGCCAGCAGATTGGCAAATTTCAAGGTGTCTCTTTCCAGATTGCCGATATGATCACCGAAATCGACGCGGCGGATCTGCTGACCCTTTCGGCAGCATGGCGTCTGGATCAGGGGCTGCCCGCCAACCGCGAAATCGCCAGTGCCAAACTTTATGCGTCAGAGACTCTGGCCCGCGTGACAGACACGACTTTGCAGATATTTGGTGGCATGGGGCTGATGGATGATTTCCCCATTGAACGGTTCTGGCGCGACGCCCGTGTCGAACGCATCTGGGACGGCACATCAGAGATTCAGCGCCACATCATCTCGCGCGATCTGCTGCGTCCTTTGGGGGCCTGAATGACGCGCTCGCTTGACCGCCTGCTGCGGCCCCGCACCATCGCCGTTGTCGGGGGTGGCGCGTGGTGCAAACAGGTGGTTCTGCAATGCCGCAAGATGGGCTTTGCCGGTGACATCTGGCCGCTGCACCCCTCCGCTGACAGCATCGAAGGTCTGCCGGTTTTTCGCAGCGTTGATGACCTGCCCCAGCCCCCCGATGCCACCTTCATCGGCGTGAACCGCGAGGCAACGATTGATATTGTCGCCGCCCTTGCTGCGCGGGATGCAGGCGGCGCTGTCTGCTTTGCCTCCGGTTTTCTGGAAGCACAGGCAGAGGATGCAACGGGCGCTGATCTGCAATCCGCACTTCTTGACGCTGCGGGTGACATGCCGATCCTTGGCCCCAATTGTTATGGCTTTATCAACTACCTTGATGGCGCGTTGCTCTGGCCCGATCAACATGGCGGCAGGCGGGTTGATCGCGGTGCCGCCCTCATCACACAAAGCTCCAACATCGCGATCAACCTCACCATGCAGGCGCGCGCCCTGCCGCTGGCCTATGTCGTCACGGCGGGCAATCAGGCGCAATCTGGCATCGCCGAGATCGGCATGGCGCTGCTGGATGATCCACGGGTGACCACGCTGGGACTGCATATCGAGGGCATCGGCGATCTGCGCGCCTTCGAAGCCCTGGCCGATCGCGCCCGCGACTTGGGCAAACCCATCGTTGCAATCAAGGTCGGCCGCTCCGATCAGGCGCAAGCCGCCACTGTCTCCCATACCGCATCACTTGCGGGTCAGGACGCCGGGGCCGCTGCCTTGCTTGCCCGTCTTGGCATCTCACGCGTTGACGATATGCCGTCCTTCGTCGAGGCTCTGAAGCTGCTGCATATCGCCGGTCCCTTGCCACAAAACACTGTCGCAACGATCAGCTGTTCGGGTGGCGAGGCAAGCCTTGCCGCTGACATGGGATTGTCCCGCGCCGTCACCTTTCCCCCGCTGAACACCCGCCAGAAAACCGACCTGCGTGCCGCGCTTGGCCCCCGTGTGGCGCTGGCCAACCCGTTGGATTACCACACCTATATCTGGCGGGATGTGCCTGCCATGACCCGCGCCTTTGCGGCCATCGCCGACCCTGATATTGCCATCACCCTGTTGATTGTCGATTTCCCCCGCGCCGATCTTTGTGACCCTTCCGATTGGGACTGCGTGATCGACGCCACCATCGCCGCGGCCCAACAAACCGAGCGGCTTTACGGTATGGTCGCAACCCTGCCCGAACTCATGCCCGAAGCGGTCGCACAAAGCCTGATGGCAGCAGGTGTCGTTCCCTTCTGTGGACTGGCAGAAGCGCTTGCCGCTTGCGGCGCGGTCCTGCCTGCCCCGCGTGACCCTCTCCCGATCACCCTGCCCAATCCGGGCGGTGCGGCCCGGTTGATTCCAGAGGGTGAGGCAAAAACCTCCCTTGCCGCCTATGGGCTGCCCATCCCCAAATCGACCCGTTGCATGTCACTTACCGAGGTGGAAACACAGGCTGACGACATCGGGTTTCCACAGGTTCTGAAAGGCGAAGGCACCGCCCATAAAACCGAAGCGGGCGCGGTAAAGCTCAACCTCACCTCCCGCGAAGAGACCTGCACCGCCGCGCAGTCGATGCGCGCCTCCAGCTTCCTGATCGAACAAATGATCACCGGCACAATTGCCGAATTGCTGGTCGGGATCATCAATGACCCTGCCCATGGATTTGTCCTCACCCTTGGTGCGGGCGGCACCCTGACCGAAATTCTGGATGATACCGTTTCCCTCCTGATCCCTGCTGGCGATGAACAGATCACAACCGCCCTCAACAGCCTGCGCATCGCCCCTCTGCTGCGGGGCTATCGTGGCAAACCGGCGGCGGACCTCCCCGCCATCCTGCGCGCCATCAACGCCGTTCAGAATTTTACCATTGCCCATCGGGGTGATCTGCAAGAAATTGAAATCAACCCCCTCCTCTGCACGCCAACAGATGCCATTGCTGCTGATGCCCTGCTGCGCCGCGCGCTCTAAAAGGAAATCCCATGTCAGACTCCCCCCTCAAAACCCACCGCGATGGTGCCATCCTGCAAGTCACGCTGGACCGGCCAAAGGCCAATGCGATTGATCTGCAAACCTCGCGCCAGATGGGCGAGGTGTTTGCCGGGTTCCGCGACGATCCCGACCTGCGTGTGGCGATCATCACCGGTGGTGGCGACAAGTTTTTCTGCCCCGGCTGGGATCTGAAAGCTGCGGCAGACGGGGATGCGGTGGATGGCGATTATGGCATTGGCGGGTTTGGTGGCTTGCAGGAGCTGCGCGGCATGAACAAACCGGTGATCGCCGCTGTCAACGGCATTGCCTGCGGCGGGGGATTGGAACTGGCTCTTTCCGCTGACATGATCCTCGCCGCTGATCATGCCACATTCGCCCTACCCGAAATCCGTTCCGGCACCGTGGCCGATGCTGCCTCGGTCAAATTGCCCAAACGCATCCCCTATCACATCGCGATGGAGCTTTTGCTGACCGGTCGCTGGTTTGACGTGCAAGAGGCCAAAGGCTGGGGACTGGTCAATGAAATCCTGCCAGCCGATCAATTGATGGATCGCGCATGGGAACTGGCGCGCCTCTTGGCTTCCGGTCCGCCGCTGGTCTATGCCGCGATCAAGGAAATCGTGCGCGATGCCGAAGATGCCAAGTTTCAGGATGCCATGAACCGGATCACCAAACGGCAACTGCCGACGGTCGATCTGCTCTATTCCTCAGAAGATCAGATGGAAGGGGCCCGCGCCTTTGCAGAAAAGCGCGATCCTGTCTGGAAAGGCAAGTAACCCGCGGCCCCTCAGGGCTTCGCGGGGTCTTCCACCTTTACGTCAGCCTCTGGCGGGTCGGTGATCAACTCGACGTCTTCAATCGTATCACTCACCACAACCGCACCGGCACCATCCGCACCTGAGTTATCCTCCGCCGCGCCAACAATCAGCGGCAGCATCGAGACGCCGCCGGGCATGGCAACCTCTGACATCGGCGGTATCTTCCATGACAGCGTGTCAAAGCTCTTGCAGTTGCCACAGATGGGGGCCCAATCGCTGTGGATATTGTGGCAATTGTCGCAAATCCACTGCGGTCCGCGGGAAACGGTCAATGCCCGTGCCAGCCACCCCTTAACCACCGTGTCCGACGCACCTTCGCCCCGTTCAATCGCCGCCATCAAGGTCACCGAGCGCGCGGTCGGGTCGGTTTCCACCAGTTTGCCCAGCGCACGGCGGGCGGCGGGGAAATCCTCATCCGCAATATGCAATTCGGCTTTCAGCATCTTGGTTTCCGCATGTTCCGGCTGCACCTTGGTCAACGCCTGAAAACGCTTGATCCGCGCTGCCGGTTTCTCGTCTGGTTCAATCGCGGCGAAAGCGGCGGCCAGATCCGGGTGCGGTTGCACACCCCATGCCTTTGTCAGCACACGTGCTGCATATCGCGGCTTGTTCTGCTCAATGTACCCCCGCGCGGCCATAACTGCTGCCGGGATCAGGTCGGGTGACAAACGGTTCGCCTCAATCGCCACCTCACGGGCTTCGATATCCTTGCCATCGTCGATGATGTCCTTCGCCTCGGACAGGGCCAGCACCGCATCGCGGCGCTTGTGCACGTCACGGGGCAGTTGGCCGTTCTTCAACTTGGCACTCAGGGTTTTACGCGCACCGGTCCAGTCTTCCTTACCGGCCTGCAACTGCAACAAAACATCCCCGGTCTCGACATGTTTGGGCTTCAGAGCAAAGGCTTTCTCGGCCAGCTTCAGCGCCGTATCGGTATCCCCCTCTGCCAGCTTCTGTTTCATGATGCCGCGCACCCCGACAAAACGGGTCGCCTCATCCTCTACCAGCTTGCGATAGGTCTCCTCGGCCTTGCGTGTATCCCCTGCCATTTCTGCCGCCTGTGCGGTCAACAGGTTCGTCAGCGCCGGCTTTTGCAGATATTTGTCAGCCTTCGCCGCCTTGGCCATCGCCACCTTGCCCTCACCACTGGCCAGCGCCATCAGCCCCTCTGACAGGGCATCAAACCCCTTGCGCTCGCGGTTGCGATCGAAATAACGCGACAGGGCGGTTTCATCCCCGTTCAGGAACTTCCATGTGGCCACCAGCAGGGAAAACACCTTCAGCAGCAACCAAACCGCGATCATCAGGACCACAACGCCGATAACGGACTGCAACGGGCCAAAGCTGTATTCGGTCCCCATGACGGTCACCTGACTACCACCCTCGCTTTCCAACAAGAATCCCGCACCCCAGGCCAGCGCCGCTACCGCGACGACAAACACAATAATCTTGATCAATGACCACAACATAAATTCAACTTTCTCAGTTTGCCGTCAGGCGTTGGGACAGATCCTGCACCGCAGCTTCTGTTGCAGCGCGCGCGCGTGCAGATGCCAGCCAGTCGGCCATGGCGTCCTGCACCGGCGCGGGAAGCGTTTCGATTTCCGTCAATGCATCCGCCACGCGGCCATCGCGCACCGCGGCCTCTGCGCGTGACAGCACCGCGTCAGGGTCATCTCCTTCGCGCGGGGCCACGGACCTTGCACTCAACTGTCGTTTCAGAAACCCGCCAACGCCGGTTTCATTCTGCCCACCACCGGTGGTGCGGGCCACAGACAGGGCGGCGCGTGCCGTATCAGGGAAACTTGTCTGTAGCCGCAGCAATGGGGCAATCCCCTCTGCATTCTCGCTCAAGGCAGCCGGAATATCCTCAACCCCACTGGCGGTCAGATCTTGCAAGGCCGTTTCAAACCCGGCCCCACTGCCCAGCGCCACGGTAATCGTGCTCAATGCTCTTTCTGCCTGCGCCCTGCGCGCCGCATCTGCGGTGGCTTCCTCAACGCTTTGCGCGTTTTCCAACAGCCGTGAAATCTCGTTCTGCTGCGCCTCAACAGAGGCCTGAAGGGCCGCAAGGCCCTCTTCAAGCTCTGGCGAAGGACCCGCAGGTGCCACCGTTGAGGCAGGGCGGTTTTCCAGCTCTGCCAGACGCGCCTCAAGGGCAGTGACCCCATCGGAAAGGGCGGCGATGCTGCTTTCAATGGCGTCCAATTCTGGCAGTTCCACAGGAGTCGCATCCGGGGCTTCAGCATCTTCAAGCGTCGCAATCCGCGCCGCCTGCGCGTTCAGCGCCTCTGTAACACTGTCGTTTTCACCGCGAAGGTTAAAAACATCCATCTCCGCCGCAAAGAACCCGATGCCGCCCGCAACCAATCCCCCAAACACCAGCGGCCAGAACACGCTGCCTTTTGGCTCTTGCACATCTTGCTGCGGGGACGCGGCGGACGTATGTTCTTTCACCGCCTGCGGTTTTTCAACGTTTTTAGCTGGCTCGGCGGGTTTGCTTTCCGCTTTGGCAGGTTCATCGGGCTTTTTCACGTCAACCGAGGGCCCTGTCTTTTGATCCGCTTCCGGTTTGGGTGTCTTTGGTACGGAGCTTGTCGTGGTCGCAGCGGCGGTTTTCCCCGCCTCAGCGGCTTTCGCTGGCGTAGTGGCCACCTTATCCGACGTTACCTTGTCAGCCTTTGGCGCAGGCGCTCTTTTCGGGGTGCCAGTCTTTGGGATGCCAGTCTTTGCAGCAACTGTCTTCGCGGCGGTCGTCTTTGCACCATCGGCTTTCGCGGGTTGGCTCGACGGCGCTGCGGTTTTCGCTTTGCTGTCTGCCGTGCCGTCTAGATCTTTCGGTGCACCCGATGTGCTTTTGCTGCTCGGGGTCGGTTTTTTTGCTTTCGCCACACTGCATACCCTTCTGATTCTGGCTCGCACCAGATGAACTCTGATACCTTAGCCGCCAACACTATCCCGCTTCAAGGTAACCTATCGTGGCATAAAAGCATTTCAACCAATCGGGCCATATCATCTCCGGTTGGTGCCTCTGCAATATGCATCGCTTTGACTGAACCGCTTTCAAAAACCTGCGCTACGGCGGGGCTGATCGCCGCTACGACAGCGCGCCCCAGTTCAGGTGCCTGATCCACAAATTGCGCAGCTGTACGCGGGGAAAACAGGGGAACAACAACGGGGATTTCCCCCGAAAGCAGGTCTTTCGCCGCATCCGACAGCGGCAACAACCGTTGCTCATACAGGGGCACCACCTCCACCAAACTGCCGGTTTCGCCCAGGCGTGCGGCGATTTGTCCCCGCCGATGCACCCCCGCCAGATGCAGCAACCGCCCTTTGACTTTTGCGGCGCGCATGGATGCCACCAAAGCATCCGCTGTCTGCGCCACCAGTTTCACATCCCAACCGTTTGACCGCGCCGCTTCGGCTGTCTGCACACCAACGCAAAATGTGGCAAATTGTGATACGGCCGGCACAAATTCCACTGCCCGCGCAGAGGTGAAGATCACAGCGTCAACCTGCGTCAGATCAGCGGTTTCTCCCGTCGAAACAATCTCTAACAAAGGGGAAAAGCAGGTGACCACACTCTGCATAGCACAGTCAGACAGCCGCGCGACAAACCGCGCGGCACTGTCATCCGGCCGCGTCAAAAGCAGCGCGCGCTTATCCATTTGAGGTCCAAGCATTGTTTGCCATCCCCTGTGGTGATACCTGCGGGATACCCCCCTTGCAACGGAAAGCCGCCATGCCAACCGCACTTACAGTTCTGGGATTGGAAAGCAGCTGCGACGATACCGCAGCCGCTGTTGTACATCTGCCCGCCTCGGGCCGCGCAACGGTGCTTTCTTCTGTTGTAGACGGACAGGTCGATCTGCATGCCGCCTTTGGTGGTGTCGTGCCAGAGATCGCCGCCCGCGCCCATGCAGAGAAACTGGATTTCTGTGTAGAACAGGCGCTAACACAGGCCAAAACCACCTTGGCAGAGATTGATTTGATCGCTGTCACCGCAGGTCCCGGCCTGATTGGTGGTGTGGTGTCCGGCGTGATGTGCGCCAAGGGCCTGTCCCTTGCCACGGGTAAACCGCTGTTCGGTGTGAACCATCTTGCCGGTCATGCCCTAACGCCGCGCCTGACCGATGATGTGCCCTACCCCTATCTGATGTTGCTGGTCTCTGGCGGGCATTGCCAGTTCCTGATGGTCCATGGGCCGGATGACTTCAAACGCCTGGGCGGGACAATCGACGACGCCCCGGGCGAGGCGTTTGACAAGGTCGCCCGCCTGATCAGCCTGCCCCAACCCGGCGGCCCCTCGATCGAAACCGCAGCCAAATCCGGTGACCCCAAACGCTTTGCCCTGCCCCGCCCGCTGTTGGATCGTCCCGGCTGCGACATGTCTTTTTCCGGGTTAAAAACCGCAGTGCTGCGCGCCCGTGATGCTGTGGTTGCCGACAAGGGCGGGCTGACCCCGCAGGATCAGGCCGACCTTGCCGCTGGCTTTCAAGCGGCCGTGGTTGACGTGCTTGCAGAAAAGACCCGCCGCGCATTGGCAACCTACCCTGATGGTGCCTCCCGTACCCTGTGCGTTGCCGGTGGCGTTGCCGCAAATCAGGCCATTCGCGCCGCGTTAGAGACTGTTTCAGCTGAATTTGAGACAAGCTTTATCGCCCCACCTCTTGCCCTTTGCACCGATAATGCCGCCATGATCGCCTATGCCGGTGCAGAGCAATCGCGCCACCGCCCATATGACGACCTGACCCTGTCCGCCCGTCCGCGCTGGCCCTTGGATACCTCACAGCCCGGCATGTTGGGCAGTGGCAAAAAGGGGGCCAAAGCATGAGTGTCGCGGTTCTGGGCGCAGGGGCCTTTGGCACGGCGCTGGCAATTTCACTGTCTCGAAACGGTCCCGTCACCCTTTGGGCGCGTGACGCGGGCGACATGGCCAAGCAGCGTGAAAATACTGCGCGGCTGGCGGGCTGCCCTTTCCCCGATGCGCTGTTCGTAACGGATGATCTGGCATATGCCACCACCGCCGACACTCTGTTGATCGCTGTGCCTACCCAGAAACTGCGCGGGTTTCTCAATGCCAATGCAACAGCACTGGCCGGAAAATCTCTTGTGGCCTGTTGCAAGGGCATCGAAATCTCCACCGGCACCGGCCCGGTATCCGTCATCGCTGACGTGATCCCAACCGCCGTGCCTGCCATTCTGACCGGTCCCAGCTTTGCACGTGACATTGCACGGGGGCTGCCAACCGCCCTTACCCTTGCCTGCACCGATGATGAGATCGGAAAACACCTTCAGCAGAGACTAAGCACGGCAAATCTGCGGCTCTATCGCACCACCGACACCAGCGGCGCCGAACTGGGCGGCGCGTTGAAAAACGTCATCGCAATTGCCTGTGGCACCGCGATGGGGGCTGGTCTGGGTGAAAGCGCACGTGCCGCATTGATGACACGTGGCTTTGCCGAGATGCAGCGACTGGCGGCCCATTTGCGCGCTGACCCGCAAACCCTGGCTGGCCTGTCCGGTTTTGGCGATCTGACCCTGACCTGTACATCCCAGCAGTCGCGCAACTACAGTCTTGGCATGTCTATGGGCCAGGGCACCCCATTTGACCCAAGCACCACCGTCGAAGGGGCCGCCACCGCGCAGGCTGTGCATCAGTTGGCACAGGACAACGCACTTGATCTGCCGATCACTGCAGCCGTTGCAGGCTTGCTTGAGAACAGGCTAGATGTAGCAACCGCAATGCGTGGCCTCTTGGCGCGCCCGTTAAAGGAAGAATGAAATGCTTGTCTGTTTGATGGCCCATGACAAATCCGGTGCCCTGCCGGTGCGCAAGGAAAACCGCGAGGCGCATCTTGCATATATTGAATCCACCGGATGCGTGACCCTCGCCGGGCCGATGAAAGACACTCAGGGCGAAATGTGCGGCTCCATGATCGTGCTGGAGGTGCCTGATCTTGCTGCCGCTGAAAGCTGGGCCGCAAATGACCCCTACGCAAAAGCCGGATTGTTCCAGAGCGTGACCCTGCGCGAATGGGTCAAGGTGGTGGGATAATGGCCTATTGGCTGTTCAAATCAGAGCCTAACACATGGGGTTGGGACGATCAGCTGGCCAAAGGCGAGGCTGGCGAAGAATGGGACGGCGTGCGCAACTATCAGGCCCGCAATTTCATGCGCGAGATGAAAATCGGCGATCTGGGGTTCTTTTATCATTCGATGAAAGAGAAATCCGTGGTCGGCATCGTCAAGGTCATTGCAGAGGCACATTCTGACAGCACAACCGATGATCCCCGTTGGGAATGCGTCGATATTCAGGCCGTGCGCCCCTTTGTCAAACCCGTCACGCTGGATCAGATCAAAGCCGAGGAACGGCTTGCCGATATGGTCCTTGTGCGCAACTCCCGCCTGTCAGTTCAACCTGTCACCGATGCTGAATGGCAGTTGGTTTGCACCATGGGCCAGACGGAACCATAGCCAAATGCGCCAAGCCTGCGCATACTACCCCGTACACAAATGTCGGAGGTTGATATGGAACTTGTAGCAGTCATCGTCGCCGCAGCGGCCGGGTTTGGGTTTGGGGCCATCTGGTATATGATGCTTGCCAAACCATGGGTTGCAGCGAGCGGTATTCAGGTCGATGCAGATGGAAAGCCCGTGGATAAATCACCGTTGCCCTTCATCATGGCCGCTGTTGCGATGGTTCTTGTCGCCGGCATGATGCGCCACACATTTGCCCTGTCGCAAATTGATACTGCCGGCAAAGGGCTGATTTCCGGTCTGGGCATCGGCCTGTTTTTCATCAGCCCTTGGATCATGATCAACAATGGCTATGGTGGCCGACCTTTCCGGCTGACCCTGATTGACGGCGGCTATGCAACATTCGGCTGCGCGCTTATGGGTCTGGTCCTGACCCTGTTCTAAGGCGTTCCACCTTTACCTGAAGCGGCAAACGTCGCTTTTCGCGTTCGATCAAAGAGAGAGGCTGCGAACAAGTGGTTTATGTTTAAGAAGGGGCGATCTAGAAGCGCGGAAAAAAGGGTTCCGGCATGATCACCAGAACCCTTTCTCACCCCGCGTGCTCCACTACCCACACACGTATCGAAATATGTTCTGGCCATCCTAGCCGTTGAATAATGTCTAGCAAAACACCCGGTCTAAGCCAAGCAATTGATATCTAAATTACTTTTCAAATGCTAAACGCCCGCTGTCTAAACCGCGGGCGCATTAGCTGTTCTTCTGTATGGGCCTTAGCCGTAGACGGCTTCTTTACCCAGCTGTTTTGTCAGCATGTAATAAACAACAGCGCGGTACTTATTGCGCTCTGATTTGCCATAAGTCTCAATCGCCTTGTTGATCTCTTCCATCAGGTTCGGACCATCGGGCAGGCCGAGCTTCTTGATCAGGAAATTGTTTTTGACGGTCTCAAGCTCGCTTGCCTGACCGGCGGCAACAGTCTGGGCATCTGCATTATAGATCGACGGGCCACAGCCAATCGTCACCTTCGTCAAAAGATCCATATCCGGCGTAATGCCGCATTTGTTCTTCAGATCGTCCGCATATTTTGCGATCCACTCATCCCGTTTGCCCATAAATTTCTCCCAACTTTGGTTACATGATCGGCCATTCCGGCCTTAAAACCGACACTATTCGTTAATTTTGCAGGGACAAAGGGGAAATTGCCCTGTTGCTCCCCCTCGCAAAACCAACCACGATCACAACATGCAAAATCGGAGGATGCGCATGGCACAGAACGTCAGCTTTACCCAGATGAAGGACGGCACCAAGGCCGATTATGAACTCTTGGCAAACTCGGAACATGCCTATGTTGCATTGACCGCAGACCGTGTGCTCGACGAATTACGCCGCCAGGGTCAGGCCTCAATCGAAGGGTACAAGATCACCCGTTTGGATCACGGTCTGCAAGCGGCAACACGGGCACAGCGGGATGGGGCTGATATTGATTGGATCGTTGGCGCATTATTGCACGATATTGGCGACGGGCTTGCCCCGCAGAACCACGACCGTTTCTCGGCCGAAGTGATCCGCCCCTATGTGCGCTGGGATGTGGCATGGGTGGTCGAACACCATGGTATTTTCCAGATGATCTATTATGCACACCACTACGGCTGGGATGAAAACGCCCGCGATAAATTCAGGGATCACCCCTGTTTCGACAGCTGTGCGGCGTTTTGCGAACGCTGGGATCAGGCGTCTTTTGATCCGGCATATGAAACTGAAACGCTTGCACATTTCGAGCCAATGCTGCGCGAGGTCTTTGCGCGCAAAGCCTATGACAGCGCCGTAATCCGCGAAGGGTTTGTGTCCCCCCTTACCAGTTGATCCCACTACGAAAAACGCCGGAACACATAAATGCTCCGGCGTTTCAAATTCCTCAAACGGCATAATCGCCGCAACGAAACCTAGTAACGGTAATGCTCCGGCTTGAACGGACCTTCCGGTGTAACACCGATATAGGCCGCCTGTTCCGCATTCAGCGTGGACAGTTTCACACCGATCCGGTCCAGATGCAGGCGGGCAACCTTTTCATCCAGATGCTTGGGCAGAATATAAACCTCGTTCTTGTACTCATCGCCCTTGGTCCACAGCTCGATCTGCGCCAGCACCTGATTGGTGAAAGACGCCGACATCACGAACGAAGGATGGCCCGTCGCGTTACCAAGGTTCAGCAGACGACCCTCGGACAGCAGGATCAACCGGTTGCCATTCGGCATCTCGATCATATCCACCTGTTCCTTGATGTTGGTCCATTTGTGGTTCTTCAGGCTGGCCACCTGAATTTCATTGTCAAAGTGGCCGATGTTGCCAACAATCGCCATGTCCTTCATCTCGCGCATGTGCTCGATGCGGATCACATCCTTATTGCCAGTGGTGGTCACGAAAATATCCGCCGTGGCAACCACATCTTCAAGCGTTGTCACCTGAAACCCGTCCATTGCCGCTTGCAGCGCGCAAATCGGATCAACTTCGGTCACGATCACACGTGCGCCCGCACCAACCAGTGACGCCGCACACCCCTTGCCAACGTCACCATAGCCCATGACAACGGCAACCTTGCCCGCCATCATCGTGTCCGTGGCGCGACGGATGCCATCCACCAGCGATTCCTTACAGCCATATTTATTGTCGAACTTCGACTTGGTGACGGAATCGTTCACGTTAATAGCAGGGAACGGCAGCTGGCCATCGCGCACCAGTTCATAAAGACGGTGAACACCTGTTGTTGTCTCTTCGGAAACACCGACAATCTGGTCGCGCATCTTGGTAAACCAACCGGGGCTGGCCGCCATCCGCTTTTTGATCTGCGCCTTGATGGCTTCCTCTTCTTCAGAGGTCGGCACCGCGATCACATCTTCGCCCGCCTCGGCGCGCGCGCCCAGCAGAATGTACAGTGTCGCGTCACCACCATCGTCCAAAATCAGGTTCGGACCTTCGGGGAACATGAACGAACGATCAAGATAATCCCAATGCTCTGTCAGGCTCTGGCCTTTGATCGCAAAAACAGGTGTGCCGCCTTCGGCAATCGCCGCCGCTGCGTGGTCCTGCGTCGAAAAGATGTTGCAGGAGGCCCAGCGCACATCGGCACCCAGCTCAACCAGCGTTTCAATCAATACCGCAGTCTGGATCGTCATGTGCAGTGATCCGACAATACGCGCACCTTTCAACGGTTTGCTCTCGCCGTATTCAGTGCGCAGCGCCATCAGGCCCGGCATTTCTGTTTCTGCGATATCCAGTTCCTTGCGCCCGTAAGCTGCAAGGCTGATGTCTTTCACGATATAGTCGTCTGCCATTTGGGCACCTCGGTCAAAGTTGTTTGACCGCCGCCTAACAGTTTTGGCGCGATCTCTCAACAGATCAGATATCACGCCCCTGTAAGCGGTTAATCCCGCAGTTCAGCCAAAAGCTGATCCTCATCCGTGCCCATCATCCAATCGTCGCCCTGTGCAACCACACAGGTGTTACCATCGGAAAAGCTTTTGATCATCGTCCAGGTGCCGGTTTCCTTTGAAACCCACAGCTGTTCGCGCGTGTCCGACTTCGGCTCAACCGGTGTCTCGCCATACCAATCGGTCAGCGCTGCTTTCATCTCGCCTGTCGCCATGCATACCGGCTCATCAGCAGCGGCAGAGGTTGCAATCGTTGTCCCCAGAACAAGTGTAAGGGTCGAAATAAACAGTTTCATCGGTCTCTCCTTCATGAGAAAAACATGGCAAGCAAAGAATAGTTCCAATAATTCTAATGACGTAGGGGCAGGCCGCATGGCGCAACAACCCAGAGCATGGCAGCGGATGTTATCAGGGCGCAGGCTGGACCTGCTGGATCCCACGCCAGTGGATATCGAAATCGAAGACATCGCACATGGTCTGGCCTTTGTTGCGCGCTGGAATGGGCAGACCAATGGGGACTATGCCTATTCCGTCGCCGAACATTCGCTGCTGGTCGAAACGATCTTTGGCCGTATCAACCCCAAGGCCCCTACAAAATGGCGCTTGGCCGCCTTGCTGCATGATGCGCCTGAATATGTGATCGGCGATATGATCTCGCCGGTGAAAGCTGCCGTTGGCCCCGGATATGGTGCATTGGATGACCGGCTGACTGCGGCCATTCACCTGCGCTTTGGCCTGCCCGCCAGCATTCCGGTTTCGGTCAAGAAACAGATTAAAAAGGCCGATAAGGTCAGCGCCTGGATGGAAGCGGTGCAGATTGCCGGTTTCTCTGAAACCGAAGCATCCAAATTCTTTGGCACCCCGGATTCCACCCTGATGGACGGGCTGTCGATCATGCTGCGCCCACCCGTCGAGACACGCAATGCCTTCACAGATCGGCATCACGCTTTGTTAAAGGACATGACATGATCAAGGTAAGACGGGCCGTCAACTTCGATGCCGCCAATATGGCAGATCTGCTGAACGAGATTATCGCAGAGGGCGGCACCACCGCGTTGACGCGGCCGGTGACAGGTGCGGATCTGATCGAACGGATGGCATTCGCGCCAGAGCGCAGCGCATGGCATGTTGCCGTCGATGCCAAGGAGAACATTGTCGGCTTCCAATGGATCAATCCAAAAGACGATCTGCCGCAGGGCGCCGTTGATATCGCAACCTTCGTGCAAATCGGACAAACCGGGCTGGGCATCGGATCGGCCCTGTTCGAGGCGACCAAACAAGCCTCCAAGGCTTTGGGTTATATCTGGATCAACGCCAACATTCGCGCCGATAACGAGGGCGGGTTGATCTATTACCAAAGCCGCGGATTTCAGGATTATGGCGTGATCGAAGGGTTTGAGATGGCCAATGGCGATCTCGTCGACAAGCGCCTCAAGCGTTACGATCTATAGCTGATAAGCGATGCACCGCCCGGTGCATGGGGGGTGTACAGGGGGTGCACGCATGGCACCCCCTTTTTTGGCGCTGTTTCAGCGCGGTGACCGTTTCGCCAATATCCGCTGCAATGTCCGTCGATGCATGCTCAACCGGCGCGCGGTTTCCGATACATTGCGATCACATAATTCATAGACCCGCTGAATGTGTTCCCAGCGCACGCGGTCCGCACTCATCGGGTTTTCAGGGGGTGGCGGCATGTCGTCGCCAGTCGCGAGCAGCGCATTGGTGATGTCATTGGCATCCGCCGGTTTAGACAGGTAATCCGTAGCGCCAATCTTGACCGCAGCCACCGCCGTTGCAATCGCGCCATAGCCGGTCAGCACAACCACACGTGCATCCGCCCGCCGCTCGCGCAGCACCTCAACCACATCCAATCCATTGCCATCACCAAGGCGCAGGTCAATCACCGCAAAGGCCGGCGGGCGGGCCGTTGCAATGGCCCGGCCACCCGCAACACTGTCAGCTGTCTCGACCTCAAAACCACGTTTTTCCATGGCCTTGGCAAGGCGGCGCAGGAAGGGTTCGTCATCATCCACCAGCAGCAGCGTTTTGTCAGGTCCGATATCAATCTGGTCCATGTTCACTTCCTTGCGCTCAAGTCCGTTTCACTTGCGATACCATATGGACCTTGGCGCAAATCCGTCAATTTAAGAAGCCCCCCTACGTGCTTTTATCCAAAAAGCACCCAATCTGTTCGGCCATCGCTTCCGGCGGGGTTTCGCGTCGGAAGTATTGTACAAAACCCTCTTCAGGTAGAACGAGATAGCTAAAGGTGGAATGATCAACAAGATATTCGTCATCCACCGCAGGATGCGCTTTGTAATAGGTCTTATAGGCTTGGCTGGCCGCCTTGATCTGTTCTGGTGTACCCGTCAGACCAACCATGCGCGGATGCATCACCTCGGCAAATTCACCAACGACTTGTGGCGTATCGCGGGCCGGATCAATGGTGATGAAAACCGGTGTTACCACCTTGCCGCGCTCCTCCAATATTTCGATGGCAGAGGCGTTGCGATCCACATCCATCGGACAAACATCAGGGCAGAAGGTATAGCCAAAATAGATCAGCGAAGGTTCGGTTAGCACCTCGGCATCGGTCACCGTCTTACCCTCTGCATTGACCAGCTCGAATGGCCCGCCCAGATCACCGGCAACCGCAGAGTCGCGGCACTGTGCAAACTTGTCGCCGCCGGTATTTTGTGACGTTATCCAAACCGTTCCCAACAGGAACGCGGCGGCAACGCCAACTGCGGATAATGTTATGGTACGGTTCATCTCGGCCTCCTGTGCCAATTGGCGCTCTTGATCGTCCTTTGGTGCAGACCTACGCTACAAAATCCCAGACGCAACGGCGAATAAACAAAAGGTGCGCAGATGACGCAGGCAACAATCCGCCCCCTGACAGGCAGGACCCGCGCGAACTGGATACGGTTGCGCACGATGATCGTGCTGCGCTGGGTTGCCATTGCAGGTCAGTTGATTGCGATCAACGTTGCCCAGTTGATCTATGGCATTCAGCTGGAACTGGGGCTGTGTTATCTGGCCGTTGGGGCATCGGTAATTGCCAACCTCGTCGCCACATTCATATTCCCTGAAAACAAACGCCTGTCAGAATTTGAAAACCTGTGGATGATCACATTTGATCTGCTACAAATTGCATTTCTTTTGTTCCTGACTGGCGGGCTGAACAACCCTTTCGCCTTGCTGTTGCTTGGGCCCGTAACCATTTCCGCAACTGCGCTCAGCCTGCGTTCCACACTGGTATTATGCACGACCGCAATTGTGCTGGTGACGCTGTTGTCGATGTTTCATTTGCCACTGACGACGCTGGACGGTGACATCCTGCGCATTCCGCGTCTGTTTATCTTTGGCCAATGGACCGCATTGGTCATCGCCATCGTTTTCACCAGTGCTTATTCACGCCGGGTCACCACCGAAGTGCATTCGATGGGCGACGCTTTGGCCGCCACCCAGATGGCATTGGCCCGTGAACAGAAACTGACCGATCTGGGCGGTGTTGTCGCCGCCGCCGCGCATGAGCTGGGTACACCTCTGGCGACGATCAAACTGACCTCGACCGAACTTTTGAACGATCTGAAAGACACCCCGGAACTGGCCGAGGATGCTGCTTTGATCCGGGATCAGGCTGACCGGTGCCGCGACATCCTGCGCAATATGGGCCGGGCCGGTAAGGATGATTTGCACATGCACCATGCCCCACTTGAGGCCGTGGTGCTTGAATCAGCAGAGCCACATATGGACCGGGGCAAAAAGGTAATCCTGACCCAGCTGCCCGAAGACAGACAGCGCAGAAACCAGCCCACAATCCCCCGCCAGCCAGAGATCATCCACGGGCTGCGCAACCTGATCCAGAACGCAGTTGATTTCGCCGGCAGCACAGTTTGGGTTGAAACCAATTGGTCCGAAACCAGCATTTCAATTCGCATCATGGATGATGGAACCGGGTTTCCGGCGCAGATTCTGGGGCGTATTGGCGATCCGTTCATGCGGGACAGGTCGCGGTCGCGTGTCTCCAGCGCCCGTCCAGAATATGAAGGAATGGGATTGGGCCTGTTCATCGCCAAAACCCTGTTAGAACGGTCCGGTGCCACACTAAGGTTCGCCAATGGAGGTGACAGAACCTCCGAGGCGACCAAAAAAGGTGCCGTTGTAGAAGTGTTCTGGCCACGTGCCAAATTGGAAACGGCACCTCAAAGCGAGGCGGAGCCGATGGGGCTGAACCAGAAAATAACGCCGTAAGGTGGCCTGCCCCAACCGGGAAAACCTAAACGAATGATCCGTTTGTTCAGGAATGGTAGTCATCCATTAGGTTAATCAATAATTAACCAAGAAGAGCATAAGGTTAAGATTGGCGTTCCGCCGTAATGAGGCACGCAAATGTTGGCTGTTTCCGAACTCATTTTTGTCACGACCATTGCCGCGACCACCGCATTGATCGCGCGGTCTTTCCTGATTTCACCACCTTCCTCCGCGCCCTGCCTGCCTGATGTATCATCAGAACCCTTGGCGCTCTTATTTGATGACGGCATCTTGCATCATGGCAATACCGATGCGCTGAAACACTTTGCTTTTGCCCCCGGCACGCATGTTTGGGACGATCTGCACGATATTCTGATAGAGCGGTTTCCCGATTTTCCGAGGCTTCCCGAATCCGGTGCAGCCGGCAGCATAAGGATTCGTCCAAAAGACATAGGCGACAGGTCCGAAATTGAGATGAACTGGCGTGATGGGCTGTGTTGGGTTCACATGTATGAACCCGTGGGTGATGACCGTGCAGCGGGTCGCATGACGCAAGATGCGGGGCCATCGGAACATTGCATCAGGACGATGCCACATCCCGCTTGGGAAACCGATCAACAGGGCAGGCTGGTCTGGAAAAACGACGCCTATAACAGGCTCGTCAGCGATATTGGGGCGGCTCAGAATGACACCTTATTTGCACTGGATCCAACCAAACAGAAGCAACGATGCTTGCTGACGGGGTCAAGTGATGAAAATGAGTGGTTTGAGGTTGAGACCCATGCGGTGGCGCGGGGCGGAATCCATCACGCCACCCCGGTTACTGCTTTGGTCCGGGCAGAAGAGGCGCAGCGCAGCTTTGTCCAAACCCTTGCCAAAACCTTTGCGCATCTTCCTATTGGCCTGGCCATTTTCGACAACCGCGGTCAACTGGGCATTTTTAATCCGGCCTTGGTTGACCTCTCCGGGTTACAGGCCAGTTTTCTTGCGACACACCCGACGATGTTGGGTTTCTTTGATGCGCTGCGCGAAAACCGCCGGATGCCGGAGCCGAAAAACTACCGGTCATGGCGACAGGACATTACCGATGTCATCGCCGCTGCATCAGACGGACAATATCACGAGACATGGTCGCTGGAAGATGGGCGGACCTATACCGTACAAAGCCGCCAGCATCCTGACGGAACAACCGCATTCCTGATCGAAGACATCAGCGCCGAGGTCACATTGTCGCGCAGTTACCGCGCCAAGGTAGAACAATTCGAGGCGCTTCTGGACAGTGTCGATGATGCGCTGGTTGTTTTCTCTGCCACTGGGGTTCTGACATTTTGCAATGCCGCATATCGCGGGATGTGGGGCCACGCCCCTGAGGCCAGTTTCGCCGATATGACACTCCATGATGCGCTTAAGCTATGGGCGCCAAGAGTGGCAAATGCAGCGGTCTTATCTGAACTGTCCCACTTTGGCACAACCATCGGATCGCGCCCTGATCAAAGCTGCACCCTTGATCTTGTTGGGGGGGAGAGGCTTTGCTGCAGGCTACGTGCGCTTTCGGGTGATGCGATGATGTTCAGGTTTTCTCATGTTGCAAAACCTGCCACGGCTGACACGGCTTCCATCACCACACCCGCTTAGGATCACCCACAGAAATGCCCACACCAACCGCTTTCGACTTGCGCAGGATTGGGCCGGTTGTCACCATGTGGCATGAACGAAAAAACTCATTTGATCGCGTCAGCCTCTGCTGACCAGACGGCAGAGCTTGCCGCGATGCTGGCACCCGCTTTGGCGGCTGGTGACGTGATTCTGCTTCAGGGGGATGTCGGCGCGGGCAAGACACATTTTGCACGTGCGCTGATCCAGTCGGTTCTGGGTATGGCCGAGGATGTGCCTTCTCCAACCTTTACGTTGGTTCAGACCTATCCCGCCCCGGTCTGCGATATCTGGCATGCTGATCTTTACCGGCTGACGTCGATTCAAGAGGTTGAGGAACTTGGCCTTGTGGGTGCCTTTGAAACCGATATCTGCCTTGTGGAATGGCCCGACAGGTTGGGGCAGCTGGCACCGGCGCATGCCTTGACCCTCGCGATCAGAACAAGCGCGACAGATGAGGCACGGATGATCAACGCCAGCTGGACGGACGTAAAATGGGACAACAAGGTCAGCCGATGGAACATATGACGGCACGTGCCTTTGAGATTGCGCAATTCCTTGAACGTGCCGGATGGGATAAAGCGATGCGCAAGCCGGTCACCGGTGATGCCTCTGCGCGCAAATATGACAGGCTAAGCCTTGCGGATGGTACCACCGCCATCCTGATGGACTCACCGCCTGAAACAGGTGAGGACGTGCGCCCGTTTGTCGCCATTGCGGACCACTTGCGTGTGGTCGGATTAGCTGCACCGTTAATACTTCATCAAGATGCAGATGCCGGGTTGCTGTTGATCGAAGACTTTGGCGATGCCTTGTTTGCCGATTTGATTGCCGATGATCCAGCGCGCGAGATCCCGCTGTATCAGGCGGCGGCAGATGTGTTGATTCACCTGCGAACAACGCCAAAACCGGAGCTACCTGTCTGCGATGCGACATGGCTGGTCGAAATGGTTGCGCCCTTGTTTGAATGGTACGCACAAGATGCAGATGCCACAGATCAGGCCGCATTTACCACACAGTTTCGATCTTTTGCAGAGCGGGCGACGGCCGGCGATCAGGTACTGATCCTGCGTGACTACCACGCCCAAAACCTGTTGTTGTTACCCGATCGTACAGGGGTGGAGCAGGTGGGTCTGCTTGATTTCCAGGATGCTTTGCTTGGGCCAACAGCCTATGATCTTGTATCTATCCTGCAAGATGCCCGACGTGATGTCAGCGCCAAGGTCGAGGAGAGCATCATCACCTATATGCTGACGCAGACAAAAGAGGATGCGGCGCGCTTTAGAACCACCTATGCCATTCTTGGCCTGCAAAGGAACCTGCGCATTCTGGGCATCTTTGCCCGCCTTTGTCTGCGCGATGGCAAGGCACATTATGTCGATATGATCCCGCGCGTCTGGGGGTATGTGTGGCGCAATCTGGCGCACCCTGAACTGGAAGAACTTTCTGCCCTGCTGACGGCCCTGCTGCCCGAACCAACCCCGACATTTCTGGAGCGCATGAAACGCCAATGCCCGCACAAACCTATCCCCTGATGCTGTTCGCCGCAGGCTTTGGCACGCGGATGAAAGAACTGACAAAAAAGAAACCCAAGCCGATGATCGAGGTGGCGGGCAAACCGCTGATTGATCACGCACTGGACCTTGCCAAGGACGCCGGGGCGTCGCCCATTGTGGCCAACCTGCATTACAAGGCGGATATTCTGGACGCACATCTGCGCCCAAAGGGTGTGCATACGATCGTCGAGATGCCTGATATCCTTGAGACCGGCGGCGGGTTGCGCAATGCCTTGCCGCTATTGGGCGCTGGCCCGGTGATCACTCAGAACACCGATGCAATCTGGGCAGGGCCAAATCCCATCGAAATGCTGTGTAAAGCGTGGGACCCTGAAAAGATGGACGCGCTGTTGATTTGCGTTCCCACAGGTTCGGCCATTGGTCACGGGGGATCAGGCGATTTTACTCTGTCAGAAACTGGTAGAATCGAACGGGGCCCCGGCACGGTGTATGGCGGCATCCAGATCATGAAAACCAACCTGCTGCACAAGATCGCGGAGGATAAGTTTTCGCTTAATCTGGTGTGGAACAGGATGTTGGAAGATAAGCGCCTGTTCGGCCTGTCCTATCCGGGCAAATGGTGCGATGTGGGCCATCCCGATGGCATCACCCTTGCCGAAAACATGCTGGAAACAGCCAATGTTTGAGCCCACCGAAAAGCCCCGCATTTTCGGCGTTAGCCCCGGTGTCGATTTTCCGCAAGCCTTGATCGACGGGTTGCGTCACAAGTTGGCAGGCCAGCCGCCAGAAGCCATTGCACGGGTTGATCTGATTGTGAACACCCGACGCATGGCGCGGCGTCTGCGCGAGATTTTTGATGCAGGGCCTGCCGGTTTCCTGCCCAATATCCGCCTGCTTGGCGACCTTGAGACACTGGTCCCCGGCCTGACCCTGCCGCCCGCAACGCCTGCTTTGCGCCGACGACTGGAGTTAATCCAACTGGTTTCGCAGTTGATTGCAACCGATCCGACCATTGCGCCGCGCGCCTCGCTTTATGCCCTGTCTGACAGCCTTGCCTCCTTGATCGATGAAATGCAGGGCGAGGGGGTAAGCCCGGACGATATCGCAAAACTGGATGTTACGGATCAATCCGGCCATTGGGAACGCGCCAAGCAGTTTCTGGGCATCGCCACGAAATATCTGGACGGGATGGATGCAGCGCCCGACGCTCAGGCCCGCCAGCGCAAATTGACCCAGATGATTGTTGCCCATTGGCAGGAGCACCCGCCGCAAAACCCCGTTATCGTTGCAGGATCAACAGGGTCGCGCGGCACAACCTCCCTGCTGATGCAGGCAGTCGCCAGATTGCCGCAAGGGGCGTTGATCCTGCCAGGGTACGACTTTGCGATGCCCCTTTCGCAATGGCCGGTGCTTAGCGGCAAGACCCCACCAGAAGATCACCCGCAATACCGTTTTCATGATCTGATGCAGCAGCTGAACATCGACCCTCCGATTGAAAGCTGGGCCCCCACGCCGCCGCCGTCTGCCGCGCGTAATGCGCTGATCTCGCTGTCGCTGCGGCCAGCACCGGTGACAGATACATGGTTAAGCGAGGGCCCGGATCTAAAGGATATTGATCTGGCCACGCAAAACATCACGCTGGTCGAGGCCGCCACACCACGTGAGGAGGCGCTTAGCATTGCGATGCGTCTGCGCAAAGCCGTTGAGGATGGGCAAAAGGCGGCCCTGATCACACCGGATCGGATGCTGACAAGACAGGTCACCGCCGCATTGGACCGCTGGAATATCCTGCCGGATGACAGCGCCGGCACGCCGCTGCACCTTTCCCCACCGGGCCGGTTTCTGCGCCATGTTTCCGCGCTTTTCCTGCGCAAACTGGATGCAGAGGCGCTGTTGGTTTTGCTGAAACACCCGCTGACCCACAGTGGCGATGGGCGCAACCAACATCAGTTGAATACGCAACTTCTGGAAATGCGCATCCGGCGCGAAGGACTGCCTTATCCTGATGCTGAGGGGCTGATACGGGTCGGAACCCTGGCCGCAGACAAGATCGAAAACCGCGAAAGCCATGCCGCATTTATGGCGTGGATCGCATGGGTTGGCGAAACATTTTGTGGTCACCCAATTAGCTCCGAACAATCGCTGTCTGATTGGGTTGCTGCGCATCTTGCCTTGGCCGAGAGGATCGCAGCTGGTCAGCCCGGTGAGGACAAACACGAGCTTTGGCAGAAAAAGGCAGGTCGCAAGGCCCGCGAAACCGTTGATGCCTTGGCTGAACACGCGGAACATGGTGGCGAAATGTCAGCCGCGGATTACAACGATCTGGTCGGGGCGCTGCTTTCTGCCGAAGAAGTGCGCGACCGAGATGCGCCGCATCCGGGCGTGATGATCTGGGGCACACTTGAGGCCCGTGTGCAGGGCGCGGATCTGGTGATTATGGGCGGGCTGAACGATGGGGCATGGCCTGAAGCCCCTTCACCCGACCCGTGGCTGAACCGTAAGATGCGGCTTGATTCCGGTATGTTATTGCCGGAACGGCGTATTGGTCTTTCGGCGCATGACTATCAACAAGCTATTGCCGCGCCCGAAGTCTGGCTGACCCGCGCTATCCGTTCAGAGGAGGCGGAAACGGTGCCATCACGCTGGCTGAACCGGTTGGAAAACCTGTTGAACGGTCTGCCGGAGGGGCAGGGGAAAACCGCGCTGAAGGACATGCGCGAACGGGGGCAGTATTGGACCGGGCAGGTGCAGGCAATCGAGGCTTTTACCCGCGTTGATCCCGCACCGCGCCCATCACCACGCCCGCCGGTCAGTGCGCGACCACATGCCCTTTCCGTCACCGAAATCAAACGGCTGATCCGCGACCCCTATGCGATCTATGCCAAACACACCTTGCGCCTGCGTCCCATTGATCCGCTTGTGCAATCCCCGGACGCCCCGGTGCGCGGTATCATCGTACATAAGATTATGGAATTGTTCATTAAATCAGTGCGTGAAGATTCCAGCCGCCTGACCCGAGACCATTTGATCGAGATTACGCGAGAGGTGTTGAGCAACGACGTGCCATGGCCCGCCGCACGGCTGATGTGGCAAGCGCGGGTTGAACGGATTGCTGATTGGTTTGTTAAAAATGAACAACACCGCCAAAGCTTTGCAAAACCGATGCTGTTTGAAGAAGCCGCCAAAGGGGTGCATGAATTCAAGGATCTGGGCTTCAGGCTGAAAGGGTTTGCCGACCGGATCGACCGCACCGAATTTGGCGATGTGCTGATCTATGACTATAAAACCGGCAACCCGCCCAGCGCCAAGGAACAAAAGTTCTTTGACAAACAACTGTTGCTTGAAGCGGCGATGATCGAGGAAGGCGGGTTCGAAAACGTCGGTGTGGCCACAGTGGCAAATGCGGTCTTCATCGGGTTGGGCAGCAGCCCGAAAGAAGTGTCTGCTCCTTTGGACGATGAACCGCCAGCCACCGTTCTGGCCGGTCTGCATTCATTGATTGAAACCTATCTGTCAGCGCAGCAGGGATTCACTGCGCGTCGCCTTGTCAAAACCGAAGACGCCGCAGGGGATTATGATCAGCTGGCACGATTTGGCGAATGGGACGGCACCACCCCTGCAACACCGGAGGATTTGGCGTGACCCATAACGATGCCACCCGCGCTCAGATCGAAGCGGCACGGCCGGATGCCTCTACATGGCTTGGCGCAAATGCGGGGTCGGGCAAAACGCGCGTTCTGACAGATCGGGTGGCGCGTTTGCTGCTAAATGGTGTCGAACCGCAACATATTCTATGCCTGACCTATACCAAGGCCGCCGCGTCAGAGATGCAGAACCGTTTGTTCAAACGATTGGGCGAATGGGCGATGCTGCGCGATGTTGAGCTACGCGAAGCCATGTCGGAACTGGGTGTCCAAGGACAGCTGGACGCAGAGCAACTGCGCAAGGCGCGCACCCTGTTTGCCCTGGCGATTGAAACCCCCGGCGGGTTGAAGATCCAGACCATCCATTCCTTTTGTGCGTCTCTGTTACGGCGCTTTCCGCTGGAAGCCGGGGTCAGTCCCCAGTTCACCGAAATCGAGGATCGCGCCGCCGACCTGCTGCGCGCTGATATCGTGGATGAAATGTCGGAAGGCGGCGAGGCCCATTTGATTAGCAATATCGCCCGTTTTTATACGGGCGAGGATTTTGGCAAATTGACCAGACGTATTGTCGGGATGCGGGACGGGTTTGAAACACCTGTGACGCGCGGCGATGTCCTTGCCCATCTGGGGCAGCCTGCGGATCTGGACACGCAATCGGTTGAGGGTGGTGTTTTCCTTGGAGGTGAAGGTGAACTGCTCAGCGCGATCGTACCGCATTTGTTGGCCAAGGGCGGAAATGACGCGAAAGCCGGAGCGAAGTTGCAAGAGATCGACAGTGTGAGTTTGGCCATTCTGCCCTTGTTAGAGAGTATTTTTCTGACCGGCAGCGGCGCAAAATTACCCTTTACGGCCAAGATTGGTAGCTTCCCAACCAAAGCCACCCAAGCGGTCCTTGGTGCCCTGATGGATCCGCTTGAAGCCCTTATGTTGCGGGTCGAAGACACACGAGATGCCCGGTTGTCCCTGATGGCGGCGGAAAAGGCAGAAGCCCTGCATCAATTTGCGCAGGCTTTCCTTGCGCGATACGCTGCGGCCAAACAACTGCGCGGTTGGCTGGACTTTGACGATCTGATCCTGCGCGCCCGCGCCTTGTTACAGGACGAGCGGGTCGCGGCATGGGTGCTGTACCGGATTGACGGCGGCATTGACCATATTCTGGTGGATGAGGCGCAGGATACCTCGCCACACCAATGGGACATCATCGAATTGCTGACCGATGAGTTTTACAGCGGGTCCGGCGCACGGGTCGACGTGGCGCGAACCCTGTTTGTGGTTGGCGACAAGAAGCAGTCGATCTATTCTTTTCAGGGTGCCGACCCGCTGGAGTTTGATCGCAAAAGCCTGACCTTCGAGGAAAAGATCAAAGCCGCCGGTCAGGTTTTCCAACACCGCAGTCTGGACTATTCCTTTCGGTCCTCCAGCGCCATTTTACGCTTTGTAGACACTATTTTTGATCCGACCCGCCAAGTGGATTTTGATCGTCAAAGCCAGCATATTGCGTTCAAGGATACCTTGCCCGGCCGCGTTGATCTTTGGCCCGTGGTGGCCAAGGCGGAGGCAGATGAGGACCGCCCGTGGACCGACCCCTTGGACCGGCGTTCCGAGCAGCATCACACGGTTATTCTGGCCGAACAGATTGCGACACAGATCAAGGAACTGACCGATCCCGACAATCCGACATTTATCCCGGACGACGGGAAAGAACGGGGTACCTTGATCAAACGTCCCGTGCGTGCCGGTGATTTTCTGATCCTTGTGCAACGGCGCTCTGCCTTGTTTGCTGAAATTATCCGCGCCTGCAAAGCTGCCGGTTTACCAATTGCCGGGGCGGATCGCCTTAAGGTCGGCGCGGAACTAGCGGTCAAGGATCTGGCCGCGCTGCTGTCCTTTCTTGCAACACCTGATGACAACCTGTCGCTCGCCACCGCGCTTAAATCGCCGCTGTTTGGTTGGTCGGAACAGGACATTTACGATCTGGCCCATAAGCGGACGGTTTCCAGCCTGACGCAAGCGCTGCGTGATCGCAAAGATGACTATGCTGAAACACTAAGTATTTTGAATGACTTACGCGGGCAGGTCGATTTCCTGCGGCCCTATGACCTGATTGAACGTATCCTAACCCGACACGGCGGGCGCGAAAAATTGCTGGCGCGATTGGGCCCGGAGGCTGAAGACGGCATCAACGCGATGTTGACGCAGGCACTGGCCTATGAACGCAATGATATTCCCAGTCTGACAGGCTTCATCGAATGGATGCAGACCGACGACCTTGAAATCAAACGTCAGATTGACAGTGCCTCGAACCAGATCAGGGTGATGACGGTGCATGGTTCCAAAGGGCTGGAGGCACCGATTGTGATCCTCCCGGATACGGGGCGACGTGATATTGTGATCAAGGACGAGATTGTCGAACTAGAAGAAACGCCGGTCTGGAAACCCGCCGCCGCCGACCTTCCAGAAGCGATGCGTGTGACCGTCGAGGATATGAAAGGCGCGCAATATGCTGAACGGCTGCGGCTGTTGTACGTTGCGCTGACCCGGGCCGAGAAATGGCTGATGATCGCAGCAGCAGGGGAGTTGTCCAAAGACCGTAGCGACTGGTATCAAATCGCCGAAGACGCAATGGATCACCTGAACGGCGTCGAGGTTGGCAGCATCGGTATCAGACGGTTTGAAGAGGGCGATTGGGAGGGGCTTGACCTGCAGGTCGACCCGGAAGTCGCGGCTGAAATGCCCCAGTTAGAGCCTATTTTTGAACAACCCTATCCTATTTTCGCATTGGAAGACGTTGTTTTCTCGCCTTCTGATCTGGGTGGGAGAAAGGCATTGCCGGGGGTGTTGGGCGAGGAAAGCGAACAGGCAATGACCTATGGCACGATGGTGCATGAAATGCTGGAAGCCCTGCCCGGACTGGTTGAGCCTGCATTTTCAAACACCGCAAGATACCACACCCAAAAGGCCACCCCTGAGGAGGCCGAGCAGGCAATCAACGAAGTGCGGCGCGTGTTGGACAATCCTGCACTGGCCTCGGTCTTTGCCAATGATACGCTGACGGAGGTGCCGGTCACGGCCAGTGTGCGCGGCGAGCGCCTGCATGGGGTCATTGACCGTTTGATCATCAAACCAGACCGTATTTTGCTGATCGATTACAAGACCAACCGCACGGTGCCTGACACACCTGAAACATGTCCCGACGGTATTTTGCGGCAAATGGGCGCTTATGCTGCGATGCTGGCGCAGATCTATCCTGATCGCCAGATCGACACGATCATCCTGTGGACAGCCACCGCATCATTGATGCCCCTGCCGCACGATCTTGTGACATCTGCACTTGCGGCCTCTCCCTACCTTGACGCCACGCATGCGCGTTCATAGGTTCGCCCTAACGCAATTCTCAGCAGGAGAGCCCAATGGCTACGCTCGCAGTTACCGACAACACATTCGATGCCGAAGTAAAGAATTCCGACATCCCCGTAGTGGTGGATTTCTGGGCGGAATGGTGCGGCCCCTGTAAGCAGATCGGCCCATCTTTGGAAGAGCTGTCCACAGAGATGGAAGGCAAGGTCAAGATCGTCAAAGTAAACGTAGACGAGAACCCGAATTCCCCCGCCCAAATGGGTGTGCGCGGCATTCCAGCGCTGTTTATCTTCAAAAACGGTGAAGTCGTTTCGAATATGGCCGGTGCCAAACCAAAGGCCGCACTGCAAAGCTGGATCGAAGAGTCCATCTAAGCTTTCTGTTTAGGTTCAAGACCTCAAGGGCGTCCCATGCAGGGGCGCCCTTGTGCGTTTGTGCGCCGAGCGCCATATAACAAATCAAGAAAAAGGAGCCCCGCATGACACGAGACGAATTTCCCGGCTGGCATGGCACCACGATCATCGGTGTGAAGAAGGACGGCGAAGTGGTAATTGCCGGTGACGGTCAGGTCAGCCTTGGCCAGACCGTGATCAAAGGCACCGCGCGCAAGGTGCGCCGCCTGTCACCCGGCGGGTTTGACGTGGTTGCAGGGTTTGCCGGATCAACCGCAGATGCCTTTACCTTGCTGGAGCGGTTGGAGGCCAAGCTGGAGGCAACCCCCGGTCAGCTGGCCCGGGCGAGTGTTGAGCTGGCAAAGGACTGGCGCACTGACAAATACCTGCAAAAGCTGGAGGCGATGTTGATTGTTACCGACGGCACGGAACTGCTGATCATCACCGGTGCCGGTGATGTTCTGGAGCCGGAGCATAACATTGCCGCTATCGGTTCCGGTGGGAACTTTGCACTGGCCGCAGCGCGTGGATTGATCGACAGCGACCGCAACGCCGAAACCGTGGCGCGGGACGCGATGGCAATTGCATCGGACATCTGCGTCTACACCAACGGCAATCTGACCGTGGAGAAAATTTCCAAATGACTGATCTGACACCCCGTGAAATTGTTTCGGAACTTGACCGGTTCATCATCGGGCAGAATGGTGCCAAACGCGCCGTGGCTGTGGCCCTGCGCAATCGCTGGCGGCGCAAACAGCTGTCCGATGACCTGCGCGATGAGGTTTATCCAAAGAATATCCTGATGATCGGACCCACCGGCGTGGGTAAAACCGAAATCAGCCGGCGTTTGGCAAAACTGGCGCGTGCGCCGTTTCTGAAGGTTGAGGCGACCAAATTCACCGAAGTGGGCTATGTCGGGCGGGATGTGGAGCAGATCATCCGCGATCTGGTCGACAATGCCATTGTTATGACCCGCGAGCACATGCGCGAAGATGTGAAGGTCAAGGCGCATAAAGCCGCAGAGGAACGCGTGATTGACGCAATTGCAGGGGCAGAAGCACGTGACAGCACCCGCGACATGTTCCGCAAAAAGCTGAAAGACGGTTTGCTTGACGATACAATGATCGAACTGGAAGTTGCCGACACCACCAGCCCGTTTCCAACAATGGATATCCCCGGACAACCCGGCATGGGCGTCGGGATGATGAACCTTGGCGATCTGTTTGGCAAAGCCATGGGTGGACGCACAACAAAGAAACGCCTGTCGGTTGCTGAAAGCTATGAAATCCTGATCGGGGAAGAGGCAGACAAGCTGCTGGATGATGAAACCGTGACCAAGGCGGCCATCGACGCAGTTGAACAGAATGGGATTGTTTTCCTTGATGAGATCGACAAGGTTTGCGCGCGCTCTGATGCCCGTGGCGGTGACGTCAGCCGTGAAGGGGTGCAGCGCGATTTGCTGCCGCTGATTGAGGGAACAACCGTCAGCACCAAACACGGGCCGGTGAAAACCGACCATGTGTTGTTCATCGCGTCGGGCGCGTTTCACATCGCAAAACCTTCTGACCTGTTGCCGGAATTGCAGGGGCGTTTGCCCATTCGGGTAGAGTTGCGCGCACTGACGGAAGAGGATTTTGTGCGCATTCTGACAGAGACCGACAATGCGCTGACGCTGCAATATACCGCCTTGATGGGCACCGAAGAGGTCACTGTCAGCTTTACCGAGGATGGCATCGCCGCATTGGCGAAGATAGCGGCGGATGTGAACCAATCGGTTGAAAACATCGGTGCGCGGCGGCTTTATACCGTAATGGAACGGGTGTTCGAGGAGCTGTCGTTCAGCGCCCCAGACCGGTCAGGTGACGTCATCGAGGTCAATGCAGAGTTTGTTGACAAGAACCTTGGCGCCCTCAGCAAATCCGCAGACCTCAGCCGCTACGTGCTTTAGGGCTTTCCATTCCCGGCCCATCCTGAGACCAAGACAGGATGGGCTATTTTTCGTTTCTTCGTACGAACTGGCTGTTCCTGCTAGCCGGTTTTTTGCTGACGTTCACCTCGTCTTACGGGCAGACCTATTTCATTTCGCTGTTCGCGGGTGAGATCAAAACCGACTTTGGCCTGAGTGATGGACAATGGGGTGGGATCTATACCATCGGCACCACCATGTCGGCGGTTGCAATGATCTGGGCCGGGGTGTTGACGGACAGGTTCCGCGTAAGGGCGCTGGCGGTTGGTGTGATGCTGTGCCTGGCGACGGCCTGTATCGCGATGGCGCTGAACACATCTTGGGTGCTGTTGATCATTGTCATCTTTGCGCTGCGCCTGTCAGGGCAGGGGATGATGTCGCAATTGGGTTCCGTGGCGATGGTCCGCTGGTTTGAGGCGACACGCGGCAAGGCCCTTTCGCTGGCCTCCACGGGATTTGCAGCCGGACAAGCCATTTTGCCCATCGTTTTTGTGGCCCTGTTTGCGGTGACTTCTTGGCGGTCACTCTGGGTTCTGGCCGCCCTCCTGATCGTGCTGACAATACCGTTTCTGGTGATCCTGCTTCGACAGGAACGCACGCCGCAATCCATGGCCGCCGAAACACAGATGAACGGGATGTATGGACGTCACTGGAGCAGGGCAGAGATGCTGCGCTCGGGGCTGTTTTTCCTGATGATCCCACTGATCCTTGGCCCCTCCGCATGGGGAACGGCATTGTTCTTTCAGCAGGTACACTTGGCAGAGGTGAAGGGTTGGGAGCTGGTCGCCTATGTCGCGCTGATGCCCATCTATACCCTATCAGCGATTGCCACGACCTTTGCCTCCGGCTGGGCGATTGACCGCTATGGCGTCAGCCGGGTTGTTCCGATCCAGATGCTGCCTTTCGCGCTGAGCTTTGCGGTGCTGGCCTTTGCGGATACGATATTTATGGCTGGCGTCGGATTGGTCATCTTTGGGGTTGGGCAAGGGTTGCAAAGCACCGCAACCTCTACCTTTTGGGCCGAATATTTTGGCACCCGTCATATCGGTTCAATCAAATCGGTGGCGGCAGCGATAATGGTGTTTGGTTCGGCCATTGGTCCGGGGGTTACAGGTGTGTTGATCGACCTTGGGATTGATTTTCCCGACCAGATGCTGCCGATTTCCCTATATTACCTTATCGCCGCCGCGCTTGCCGCTTATGGGATCAAACGATATCAGCCCACACTTGGCCGCTAGCGTTGTCGACGCAGATAGACGTAATAGGCACCGCTGCCACCATGGCTGATATGGGCCTGACTGACCTGCAAAACCACAGACTTTAGCGGTGCCATGCCCAACCATTGCGGCACCTGATGGCGCAAGACGCCGTGACGCACGGGGATGGGTCCACCTTCGTCGCGCTGCTTGCCCTTACCTGTAATCACCAGAACCAGCCGCTTTCCCGATGCATGCGCTGAAAGAATAAAACGGCTGAGGGCGGGATGAGCGCGGTCCAATGTCATACCATGCAAATCAATGCGCCCTTCGGGCTTCAGCTTGCCGCGCTTGAGTTTGCCAAAGGCTTTTTGATCCATCTGAACTGGCACATGGCGCAACTGATCGGGCAGTGAAGGGGCCAGATCATGGGTAGATTTTCGCGGCTTGCCGGTGGGTTTACCCAACACCACAGATTTCGATTTACGCAACGCCGGTACAGTGGGTGCTGGCGTGTCAATCTCGGGCACAAACAACGATTTCAAATCCAGCTTTTCGGTGCGTTCCGTGACCCTACGCCAAAGCGCCAGATCATCATCGTTCAGATGACCATGCTTGCGATGTCGCATCAGATCGCGCTTTCGGGCAGCAGGGCATAGGCGCGTTGAATGGGCATCAGAACAACCATACGGCCCGGATCGCGCAGCTTGCCGGCTTCCTTGCCAGCAAGCTCACCAGTGCCGAAAAACACATCCGCCCGTTGCGCCCCTTTGATCGCTGATCCTGTATCCTGCGCCATCATCAAACGGCGCAATGGCTTTTTGCCGTCTTTTTCCACCCAGACCGGCGAGCCGAGTTTCACATAAGACGGATCAACCGCAATACTACGCATCGCCGTGACAGAGCGATTCATCGCTCCCAGCGGGCCCTGATCAGCAGGCACTTTGCTGACCTCGCGGAAAAACACATAAGACGGGTTGTGAAATAACAATTCACGCCCCTCGACAGGATTGCGGCGCACCCAGTTCTTGATCACATCGGCGCTGACCTGATGGGCCTGATATACCCCGCGCCGGACCAGCTCCATTCCAATGGAGCGATATTCATGACCGTTGGAGCCGCGATACCCCACGCGAATATAACTGCCATCGGGCAGTTTGATCCGGCCAGATCCCTGAATTTGCAGAAAGAACAGCTCGACAGGATCATCAACCCAGGCGATCTCAAGCCCACGCCCCGCCAATACCTCCCTTTCAAGGAGTTCCCGGCGGGTCAGAGTGCGCAGATGATCCGGCGGGATCGCATAGACCGGATAGCGATAGCGGGCGGAGCGGTATTTATCGCCCTCAAGTTCGGGTTCGAAATATCCGGTGAACATGGCGTCCTGACCGTCACTGATCACAACTGGCCGAAAGAACAATTCGAAGAACTGGCGCGCATCAGGATTGGCAGAGGCATATTTGCACAGCGCACGCCAATCGGGGTCTTTCATATCGCGGCAGGTGTTCAGAAACACCTTAAGGGCCGCGGCGTGATCATCCTCGGCCCAGCCATCAAGCTGATCAAAACCCAGTACATCATAGGTGACATCAGTGGCATGCGCCGGAGTCATCATAAGAACCCCGGCCCATAGTGATGCTGCCCATGCACGGCTTATCCGTCTGTAGAAACCAGCTGCCAATTTGGATCATCCGAGCCCATGATACGAGAGAAGACCCAAACATCCTTCTGGCGCTTCACCTCAGTCAAGCTGCCCTCAATGATGTCACCACCGGCATCACGTACGGCCGAGGTCAGCTCACCAACAAAGCGGATCGTCAATTCGGCCTCATTGGTGGTGGCGTCAAGTGTCGCATCCATCAATTCAGTTTCCCGCACGCCATTAAATTCGGCTTCGATGGTAAGACCCTGATCTTCGCGAGCAGCGACACCATCGACAAAACTCTCGTAAATCTCTTCAGACAGGAACGGCTGGATATCGGCCAGATCACCGCGTTCATATCCCATCACGATCATCTCATAGGCCTGCCGTGCACCGCCCAGAAAATCATCAACACCAAAAGACGGCTCAAGCCGCTTCATTTTTGCCAATGCCTTTGCGGTATCGCTGCCTTCAGGCACATGATCGGTGATATCCAGATCAGGACCACCTTCAATCACTTCGAAAGCCGGGCTGTTGCTGCGAGACCGGGGGGCCTGATCGGTCACGGGAGGTTTTTCAAAACCTTCCCGGGTTCCCAGAACATTCTTGAGCCGCAGGATCAGGAATACTGCAATACCGGCCAGGACCAGAAGCTGTATCAAAGGTGAATTCATCGAAACCTCACGGTGTGAAACATGGAAATATGTGCGCTTTGTCCCTATGTAGGTGCTTGGGTTGGGTGAGTCCACTCTACCCCAAGTAAAAGGACATTCACCGCATGTGGCTATTGATCGCATTTATCGCCGTTCCCTTGATCGAAATCGGGCTTTTTATTCAGGTCGGAGGGCTGATCGGACTGTTTCCCACACTCGCCATTGTGTTGGTCACGGCCATTCTGGGCACTTGGCTGGTGCGCACTCAGGGTGCCATGGCCTTGGGCCAGTTGCGCACATCATTTTCTGATCTGCGCGATCCCACGGAACCACTGGTGCATGGTGCCATGATCCTGTTCGCCGGCGCATTGTTACTGACGCCCGGATTTTTTACCGATGCGGTTGGTTTTGCCTTTCTGGTCCCCTCAATCCGGCAGGCCGCCTATAAGGCATTACGTGCACGGGTCAATGTACAGTCCTTCGGCACACCGGGGCAGGGCACTTATCAAGGACCATCGCGCCGTTCAGACCAAAGCGATGTGATTGATGCCGACTATCACGAAATCCTTGATGACACACCGCGCGACGATGGCCCCTCCGGCTGGACAAAACACTGAAGCATTGCGACAAAACCTGATAGAAAGCGCGTCGCTTAACGCGTTGGAATATCCGATTTCTGGCAAGGCTCGTTGGTTCAAGTTTTTCCCGAACTGATATGCGGGCAGGACAGACCATTGAGCGCCGCCGCGCCTTCTGCTAAGCCCGCTTGAAATTGATTTACCAAAGGAACAGCCTCATGGCCGAAGAAGAAGCAACACCCGCACCGGCGCAGATGCGCGTATTGGGCCAATACATCCGCGACATGTCGTTTGAAAACATCATGGCGCAAAAAGGCGGCGGCGCAGATGTGCAGCCGGATGTGCAAGTTGAGGTTAAACTGGACGCGAGAAAGCGTTCTGTCGACAATCAGTATGAAAGCGCAATCAAGCTGAACGTAACGTCCAAGGACACAGCTGGCAACACAACCCTGTTCCTGCTGGAAGTCGACTATGTCGGTATTTTCCACATCGAGAACATCCCGGATGACCAGATCCATCCATTCCTGTTGATCGAATGCCCGCGGATGATCTTCCCATTCCTGCGCCGCATCGTCAGTGATGTGACTCGCGACGGTGGGTTCCCGCCGCTGAACCTAGAAAACATTGATTTCGTATCACTTTACCGCAACGAAATCGCGCGTCGTCAGGCTTCCGAAGGCACACCGCCGCCCGCCGACGCCTAATATTTTGACCACATCGCATCGCCGCCCAGCTTGCTGACAAATTCAGCATGGGCGGCGTTTTCCTTTTCGGTCAGCCTTGAGGGCAGGGGATTTGGCCGTGGTTTTGGCGTCCAATGGGTTGTCGTTGTTTGCGAACCTGTCTGGGGCTGTGAAGACAGGGCAAAATCGGGTTGCCGCCCACCGATCAGCTCAAGATAGACTTCTGCCAGAATTTCACTGTCCAGCAGGGCACCGTGCAAGGTGCGGGACGTGTTATCGATATTGAACCGGCGACACAGCGCATCCAAAGATGCAGGTGAGCCGGGAAATTTAGTGCGGGCAATCTCTAGTGTATCAACGGCCTGTGACCAAGGGATTTGCGGCAATCCCATCCATTGCAACTCGGCGTTCAGGAATTTGATGTCGAACTTGGCGTTGTGGATGATCAACTTTGATGTGCCGATGAAATCCAGAAAGGCCTGACCGATCTGGGCAAACTTTGGCTTGTCTCGCAGAAAATCATCGCCCAAACCATGCACCTCGAACGCCTCTTGCGGCATGGCGCGTTCGGGGTTGATGTATTGGTGATAGGTTTCGCCGGTCGCCATATGCCCGATCAGTTCAACCGCACCGATCTCAACGATGCGATCGCCGGATTCGGGATCAAAACCTGTGGTTTCCGTATCGAGTACAATCTCACGCATGGCGCTGTTTTTCCCTGATGTCCCTGACCACTTCTTGCACCTGACGGCGCGCATTTTCAATCGTGTCCGTCGTAATCACATAGTCTGCCCGGGCCGCTTTTTCATCTGCGGGCAATTGTTTGCTGCGTATCACTTCGAATTGTTCCAGGGTCATCGTCCCCCGTGCCATCACCCGTTCTTTCTGAGTATCCGCGTCAATGATCACACAGGCCATTGCATCCACCTTACCCTCACCACCGGTTTCATAGATCAGAGGAATATCAAGGACGATGATGTCCTCTGCGGCCTCTGCGATAAAGGCGGCGCGGTCTTGCCCGACAAGTGGATGGACAATTGCCTCAATCTTTTTCAGCGCTGTGGGATCGGCAAGAATGATCTCTTTCAACCTTGCGCGGGACACTGCGTTCTCTTCGATGGCATCAGGAAACAAGTCTCTAACAGGGGCAACTGCGGCCCCTCCTGTGCTATACAAACGATGCACAGCGGCATCCGCATCCCAAAGCGCGCACCCCTCCTGCACAAAAAGTTGCGCAGTTGTTGACTTGCCCATACCGATTGAACCGGTCAAGCCCAGCAGAAACATCAGCGCAACGCCGCCGCACGGGTTGCGCGGTCAACCTCCGGGCGTTTGCCGAACCAACGTTCAAATGCAGGGACCGCTTGATGCAGCAACATCCCCAATCCATCCACCGTGACGCAACCCGCCTGTTCAGCCGTCGCAAGCAGATTGGTTTTCAGTGGCGCATAGACCAGATCCGTCACTACGGTTCCCGGATTCAATCCATCCAGCGGCACACGCATTTCACCTTTGCCGATCATACCCAGTGATGTGGTATTCACGACCAAGGCCGCATGTTCCATCATATTGCCGGCCTGCACCCAGTCAAAGATCCGCAAACGATTGCCAAAATCCGCCTTTAGTTTCTCGGCCCGCACCCGCGTCCGGTTGGACAAGAAAATTTCGGGCACACCTGCATCCAGAAGCGAGGCGATGACCGCCCGCGCTGCGCCACCAGCACCAAGCAAGGCGGCAGGACCGGATTGAGGTGACCAGTTTGGCGCGCCAATCTTGAGGTTTTCCAGAAACCCATAGCCATCTGTATTATCCGCATGGATTTTCCCATCTTTACGGAAAATCAACGTGTTCGCAGCCCCGATCAAGATCGCCCGATCCGTGACCAGATCAGCGATCGACATGATCTTTTCCTTATGCGGGATCGTGACGTTGGCGCCGACAAAGCCCATCTTGGGCAGGGTACGCACCACCTGTTCAAGGTTATCCGTGTTCACGTCCATCGGTATATAGTGGCCGGCAATGCCATAGGTCTTGAGCCAATGACGGTGCACCTGTGGCGATTTCGAATGTGCAATTGGTGATCCGATAACCCCGGCCAAGGGGATGTTAGGCAAATTCATGTGGCAAGATCCCCGCGCAAGGTCAGATAATTTAGCAACTCCAGAAGTGGCATACCCAGAACGTTAAAGTAATCCCCTTCGATGTTCGAGAACAGGCGCACACCTTCCTCCTCCAGTTTATAACATCCCACCGCATGGCGGATGCTTTCCCAGTTCCGCCGGATGTATTCCTCTAGGTAGCCATCTGTGGCATCGCGCATCCGCAGACGCACCTGACCGACATGACGCCAAATCGGCTTGCCGTCCTCGCAAAGAACTGCCGCACTGAGCAGGGAATGGCGATCACCACGCAACGACTGGAGCTGGGTAAAGGCGTCATCGGGACTGGTCGGTTTCGACAACAGTTGTCCCTTATGATCCAATACCTGATCACATCCCAAAACCAAGGCACCCGGGTTCTTTTCGCTGACCTTTCGCGCCTTCATTTCAGCCAGTGTATCGGCAATGTCACGGGGCGGCGCATTTTCAACGATCAAGGACTGTTTGATCATTTCCTCATCAATCCGGGGCACCTGAACCAGATGATCCACACAGGCCTGCATCAACAGTTTTGCCCGGATGGCGGAACCGGAAGCGAGGATAAGAGGCTGCGGCATGGGGATAACCTTGTGGACGGTGTTAAGGGTTTCTTAAGGAGTTTTAGTGCAGAATTTGCAAAGACGAAACACGCTCAGGAAATTTGCCGGGTTATGCCCCCGGCTGGCCGTTTCGTACACCTGAGGAAAAGAACAACCTCCCCTTGGGAGGAATCGGTTTTGCCGTCAGTTATCTTGATTTCACACACAGTTTCAGTGAAAATCTACCTGCATAAAACTCTATTTTTAAAAGATATTTTTGACCTTTACCTCTGTTTACCCACAGGCCCGGGATAGTTTTTCCTTGGCCCTGCCAGCCTTGGGGTAACTCATTAATCCACAGAAAATCTGCTCCCTACTTACATCATCATCTTTCTTATCTTCTTTATTATTATAAGAAGGGCAAAGAACGGAGTGAGATATGTCAGACATCCTTGCACTTGCTTACCCATGGGTCAAAGCACTTCATATCATCTCGGTGATTTCCTGGATGGCGGCTTTGTTCTATTTGCCACGCCTGTTTGTGCACCATACGGAACAGGGTGGATTGTCGGGGGCAACCCATGATCTCTTTGCCATGATGGAATTCAAACTGGCGCGTGTCATCATGCGACCGGCAATGCATGCCACCTGGACCTTTGGATTGTTACTGGTCTTCACGCCGGGCATTGTGGACTGGTCCGCCATCTGGCCCTGGACCAAAGCCGCCAGTGTCCTTGCAATGACAGTGTTTCATACTTGGCTGATCATTCGGATGAAGGCTTTCCAGCGGGGTGAGAATTCCGTGTCCGGGCGGCAATACCGGCTGATGAATGAGGTGCCGACGGTTTTGATGATCATCATCGTCTTCTCGGTTGTCGTGAAATTCTGATTGATTGACTCGCGCCGGTCAGCCGCCTATATCCCTTGCACCACCCCGTTCGGGGATCGGTCTTAGCTTTTTCATTCCCCATATCGACCAGCCAGCAGTTTTCGCGCGGCTGCACAGGATTTCTTCATGACAACCGATACGCTGAACCTCGCTGATCTTAAGGCGCAAACGCCCAAGAACCTTCTGGCAATGGCCGAGGAACTTGAGATCGAAAACGCCTCTACCATGCGAAAAGGCGAAATGATGTTCCAGATCCTGCGCGAACGTGCAGATGAGGGCTGGGAAATCTCCGGCGATGGTGTTTTGGAAGTTTTGCAGGATGGGTTTGGCTTTCTGCGGTCACCGGAAGCCAACTATCTGCCGGGCCCGGATGATATTTATGTCTCGCCTGATATGATCCGCCAGCATTCCCTGCGTACGGGTGACACCATTGAGGGGCTGATCAAGGCCCCTGATGATACTGAGCGGTACTTCGCCCTGACCGAGGTCACCAAGATCAACTTTGAAGAGCCAGAGAAGGCCCGTCACAAGGTTGCGTTCGAGAACCTGACGCCGCTTTACCCGGACGAGCGGCTGACGATGGAAGTGGAAGATCCCACTGTCAAAGACCGTTCAGCGCGGATCATTGATCTGGTATCACCCATCGGTAAAGGCCAGCGGTGTCTGATCGTTGCGCCCCCGCGGACGGGTAAAACGGTTCTGTTGCAGAATATCGCGAATTCGATCGAGATGAACCATCCAGAGTGCTATCTGATTGTTCTGCTGATTGATGAGCGCCCTGAAGAAGTCACCGACATGCAGCGTTCGGTGAAAGGCGAGGTTGTTTCCTCGACGTTTGATGAGCCTGCAACGCGTCACGTTGCCGTGTCCGAGATGGTCATCGAAAAAGCGAAACGTCTGGTGGAACATAAACGTGATGTTGTAATCCTGCTTGATTCCATCACGCGGTTGGGTCGGGCGTTCAACACGGTTGTGCCGTCCTCTGGTAAGGTTTTGACCGGTGGTGTGGATGCTAATGCCTTGCAACGCCCCAAGCGTTTCTTTGGTGCAGCACGCAATATTGAAGAAGGCGGTTCACTGACGATTATCGCAACTGCTTTGATCGACACAGGTTCGCGGATGGACGAGGTGATCTTTGAAGAATTCAAAGGCACGGGTAACTCTGAAATTGTGCTGGATCGCAAGATTGCTGATAAACGTGTGTTCCCGGCGATGGATATTCTGAAATCCGGTACCCGTAAGGAAGACTTGCTGGTTGATAAGGTTGATCTGCAAAAGACATTTGTCCTGCGTCGGATTCTGAACCCGATGGGGACCACCGATGCGATTGAATTCCTGATCGGGAAGCTCAAACAGACAAAGACCAATTCGGATTTCTTTGACTCTATGAACACCTGATTGTTATTTAATAACAAAAGGTTATGTAGAAATGGACACGATTTTTGCGCAGGCCACAGCTGCGGGTCGGGCTGGTGTGTCGGTTGTACGGATATCGGGGCCAGACGCATTTAAAGTTGCAAGCGACATGGTTGGATCCTTGCCGCGATCACATCAATCTGCATTGCGATTGGTAAGGGACAGCGACAAGAGTATCATTGACCAGGCGCTGGTCCTGAAATTTGATGGTCCCAACAGCTTTACCGGCGAAGATATCGTTGAATTGCAACTACATGGCAGCATGGCTGTGATGCAGGCGGTTTTGCGACGGCTGTCGATGTTCCCGTTGACGCGGCTGGCCGAGCCGGGGGAGTTTACTCGACGGGCCTTGGAAAACGGCAAGCTGGATCTGGCACAGGTGGAAGGCCTGTCTGATTTGATTGAGGCGGAAACGGAAGCGCAGAGAAAGCAAGCGCTGCGGGTGTTTTCCGGCCATCTTGGATCTATCGTGGAGCGCTGGCGCGCAGACCTGATCCGGGCTGCTGCTCTGCTGGAAGCGACAATTGATTTCGCTGACGAGGATGTGCCCGTTGATGTGACGCCAGAGGTGACGACCCTTCTGGAAGGTGTGTCCGTTGAGATGGGTAACGAAGTGGAAGGATCCAAGATCGCGGAGCGGATACGGTCCGGTTTTGAGGTTGCAATTGTGGGTGCGCCGAACGCAGGGAAATCAACTTTACTAAATGCGCTTGCCGGTCGTGATGCTGCGATTACTTCAGAAGTGGCAGGGACGACTCGGGATATCGTAGAGGTGCGCATGCATCTAGATGGTTTGCCGGTTACGCTTTTGGATACGGCTGGGCTCCGTGAAAGCGAAGATGCTGTGGAGGTGATTGGCATCGAGCGCGCCATGGCACGCGCAGAAATCGCGGATCTACGCATCTTTTTAAAACAACCGACAGATGTTTTGCCGGTTGAACCGCAAGCCGACGATATTATTGTTCATCCAAAAGCAGACCTTTTTCCGGATGTTAAAAACGGTGTCTCTGGGAGTACAGGGGCAGGGCTGACTGAGCTGGTGGATCGCGTTACAGATGTATTGAAGTCGAGAAGCAGTGCGGTGGGCGTCGCCACACATGAGCGGCATCGATCCGCAATGCTGCATACACTTGCCGGTTTGGAACGCGTGAAAAACATCCTTTCCCAAGGCAGCGAACAATATGATATCGCTGCGGAGGAGCTGCGCTCTTCGGTACGCGCCTTGGAAACTGTGGTTGGGCGGATCGGGGTTGAAAACCTGCTTGATGAAATTTTTCTGAGCTTTTGCATCGGGAAGTAGAGGAGTGTTTCACGTGAAACATTATGAGGTCATTGTTATTGGTGGCGGTCATGCCGGAACCGAAGCGGCACATGCCTCTGCGCGTATGGGCGTGGAGACAGCCTTGATCACGATGTCGCGTCAGGGGATTGGCGTGATGTCATGTAATCCGGCAATTGGCGGGTTGGGGAAAGGGCATCTGGTCAGAGAGATCGACGCCATGGATGGCGTGATGGGACGTGTTGCTGACCGGGCGGGGATCCAGTTTCGCCTTCTTAATCGCCGAAAAGGTCCGGCGGTTCAGGGGCCGCGGGCACAAGCCGACCGGAAAATTTATCAAACAGAGATGCTCGCAGAGACGGAGAAACAAGAGAATCTTACCATTATTGAGGGTGAAGTTACTGATTTTCTGTTGGATGCGGATAGGATCACCGGAGTTGAGTTGGACAGTGGAGAGGAAATTCAGGCTGCAGCGGTGATCTTGACCACGGGGACATTTTTGCGTGGGATCATTCATATTGGGGATGTGTCGCACTCAGGTGGGCGGATGGGTGATAAAGCATCTGTAAAGCTGGCTGATCGGATGGGAAGTTTAAAGCTTCCTATGGGACGGTTAAAAACTGGCACGCCGCCACGTCTGGACGGCAGAACGATCAATTGGGATATTCTGGAAAGTCAGCCAGGTGATGATGAACCGGTTTTGTTTTCGTTCTTGTCCAAAGCACCTTTCGCCCAGCAGATTTCTTGCGGCATCGCCCATACAAATGAGGCAACTCACGCCATTATCCGAAAGAATCTAGAGAGATCTGCCATGTATGGCGGACAAATTGACGGTGTGGGGCCGCGCTATTGTCCGTCGATTGAGGATAAGGTTGTCCGCTTCGCCGAGAAAACCTCTCATCAGGTTTTTCTTGAACCGGAAGGGGTGGATGATTTTACCATCTATCCAAATGGTATTTCGACGTCTTTGCCTGAAGATGTTCAACTTGACTATGTCCAATCGATGGTGGGCCTTGAAGAGGCGGTGATCCTTCAACCGGGATACGCCATCGAATATGATTACGTTGATCCGCGGGCGTTGAACAGTTGTCTCGAGTTAAATGCAGTTTCAGGTCTCTACCTGGCAGGTCAAATCAACGGTACCACAGGATATGAAGAAGCCGCGGCACAGGGGCTGGTTGCTGGCCTCAATGCTGCGCGGGCTGTGCGGAAACAACTGCCAGTGATTTTCAGCAGGGCAGATAGCTATATCGGTGTGATGATTGATGATCTGACCTCGCGAGGTGTGTCTGAGCCTTACAGGATGTTTACCTCACGCGCTGAATTCCGTCTTTCACTGCGCGCTGATAACGCGGATCAACGGCTCACACCTTTGGCGATTGAGCTTGGTTGTGTTTCAAAAGAGCGGACGGAGCAGTTTCTTGGCAAGTTGGAGCGGCTTACTGATGCCAAAGCCCTGCTGACCGAGCGCACATTTACACCTTCTGAAGCGGTCAAAAGTGGTTTATCCGTCAGCCAAGACGGCACCAGAAGAAACGCTTTTCAGCTGCTTTCATTTCCGGGAGCCACATTTGAAAATGTGATGCATCTACAGGAGGAGTTTGAAGGTGTTGACGTGGAAACGCGCCGTCAGATTGAACGGGACGCACTTTATTCTAACTATCTTAACCGGCAGCAGGCCGAAATTGATGCGTTGAAGAAAGATGAAGCCTATCGGATTCCATCTGATTTTGACTTTTTGTCTTTGGGTGGACTGTCGAACGAACTGAAATCCAAGCTTTCCTCCGCGCGCCCCGAAACGCTGGCGCAGGCCGCACGGGTTGAAGGTGTGACGCCGGCAGCCCTTACGCTGATTCTGGCCCGGCTGAAGCGCCCAGTCGTGGGAAAGTCAGCATGATGGCGGAAGGAGCGCTTGATGTTTCACGTGAAACATTGGGCAAGCTGGAAGCCTTTGCTGAACTGGTTCAGAAGTGGACGGCAAAGATCAATTTGGTGTCCAAAGCCAGCGTTGAACAGGTTTGGGAGCGACATATTCTTGATTCAGCGCAGATATACGATCTAGCGCCAGCGAAGGGTCATTGGGTGGACCTGGGAAGCGGGGGTGGTTTTCCGGGCATCGTTGTTGCCATTCTGTCCCAAGGTGCAGCTGCGGATCACAAATTTACCCTTGTGGAGAGCGACCAGCGAAAAGCTGTTTTCCTGAGAACTGCCATCAGAGAGTTAAACTTGGACGCGACAGTTCTTTCCGAGCGGATTGAGAGCATTGCGCCGCTTGAGGCTGATGTTCTTTCTGCACGCGCGTTGGCGGATCTAAGCGATCTTTTCAGCTTTGCGTCATTGCACTTGGCATCTGATGGACTCGCTCTGTTTCCGAAAGGTGAGAAATGGCAAAAAGAGATCGTTTCCGCGCGGGAACTGTGGTCATGTCAGATCGATGCGATTAAAAGTAGATCCAACCCCAAGGCGGCAATTCTAAAGATCAAGGATATCGTTCGTGTCTGACCTTTCCCGCCCAAAAGGGCCCAAGATTATCGCAGTCGCAAACCAAAAGGGTGGGGTGGGGAAAACAACAACCACCATTAATCTTGCTGCGGCATTGGTTGAAGAAGGCAAACGCGTGCTGGTCGTCGACCTTGATCCGCAGGGCAACGCGTCGACAGGTCTGGGTATTGATGTCGATGATCGCGAATTCACCACTTACGAGCTTTTGCTGGAAGATTTGGACCTGAACGATGTGATCCAGAAGACGGATTATGACGGGCTGTGCATCGTTCCTGCAACCGTTGACCTCAGCTCAGCAGATATTGAGCTGATGTCGAGTGAGAAGCGCAGTTTCCTATTGCATGATGCGTTGCGCCAAACCCAGATGGATGGCTTCAACTTTGATTATATTTTGATCGATTGCCCACCGTCGCTAAACCTGTTGACGGTTAATGCTATGATTGCCGCGCATTCGATCCTTGTTCCATTGCAGAGCGAGTTTTTTGCCTTGGAAGGCTTGAGCCAGCTAATGATGACGGTGCGTGAGGTACGGCAAACCGGGAATAAAGAGCTTAGGATAGAAGGCGTTGTTCTGACCATGTACGACAGTCGGAACAATCTTTCCCAGCAGGTGGAAAGCGATGCGAGAAGCAACCTTGGTGCTTTGGTTTTCAAAACCATGATCCCGCGAAATGTCCGTGTATCTGAAGCGCCAAGTTTCGCGATGCCAGTTTTGAGCTATGACAGCCAGTCCAAGGGGGCAGTCGCCTATCGGGCATTGGCAAAAGAAATGATCCAGAACAATCAGACCTAGGAGGGAATACCATGGCGGATAGACCAGACAGAAAACGTGGCCTTGGACGTGGGCTCTCTGCTTTGATGGCGGATGTGGCGGAAACCGAAGCGGTCTCTGCGCAGGGCCCGGGGGCAGCGGAACAGGTTGTACCGATCGAGCGTATTTCCCCCAATCCTGATCAGCCGCGCAAACGGTTCGAGGATGCTGACCTTGCGGATCTCGCGGCCTCTATCAAAGAGAAAGGTGTCATTCAGCCTTTGATCGTGCGCAAATCAGGTGATCAGGGGTATGAGATTGTTGCAGGTGAACGGCGGTGGCGCGCCGCACAGATGGCGCAACTGCATAGCCTGCCGGTTATCGTCCGGGAGTTTACGGATGTTGAGGTTCTGGAAGTCGCGATCATTGAGAACATTCAGCGCGCCGATCTGAACGCAATTGAAGAGGCAGCAGGCTATCGTCAGCTGATGGAGAAGTTTGGGCATACGCAGGAAAAACTTGCTGAGGCTCTAGGTAAAAGTAGAAGCCATATCGCGAACTTGATGCGCCTGCTGAACCTGCCGGACACTGTTGTCGATATGGTGCGTCGTGGGGATTTGAGCGCGGGTCATGCACGAGCACTGATCCCGGCGCAGGATCCTGTTGGTTTGGCAAAGCAGATTGTCAAAGGGGGCCTGTCGGTGCGGGCGACCGAAGCGCTGGTGAAACGCGAAGCTGCCGGTGGCGAAAGCACAGCCAAACCTAAATCAAATCCTTCGGATGAAAAAGATGCAGATACGGTTGCTCTTGAGGGTGATCTATCTGCCTCTCTGGGGATGAAAGTGGTTCTGGATCATAAATCCGGGCAGGAAAACGGGCGGCTGACAGTTCAATATAAGTCTTTGGACGAGCTGGATGTCCTGTGCCGGATGTTAAGTGGCGGCTAATGGGGCATCAACGCTTCAATCACCGCGTTTAGCACCATAACGCCTTGATTCTTAACAGTTAAACGGTCATCACTAACGTCGATCATGCCGATATCCATAAGATGATCAAGCGTATCCCTGGACAGGGGTACGCCACCGATTTTTTCAAAACGATCTATTGAAATCCCTTCTTTCACCCGCAAGCCCATCAAAAGAAATTCGGTTGCCTGCTCTTGAGGTGAAAGCGCCTCTCGGGGTTTTTCGGAAGTGCCTGATGCCACTCCGGTTAACCATCGGTTTGGGTTGCTGTAACACTCCGTCGCCATTTTGCTGCCGTTCAAGGTCAATCGTCCATGCGCGCCGGGGCCGATGCCGATGTAATCCCCATATCGCCAATAGATCAGGTTATGGCGTGATTGCGCACCTTCGCGGGCGTGATTGGAAACCTCATAGGCCGGCATCCCGAATTGTTCACAGACATCTTGCGTGAGTTGAAACATATCCGCACCCAGGTCTTCGCTGGGGAGGCCGGCAAGTTTGCCACGGGCGTATCGATCCCCGAAAGCGGTGCCGTTCTCAATGGTGAGCTGATAGAGAGAAACATGATCTATCGCGAGGGTTAGAGCCTGCTTTAGCTCCGCTTCCCAGTCTTCGCAGGTTTGATTCTGTCGACCATAGATCAGATCAAAGCTCACCCGTTCAAAGTGACCTCGGGCAATGTCAAACGCAGCCAAGGCTTCCTTGGTGCTGTGCAGGCGGCCCAGGCGCTTCAGATCTGGATCATTCAGTGCCTGAATGCCCATGGAAACGCGGCTTACACCAGCTTGCCGGAAGGCGGCGAAACGACCAGCTTCGACCGAACCGGGGTTTGCCTCAAGGGTGATTTCCAGATCATTTGAAGTGGGCCAATGTGCGCGGATTGCCGAAATGATATCGGCAACGGTTTCCGGGTCCATCAAGCTGGGGGTGCCGCCACCAAAGAAGACGGCGTTCAACACGCGGCCTTGGGTTTCAGAGGCGGCCCGCGCCAGTTCCGTCAAATAGGCGTCGCGCCATGCCTTTTGATCAATGCTGCGCGATACGTGGCTGTTGAAATCGCAATAGGGGCATTTGGCCTCGCAAAATGGCCAGTGAATATAGAGGCCAAATCCCCCTTGTTGCCAATCTTCAGTCAAAACAACCTTTCAGCAGCTTTGCAAATACATCTGCGCGGTGGCTGATTTCGTTTTTCTCTGTGTGCGACATTTCGGCGAAGGTTCGTGAATGACCATCCGGCTGAAACATCGGATCATAGCCGTGGCCCAAATCCCCGCGCAATGGCCAGACAAGTGTACCGTTCGCGCGACCCTCGAATACTTCATCATGCCCGTCAGGCCAGGCCAGCACCATCGTTGCGCAGAAACGGGCGCGGCGGGGATGCGGGGCGGATTTTTCTTCCAACAAGTTATGGGTCTTTGTCATTGCCATCAGAAAGTCACGGCCATTTGGCGTTTCGGCCCAATCCGCGGTGTATACGCCGGGTGCGTTGTCTAATGCTTCGACCTGAATACCTGAATCATCTGACAAGGCGGGAAGGCCGGTTGCCTTGGCCGCGGCATGTGCCTTGATGCGGGCGTTGCCGACAAATGTGTCTTCGGTCTCTTCCGGTTCCGGCAGGTTCATCTCGGCCGCGCCGACAACTTTCACACCATGGGGTGCGAATAATTCGTTTAGTTCTTCCAGCTTACCAGCGTTATGGGTGGCAAACAGGATGCGATCTTCGGTAAACTTGCGGGTCACGCGGTCACTTCTTTCTGGATGGCGACCAATTCGCTCACGCCTTTTTCTGCTAGGTCCATCAGCTGGTTCATTTGATCGCGGGAATAGGTAGAGCCTTCGGCGCTCATCTGAACTTCGATCAGTTTCTTGCTGCCGGTCATGATAAAGTTACCGTCAACACCGGCCTCTGAATCCTCTGGGTAGTCCAGATCAAGCACTGGCTGGCCAGCATAGATGCCACAGCTGATCGCGGCGACAGGATCAACCAAAGGATCAGTGATGACATCGCCGGCTTTCATCAGTTTGTTTACCGCAAGACGCAGGGCAATCCAGCCACCGGTGATGGAGGCACAGCGCGTGCCGCCATCAGCCTGCAAGACATCACAATCAACAGTAATCTGACGTTCTCCCAAAGCCACGCGATCAACACCCGCACGTAGGGAACGTCCGATTAGTCTCTGGATTTCGACGGTTCTGCCACCTTGCTTGCCTGATGCGGCCTCGCGGCGCATGCGTGTATTCGTGGCGCGGGGCAACATGCCGTATTCTGCGGTGACCCAACCAAGACCGGAGCCTTTGATAAACGGTGGCACGCGATCCTCAATTGTAGCTGTGCACAAAACATGGGTATCGCCCATCTTGATCAGGGCCGACCCTTCTGCATGTTTGGTAAAGCCAACTTCTACAGAGACAGCACGCATTTCATCGAGTTTTCGGCCAGAGGGACGCATATTATTTCCTTTTTTGATGTTGATCTGGGATACCGTCCCCTGACGACAGGATGCAACCCTGATTGACGTTTGCCTTTCGCGCACCTTTATTGGCCAGATCATGAGTGAACCTAAATCCGAAACAACAAACCTGCTGAACGAGATGAACGCGCGGTCGCGCGAGGTATTTCGGCGTGTGGTCGAAGGGTATCTTGCCAATGGCGATCCGGTTGGTTCGCGGACACTGACCCGTGATTTTAGCGAAAAGGTAAGTGCTGCGACGATCCGCAATGTGATGCAGGACCTCGAATATATGGGAGTGCTGGGATCGCCCCATACCAGCGCCGGACGAATACCGACCCAAATGGGTCTGCGGATGTTTGTAGATGGGATGATCGAAATCGGTGATCCGACAGAAACAGACCGTGAAAGGATTGACGCAACCCTGGGCAATCGCGCGTCAGACGTGGGTGGGTTGCTGGACCGTGTCGGTTCTGCCTTATCGGGCGTGACGCAGGGTGCGTCGCTGGTGCTGACGCCGAAACATGAGGCGCCGATAAAACATATCGAGTTTGTTTCACTTTCGACCGATCGGGCCTTGGTCGTTCTGGTGTTTTCGGACGGGCATGTCGAAAACCGCTTGTTCTCACCCCCGGTTGGCCAGACTCCCAGCTCCATGCGGGAGGCGGCTAATTTCCTTAATGCGATTGTTGAAGGCAAAACCATCAGCGAAGTGCAGCAGGCGGTAACCAAAGAAATCGCGCAGCGCCGTCAGGAGATTGACGTGTTGGCGCAGCAATTGGTCGAAAGCGGTCTGGCGCTTTGGACGGGAAGCGACGAAAGTTCCGAACGGTTGATTGTTCGGGGGCGGTCGAACCTGTTGGAGAACGAGGCCGAAGAGGCGGATCTGGAGCGGATCAAGAACCTGTTTGACGATCTGGAACGCAAACGTGATATCGCCGAATTCCTTGATCTGGCTGAGGAAGGTCAGGGTGTGCGCATTTTTATTGGCTCAGAGAACAAACTTTTCTCACTTTCGGGTTCCTCTCTGGTGGTTTCCCCTTATATGAACGCTGACCGTAAGGTGATTGGCGCGGTCGGGGTGATTGGCCCCACGCGTTTGAACTATGGGCGCATTGTCCCAATTGTGAATTATACGGCGCAGCTTGTCGGCAAGCTGGTGTCCGACCGCAGCTAGAGGGTTAAGATGGCAGAGGCGAACGAAAACGAATTCCTCGATAATATCGAAGAGGCAATGGCAGAAGAATATGCGGCCGAAGAGGCCGAGATTGATGACGAGGCACTGGCGCTGGAAGAACTGCGCGCAGAGCGCGATCAGTACAAGGACCGTTTCACGCGGGCTTTGGCGGATGCGGAAAACGCGCGTAAACGGTCAGAGAAAGACCGGCGCGAGGCGGAAAACTATGGCGGGTCTAAGCTGGCTCGTGACATGTTGCCTGTTTACGACAACATGAAACGCGCCCTTGAAGCAGCAACCGATGAACAGCGCGAAGTTTCCGGCCCCTTGTTGGAAGGTGTTGATCTGACCATGCGCGAACTGCTGAATGTGTTTAAGAAGCACGGCATCGAAGTAATCTCGCCCGAAGTTGGTGATCGCTTTGATCCGCAGCAGCATCAGGCGATGTTTGAGGCACCAGTGCCGGGCACCAAATCAGGCGATATTATTCAGGTCGCTGCCGAAGGGTTCATGTTGCACGACCGGTTGCTGCGCCCTGCGCAAGTCGGGGTCTCCTCGCAGCCTGCATCGTAAGCACAGGTTCAGAGCTCCAAGTAGGAAGCGGTCAGGATTTGGCCGCTTCTTTTAGTTTGTACAGGAGGTCCAGTGCCTCGCGCGGGGTTAGCTCGTCAGGGCTGATTTCTTTCAGTTGTTCCTCTACGGCGGATGCTTTGGCCGGTTGCGGTGCGGGGGCGGGAACGGCTGAAAACAGGGGCAAATCATCAATCAATGTCTTTTGCTTCGCACCGCCTTCGCGTTCACCTTTCTCTAGCGCCTCCAGCACCACACGGGCGCGGGCGATAACACTATCAGGCAGGCCGGCCAACTGTGCCACTTGCACCCCGTAGGACCGGTCGGCGGCGCCTTTGCGAACCTCATGCAGGAAAATAACCTCGCCCTCCCATTCCTTCACGGCGACCGTTGCATTGTCCACGCCGTCCAGCTTGGCGGAGAGGCCCGTCATTTCATGATAATGCGTGGCGAATAAGGCGCGGGATTTGTTCACGTCATGCAGATGTTCCAATGTGGCCCAGGCAATTGACAGGCCGTCATAGGTTGCGGTGCCACGACCGATTTCGTCCAGGATCACCAGGGCGCGATCATCTGCCTGGTTCAGGATTGCAGCGGTTTCAACCATTTCAACCATAAAGGTCGACCGCCCCCGAGCCAGATCATCAGAGGCACCGACACGGCTGAACAATTGGCTGACTATCCCGATATGTGCCGAGGTTGCAGGCACAAAGCTGCCCATTTGGGCCATCAACGCAATTAGGGCGTTCTGCCGCAGAAACGTCGATTTACCCGCCATGTTGGGACCGGTCAGCAGCCAGATATTGGCACCGTCTTTTGCTGTCAGATCACAATGGTTGGCTATGAAAGGATCGCCGCTTTGCTGTGCAAGGGCCCGTTCGACCACGGGATGCCGGCCCCCTTCGATGTTAAAGGCGCGGCTGTCGTCAACCTTGGGACGCACCCAATTTTCAACGCTTGCAAGTTCCGCCAGCGCAAAGGCCAGATCAACCTCTGCAATGCCGGTAGAGGTCACGCCGATCTCTGCTGCACGGGCCAGAATCGCCTGTCTAAGCGTTTCATAGAGCCGCTTTTCGATCTCAAGGGCGTGATTGCCCGCATTCAAGATCTTGGTTTCCATCTCAGAGAGTTCAACAGTGGTGAACCGAACCTGATTGGCAGTGGTTTGCCGGTGAATGAAGGTTTCGGAAAGGGGCGGGGACAACATCTTTTCCGCATGGGTGGCGGTTGTCTCGATGAAGTAACCCAGCACATTGTTGTGCTTGATCTTGAGCGAGGAAATGCCGGTGTCGGCGGCAAACTTTACCTGCATCTGCGCAATCACGCTGCGCCCCTCATCACGCAAGGTGCGGGATTCGTCCAACTCGCTGTCATAGCCCGATGCGATGAACCCACCATCCCGTGCCAACAACGGGGGTTCTGCGATCAGGGCATCGTCAAGAAGGGTGATCAATTCCTCATGGCCGACCAACCCTTTGACGGCAGTGCTGATCAGATCAGGCAAATCACCGCTCAATTGCTGCGCCAAATGCTCTGCTTCGCTCAGCCCGTTTCGAATGGCGGCCAGGTCACGTGGACCGCCGCGGTCAAGTGCCAGCCGCGACAATGCCCGATCCAGATCTGGGGTTTTGCGCAAGGTTTCCCGCAGCTCTTGCCGCAGCCGACTGTTTTCAAAGGCATGGCTGACAGCATCAAGGCGCTGCCCGATGGTTTTAGTGACCCGTGAGGGGCTTGAAATGCGTCGCTCCAACAGCCGTGCGCCTGCGGCGGTACAGGTGCGGTCCATCAGTGCCAGCAGTGATCCGGCCCTGCCACCATTCAAACTGTGGGTCAGCTCAAGATTGCGCCGGGTGGCTGCATCGATCTGAACACTGCGCTCTTCACTCTCTTTTTGTGGGGGGCGCAGCAACGGCAGCTTTCCCTTTTGCGTAATCTCAAGATAGTTGATCAACGCGCCCATCGCCGAGATTTCAGCGCGGGAAAAATTGCCAAAAGCGTCAAGTGTGGCAATCGAGAACAGATCACAAATACGTTTTTCCGCGCTTGTGCTGTCAAAGGCAGAGCGCGCCAATCCAGTTAGGGCAATGTCGAAATCAGAGACTAAATTGCGCAATTCATCCTCCTTTGCTTCGGAGACGATGAGTTCCGAAGGGGATAAACGTGCCAATTCAGGGCCCAGGCGCACAATGGGTAAAGGCATCACATGGAAAGCCCCGGTGGAAATATCGACCCATGCCAGCGCCTGCGTATCGCGCACTTCAGCAAAGGCGGCAAGAAAGTTGTGACGCCGCGCTTCAAGCAGGGAATCCTCTGTCAAAGTGCCGGGTGTAACCAGCCGCACCACTTCGCGTCTTACCACAGCTTTATAACCGCGTTTCTTGGCCTCCGCGGGGCTTTCCATTTGCTCACAAACAGCAACACGAAACCCCTTGCGGATCAGCGTCAGGAAGTATCCTTCGGCGGCATGATGCGGTACGCCACACATGGGAATATCGTTGCCGTCGTGTTTGCCGCGTTTGGTCAGGGCAATGTCCAGTGCCTCGGCTGCGGCGACGGCATCGTCAAAAAACATCTCGTAAAAGTCGCCCATGCGGTAGAACAGCAGCGCCCCCTGATGTTCCGCCTTGATCTCAAGATATTGCGCCATCATTGGCGTGGTTTTTGCGTCACTCACTTGATTACCCCCCAAGGCTTGCTTGTCTGTACAAAACCAAGCCGCGCGAGGAAAGAGGGGGACGCAGAGCTTGTCGCTGGACGGGTCGGGCATTCATGATAAAACGGTACAGATCCGGGCAAGAAAGCATGCCAAACCCATGCGCAACAAAATTGATCTTACGCTGCCACCTGACAGGTTGTTTCTGAACCCATGGCAAGATCCCGGTTTCCGGCTGTTGCTTGAGCCGGAGTTTTACTGGCGTCCAGTTGAGGGGGGGCAGATTGCAGGGTTTGCCGCAAGCGCACATCAGGAAATCAACAAGAAGATCCGGCAGTTCCTGCGGAGGACAGAAAGAAACCGCACCCTGACGACGCCAATCGAATTTAATGCGGTTCCGGTGATGCTGGATCAGGCTGATTTTCGTCAGTCCTTTGTACTGGCACATGATCGCGTGATGCTTAGCGGGGCGGCGGCGAAACGGGTGATGACTCGTTTTCGTAAGGCAAATGCAAGGGCTGAAATCAACGCAAACGAACAGCTTGCCGCGTTTTTTGAAACCTGTCGGGACGGCAATAAAGATCGGGAGATTCCGCTATATTCAGGCTTGTTAGAGCCTGATACTCCTTTTGCAGTAGAATGTCGAAACACGTTCAACTATTTTCATTTTATCACTGAATCCCTGTCGCAACTGACGGTTCTGAATGGGTTGGATTTTCAGGGTGATATCTACTTTCACTTCCCCAACAGTGAGGACAAGCAGCGGCCTTTCGCAACTGCATTTGCCGAGGCATTGTTCCCCGAATTCAAGGGCCGGATCTTCTTTGAGCGCGTGCCAAAGGAATACCCGAATGTTGTGACCGCATATGAGTTGGACGGCGGGTATCACATGGCGCCGACCGCAGACTTTGAAGGGATACAGGAACATATGCCGGACAGTGACGTCTGGCAGCACGGTGTTGCATCATTGGAAGCATATGATCCGCTGGCGATGAACCTGGTGAATACCAATCAACTGGCCCTGCGGGCCCGGGCGTTGCGCGCCATCGAAGGGCTTGAGTTTGACCATTTGCCCAAGCGGTTCTTTGTGGGCCGCGACACCCGTCTAAGCCGAGAACGGCAAATGGAAGGCGAGGATTTGTTGTTTGAGCATCTTCAGATGTTCGGCTTTGAATATGTGGTCTTTGAAAGCCTGAGCCCGCTTGAACAGATCGCCTTAATGGCGCGGGCCGAGATGATGGTGTCTTATCACGGGGCAGGTTTCACCAACATGCTTTTTGCGTCGCCGCAAACCTATGTGATCGAGATTGGCACATTGCAAACCGCGCAAATCCGCTGGGGCGACTTCTGGCCGTTGGCTAATGCATCGCGGTGCAGATATGTGAGTTTCTTCGGCGACTATAGGGCTACAAACCCTCTAATAGAGCCTGAATTTAGCGAAGACGGGATTGTGCCGGCCTCTCTGTCCGAGAGCGCAATTGGTCAGGTCATGGCCTTTATTGTGACAGTGCTTGGGCATTATCCAGACCTGAAAGATCCAGATGCGCTGGGCCGGCTAGCGCGTGAACTTCTGCATGTCGGTGAGGCAGAGCGGGCCATCAAGCTGTTAGAACAGCATAAAGAGTTGGTGCACGCGGACAGCAAGCTGTGTCTGGTTCGCGCCGATTGCCATAAGGCACTGGAGGAACCGAAATCAGAACTGCTTGCACTGGATCTGGCGCATAAGGCGGACCCTGATCGGTGGCAGACATTGGTGCGCATGATTTGGTGTGCAAACCATTGTGACCGGCCTCAGGTGATCCGCTGGGCGCTGGCCCGGCTAAAGACAGATTTCCCTGACAGGCATGACGCCTTTGTTGCAAAACACGACTGGCTGCGTTTCGTCGCATAGCCGTTCGTGCTGATTGAACGTTTTGGCGATCAAAGATAAGACATGGGAAACAATTGAAAGTACGCCCACGTGACCAGAAACAGAATTACCGACGAAGAGGCGCTTGCCTTTCATCTTGAACCATCTCCCGGCAAGTTCGAAATTTCCGCGACCGTGCCGATGACGACGCAGCGTGACCTTTCCCTGGCCTATTCGCCCGGGGTTGCGGTGCCCTGCGAAGCGATCGCGCAAAACCCTGAACTGGCCTATGACTACACCAACAAGGGCAACCTTGTTGCGGTGATTTCAAACGGTACAGCGGTGCTGGGTCTGGGCAATCTGGGCGCGCTGGCCTCCAAGCCGGTGATGGAAGGTAAATCGGTCCTGTTCAAACGGTTTGCTGATGTGAACTCTATCGATATCGAGCTGGACACTGAGGATACCGAAGCCTTTATCAGCGCGGTTAAGCTGATGGGCCCTACATTCGGTGGGATCAACCTTGAGGACATCAAAGCGCCTGAATGTTTTATCATTGAACAGCGCTTGAAGGAAGAAATGGACATTCCGGTGTTCCATGATGATCAGCATGGCACAGCGGTGATCTGTGCCGCCGGGCTGATCAACGCGTTGCATATTTCGGGAAAGAAAATCGAGGATGTACGCATTGTCCTGAACGGTGCGGGTGCTGCGGGCATTGCCTGTCTTGAGCTGCTCAAGGCGATGGGCGCCCAGCACAACAATTGCATCATGTGCGATACCAAAGGTGTGATCTATCAGGGTCGTACAGAGGGCATGAACCAGTGGAAATCGGCGCATGCGGCCAACACTGAATTGCGCAGCCTCGAAGAGGCGATGAAGGGTGCAGATGTGTTCCTTGGGGTGTCTGTCAAAGGTGCCGTAACACCGGATATGGTAGCCAGCATGGCAGACAATCCGGTGATTTTTGCGATGGCGAACCCTGATCCGGAGATCACGCCGGAAGAAGCCCATGCCGTGCGCATGGATGCCATTGTGGCCACCGGGCGCTCGGATTATCCGAACCAGGTGAACAATGTGCTGGGTTTCCCGTATCTGTTCCGTGGAGCGCTGGATATCAATGCCCGCGCTATCAATGATGAAATGAAAATCGCCTGTGCCCATGCCCTTGCCAATCTCGCACGCGAGGATGTGCCGGATGAGGTTGCGGTTGCCTATGGCAAGACGCTGACCTTTGGGCGTGACTATATAATTCCCACACCGTTTGATCCGCGCCTGATCTGGCGCATTCCACCAGCGGTGGCACGGGCGGGGATGGACACAGGTGCCGCGCGCCGTCCGATCATTGATATGGACGCCTATGAGCTGAACCTGAAATCGCGGATGGATCCAACGGCAAACATCCTGCGCGGGATCAACGCACGAGCGCGGACCGCTCAGGCGCGGATGATCTTTGCCGAAGGGGATGATCCACGGGTATTGCGGGCGGCGGTCACATACCAACGGTCGGGCCTTGGCAAGGCGCTGGTTGTGGGGCGCCCCGATGACGTCAAACAAAAGCTTGAAGACGCAGGTATGAGCGACGCTGTGCGCGAGCTAGAGGTTGTGAATGCCGCCAACACAAAGCATTTGGATACCTACAAGAACTTCCTTTATGGCCGGCTTCAACGTCGCGGCCACGACAGCAAAGATATTCACCGTCTTGCAGCGCGGGACCGTCATGTTTTTGGTGCCTTGATGTTGGCGCACGGGCATGGCGACGGGTTGGTGACGGGGGCGACCCGCAAGTCGGCACATGTGCTTGAGCGGATCAACCATGTGTTTGATGCAAACGCCAAACATGGGGCGGCGGGGATCACGGCATTGATGCACAAAGGGCGGATCGTGTTTATCGCGGATACCTTGGTGCATGAATGGCCTGATGAGAATGATCTGGCCAATATCGCCGAAAGCGGTGCGGCGGTTGCGCGTCACATGGGGCTGGAGCCGCGCGTGGCTTTTGTCAGCTTTTCGACCTTTGGATATCCGGTGTCGGAACGTGCCGAAAAAATGCATCTGGCACCGCAGGTGCTGGATGAGCGTGGCGTTAACTTCGAATATGAAGGTGAGATGACTGTCGATGTGGCGCTGAATGTTGCGGCGCAGAAGCAGTATCCGTTTTCGCGTCTGACGGGGCCTGCAAATATTCTTGTTGTACCGGCGCGGCATTCGGCAAGCATTTCGGTTAAACTGATGCAGGAAATGGCCGGTGCCACGGTGATTGGTCCGATCCTGACTGGTCTGGATAAGAGCATTCAGCTTTGCTCCACCGCAGCAACGGCAAATGACATCCTGAACATGGCGATTCTATCGGCCTGCAAGGTCGGCGGATGATCTGGAACCTCGGCTCGATCAATGCGGATAATTTCTATTATCTCCGCCATCTGCCCGGGCCGGGGGAGACGCTTGCCGCGGACAGGTTTCAACAGGGGCTAGGCGGCAAAGGGGCGAATATGTCCGTTGCTGCTGCCCGTGCGGCGGCACGTGTTGTACATATCGGCGCGGTTGGGGATGATGGCAAATGGGCCGTTGATCGCTTGTTGGAATATGGGGTTGATACCCAGCATATCGCCCGGGCCGATGTGGCAACGGGTCATGCGAATATCAATGTCGATGCGGATGGCGAAAACAATATCGTGCTTTACGCAGGTGCAAACCATGCTGTCACCGAACGGATGATTGGCGCGGCGCTGGCCGAGGCAACGCCGGGTGATTTTCTGTTGATGCAGAATGAAACCAACGGTCAAGCATATGCCGCGCAAACGGCAAGGACATTGGGTTTGCGGGTGGTCTATGCGGCAGCCCCGTTTTCCGCAGAGGCTGTGCAAGAGGTGATCACCCATGTTGATCTGCTGGTTTTGAACGAGGTTGAGGCGGCCCAGCTGCAAGCCTCAACTGGTACTGAGTTATCTGCGTTGCCGGTTGATGACATTGTCATCACCTTGGGCGGTGACGGGTGCAAATGGGTCTCTAACAAGGCGAAAACCGAAGAAAGCTTCCCATCGTTTCCTGTGGAGGTTGTGGATACAACAGGTGCTGGCGATACGTTTACCGGCTACCTTGTTGCAGGATTGGATCGCAGGTTCGAGATGGTCAAAGCGCTGGATCTGGCGTTGCGTGCTGGCGCGTTGATGGTCGGGCGGAATGGGACGGCAGATGTGATCCCGGATTTGAAAGATGTCCAGGATCACGATTTTTCCTAATTCACAAACGGGGCGTCTGAACCCCAAAGCTGTTTGACCCGCGCATCCCGCCCACAGCCTTTGCGGTAGCGTTTGTAGGCGACCGACTTCTTCACCGCCAGACCGACAGAGGTCACCGCCAATCGCTCGCTGCTTTTGTAATAATCCTGATGGTATTCATCAGCAGGATAGAATTTTCTGGCACCCAATACGGGTGTTACAATCTTCAGACCTAATGCGGCCTGTGCCTCTGATTTGGCTTTTTCAGCGGCGGTTTTCTGGGTGGCATTGGCCGCAAAAATGGCGCTGCGATAGCTTTCACCGCGGTCACAGAATTGCCCACCTGCGTCAGTTGGATCAATCGAACGGAAGAACAGTGCAAGCAGGGTGTCGCGGCTGACCACATTTGGATCAAACTGGATCTGAACCGCTTCGTAATGGCCGGTGCCACCCTGTGTTACTTGTTTGTAGGTCGGATTAGCCGTTTTCCCGCCCGCAAAGCCCGAAACAGCTTCCTTTACGCCACGCAAGGATTCGAAATCGGCTTCTACACACCAGAAACATCCACCTGCAACGGTCAGTGTTTCGGTCCCGGCAGCTTTGGCGGTACTGGTTTGCACCAGAACCCCCAACGCGATGAAAGTTGCCAGGGCGAATGGCTTGAAGGTTGAGAAATTGAACATGGCGATCTCCTTTGCGCTATGCTGCGCTGGCGGTTGAGCCGGGGCAAGGTTCAAGGTTGTTCGTTCACGCGGTGGTGATGGTACTTTACCGCTTGGCAAAGGCCCGTAACATTTCTAGCGTCAGCCAGAGAGTAAGGAGAAGCTATGCGTATCGCCATGTGGTCGGGCCCGCGAAACCTAAGCACGGCGATGATGTACAGCTTTGGCGCGCGGGCGGATTTTGCGGTCATGGATGAACCGTTTTACGCCGCCTATCTGCACAGGACCGGTGCGGATCATCCGATGCGTGATGAGATACTACAAGCCCATGAAACAGACCCTAATAAAGTGAGTTTAGACTGCAAACGCACAGGCACGCCGCACCTTTATATGAAACATATGCCGCACCATATGGTGGAGGATTTTCCCATGGATTGGGCGGAGGATTGTGTGCATGTCCATTTGATCCGCCACCCTGCACGGGTGATTGCCAGCTATACAGCCAAACGCGAAGCGCCGACGTTAGATGACATTGGTTTTGTGCAACAGGCCCACTTGTTCGATGCATTGGGAGGTATCGTGATCGACAGCACTGATATCCGTGCCGATCCAGTAAAGATGTTGCGAAAACTTTGTTCAGCGATTGATCTGCCGTTTGATCCCGCGATGTTGCACTGGCAGCCCGGACCACGGGCGGAAGACGGGATTTGGGCGCAGCATTGGTATCATGCCGTGCATCAAAGCAGCGGATTTGCCGGGGCAGAGGGGGTTTTGCCAGTGCTTGAACCAACAATGACCAAACTGCTGGATCAGGCGATGTCATTTTATGAAAAAATGAAAGAAAACGCACTGGTTTGAAAACAGGCTGAAACTAATCCGTTATCCACTCCGTTGGTTCTGTATCCAAGGAGGAGATACACTGTGAAATATCTACTGAGTTCCACAATCGCCCTGACATGTGCTGCTGGTGTGGCTTTCGCTGCCGCGCACGCAACGCCCATGGTAGAAGCCGCCGATCAGGACGTGTCGAATGGCATTGTCAGCGCCGAAAAGGTGGTGGCGGGTGAAAACGGCTGGTTGGTTGTTCACCGCACTGATGCAGAGATGAAGCCGGGTCCGGTTGTCGGCTATGCGCCGTTGCGTGGTGGTGAAAACACTGATGTCGCGGCAATCCTGCAAGAAGAGGTAAAATCCGGCGAAATGCTGATGCTGATGGTGCACGCCGAACAGGGCGGCATGAAAACCGGCGTATTTGAATACACGCTGGGGGCCAAGGAAGACGGTCCGATTAAACCAGACGGTAAGCTTGTTATGAAAGTTGTGACGGCGAAGTAAGTTTCGCCGAAACTTTCTGACGCGTAACGAGTGTGAGGCCCGGACCGAAAGGTTCGGGCCTGTTTTTTACTTGAACCGTTTGTCGCGGGCGGCCAGCAACTTCAACCGCAATGCGTTCAACTGGATGAACCCGGCGGCGTCTTTCTGATCGTAAGCGCCGGCATCATCTTCAAAGGTCACATGCGCCTCGGAATACAGCGAATGATCTGACCAGCGGCCAACAGTGCGTACATGACCCTTGTAGAGTTTCAGGCGCACGGTGCCTGTCACATGGGTTTGGCTGGCGTCGATCGCTGCTTGCAGCATTGTGCGCTCTGGGCTGTACCAGAAACCGTTGTAGATCAGTTCAGCATATTTCGGCATCAGCTCGTCTTTGAGGTGCATCGCACCACGGTCCAGCGTGATTGATTCAATCGCACGGTGCGCTTCAAGCAGCAATGTGCCACCGGGTGTTTCATAGATGCCGCGTGATTTCATACCGACAAAGCGGCCTTCCACCAGATCCAGGCGACCACAGCCGTGTTTGCCACCCAGCTCATTCAGCTTGGTCAAGATGTATGCAGGCGACATCGCCTCGCCATTGATCGACACCGCATCGCCGCGTTCAAAACCGACCTCGACATATTCAGGTGTGTCGGGCGCATCCTCGGGGTTAACCGTGCGCTGATAGACGTAATCGGGTGCGTCGACGGCAGGATCTTCCAATACCTTCCCTTCAGAGGAGGTGTGCAGGAGGTTTGCGTCCACGCTGAATGGTGCTTCACCACGTTTGTCCTTGGCGACCGGGATCTGGTTCTTTTCTGCAAATTCCAGCAGTTTGGTCCGGCTGGACAGGTCCCATTCCCGCCAGGGTGCGATCACCTTGATTTCGGGGTTCAGAGCGTAAGCCGCCAGTTCAAATCGCACCTGATCGTTACCTTTGCCGGTGGCACCATGGGCCACGGCATCCGCGCCGGTTTCTTCGGCGATCTCGACCAGACGTTTCGAAATCAAGGGGCGCGCGATGGAGGTGCCCAGCAGATACAGCCCTTCGTAAACCGCATTGGCGCGAAACATCGGGAAAACAAAATCGCGCACGAACTCTTCGCGCACATCTTCGACATAGATATCGGACGCGCCCATCATCTCGGCTTTGGCGCGGGCGGGCTCCAGCTCTTCGCCCTGACCCAGATCGGCAGTAAAGGTTACAACCTCACAGCCGTATTCCGTTTGCAGCCATTTGAGAATGATCGAGGTATCAAGTCCGCCGGAATAGGCGAGAACAACTTTTTTAGGGACAAACATGGTCGGCTCCTTTGGTAATCCATCGCGGGGTATCGGGTTTTGTGGGTGCGGGCAAGATGTTGCCCTTGCGTTGACCTGTCCTGTTTGCGGGCCTAACGATAGGCACAGATTGAAAGGCGGACCCGTGACAGAGAATTTTCAGGCGATGGCGACCTTGGCAGCAGCCAAAATGCGACCCGTGTTTCCCGAAACACCCTTGATGCGCAATGAGTTACTGTCGGAACGGTTTGGTGCCGACATTTATCTGAAGCGCGAGGACTTAAGCCCGGTTCGGTCCTACAAACTGCGCGGTGCCTTTAACGCCATGCGTAAGGTGATCCCGGAACAATCGCTGTTTGTCTGCGCCTCTGCCGGCAATCATGCACAGGGTGTTGCGTTTATGTGTCGGCACTTCGGGGTAAGGGGTGTGATCTTTATGCCTGTCACTACGCCAGAGCAAAAGATCCTCAAGACCCGGATGTTTGGCGGTGAGCAGGTCGAGATCCGCCTTGTTGGTGATTATTTTGATGCCACCCTTGCTGCAGCCCAGACGTTTTGTGCCAAGGAAGGCGCGCATTTCCTGTCCCCGTTTGATGATGAAGATGTGATAGAGGGCCAAGCCTCTGTTGCTGTCGAGATAGAGCAGCAGTTGGGCCGGGTGCCTGATCACGTCATCCTGCCTGTCGGTGGTGGCGGGCTGTCTGCCGGGATTTACAGCTATTTCGATCAGGAATGTCGCTATACCTTTGTTGAACCGGAAGGGGCCAAAAGCCTTGCGGCGGCATTGGACGAAGGGGAACCGGTGGATGTGTCGCCGGTGAATACATTTGTTGATGGTGCATCGGTCGCCAAAATTGGCGCACGGACCTTTGCACGGTTAAAGACCATCGGACGCGACGATATTATCGCCCTGGAAGAAGACCGGATTTGTTGCACGATTGTTGAAATGCTGAACGTTGAGGGCATCGTTTTGGAACCCGCAGGCGCAATGGCACTAGAGGCGCTGGGCGAGGTGGCTGAACAGATAAAAGGTAAAACCGTGGTGTGTATCGCATCTGGTGGGAACTTTGATTTTGAACGCCTGCCTGAGGTCAAAGAACGTGCGCAGCGGTATTCTGGCCTTAAAAAGTATTTTATCCTGCGTTTGCCGCAACGTCCCGGCGCATTACGCGATTTTCTCGATACACTTGGACCAAGCGATAACATCACGCGGTTTGAGTATATGAAGAAATCTGCGCGCAACTTTGGGTCGGTCCTGATCGGGATCGAAACAGATGCACCGGAGAATTTTCCGGCTATGTTCCAACGTATTGAAACGGCTGGATTTTCCTATACCGACATCACAAATGATGAAACGCTTGCCCAATTTGTGATCTAGGGAGAGGCCCATGAAGTTTGAAGGCAGTTCGGTTGTTGTGACCGGCGCAGGCAGTGGGATCGGTGCAGCAATTGCCCGCCTCGCTGCTGAACGGGGTGCGCGGGTTTGTGTTTCGGACCTTGATGGGGCCAAGGCAAATACCGTGGCGCAAGAGATTGGCGGGATGGCTGTGGCCTGTGATGTACGCGATGAGGCGCAGGTCAAATCGTTGATTGCTAAGGCAAGCCAAACACATGGCGATGTTGATATCTATGTTTCAAATGCAGGATTAGGCGGTGCAGATCCTAGCCATGCTGCCTCCCAGAGTGATGCGCATTGGGAGCTGAACTGGCAAGTTCACGTGATGAGCCATGTTTACGCGGCCCGCGCCTTATTGCCTCAAATGATCAACCGCAAATCCGGCCATTTGGTTAATGTTGCCTCTGCTGCGGGATTGCTGAATCAGATTGGCGACGCGGCCTATTCCGCAACCAAACACGCGGCTGTCAGCTTTGCCGAATCTCTGGCGATTACCCATGGTGTTGATGGAATTGGGGTGTCGGTTGTCTGTCCACAATATGTGGCAACACCGCTATTGGGGCTTTCCGATGCGGATGCTGCAACGCAGGGTTCGTTGCTGACTGCGGATGATGTAGCTTTGTCGGTGGTTGACGGGGTTGAGGCGGGGCGCTTTCTGATCCTGTCACATCCAGAGGTTCAGACCTATGCGGTTCATCGTGCAACAGATCACGACCGCTGGGTGACGGGTATGCAGATGTTGCGCGCCAAGGCGATGGATAGGTTCGGCGGCATTCAGGTCGAGAACTTTTACAAGCTGGTGTAATCAGGCGGCCAGTTTCACGCGATAGTCTGCCAGAAACTCCTGTTTAGAGGCTGAATAGACTTGAAGGATCGCGCCGATGTTTACGCTGTCACTGGCACCGTTTTCCGCTGATTTCTCTGCGGCATGGCATAGTTGCGACATTTCGGAAAAGCCCAGACTTAATGCGCTGCCTTTCAGGAAATGCATGTCAGCCGCCAGGTTTGCTGTGTCGTTCCTCTCTTCAAGTCTGGAAAGGGTATCTTCAACCTCCTCAAAGAACAGCTCGACAACCTCGTCAAAATCTTCTGTACCAACTTCAAGACAAAGCTGTTGGACATGCGACCAGTCAATCACTTTCAGTACCCCTTTCGACACTGACCTTGGCGAAATTTGTTTAACACTCCGCTAGGGGTGCTCTGCATTTTGCATCAACTTTGAGCCTTTACGCGCCCTTAAGCTGGTCCTGCGAAAGAGCCTGAGTGATGGTATTGGATCAGGAATAAGATGGAACACCGGCAACGCAGCCCGAATGTGGCAGGTGATAACCCACGGGCCGTGCCCAACCGTATCCTGATTGTCGATGACAGCCGGCTGCAAAGGCGGATCCTGTCAAAGATGCTGGGCAAATGGGGTTTTGCGGTCAGCGAGGCGGAAAGCGGTGCAGAAGCGCTTGAAATCTGTGCGGCGCAGATGCCGGATCTGATTGTCAGTGACTGGATCATGCCCGGCATGTCCGGCATCGAATTCTGCAGTGCTCTGCGCGAGATGCCACAGGATGGATATGCCTATTTTATTCTGCTGACCTCTAAAAGCGAGAAGATCGAAATTGCCCAAGGGCTCGATTCCGGGGCGGATGATTTCCTGACCAAGCCTGTGAATTCCGACGAGTTGCGGGCACGGATTACTGCGGGGGAACGGATTTTACGCATGCAGCGGGAATTGTCGCATAAGAACCGGTTGGTCAGTGAAACCCTTGGGGAATTGCAGCGGGTGTATGATCTGCTGGATCAGGATCTTCTGGAGGCAAAGAAGCTTCAGCAGTCGTTGCTGCGGGAAAGACAGCGTAGTTTTGATACCGGGCATCTGTCCTTGATGTTGCGCTCGTCCGGTCATGTAGGCGGGGACCTTGTTGGATTCTTCCCGACGGATGACGGGAAACTCGGGCTTTTCGCCATTGATGTGTCGGGTCACGGGATCAGCTCCGCCTTGATGACGGCGCGGCTTGCCGGATACCTGTCGGCGGCGGCCCCGGATCAAAACATCGCGCTGACCCGACAGGCGAATGGAAAATATCATGCCAACCCGCCGGAAAAGGTGATCGAAAAACTGAACGATCTGGTGTTGAATGAGATGGAGACAGAGCATTATTTTACGCTGCTCTTGGCCTTTGTTGATATGGCAACCGGGCGTGTCCAAATTTCGCAGGCGGGCCACCCTCACCCTTTGGTGCAGCGCGCTGATGGGGCGGTGGAACAATCCGGATCGGGCGGGTTTCCGGTTGGGTTGATCGAGGGCGTCACCTTTTCCCAGTTTGAGGTAGCACTGGCACCTGGTGATCGGCTGCTTTTATTGTCGGACGGGGTCACCGAATGCCCCGATGCAAGTGGCGAAATGCTGGGCGAAGAGGGTCTGACCGGGATGATTTCGCGTCTTGCGAGGGTGCGCCAAGCTGCGCTGTTAGAGGCATTGATGTGGGAGCTGGCCGATTTCGCGGGCACCGAAGAATTCCCTGACGATGTGTCGGCAATCCTGTTTGAATACAGCGGGCCGCCTAGCTGATAAAGTGGCGCATGAACATGCTGTCACCCTCATTGCCCAGGGCCTCGACTGCGTCTTTGCCCGACAGGATCAGCGTAATATGGTCAGGTTCGATCGGCTCGGCAATCTGCCTGACGGGATGGGCCACATAGACATGGCACAGCTTTTCGGCCCACAGATCGTATTCAGGCATGTAAACAAAACGGCGAAAGGCACCCAACCGGCGTGGTGCGGCGATCCGCCAGCCGATTTCCTCTAACACCTCGCGGTGTAGGGCCTGCAAGGGGGATTCTCCCGGATCAATGCCCCCACCGGGCAGCTGAACATCGATCTTGCTGGTGACCTGTGCGGTCAAAAGGAAGCGCCGTTTCAGGGGGAGAATGGCATAAACACCCGGGCGCATGCGGTAGTCTTGTTGTGCCAAAGGTGGCGCGCCTATCCGTCTGATCATCCCTGTTCCCCTTTATCCTAGGCTTGCTGCGCCTATATAGACGCGGTATGCCAAGCGGCCTAGGATAAGGAAACCCTCAATGACAGCGCCCAATCAGCACGGAAACCAGATTGCGTGGGATGACAGTGTTCTGCCGTTCCAGCTGGATCATAGTGATATCCGCGGCCGTGTCGGGCGGCTTGACGGGGTTCTTGAGGGGATCCTGAGCCAACATGATTACCCACCACAGGTCGAAGCGCTGGTTGCTGAAATGGCGCTGCTGACGGCCTTGATCGGGCAGACGCTGAAACTGCGCTGGAAACTGCAATTGCAGGTGCAGTCAAAAGGCCCTGTGCGGATGATCGCCACGGATTATTACGGCCCTGATAAAGAGGGCGGTTCCGCGCGTATCAGAGCCTATGCAAGCTATGATGCGGATCGTTTGACCGATGCGGCACCCTTTGATCAGGTCGGCGAAGGCTATTTTGCCATTATGATCGATCAGGGCGAGGGTATGACACCCTATCAGGGCATCACGCCGTTGGAGGGTGGATCGCTGTCGGCCTGTGCCGAAGCGTATTTTGCCCAGTCCGAACAGCTGCCAACGCGTTTCTCGCTGAGCTTCGGCAAATCCTCCGGTCCGAATGAGCCCGAGCATTGGCGCGCAGGTGGTGTGATGTTGCAGCATATGCCCAAAGCCTCGCCCTTTGTCGCCAAAACCGAAGGGGAGGGCGCATTGCTGTCAGCAAACGACCTTGTTGATGGTGAGGAGGCAGAGAACTGGAACCGCGTGAATGTCTTGCTTGATACAGTGGAAGATCTGGAATTGATTGGCCCCACTGTGGCCCCGGCCGATTTGTTGCTGCGCCTGTTTCACGAAGAACAGCCGCGGGTTTTTGATGCGCAGGCTGTGCGGTTTGGCTGTTCCTGTTCGCCAGATCGTGTGCGTCAAAGCCTGTCGATCTATTCGGCCAAGGACATTGCCCATATGACAACGGATGACGGGCGGGTCACCGCAGACTGTCAGTTCTGTGGAGCTCATTACGATCTTGACCCGAAAACCGTCGGGTTCGAAGCAGAAACCCCCGCAGGTGACTGACCGGATTATTCAAATCAAGGACGCATTGACGCGCTCCGGCCGGCCCTCGTCCGATTTCGATCTTAATCCCGAAACGGTCTTGCCGGCGGATCGTGTTTTGCGGCCCGCTGGTGTATTGGCCCCGATTGTGGCGCGTGAAGACGGGCTTCACTTGCTGTTGACCAAACGATCTTCGGCGTTGAAGCATCATCCGGGGCAGATTTCCTTTCCCGGGGGTAAGCAGGACGATACCGACATAGATGTGGTTGCTGCCGCCCTGCGCGAAGCACGTGAAGAGATTGGTTTGCCGGAAGATATCGTTGATGTTCTGGGGACGTTGCCGACTCATGAAACAGTGACAGGGTTTACTGTCACGCCTGTAATTGCCTTTATCAGAGACGATTTTGACATCAGACCAGAGCCGGGAGAGGTGGAAGAGGTCTTTGCCGTTCCTCTGGATCATGTGCTGAACCCGCAGAATTTTGCGGTTGAATCGCGTCGTTGGCGCGGGGCGCGGCGGTATTATTACACGGTTCCTTTCGGCCCCTATTACATCTGGGGGGCAACCGCGCGTATGTTGCGGGCATGGGCCGATCGAATGATACCGTGATACCAGCAGAAACAAGTTGGCTGCAAAATCCCGCTGCGCAAAGGGGCTGCGCGGCGATTACGGCTGCGGGGTATCAGGTCTATTTCGTCGGCGGCTGTGTGCGCAACGCGATTTTGGGTTTAAGCGACAGTGACATCGACATGTCGACCAATGCCCGCCCTGAAAAAGTGATCGAGATAGCAGAGGCGGCTGGGCTTCGGGCGGTCCCCACAGGGATTGAACATGGCACTGTCACTGTTGTGGTTGATGGCATCCCGTTTGAGATCACAACTTTCCGCCGTGATGTGGAAACCGATGGCCGCCGCGCGGTTGTTGCCTTTTCGGATGACATAAAGGATGACGCACGCCGCCGCGATTTTACGATGAACGCGCTTTATGCCACGCCCGAGGGCACCGTTGTTGACCCCCTTGAAGGCATGAATGATCTTCTGGCGCGGCGGATTCGGTTTATCGAGGACCCCGATGCACGGATCAGGGAGGACTATCTGCGCATATTGCGGTTCTTCCGGTTTTCCGCATGGTACGCGGATCCGGCAGAAGGGTTTGATCCTGATGCGCTGGCTGCAATCGCGGCCAATACCGACGGGTTAGAGACGCTTTCGGCGGAACGTGTTGGTCAGGAAATGGTCAAACTGTTGGGCGCTCCCGATCCGTCTCCGGCCATTGCCGTAATGCGTCAAACAGGTGTCTTGCCAGCGATCCTGCCCGGATCCGATGACCGTATGCTTTCGATATTGGTGCATATGGAATCTGAGCTGGGCGTGGTCGCGGATTGGAAACGCCGGCTTGCCCTTTTGGGTGGGGAGGATTCTGCAGCACGCTTGCGGCTTAGCAAGGCGGATGCACAGGTTTTAACCCTGATCCGCGAGATTGGTTTTGTAGGGCCGCCAATCAAGGAAGTTTCTTATCGCTATGGGGTGGCGTTTGGACAAACCACGGTTCTGATCCGTGCAACCCTTGCAGAAAAAATGCCCCATCCATCGGAGTTAGAGACTGTTTCAAACGCCGCCGCCGCGAGTTTTCCAATCGCGGCACGTGATCTGATGCCCGCCTATCAAGGCCCTGCATTGGGCAAGAAACTGAAAGAGCTTGAGCAGCTCTGGATCAATTCCGGCTTTACGCTCAGCGCGGATGAATTGTTGAGCGGTGCCTAGCTCTCGACAAAACCTGACATCACGGGTAAGCAGGTGTCAGAATATGGAGGATTGCAAAATGATTGTCGGGATTTGGTTCAGCTAAGGCTGTCTTAACCAACGCTCCTAACGGGTTGCGCAGAGGCGCTGACCGATCATTTTGCACTTTGTTTCCAAGGCTCTTGCCCATGTTCCGCTTCTTTGAAAATCTCGTCGATCCCTATACATCCTATACAGAAAAAGACTCTCCGCCGCGCAAGCTATGGCCGTTTTTGCGGGATTATTGTGCGCCGTTCAAAGGTGTCTTTATCCTGACCGGCATCATGTCGATCGTTGTGGCCGCGATCGAGATCGGGCTGATCTATTACATGGGTCGCATCGTTGATCTGCTGGGCACGGATCCGGCAGAGATGTGGGGCACCTATGGGGTTGAACTGCTGCTGCTGGCCGGGTTTGTGCTGATCATTCGCCCGCTGATGCAGGGGTTGGATGTTGCGCTGCTGAACAATGCGATCCTGCCGAATTTCGGCACATTGATCCGCTGGCGGGCGCATAAACAGGTGTTGCGTCAATCGGTGGGGTGGTTTGAAAACGATTTTGCCGGACGGATCGCCAACCGTATCATGCAAACACCTCCCGCTGCGGGCGAAGTGGTGTTTCAGACCTTTGATGCGATTTCCTATGCGCTGGCCTATATGGTGGGTGCTGCGATCCTGTTGCTGGCGTCGGATTGGCGGCTGATGCTGCCGCTTTTGGGGTGGATGGCGCTATATGGCGGGCTGATCCGCTGGACCGTGCGCAGTGTTGGTCCCGCCTCCAAGGCGGCATCGGATGCGCGCTCACAGGTCACCGGGCGGGTGGTCGATGCCTATACGAACATCCACTCGGTCAAGATGTTTGCGCATCATGACCTTGAAGTCGATTTCGCCAAGGAAGCCATCGAAAACGCGCGGGTGACCTTTCAGAAAGAGATGCGGATTTTTACGGTGATGGATGTCACGCTGGTACTGCTGAACGGCTTGTTGATTGTGGGTGTTGTCGGCTGGGCGCTGGCCCTTTGGACATGGGGCGAGGCGAGCGTTGGTGTTGTGGCCGCTGCGGCTGCGCTGACCTTGCGGCTGAACTCTATGACCGGTTGGATCATGTGGGCGCTGTCGTCTTTCTTTCGTGAACTTGGTGTTGTGGCCGAGGGGATGGAGACAATTGCCCAACCGATTGCACTTGTCGACAAGGCAGAGGCGAAACCGCTTGATCTATCCGAGGGTCAAATAGAATTGCGCGGTCTGACCCATCATTACGGTCGCGATCAGGGCGGTTTGCAATCGCTGGATCTGGTGATGAAACCGGGCGAGAGGATTGGTCTGGTAGGCCGTTCGGGTGCCGGTAAATCTACCCTCGTGAAGCTGCTTTTGCGGTTCTACGATGCAGAGGGTGGGCAGGTGTTGATTGATGGTCAGGACATCACGACGCTGACCCAGGACAGCCTGCGCAAGAATATTGGCATGGTGCAACAGGACAGCTCACTGCTGCACCGTTCGGTGCGCGACAATATTCTTTATGGACGTCCCGATGCCACAGAGGCGGAAATGATTGCGGCAGCAAAACAGGCGCAGGCGCATGAGTTCATTCTGGACCTATCAGATCCCGAAGGGCGCAGTGGCTATGATGCGCGGGTGGGCGAACGCGGCGTGAAACTCTCCGGTGGGCAACGCCAGCGCATTACCTTGGCGCGTGTGATCCTCAAGAATGCGCCGATCCTGTTGCTGGACGAGGCCACCAGTGCTTTGGACAGCGAGGTCGAGGCCGCCATTCAGGAAACCCTATACGGTATGATGGCTGGCAAGACGGTGATTGCGATTGCGCACCGGCTGTCGACAATTGCCGAAATGGACCGGATTGTTGTGCTGGACGGTGGGCAGATTGTTGAAGAAGGCAAACATGACGCGCTTTTGGCGCATGGCGGGCTATATGCAGATTTCTGGAGCCGCCAGTCGGGCGGGTTCCTCAAACTGGATGATGTGACTGATGACTAGCCGTTTGAAGATATCCGATTGGATCAGCCCCTTTTCACATGCCGAAGGCCCGCCCCCGCGAACTTTGGGTGCTTTCATCCGGTGGAGCTTGGCTGGTGCCTGGCCAGTGCTGTTCCTTGCTGCCTTCCTGTCCGCATTGGCAGGTGTGATGGAGGCGGGGACTGCATGGATTCTGGGGCGGGTCATTGATGCGAGCATCAGCGCCGGGCCCGAAACCTTCTTTGACGGGCGCAATATTGGGCTGATTCTGGGTGCGGTTGCGTTTTTCCTGATTGCGCGGCCAGTGTTGTTTGGCCTGTCATCGGGCGCGAATGCCATCATGGTGGCACCCAATGTGAATCCGCTAGTGTTGTCGCGTCTGCACCGATGGACTCTGGGCCAGAATGTCGGTTTTTTTGATGATGATTTCGCGGGCCGCATCGCGCAAAAGCAGATGCAGACTTCCCGTGCGGTCACTGATGTTGCGGTTGAAATGATCAATGTGGTCGCCTTTGCGCTGGCATCGCTGGCGGGGTCAGTGGCCTTGCTGGTGGCGATTGACTGGCGGGTGGCAATTGGGTTTGCTTTTTGGCTGATCGGGTATTTTGCATTGATCAACTGGTTCTTGCCACGGGTGCGTATGCGGTCTGCTGCGCGGGCAGGAGCCAAGGCGATGGTGTCGGGGCAGGTCGTGGATACGATCACCAACATCAAGACCGTCAAACTGTTTGCCCATGCGGATCACGAGGATCGCGCGGCGCTGGGCGCGATGCAGGCGTTTCGGCAGCGCGCGTTGGAATTCGGCTATCTCGCTGCCGGGTTCCGTTTTGCCTTGATGAGCCTGGCGGGTGTTTTGCCGGTTTTGTTGATTGGCGGGACGATCCTGCTCTGGCAGCGTGGCATCGCGACTGAAGGGGATATTGTGGCCTCCGGCGCAGTTGCCATTCGCATTGCGCAGATGACCGGCTGGGTCAGCTTTACCTTGATGGCTGTTTATTCAAACGTGGGCGAAATTGAGGATGGGATGAAGACGCTGACACCCCGCAACAGGGTTGATGATTTGCCCGATGCACCTGCGCTGGAGGTGCCAAGCGGCCGGATTGAAATGCGCAACCTCAGCTTCGCATATGGGCGTCAATCAGGTGGGATTGAGGATATTAATCTGACAATCAAACCGGGAGAGAAACTTGGTATTGTCGGGGCCTCTGGTGCGGGGAAATCCACGCTCGTTGCCTTGCTGATGCGGCTCTATGAAGGCGAAGCGGGCGATATCTTGATTGATGGTATCGACATTCGCGGCGTGACGCAGGAAAGTTTGCGGCGCAATATCGGCATGGTCACGCAGGAGACCGCGATGTTCAATCGATCCGCGCGGGACAATATCCTGTATGGACGTCCTGACGCCACTTTGGAGGATGTGATTGCTGCTGCCAAACGGGCGGAGGCCGATGGATTTATTCAGGATCTTGAAGATCACAAAGGCCGGCAAGGCTATGAGGCGCATCTGGGTGAACGGGGCGTGAAGCTGTCTGGCGGGCAGCGGCAGCGGATCGCATTGGCCCGTGCGATCCTCAAGGATGCGCCAATCCTTGTTCTGGATGAGGCGACAAGCGCGCTGGACAGTGAGGTCGAGGCATCGATTCAATCCGCCTTGACGCGTGTGATGGAGGGCAAGACCGTGCTGGCCATTGCGCACCGCCTATCGACGCTGACAGAGATGGACCGGATTATCGTCATGGATGCCGGGCGGATCGTTGAAAGCGGAACACACGCGGCCCTATTGGCCGAAGATGGGCTTTATGCGCGGTACTGGCATCGGCAGTCCGGCGGCTTTTTGAATATGAAAGCTGCCGAATAGACTTGGGAAGTGCGGCATTGCAGGCTAGAGCGGTCGTATGACGGAATATAATATCATCAGACTGGGTCAGCACGGCGACGGGATCGCCCAAGGGCCGATTTTTGCGCCAATCACCTTGCCGGGTGAGGTGGTGACGGGCACGCTTGACGGTCAAAACCTGAAAGATGTGCGTATTGTCACACCTTCATCTGATCGGGTGGCCCCACCGTGCCGGCATTTCAAATCCTGCGGGGGCTGTTCGTTGCAGCATGCGGCAGATGATTTTGTGGCGGACTGGAAGGTATCGGTTGTACGGGCTGCACTGGATGCACATGACATAGAAACCAAATTTCGGCCGATCCAGACGTCACCAGCACAATCCCGCAGGCGTGCAACCTTTGCTGCGAAACGGACCAAGAAAGGTGCAATGGCCGGGTTCTACAGCCGTGGCTCTGATACGGTGATTGAAATCCCCGACTGCCAGCTGGTGCATCCTGATCTGATGGTCGGGTTGGATATCTCAAAAGAACTGGCATTGGTCGGGACCAGCCGCAAGGCGGCGCTGGCTGTGACGGTAACCCTGACCTCTAATGGGCTGGATGTTGCTGTTGCACAGGGCAAGCCGCTGGATGGCCCTTTACGACAGGTTTTGGCAGAGCTTTGTGACCGGCTCAAACTGGCGCGGCTGAGTTGGGAAGGGGAGATTATCGGAACGCGGTTGCCCCCTTTGCAACGGTTTGGCAAAGCGGATGTGGCACCACCCCCCGGTGCGTTTTTGCAGGCCACAAAACACGGCGAGACCGCGCTGCTGGCGGCCGTCAAAGAGGCGGTTGGCGATGCGGCACATGTCGCTGACCTGTTTGCCGGCTGCGGCACCTTCGCCTTGCCCCTGTCGCAAAGCGCCCGTGTGCTTGCGGTCGAAGGGGACGCGGCAATGACAAATGCACTTGATCAGGGGTGGCGCAAAACCAAAGGGTTGAAGCCGCTTAAGGCAGAGGCGCGCGATCTGTACCGCCGCCCGATCCTGCCGGATGAGATGCGCAACCTGGATGCGGTTGTGCTAGACCCGCCCCGCGCAGGTGCGGAACGTCAGGTTGCCGAGATTTGCACCTCGCATGTACCGCGCGTGGCGTATGTTTCGTGTAACCCGGTCAGTTTTGCGCGCGATGCCCAGATGTTGGTGCAAGCGGGCTATAACCTTGATTGGGTACAGGTTGTTGATCAGTTCCGCTGGGCTGCGCATGTTGAACTGGCTGCCTGTTTCAGCATTTCGGGTGAACGCCCGCCGGAACTGAAGCTCACGGCTTTTTGAAGACATGATTTTTTGGTATATGCTAACGCCATAAGAAACGGGCCGGTAACATCCGGCACAAGGGGCAATCGGGTATGAAACGCAGAAATCTTATTCTTGGTGGTACTGCGCTGGTGGCGCTGGGTGCCTGCGGCGGAAACAGTAAATTCAAACGGTATTACGGGCCGAAAGTCACCTATGTGGTGGTGAACAAAGGCGCGCGTAACATGTACCTTTTACACCATGACAAGGTGCTGGAATCCTACCCGATCAAGCTGGGTTTTGCACCGACGGGCCATAAGGAAATTGAAGGTGACGGGAAAACGCCGGAAGGGATCTATTGGATTGACCGGCGCAATCCGAACAGCCGCTTTCATCTGTCAATCGGGATTTCCTATCCCAACGAGCGTGACCGCCAGCGGGCCGAAGCCTTGGGGAAATCGCCGGGCGGCGAGATATTTATCCACGGCCAGCGCGTGCCGTTCCGCAAGGATAAGGATGATTGGACCTGGGGCTGTATTTCGGTCACGAACAAAGAAATGGAACAAATCTATGCGATGGTTGGGGACGGCACGCCGATCCAGATTAACCCATAGGCGGGAGGGGCCTATGGTGCTTCGCGAAAACCTTTGATCACATACCGCTGCCTGAAATCAGGGATTTCAATGCACTGCTTGATGCTATGTGCATCAGGTTTTGGTCGAAATGCTTTAGTTGCCCATCACCAGTGTCCACCAGATTTTGCCACCTGATTCCTGATACCATGCGAAACCCATGTTGCGCGCATCGGCAGACATGATCACCCGTCGTGTATCGGGTTGATCCATCCATGCGGCCAGTGTTTCAAGCTCTGATTCGTAGGTTTCTGAAATCGTCTCGCCGACCAGTTTGCCCGGATATCCTACGCGGTTGATCCGGTCGATGGGGGAAGATCCGTCAGATCCAAAGTGCCAGGGCCGGTTCTGGACCGACATGTCGCGGGCATGGGTTGCAGCCGCTGCGTTCAGCTGTGGATTCAATTGAACTGCGGCACGACCGCCGGCCTGACGCAAGGCATTGACCGAATCGAGCATGCGAAACTGAATTTTTCCAGTGTCAGAACGGCTGATTCGGTAGGCTTTTGGCAGAGGTTTGCCATCCGCACCAATACGGGGTGCGGCAGGGGCACAGGCCGAGATTGCAACAGCAAGAGCCAACAAGACAGACAAAATTCGCAACATAATACCGCTCCAACGACGTTTGTGTAGCCCTGCCTTACCTTGCAGGGCGTTGCAGTTCAAACGCACATCAGCGTTACCACGCGGGATGACGCTTGTTTGATTTGATACTGCGTCTTTCGGGTCATATATTACGGTGAATCCCCCTTACAGCGATGGAGACACGCATGTCTGACAACCGATTTAACCCGAAAAGCCGCCGCAGCTTTCTCGCTGGCGGTGTCGCAATGCTCGCCACGCCCGCCTTGGCGCAAACCACCTCGACGGTAAACTCTGCGGCCACAACGGAGACAGAGCGCGACCTGACAGAGGTTGTGCGGCGCAATATCTCCAGCTTCCGAACATTGGAGTGGCAGCCGTATTTTGATAATACCAAGGGCGGCGCAATTCTGGTCGATATCGACAGCCGCGCGGTACACTACTGGTCTGAGGACCAGAGCATCTACAAACTGTACCCCTCAAGCGTGCCGCTGACCGATGATCTGACGCGGCGGGGCCGCACACGGGTTATCCTTAAGGATCCGGAACCATCTTGGCGTCCGACGCCCTCCATGCTCAAGCGGAACCCTGAATGGCCCCCATTCATCGGCCCGGGTCCTGAAAACCCTTTGGGAACGCGCTCCTTGCACTTGAGCTGGACCTATTATCGCATCCACGGCACCCATGATACACGCAAGATCGGGCGAAAATCCTCTAATGGATGTATTGGCTTGTATAACGAACACATTGAAGAGCTGTACGAGATGGCTCAGGTGGGTACGCAAGTGTTGCTAATTTGACGACATCGTGTTTCTTGTAGGGCTTAGCAGCGGAATTCGGGTTTGCAATCGCTTTCTGATGCTGTTTAGAAAGTCTTACGAGGTAAGTCTTGGGCGCGTGCGCACAATTGTGCTGTACGCCTTTTATCGGAGGTTATAACTATGAAAAAACTCGTTCTCGCCGCTGCTCTGACAGCTGCTGCATCGACTGCATATGCCGGTTCTTTGGCAGATCCAATCATCGAAGCACCAGTAATCGTTGAAGAAGCATCCGGTTCTTCTGGCGGTATCGTACTGCCACTGATCCTGTTGGCTCTGGTTGCTGCGGCTGTTGCTTCCGACTAATCGGAATCGACAATCCAAACGGAAAAGGCGGTACTTTGGTACCGCCTTTTTTGCATTCAACGGATGGAAACAGCGGCCGCAAGCAAGGCTATGACAATACTCCGATGCCACGGGGGACCCGAAAGAGGAGTATCACCAGCGCAAACTTAATCATTGCTGCGCTGGGGTTACGTTACAGATGCGCACATTCGGGGACGGCTGTGATCACGGTGCCATCTTTGAGATGTTGCAAAAGGTTATCCACGGTAAGCGCACCCATTGCCGCACGGGTTTCAACCGTGGCGCTGCCGACATGGGGCAGCAGGACAGTATTGGGCAGATCGCGCAGCGCCTGAGGGACATGGGGTTCACCTTCGAATACGTCCAGCCCGGCCCAGCCCAATGTGCCGTCTTGCAATGCGGTAATCATCGCGGCCTCATCCACCACCGATCCGCGGCTGACGTTGATCAGCGTGCCCTGTGCGCCAAGGGCGGCCAAGACCTCGGCACTGACGATCTTGTTTGTCGAGGGACCACCCGGCGTGATGCAAATCAGTACATCTGCATCCCGTGCCATGTCGGTCAGATTGTCGTAATAGGTGTAGGGCACATCCTTTTTGCTGCGGGTGTGATAGATGATCTTGGCATTCCAAGGGGCAAGCTTGTCCGCAATCGCCTGACCAATGCGCCCCAGCCCCAAAATCCCAACGGTTTGGTTGTCCGCAGAACGGGTCAGCGGCGCGCCGCCCTTGGCCTCCCATTCCCCTGATCGCACATAGGCATCATCGCGCAGCATTTCGCGGTAGCAGGCCAGCATCAGCATCACAGCAGTGGTTGCCACCTCTTGGTTCAGCACGTTTGGCGTATGGGTCACGATGATCCCGCGCCGCGCCGCCTCCTCTGCGTCAATGGCGTCATAGCCCACGCCATACCCACTTACGACTTTGAGGTTTGGCAGGGAGGCCAGCAATTCAGGGTTCACCCCATCGTGCCCATTGGTCACAACATGGGTGATTTTATCCGCATTAAAGTCATCAAGTTGGTGAACGGTAAATGCGGCAGAAAGCCGGTTGCGCATCGTGTCGGTGATGCCGCCGATTTGCAAGAGATCAGGCATCTTGATCTACTTTCTGGCGCTGGTGGCCCAGCCCCTGAATGGTCAGGTCCATGACATCCCCTTTCTTGAGGAAAACCGGTTCCGGCTTCATACCCAAACCGACGCCGGGAGGTGTCCCCGTGGTGATGACGTCACCAGGGTGCAAAGTCATCAGCCCGGACAGATGTTCGATAATTTCAGCCACGGTAAAGATCATCGTGGCGGTATTGCCCGTCTGCATCCGTTTGCCGTTTACATCCAGCGCCATATCAAGGTTTTGCGGATCTTTGATTTCATCCCGTGTGACCAGCCAAGGACCGGTCGGGCCAAATGTGTCGCAGGACTTACCCTTGGTCCACTGCCCTGTCAGATTGGCCTGAAAATGGCGTTCGGATACATCGTTGACGATGCAATAACCGGCAACATGCTCTAAAGCCTCCGCTTTAGAGACGTATTTTGCCGTTTTGCCGATCACCACTCCCAGTTCGACTTCCCAATCTGTTTTGGTCGATCCACGTGGCATCACCACGTCGTCATAGGCACCGACAATGGCAGAGTTTGCTTTGAAAAACAGGATGGGATGTTCGGGAATTGCCGCTCCGGTTTCCGCGGCATGGTCGGAATAATTCAGTCCGATACACAGGAATTTACCGATGTTCCCGACACAGGGCGCGATACGCTGTTCGCCTTCGACAACGGGCAGCTCGGTAGGATCAAGCGCGCGCAGCTTATCAAGCGTGGCATCATCCAAGGTGTCGCCGGTGATGTCCGTGATATGACCGCTAAGGTCGCGCAGCAGGCCGGCGTTGTCCAGCATTCCGGGTTTTTCAGCACCCTCGGCACCGTAACGAATAAGTTTCATAATCTTTCTTTCTTTGGATTAATGGTTGTCGCGGGGCATGAATTTGCGTGCGATGTCTTGGTATTGATCAGCATCTTTTAGGGTCATGCCGTGATCAAGACGCCCGACTTTCTCGCGGAACAATGCTTGCCACGGGGTTTGGCTGGCGGGGATGTCATAGCCGCCATTGGCCATCAGTTCCCGCGCTCGTTCGTTCAATTCCGCCAACGGAACCAGCATGTCGGCGGTGCCTTTGCCCAGATCAATCCGCACGGTATCGCCGGTCTTCAACAGGGCCAGCCCGCTATTGTCCGCCGCTTCGGGCGCGGCATTCAGGATCGAGGGGCTGCCAGAGGTTCCGGACTGACGGCCATCCCCAATACAGGGCAGGGCCTCGACGCCCCGTTTGATCAGGTAGGAGGGGGGGCGCATGTTCACAACTTCTGCTGCGCCGGGATACCCCTTGGGGCCGGTGCCGCGCATAAACAGGATGCAGTTTTCATCAATGTTTTGCGCCGGATCGTCGATACGGTGGTGAAAATCTTCGGGCCCGTCAAACACTACGGCACGACCTTCAAATGCCTCTGGATCATCCGGGTTTGACAGATAGGTTTTGCGGAAAGCAGGCGAAATAACCGAAGTTTTCATGATCGCGCTTTCAAACAGGTTGCCGGATAGGTTCAGGAACCCCGCCTGTTGTTTCATCGGAGCACTGGTGGGTTTGATCACCTCTTGATTTTTGGAGCGTTGGTTTTCACAATTCGCGCCCATGGTCTGCCCATTTACCGTTATTGCATCGGGATGGGGCAACAGGCCGCCAGCGATCAACTCGCCTACAACAGCCGGTACACCGCCTGCCTGCTGGTAATCCTCGCCCAGATATTTGCCCGCAGGCTGCATATTGACCAGAAGCGGTACGTCATGGCCGTGTTTCTGCCAATCGTCATTGTCCAGCGGCACGCCCAGGTGCCGCGCAATGGCGTTCAGATGGATGGGTGCGTTGGTGGACCCGCCAATGGCGGAATTGATCACGATTGCATTTTCAAACGCAGCGCGCGTCATCACATCCGTGGGTCGCATGTCTTCCCAGACCATATCAACGATCCGTTTGCCGGTTTCATAACTGATCTGCCCGCGTTCGCGGTACGGGGCAGGGATGGCAGCAGAACCCGGCAGTTGCATCCCCAGCGCTTCGGCAAGCGAGTTCATCGTCGTGGCGGTGCCCATGGTGTTGCAGTACCCCACCGAAGGGGCAGATGCGGCGGCGATTTCCATAAATTCATCGGTGTCTATGTCGCCTGCGGCAAGCTGTTCGCGGGCTTTCCAGATCACGGTGCCCGATCCTGCGCGTTCGCCTTTCCACCAGCCGTTCAGCATTGGACCCACCGATAATGCAATGGCAGGAATGTTCACGGTTGCGGCGGCCATCAACAGGGCTGGCGTGGTTTTGTCACAGCCGATGTTCAGTACAACACCGTCCAGAGGATAGCCAAAAAGCGTCTCTACCAAGGACAAATAGGCCAAATTTCGATCCAACGAGGCAGTAGGCCGTTTGCCGGTTTCCTGAATGGGATGTACCGGAATTTCAATACAGGTGCCGCCTGCGGCGATGATCCCGTCGCGCACGCGTTTGGTCAGTTCGATATGATGGCGATTGCAGGGCGACAGGTCACTGCCAGTCTGCGCGATACCGATAATGGGTTTACCCGATTGCAGTTCTTCGCGGGTCAGCCCGTAGTTGAGATAGCGCTCCAGATACAGTGCGGTCATCTCAAGGTTATCGGGATTCATGAACCATTTGCGCGAGCGTAGATCGTCCTTGGAAATGCGTTTTGTCATTGGCCTGACCAGCCTCCGTCGATGATATGGGTGTGTCCGGTGGTAAAGGCGCTTTCGTCTGCGGCAAGATAAACCACAAGTGCAGCGATTTCTTCGGCAGTGGCAACGCGCCCCATGGGTTGGCGGGCGACGAATTGCGCCATAGCCGCCTCATAGCTGCCGAGCTCCTTGCCAAGGGCTGTCACGCGGTCGTGCCAGCTGGGGGATTCAACGGTGCCCGGACAGATGCAGTTACAGCGGATGCCCTGTTTGACATAATCGACGGCCACCGATTTGGTCAGCCCGACAACGGCGGCTTTGGTGGTGCCGTAGATAAAGCGGTTGGGCGCGCCGATGATCGACCCTGCGGCTGATGACATATTGATGATCGACCCGCTGCCACGTTCCAACATGCCCGGCAAGGCGGCACGAATGGTGCGCATCATGGCACGTAAATTCAGGTCGATGGCGAAGTCGAATTCCGCGTCTGTTGCATCCAGAACCGTGCCGTGATGAACGAAACCGGCGCAGTTGAATAAAATGTCTGGCGCGGCCTGTGCGATGCCCTTTTTCACGCTGTCATTACTGCGGACGTCAAGTTCGAAAATATGGATATTTTCGAGATTCTGGTCGCGAATCGTGGAAAGTAATTCCATGTTTACATCGGTCGCAAAGACCTCTGCGCCTTCTTTTGCCATGGCAATTGCACTGGCGCGTCCAATACCCTGACCTGCCGCAGTTACAAGCGCGCGTTTCCCTTCAAGTCTCTGCCTTGTCACAATAATTCACCCCTCTCCTTGATCCGGAATGCAGATCCATTTGCGTGGATTTTGCCCTCCCTTCCGGTATTTTTTCCGCCCTGACCGACAGTGCCCTCTGGCCCTTTTGGTCGTTGACGTTAGCGTATGACAGAGATTTCAATTTGACCATAACCCGCCTGACACTCTCGCAGAAAAGGACTTTTCCATGCGCCAACCCCGCAAAATTACCCTGATCGGAACCGGTCTGATGGGGGCGCCAATGGCACGCAATCTGATGAAAGCCGGGCATGATCTGACGGTTTGGAATCGCAGTGCGGAACGTGCTGCGCCGCTGGTCGCAGAGGGTGCCAAGACGGCGGCCACTGCCGCACAGGCGATTACAGGTGTAGAGGTGGTTATCAGCATGCTGAGCGACGGGCATGCTACCGGGGCCTTGCTGGCAGAGGATGATTTTGGCCGTGCGCTTGCCGAGGGTATGTTGTGGATTGATATGTCGAGCGCAAAACCTGAACATGCCCGCGCCCAATCGGCACAGTTGGCCAAGCGCGGTGTGGCCCATCTGGATGCGCCGGTGTCCGGCGGCACCAAAGGAGCCGAAGCAGGCAGTCTGGCAATCATGGTGGGGGGCGAGGAATCGACCTTTGGTGCGGCAAAGGAGGTGCTTATGGCGATGGGCCGACCCGTTTATGTCGGACCTTCGGGGGCCGGACAGCTGTGCAAGCTGGCCAACCAGACAATTGTTGCGGTGACGATTGCCGCAGTGGCAGAGGCGACTTTGCTGGCGGAAAAGGGTGGTGCGGATCCGGCTGCCCTGAGGGCGGCGTTGAAAGGCGGGTTTGCCGACAGTGTGATCCTGCAACAGCATGGACAGCGCATGTCGGACGGGAATTTTACGCCGGGCGGCCTGTCCAGACTTCAACGCAAGGATCTTGATAACACCCTGGCAGAGGCTGGTGCCCTTGGGTTGGAGTTGCCGGCGACCCAGGCGGTGCGGGATCGGTTTAATCACTTGATTGAAGAAATGGATGGCGGTGATCTGGATCACGCTGGGCTCTATCTGGAACTCAAGAAACGGAACAATCTGACATGACAAATATTCTGATTCTTGGTGGTGGCGGCATGATTGGTCAGAAACTTGCCGGTCGCATCATTGAGCATGACGTCTTCCCCGGTGCCAACCTTGTGCTGTTTGATAGGGCCTTTCCGCCCTCTGGTGTGCCCGTGAAAACCGTTACCGGAGATGTGGCAGATCCTGCGATGGTCAGAACGCTGGCGGCGGGTCGCCCCGATGTGATCTTTGCGCTGGCCGCGGTGGTGTCCGGGCAGGCAGAGGCGGAGTTTGCACTGGGCTGGGATGTGAACATGATGGCGATGTGGCATTTGCTGAATGCGCTCAAAGCCGAACATGAGGCATCCGGCGGGACATATTGTCCGCGGTTGGTGTTTACCTCATCGATTGCGGTTTTTGGGGGGCCTTACCCTGACAAGATTGGTGATGAATTTCTGTCGGCCCCGCAAACCAGCTATGGGGCGCAGAAGGCGGCCTGTGAATTGATGGTCACAGACTTTAGCCGCAAGGGGTTTATCGACGGGCTGTCCTTGCGACTGCCAACCATTTGTGTGCGGCCGGGCAAGGCCAATGCGGCGGCGTCTTCATTCTTTTCCGGTATTATCCGCGAGCCTTTGAATGGGATCGAGGCGGTATTGCCTGTTGCTGATACGGTGCGCCATTGGCATGCCAGCCCACGCGCCGCGGCGGGTTTCCTGACTCATGCGGCGGGTCTGGATACCAACCTGTTGCAGGGACGCCGGGCGCTGAACCTTCCCGGATTCAGCTGTACCGTGGCCGAACAGATCGAAGCCTTGCGCCGCGTGGCGGGCCAGAAGGTTGTTGATTTGATCAAGCCGGTGCCGGATCAGACAATCATGGGCATGGTGAACGGCTGGCCGCGCGATTTTGCGCCAGACCGGGCGATTGCGCTGGGCTTTACTGCCGAAAGCAGCTTTGACGAGATCATCAGCGTTTATTTGGAGGATGACCTATCCCTCTAGCGTCGCCCCGGTCAGATGACGTGCCAGATGGTTGTGAATTTTTTCGCGGGTCAGGGCTTCATTACCGGAAAGGGCGGCGTCAAGAATTTCCGCGTGATGCTGAATGTTCTCCGAGATAAAGCCAAAGTTCCGATCAGCGACCATCAACTGTTGGCGGAACTGGGCGTAAATTCGGGCGTGCATTTGCTTCAGGGTTTCGGAGCCGCAGGCAGAAATCAGCGTTTGGTGAAACCCTTTCTCGGAATTGAACCAGATTTCGATCAGATCGGTCGGATCGTCCAGCCCGTGAATGCGTTTTTCGATATGGCTTAGCTGGTGATGTGCCGCTGTCAGTTGTGCCTCCCATGCGACGCCGCCGTTGCGGATTGACAGCACGGTGCCTTCGCCCTCCAGCAATACGCGCAGATGGGTCAGCTCGATCAGTTTTTGTGGTGATCTTTCGGGTACACGAAAGCCACGTTGCTCCTTGAAGTCGACCAAGCCTACGGTGGAGAGACGAAACAACGCCTCGCGCACCGTGCTTGCGGAGGAGTTGAATTCCTTGCGCAGTAATTCTGCGCGCAGTTTCGCCCCATGCTCGAACCCGTTGGAAATAAGCCGGTATTTAAGTGAGCGATAGATGTCGATGTCTGGATTCATTGTCTGGATAACCCTGTCTTTGTGGTCTACAGGTTATCTTATAAAATTTCGAGAATATAGTATAATCTCGAAATTATTAAGAATTTCACTTTTTTCTTGTTGGATTTGATTCGCGAGCCTACCATCAAGCGGCGTTTTTCGAGCGGGGGCATGCAGACCTCCGATATCACGCTCAACGTCTGGGAGGACAACATGAAACTATTCAAGACAGCGGCCTCAGTGGCCGTCGCTGCGGCGATGGCGGCCGGAACCGCGATGGCAGATGGCCATGCATCAACGAAGCTGCGCATTCAGACACATTTCTCGCCGGAAACGCTCTCGGGCAAGATGGCCGCCAAATATATCGATGATGTGCAAACCATGTCGAATGGCGAGATCGCGATAGAGATGTTCTATTCCTCTTCTGTTGTGAAATCGGTGGAAACCTTTGACGCAGCTGCAACTGGTATTCTTGATTGTGACATGACCGGAGGTGCCTATCAGACGGGTAAAAACCCGGCGTTTCAGTTTGCCGGTGACCTGATGGGCGGCTATCAAAACCCCTATCAGCAGATGGCATGGTTGCTGCATGGTGACGGGCGTGCCGCGCTGAACGATCTTTATAATGGCTATGATATGCAATTCATTGGCTGGTGGATTCCCGGCCCTGAATCGCTGGCTTCAACATCGCCGATCCGCAATGCGGATGACTTCAAGGATTGGAAGTTCCGCTCACCTCCCGGTCTTGCGACCAAGGTTTTTGCGGCGATGGGCGCATCCCCGATTGTGATGGATTTCAACGAGATCTTTACCGCGCTTGAGACAGGTATCATTGATGGGGCCGATGCAGCGAACCTGACGAATAACGTTGGTCTGGGCCTGTATGACATCGCAACACATACCAACTTTCCGGGCTTCCATTCGATGCCCGCTGACCACCTTGCCTGCCGCAAGGATGTTTGGGACGCGATGCCGGAGAACCATAAACGCATCATGCAAGTCGCCATGGACAGCCTTGCCTTGCACAATGCGACCATTAACGAGGTGCAGAACGCCCAGACGGCCAAGGACCTGACGGCCAAGGGTGTGAACCTGTATGAATGGACACCTGAGGATCTGGCTAAATACCGTGCTGCTGTGCAAATCGGCTGGACGGAGTTTGCAACAACACCGGAGGCTACGGCGCTTCTCGAAAGCCATATTTCCTTTCTCAAGGACATGGGTGCGATGAAGTGATCAGCAGTTTTTGCTGAGCTGACTATGCGGCAAGGCTGTTCACATGGCCTTGCCGCTTGCCCCTCTGACCTTCGGAACACCATGAAAATCACCCGCATCATCAGCCATGTGCTGTCTTACGATTTGCCCGAGGTTCTGGGGTATTCGCAGCAGTATTACGCCAAGCGGTCCGCGCATCTGGTTGAGGTGCAGACGGATGAAGGCGTGACCGGTTGGGGCGAGTGTTTCGGTCCGGGCAATATTGCAATTGCGAATAAAGGGATTGTGGAGAAGGTGATCCAGCCGATGGTGCTGGGGATGGATCCGATGGATCGGGACGTGATTTGGCACAGGGTATACAACCTTCTGCGAGATCACGGACAGAAAGGGATGCCGATGCAGGCCCTGTCCGGTGTGGATATTGCCCTGTGGGATATTGCCGGCAAGGTGGCGGGTCTACCCCTGCACAAGCTGATCGGCGGGGCCCATCGCGATGACGTGCCATGTTATGGATATGGCATGATGTTGCGTGATGAACCGGTCTTGGAACTGGCGGCGCGGTTTGAGGATGAGGCGGCAGCGATCAAGGGTATGGGGTTTGCCGCAACCAAGATGAAGGTCGGGTTTGGTCCGAAACCCGATGTGCAGCTTTGCAAAGCGGTGCGGCGCGGTGTGGGCGACGATTTTCGGTTCATGGTCGACGCCAACCATTGCTACACCACGTCGGACGCCTTTTATGTAGGGCGGGCCTTGGAAGAGCTTGATGCCTATTGGTTCGAAGAGCCCATCGCGCCGGAAGATTTGGAGGGTTATCGCGAATTGCGCGCGGGCCTGCGTGTGAACATTTCCGGGGGCGAGGCAGAATTTAATCGTTGGGGCTGGCGCAGCATTCTAGAGAACCGCGGCCTTGATATCGCGCAGCCAGAGGTCTGTGCACTGGGCGGAGTCAGCGAATATTTGCGTGTTCTTGCCCTATGCCACGCGCATTTCACGCCCGTTATCAATCACGTCTGGGGCAGCGCGATTGCCGTTGCGACCAATCTGCAATTGCTTGCCGCTATGCCACCGCTGCCGGGTGGATTGCATCCATGGGAGCCGATGCTGGAGTTTGACACAACAGACAACAAATTCCGCGATCAGCTGCTGGTCGAACCGTTGGACATTCAGGCGCAGGTCAAGGCCAACAACGGGCGGGTTGCTATTCCAACCGGCGCAGGGATCGGCGTGACGCCTGATACGGATTTCATAAAACACTACGAAATAGATGTTTAGGTTTGGGGGCAACGGGAATGCAAAGAAGCACTGGTGAGATTTCCGAATGGCTTGTCCCTCTTGCTTTTGTCGCCACCACGGCGTGGCTGGTCTGGCATTTGCCGGCTTTCCTGCTGGATTGGATTCCCTATACCTCTGACAGTTTGCGCGGGCAGGTCGAAGCGATCTATCTGCGATCTGATGTTACGCCGAATCTGCCGGGCATCTTTGGTGGGCATATCGACATTGTTGATCTCTCTGCTCTGATCCTGACGCCGATCATCGGGTTTATCGGGGCGCGGGGGGTGCGTCCTTCCGGGATGGAGCTTCCGGGAGCCAGTACCCTAGATCGCGCGGCCCTTTTCATCGGGCGGGTGACGATGATGATGATCGCGGTGATGACCCTTGTGATGCTTTACGAGGTTTTCATGCGCTACATCATGGAAAAGCCAACCGAGTGGGCAAACGAGATGACCCTGTGGTTCGCCAGCTTCACTTTCTTGCTGTCAGGGTTTTACGCCATGCAGCAGCGCAGCCATATCCGCATCTTCCTGCTCTATGATCTGGTGCCCCGTTGGCTGCAACGGGTGTTTGATAGCGTCTCGACCCTGTTGATCGTGCTGTTTGCCTTCTTTCTGGTCTACGGCAGCTACAAACAGGTCTTTGTGAACAAGCTCTATAAATGGGAGCTGTACGGCTCTGCTTTCAACCCGCCGATCCCCGCCACCTTGCAGCCGATGGTGTTGATCGTGATTACGCTGGTTGCCCTGCAGGCGGTGCTGAACCTGTTTCAGGATTGGAACAAGATGCCAGAGGTTCACACCGATGAGCCGGATCAGGAAGAGATCGATGCGATGAAACGTGCAGTGGGGCAGGACTGATGGATATTGGAACAATTTCGCTGATCCTGATGCTGGCGCTTATCGTATTGCTGGCGATTGGGATGCCGCTTGGCCTGGCATCAGCTTCGCTTGCTGTGCTGGTTCTGGTGATGAAGTTTGAACCGGCCTTGCTGACAAACCCGTTTAGTTTCGGGGATGGCATATTGACGGGCAGGCCGGGCACCGGGCCGCTGTATATATTGGCGCAGAAAATATACGGGCTGTTGACGGATTATGTTCTGATATCCGTGCCGTTGTTCATCTTTATGGCGTCTTTGCTCGAGCGTTCCGGCATTGCGAAGGATATGTATTCCTCGTTGAATGTCTGGCTTTCCCGTACCCGCGGCGGCATCGCGATTGTGACGTCGGTCATGGCTGTGATCATGGCTGCGATGTCAGGGATTATCGGAGGCGAGGTGGTGTTGCTGGGCCTGATCGCCCTGCCGCAGATGTTGCGTCTGGGATATAATCAGAACCTTGCAATCGGTGTGATCTGTGCCTCCGGTTCTCTGGGTACCATGATCCCGCCGTCAATTGTGCTGATCATCTATGGTCTGATCACCGAGACTTCGATCAAAGCATTGTTCACGGCCTCTTTCATTCCCGGCTTTATGCTGGCCTCGATGATCATCACCTACATTATCATCCGCACCCAACTGCACCCTGAAGATGCGCCACTGCCGGAGGAAGATCCAAATGATCCGCCGCGCGGCGAGAAACGCCTGTTGTTCATGGCGTTTATGTCGATCGTGATCGCAGGTTTTGCCGCCTTCCTGTTCCTGCGCGCCGCCTTCTTTGAATTGTCAGGCTCTAACGCGGCCAGTGACGGCGATCCTGCGCGGCTTGGCACTGCTGCACATATGCCTTGGTTGGCGGGCATCACCGTTGCCGCGCTGCTGCTGATCTATTTTGTTTTTGGCAAGGAACGCGCGAAAATTGGTTGGAACATGGGCAAGGGGCTGGTCGCCCCCATGGTTGTGATCGGCGTTGTGATGGGGTCAATCTATGGCGGTATAACCGGTATAACTGAAGCGGCCGGCATGGGGGCAGCGGCGGTTCTGATCATCGCCATCCTGCGCGGTGAAGGGTCGTTTGAACTGGTCTGGGAAAGCCTGATGCGGACCCTGCGTTCGACCGGCACAATCATCTGGGTCACAATTGGCGCAGCATCGCTTGCGGGGGCCTATACCATTGCAGGGGGGCCACAATATGTGGCGGATTTGATTGTGGGCAAGGACCTCCCTACCATGGGGGTGATCCTGACGATGATGATGATCCTGCTGTTCATGGGCGCGTTCATGGATTGGGTTGGCATTGTACTGCTGATCATTCCTGTGTTCCTGCCCATCGTTTTGCGCCTGCCGATTGAGGAAATCGGGTTTATCGGCCAGCTTGAGCCGCAACATGTGGCAATCTGGTTTGGTGTGGTCTTTTGCATGAACATGCAGGTCAGTTTCCTGTCGCCACCCTTTGGGCCTGCGGCGTTCTACCTGAAATCAGTGGCACCGCCGCATATCAGCCTGACAGATATCTTTCGGGGGTTTCTGCCTTTTATCGGCATTCAGATCCTCGCGCTTTCGGTGCTGTTGATCTGGCCCAATATCATTTCTTTGTTGCTCTGAGGGGACCATGGATTTTGTACGTTTAGACCGCGCGGATACGGTGGTCACCGCGACCCGACTGCTTGAAGCCGGAACACAGATTGAAAATGTGGTGACAACTGCATCGATCCCCTCTGGTCACAAGGTTGCAACCAAAGCAATGTCCGCAGGTGATCCGGTACGAAAATATGCGCAGCTGATCGGCTATGCGTCGGAAGATATTGCGGCGGGCGATCACGTGCACACGCATAACGTGGCTTTCCGAAATACGGATAGAGCTTACGAATTTTCAACTGATTTACGCCCGGTGGCGGCGGCCAAGACCCAAGACAGCTTTATGGGGTATCGTCGGGAGAATGGCCGCGTCGGTACGCGCAATTACATCGCCATCGTGACATCGGTGAATTGTTCCGCCACCGCCGCGCGGATGATCGCGGATCATTTTACCCCCGAGGTTCTGGCAGAATATCCCAATGTTGATGGGGTCGCGGCCTTTGTGCATGGCACCGGTTGTGGCATGGCGGGGGACGGTGACGGGTTCGAGGCCCTGCAACGCGTAATGTGGGGTTATGCCAAACACCCTAATCACGCAGCTGTTTTGATGGTGGGTCTGGGATGTGAGATGAACCAGATTGATTGGCTGCTGGAGGCATATGGTCTGAAACAAAGCCTGGTCTTTCAAACGATGAACATCCAGAATGTTGCGGGCCTGCGCCGCACGGTCGAAATGGGCATCGACAAGATCAAAGCGATGCTGCCGATTGCAAACAAGGCAAGGCGGACGGAATGCCCCGTATCCGAATTGATGGTCGCGCTGCAATGCGGTGGTTCTGATGCCTGGTCCGGGGTTACGGCAAATCCCGCGCTGGGCTATGCGTGTGATCTGCTGACAGCCCAAGGGGCGACAGGCGTATTGGCCGAAACGCCCGAAATCTATGGTGCGGAGCATTTATTGACCCGGCGCGCCGTGGATCAGGCAACCGGTGAAAAACTGATCCGTCTGATAAAATGGTGGGAAGATTACACTGCCCGCAACAAGGGTTCGATGGACAACAACCCGTCTCCCGGCAACAAAAAGGGCGGGCTGACGACAATCCTTGAGAAATCGCTGGGCGCGGCGGCAAAGGGCGGGACCAGCCCGCTGACTGGCGTTTTCAAATATGCAGAGCCAGTAACCGCGCGGGGTTTCACGTTTATGGATTCTCCCGGTTATGATCCTGCGTCGGTTACCGGGCAAATTGCCGGGGGATGCAATCTAGTGTGCTTCACAACCGGACGCGGATCGGCCTTTGGGTCCAAACCAGCACCGACAATCAAGATTGCCACCAATACTGAAATGGCAAGGCGCATGCATGAAGATATGGACATCGATGCGGGCGAGGTTCTGTCAAAAGGCATCAGTATCGAAGACAAGGGCCGCGAGATTTATCAGATGTTCCTGCGGGTTGCATCAGGTGAGGTGACCAAATCCGAGGCACAGGGTCTGGGGGATTACGAATTTGTACCCTGGCAAATCGGAGTGGTGATGTGAAACGCATTTTGGTCATCGGCGGCGGTCTGATCGGTATGCGCCATGTCCATGCGGTGCAGGGCCATGAGCGATGCCAACTGGTTGGCTTGGTTGATCCTGACATGTCGGTTAATGCGGATACAGCGCGGTTTGCTACAATGGACGATGTCAGCGACACGGTGGATGGCGTGATTATTGCCACCCCGACGGCGCTGCACGCCGAGCATGGCAGGGTCGCCGCGGCACGGGGTTGGCACATGTTGATCGAAAAACCGGTGACCGCAACGCCGCAACAAGCACAGGTATTGAAGGACGCATTACAGGGGACGAACCTGCGGGCGTTGGTTGGACATCACCGGCGTTACCACGCCATTGTTCAACAGCTAAAGAGGCTGATTGAACAGGGTGACATCGGGCAGGTTATCAACACCATGTTGATCTGGGCGATGCGCAAACCGGATGGCTATTTTGAAGGCAACTGGCGGGCGGCGGGGGGCAGCCCGGTGATGATCAACCTTGTTCATGATATTGATTTGCTGCGGTTCTGTATCGGTGAAATCAGCGAAACAGTGGCGTTACGCGGCAAGAACCACCGGGATGGCGAACGCATTGAAAGCGGTGCAATTGCGCTGGCTTTTGAAAACGGTGCAACAGGTACGATCGGTTTTGCCGATAGCGCGCCTTCGCCGTGGGGGTTTGAGGCCGGTACCGGAGAGAACCCGAACATCGGCACTACAGGTCAGGATATGTTGTGGATCACTGGCACCAGGGGGGCTGTTAGTTTCCCCTCGATGACGGTGTGGAACGGTACGGATTGGGGAACTGCGGCGCAGCAGGTTCCCCTAGACTGTGCTGAAAATACTCTCCCGCCGCTTGCCGCGCAGCTTGATCATTTTCTTGAGGTCATAGAGGGTGCGACCCCCTTGATTGATGTGGCGGATGCGGCCCGCACATTGGAGCTGGCAGCGGGAATCGAAGCCCAGCTTGTGGCACCCAACTGGCCCACAGCCGACAAGATCAGAACAGCATGATGCAGAAACGCATTTTCGAAATGTTTGAAAGGACGTGACATGAGCAAACCAACAATCGGATTTATTGGCCTAGGCCTGATGGGCGGCGCAATGGTGGGTCGCCTGCAGGATCTTGGCTATGATGTGACGGTGCTGGGCAACCGCGACCGGACCTATCTGGATGCCGCCATCGCACGCGGGGCCGTTGAGGCGGAAAATGCAAAAGCCGTGGCCGAAGCAAGCGATATTGTGATGCTTTGTATGGGCACGTCGGATCATGTGGAATCGCGCATGCGTGGTGATCAGGGTGTCATTGCCGGGCTGCGCAAAGGGGCCACCGTGGTTGATTTCGGCACGTCGTTGCCGGGCAGTTCGCGCGCGCTGGCGGCAGAGGTTGGTGCCGCGGGCGGCAGTTTCCTTGACGCGCCTTTGGGCCGCACGCCGTCCCATGCCAAGGACGGGTTGCTGAATATCATGGCCTCTGGTGACAAGGCAGCTTTTGACGCGGTCGAACCGGTGCTGAAGGATCTAGGCGAAAACGTTTTCCACCTTGGGGCGGTCGGGTCGGGGCATACCATCAAACTGATCAATAATTTCTTTGGCATGACGGTGGCGAATGCGATGGCCGAAGCATTTGCTATGGCGGATGTCGCCGGGGTTGACCGGGCGCAATTGTATGATGTCATGGCCGCTGGCCCATTGCATTCCGGCATGATGGATTTTGTCAAAGCCTACGGGGTGGATAAGGATCCGACGATGCTTGCCTTTGCGATCAAGAATGCGGCCAAGGATGTTGGGTATTACGCCCGGATGGCCGATGATGCGGGTGTGGATTCCATGATGTCGAAAGGCACGCTTACTGCGCTGAACAAGGCACGCGACAGTGGGCAAGGAGAGGAAATGGTTAGCCAGATGGTCGATTTCTACGCCAACCACTTCAAAGGCTAGCAGATGGCCGTCACCGCCCGTTCCAACGTAGATTTGCCACGCTTTGGTATTGTTTTGATGTTGGCGGCATGGCTGTTGTTTTCTCTGGTGGATACCGGTGCGAAATGGCTGGCGGTGGCGGGTGTCCCGGCGTTTCAGCTGGCGTTCATGCGCTACGCAGGGCATTTCGCGATCTCGATTGGTGTTGTGGCGGGTGGCGGCCTGACGCTGGATCGGTTCAAGACGGACCACCTGTGGCAAGTGGTCAGCCGCGCCGTGCTGCTGGTCACTGCAACCCTGTGCAACTTCTATGCGCTGCAGTTTCTTCCGCTGACGGTTGTGTCGGCGATCATGTTCTCCAGCCCGGTCATCGTATGTTTTCTGTCGATTTCCGTGTTGGGTGAAAAGGTTGGGCGCTGGCGTTGGGGTGCAATCCTGCTTGGGTTTGTGGGTGTTTTGATTGTTGTCCGGCCCTTTGGCACCGCCTTTCATCCTGCCATGCTGCTTATTCTTTATAATGCAACCGCGCTGGCCTTCTATTCGATCATGACCCGCAGGCTTTCGGGGATCGTGGCGGTGGAAACCATGCAGCTCTATCTGGGTCTTGTTGGCACCCTGATCCTGCTGCCGTTTGCGATCTGTACATGGGTGCCACCCGCGTCAAGCTGGGCGATGGTGGTGCTGATCGGCCTAGGTGCCATGGGCTGGGCAGGGCATCAACTGTTGACCAATGCGCACCGATTTGGCAGTGCCAACCAGTTGATGCCATTTACCTATTCCTTCCTGATCTATGTTGCGATCTGGGGGTATCTGTTGTTCGGAACTGTGCCTGACATCTGGACGATATCTGGGGCCGTGGTGATCATGGGGGCCGGTCTGATCATTTGGAAAAGAGAGCAGGGATAATGCGGATAGCCTGTGTTGGCGAGGCGATGATTGAGCTGTCACTCGCCGGGGAAACGCCAAAGCTTGGCGTTGCCGGTGACACGTTGAATACCGCAATCTATCTGCACCGGTCAGCCCCGGACGTGCAGGTTGATTTTGTCACCTGCCTTGGGGAGGATTCGTTTTCCCAGCGCATTTCCGATTTCATTTCCTCTCAAGGGGTAGGCATTGCAGCGATCCGTCGGATCAACGGGGCGTCACCCGGTTTATATGCCATTACCACCACGGATGTGGGTGAACGCAGCTTCACCTATTGGCGCAATGCCTCTGCGGCGCGGCAGTTGTTTTCGGATCACGATTTCAGCGCTCTGGCGGTCTATGACGCCATTTACCTTTCCGGTATTTCGATGGCGATCCTGCCACATGCTGTGAGGACCGCGTTGATCGAATGGCTTGGGTCTTCTCCGGTTAAGGTCATCTATGACAGCAATTACCGCCCCCGGCTTTGGGAAGGTCAGGCGCATGCACAACAGATCACCACAGCAATGTGGCAGCGTGCCAATGTGGCGCTACCGTCGATTGATGATGAGATGGCGCTTTTTAACGAAACAGCCGAACAGGTAGAGCGGCGTTTCGCTGCACGTCTTGGACAAGGTGCGCTGAAGCGGGGGGAGGAGGGGCCAATGTCTTTGGGATCGCAGGTGGCCCAAACCTATGCGCCTGCGGGATCAGTGGTTGATACAACCGCCGCCGGAGACAGCTTTAACGGCGGGTATCTGGGTGCACTTATGACGGGGAAATCTCAGTCAGAGGCTTTGATGGCGGGTCATCGTCTGGCAGCCAAAGTGGTTCAGCATCGTGGTGCGATCATGCCTGAATAGGCCCTGACCTTTACCCGTACTTCGCAGGGGTTCTCTTATTCAATGACCATACGCATCCGGTGCAACGGCGCTCGCAGATCAGCGGGGTGTGAGGGTTGATTGACCACGCATAGTCAAATGCGGGGCCAGGGATATGGGATCAGCAATTGCGCGAACCAAGGGATTTGAAACGCTTGAGATGTGCCGTTTCATCGCATTTTTAACTGCCAGAACGTCAAGCCGGCTCAAGCCAGCCTTTCAGGTTCTCTTCGATTGTGGCGGAGAGCGCCTGAATGTGCAGGTCATCGTCATTGAGGCAGGGAATATATGTGAAATGCTCGCCACCTGCCTCCTCAAAGCTTTCCTTGATCTCTTCGTTGATCTCTTCAAGGGTCTCGATGCAATCAGCGGAGAACGCCGGGGCGCAGACGGCGATGTTCTTGTTACCTGCTTCGGCTTGGCGCGCGACCTCTTCGACGGTGTAGGGTTGAAGCCATTCTTCCGGGCCGAATTTCGACTGGAAAGTCGTCATGATCTCGGTGTCCCTCCACCCCAGACGCTCTTTCAGTAAGCGAGTCGTTTTCTGGCATTGGCAATGATAGGGATCCCCTTCGGTCAGGTAACGGATCGGTACACCATGATAGGAACAGATCAGCAGGTCCGGGCGTTTTTCAGCCTTGGCATAGGCGGTTTCAATTGATGTGGCGAGCGCCTCTATATAGTCGGGGCGATCAAAATAGGGTTCGACCACGCGGGCAATCGGTTGCCATTTTTCATCACCCAATGCGGCAAAGAAGGCGTCACATGCGGTGGCAGATGTGGCACCGGCATATTGTGGGTAAAGCGGGAAAAACAGGATTTTGGTACAGCCCGCCGCGGTCATCGCTGCAACCTTGGATTTGGTCGAGGGGTTGCCGTAACGCATGCAGTAATCAACCATCACATCGTCACCATAAAGCGTTTTCATGCTTTCGGCAATTTTGGCGGTTTGCGATTTGGTGATCGTCAACAGAGGGCTTTCGCCTGCCTCGTGGTTCCAGATGGATTTATATGCGGCACCAGAAGTGAAGGGGCGCTTGGTCAGGATAATCAGTTGTAACAGCGGTTGCCAAAGCCAAGGGCTGTAATCAATCACCCGGCGGTCTGACAGGAATTCATTCAGATAGCGGCGCATCGACCAATAGTCATAGTTGTCCGGTGTTCCCAGGTTGGCAAGCAATACGCCCACGCGCTGTTTCGGGATGGCAGGGTGGTCGTCATTAGCATGAGCAGGACAGGCGGCTGGCATGGCGGTTCCTTAGGTGGCTTGCTGCGGTTCAAATAGGGGCATTACGGCTGCCGTCAATTGGGTAACTTTGTCTCACCTGTACCCAAAGCATCGGCAAGCCGCTGTTGGGCAGAGCCGGGGCGCAGTGGTTTGGGCTGGCTTTCGGCAGGGGCCCATCCGGTCAGAAAGATCAGATCGAAAGTGGCTGTGATCCTGCCATTCGCGGAGGCAAAGTTGTCTTGATACAGCTGAGCCGCAACATTCAGGACGGCACGGCGGGTCGGGCGGCGCAGGCGTGTTGAAAGCGCGTTGGTTTCGCCCATGGCCCGCAGATCACGCATCAAAGACCAGATATCACTGTATTCCGCTTTCAGGGTCTGACTGTCTGCGACGGGCAGGGCAAAACCCGCCCGTTGCAACAGCCCGCCCATATCACGCAGATCTGCCATCGGGGCCACCCGTGGGGACATGCCACCGGTCACATTTGCCTCTGCTTGCCCCAGACAGGCGCGTAATTCGTGAAGGGTTTGCCCGCCAAACGCCACACTCAGGAAAAGCCCGTCAGGCATCAGCGCGCGGCGGCATTGAATCAGCTGGCCCACCGGATCATTGGCCCAGTGCAGGGCCATTGCATGGACAACAAGGTCATGCGCGGCAACTGGCAGTGCCAGTGTTTCATTGTCCGGGATCAGGGTGGCCTTTGGGAAATAGGGAGCCCAGGCCGGGGCATGCCCGGTCACGATTGCGGCTGAGTTAAACGACTTGTTAACCATCCGCATACGATCCTGAACCTCGTCAGCGGCGGCATTGTGCAGAAACATGGCATCTGCCGTCGCACGGTGGCGGTGCAATGCGAGGGCCCCCGCGTCGGTCATGAGAGTTTGTTGGGTCATTGGAAACCAATATGTCGTTGTTACGCGGACTTCAAACAGGGTTAGACGCAGTTTACCCTGCGCGCTGCTTAACCTGTGGCGCGATTGTCGACGGTGATTATGGTCTGTGCGGGGCCTGTTGGCGCGATACGGCATTTATTGGCGGGGTGGTTTGCGACTCCTGTGGTGTGCCTTTGCCGGGGGCAGATGAAGGGGACACACCACATTGTGACCGCTGCATGGAAAATCCGCCACCGTGGTCGAAAGGCCGCGCGGCAATGATCTATCGCGATACCGGGCGCAAGCTGGTGCTGGCGTTGAAACATGGTGACCGACAGGAGATTGCGCATCCGGCCGGGCTTTGGCTGTCGCAAGCGGTGGCGGATATCGTCACGCCGAACACATTGATTGCACCGGTCCCCCTGCATTGGTTGCGGATGATCAAACGTCGGTTCAACCAGTCCGCACTGCTGGCCAAAGCCCTGTCACGCAGGGTTGACCGGCCTTGGTCCCCTGATTTGCTGCAACGTATCAGGCGCACGCAAAGTTTGGACGGTCTGGGCCGTGCTGAAAGAATCACAGCGCTGGAGAATGCCATTCGTGTGCACCCCTTGCGCCGGCATCGATTGATTGGCCGGCCTGTTTTGCTGGTGGATGATGTGATGACGTCGGGGGCGACTTTGGCGGCCTGCACGCGGGCCTGTCTTGATGCTGGCTCCGGCCCGGTCATGGTGGTGACACTGGCGCGCGTGGCCAAAGATGCTTAGATGATCTTTCAACAATGCGTTTCGCCTGTGGCTTGGGGCATGAAACATCGCAAGTTTCCTGCAAATCATTGATTTCAGGGCAAGCGGGCGATGCAGGCCCCGGACGAAGCGCAACCTATATGTTGAAAGGAACCGGTTATGAAACCTGTCGAAATTTACACCTCCCCGCTTTGTGGCTTTTGCCATGCGGCCAAACGTTTGCTGTCTTCCAAAGGCGTCGATTTCGCTGAAGTTGACGTTCTGGCCCAGCCAGAGCGCAAAGCAGAGATGGTACAACGGGCCAATGGCGGGCGCACAGTGCCGCAGATTTTCATCGGTGATATCCATGTTGGGGGCTGTGACGATCTGCACGCACTGGAGCGCGCGGGCAAACTTGATGCCCTGCTGGCGGCGTGATGCAATCCGCGATCCTTCAGCTGAATGTCACCGATGATCCGGTGGCAAACCTTGCGGTCACGCAGGAAATGTTTCGCAAGGCAGTGGCCGATGGGGCGCAGTTTATTTTGACGCCCGAGGTCACAAACTGCATTTCCACCAGCCGTAAACATCAGCAAGAGGTGCTGCAATTCGAAGCGGATGACATCACCCTTGCGGCGCTGCGGGCTGAGGCAAAGGCGGCGGGTGTCTGGTTGTTGATCGGGTCATTGGGTCTGAAGACGGATGATGCAGACCAGCGGTTTGCCAACCGGTCTTTCATGATCGGACCGGGCGGGGAAATTGTTGCGAAATACGACAAGATCCACATGTTTGACGTTCAGATCAGTGAAACAGAGACCTGGCGCGAAAGCGAAGGGTATCGTCCGGGGGATCGCGCCGTTCTGGCCCGGACCGATTTTGCCAAGATCGGGATGAGCATCTGTTACGACGTACGGTTTTCACATCTGTACCGGGCCTTGGCCAAGGCGGGTGCGCAAATCCTGACGGTGCCTGCTGCATTTTCCCCGGTTACGGGTGCCGCACATTGGCATGCCCTCCTGCGCGCGCGGGCGATTGAATCGGGATGTTTTGTTGTTGCCCCGGCCCAAACCGGCACACATGCAAGCGCTGCGCATAAGACACGCGATACCTATGGGCATTCGTTGGTTGTTGATCCCTGGGGTGAGGTCATTCTGGATGCCGGAACGGCCTCTGGCGTTTACAAATTCGATCTGGATATGGAAAAAGGCGAGACGGCGCGGCGCAGGGTTCCAAGCCTTGCCAATGCCCGCAACTTTTCCGGCCCCTAAAGGGGTGCTATACAGGTCGACGCATGAGCGATGATAAAAATACCTTGGCCATCATGCTGTTCAGTGAGATTCTGGCAGCAGAGCATTCCATGCGTGGGCGTCTGACCCGCGTGTTGCCCAAAGGTATGGAGATTTCGCATTTCTCGGTCCTGAACTACCTCGCCCGGAAAGATGGCGAATCACGTCCTGCGCAGCTTGCCGAACGGTTTGGCGTTACACGCGGGGCGATGACCAACACGCTGAACAAGCTGGAGTGGTCAGGTTATGTGCACATCCGTCCTGATTGGGACGATGCGCGGCGCAAGATGGTCGGCATCAGCCCGGCAGGGCGCACCGCCCGCGATTCGGCTGTGGCGGCGATTACCCCGATGATCAATCAGGTGGTCGAGGATCTGGGCGAAGAGCAGGCCCGCGCGGCCCTGCCCATTCTGCGCGAGATCAGGCTGAAGCTGGCTTGAGGCTGGCAGTGACGTAATTCACGCTTAGGTCTTTGTCTGACAGGCCCCAACTCCACGCAATCGGATTAAACACAAACCCTTTGCGGTCCACAGGTTCCAACCCGGCTTTGCTGAGCAAGGCGAATAATTCGTCCGGCGTGATGAATTTGGACCATTCATGAGTGCCTTTCGGCAGCCAGCGCATGATGTGTTCCGCGCCGACAATCGCCATCATAAACGACTTGGGATTGCGGTTGATTGTGGAACAGATGTGCAGCCCGCCGGGTTTCAACAGGTCATGACAGGCGCGCAGATAATCAGGTGGAGAGGCGACATGTTCAACCACCTCCATGTTCAGCACCACGTCGAATTGTTCACCTTTGGCTGCCATATCTTCGGCGGTGGTATGACGGTAATCAATGATCAGCCCTGATTGGGCGGCATGCACGCGGGCCACGGGAATATTCCCCGCTGCAGCATCTGCGCCCACAACCTCGGCCCCCAGACGCGCCATCGGTTCGGACAGCAAGCCGCCGCCACAGCCGATGTCGAGGATTCGCAGCCCCTTGAAGGGAGCCTCGGAGGTTAGATCACGGTCAAATTCAGCAGCGATTTGGGAGGTGATGTAATCCAACCGGCAGGGATTCAGCATGTGCAAGGGCTTGAATTTACCGTTTAAATCCCACCATTCAGCGGCCATCGCTTCAAATTTGGCGATTTCCCCAGCGTCTACCGTAGATTGAGCCGTTTGCATTTCGCGCTCCCTATGTTCTTGTATACCTGAGACGTATATAGGGCCGGTATGGACAAGTTTCCCGATCAAAAACGCGCTGTTCAATATCTTTATCCGCCGATCGACCCTTTCGATCAGCGGATGCTGGCCGTTGGGCAGGGCCATACCATCTATGTCGAACAATGCGGCAACCCGGATGGAATCCCTGTTGTGGTACTACATGGTGGGCCCGGCGGGGGGTGCAGCCCCTCTATGCGGCGTTATTTTGATCCGTCCAAGTTCCGGGTGATCCTGTTTGACCAGCGCGGCTGCGGACGCTCTAAGCCCCACGCGAGCGTCACTGACAACACGACGTGGCATCTGGTCGCAGACATCGAAATGATTCGTCGCGAGTTGGGGATTGAACAATGGATCGTCTTTGGCGGATCCTGGGGCGCGACCCTGTCGCTGATCTATGCCCAGACCCACCCAGAGGCCGTGCGCAATCTGGTGTTGCGTGGTGTTTTCCTGATGATGCAATCGGAACTGGATTGGTTTTACGGCGGTGGGGCCGGCAAATTCTGGCCCGAGGTTTGGGCGCGGTTCACCTCGCTGATCCCCGAGGACGAACAGGATGATCTGATCAAGGCCTATCATCGGCGGCTCTTTTCCGGTGATATATCGGTTGAGCAACGATATGGCCGGGCCTGGGCCGCTTGGGAAAATGCGCTTGCGTCGATCCATTCGACCGGCGGGTCAAACGAAGGGCCGGCGGAATATGCCCGCGCATTTTCGCGGCTTGAGAATCACTATTTCACCAATGCGGGTTTTCTGGAGTTTGACGGGCAGATTTTGGCACATATGCCACGTATCTCGCATATCCCCGGCGTGATCGTGCAGGGCCGGTACGACATGATTTGCCCACCCGGCAGCGCCTATCAATTGGCGGAAAACTGGATGCAATGTGAGTTGAAGATGGTGCGCAACGCAGGTCACGCTCTGTCTGAACCGGGGATCTCGGCAGAGCTGGTACGGGCGATGGATCGAATTGGGGCGCAAGGATGAGCCGCGCGTTGCTGGATCGTCGGGCGCTGTTTTCCAGCGCGGCAGCAGCGGCATTGCTGGCGGCAACCGGTGTATCCGCGGCCCCGCCCGCACGCGGGGGCCGGTTGCGGATGGCGCTGTCTGGTGCCGCACGCGATGATACATGGTTGCGTGGGAACGGACTGTTCATGCAGGTCGCGCGGCAGGGCGTTGTCTTTGACACGCTTACCGAAGTTGCTGCCGACGGCACTTTACGCGGCGAATTAGCGACAGGTTGGACATCATCATCCGATGCGCGTGTTTGGCTGTTTGATCTGCGTCAGGATGTAAAATTTCATGATGGTCAAGCGTTTACAGCCAAGGATGTTGTTGCAAGCGCTGCGGGATTTGCCGATGGCGTGGTGCGGGCGGTTGGTGATTTTCAGGTGTCTTTCACATTGGATCAGGCGGATCCGCGTCTGCCGATGCGCCTCGCCCAGCCGGAGTATTATATCCGCTCTGCTCATGCGCCTGAAAGTGGGGTCGGCACGGGCCTTTATCAGATTGCGCATTTCACGCCCGGCCAACGCCTGTTGGCCACGCGTGTCGCGGATCATTTCAAAGGGGATTCTGCCGGTTGGTTTGATGAGGTAGAGCTGACCTCGATCCCATCAGAACCAGTGCGCGGGCAGGCCTTGGGCGAATATCTGGTTGATGCGGTCGATCTTACAGTGGCAGGCTCCGTGGGGGATCTGCCAGACATCACCTTGCAACCGGATCACCGCCACCCGACACAGGCGGTATCATCTGACGTGATGCAACCCGCAAATATCAGTCATCTGCGCCCCTTGGATAATCTGCGCGCGGCTGAGCGGTGGTGGTTTGCGTGAACAGCCCTTGCAGACTCAGCCGTCTCTGCGTATATGGCCTTTAACAGCGGCGCGCTCGGGTCCAAACCAAACGCTCCACCGATCTTGAACACGGGCCGCGCGCCCGTTTTTTTGTGCCTAGTGATAATCGACTGGAAATCATGACCAACGACCTTATTGCCAAAGCCGCCATTGACCGCCGCATGGCCGAAATCATCACACCGGTGATCGAGGATATGGGTTATGAGCTGGTGCGCGTGCGTCTGATGTCGGGCAAGGTGACGACATTGCAGATTATGGCCGACAAACCCGATGGCGGGATTGAGGTCGACGATCTGGCTAAGATCAATCAAGCGCTGGGCGCTGTTTTGGACGTCGAAGATCCGATTGTTGAAGAATATACGCTTGAAGTGTCCTCGCCCGGGATCGACCGCCCGCTGACAAGGCTCAAGGATTTCGACATGTTCGAAGGCTATGAGGCCAAGATCGAGACCGAAGAACTGATCGGGGGTCGCCGCCGCTTTAAGGGTGAATTGGCTGGCATCGACGGTGACGAGGTATTGATCAACGTCGAAGAGGGCACTGTGGGTCTGAAGTTCGACTGGCTGTCAGACGCCAAGCTGGTGCTGACGGACGAGCTGATGAAAGAAATGCTGCGCCAACGCAAAGTGGCGGGCGCAATTGACGAAGACAAATTCGATTCTATTGAAGAAGAATCCGCCGAGGGAGAAGACTAATGGCCATTACATCTGCCAACCAGCTTGAGCTGTTGCAAACCGCCGAGGCTGTGGCCCGCGAAAAGATGATCGACCCTGCATTGGTCATCGAAGCGATGGAAGAATCGCTCGCCCGTGCGGCGAAATCGCGTTACGGCGCTGAGATGGACATCCATGTGTCGATTGACCGCAAGACTGGTCGTGCGACATTCACCCGTGTGCGCACTGTGGTTGCGGAAGACGAGCTCGAGAATTATCAGGCCGAATTCACGGTGGATCAGGCCAAGCAATACATGGATAATCCTGAAATCGGTCAGCAGTTCATCGAAGAAGTGCCCCCGGTTGAAATGGGCCGTATCGCGGCGCAATCTGCCAAACAGGTCATCCTGCAAAAGATCCGCGAAGCCGAACGGGATCGTCAGTACGAAGAATTCAAGGACCGCGCCGGTACGATCATCAACGGTCTGGTCAAGCGCGAAGAATATGGCAACGTTATCGTCGATGTGGGCGCTGGCGAAGCGATCCTGCGCCGCAACGAAAAGATCGGCCGGGAATCCTATCGCCCGAATGATCGCATCCGCGTTTACATCAAGGATGTGCGCCGCGAGCAGCGCGGCCCGCAGATTTTCCTGAGCCGCACCGCGCCAGAGTTCATGGCAGAGCTGTTCAAGATGGAAGTGCCTGAAATCTATGATGGCATCATCGAGATCAAAGCGGTTGCCCGTGACCCCGGTTCGCGCGCGAAGATTGCTGTGATTTCCTATGATGGGTCGATTGATCCGGTGGGTGCCTGTGTGGGTATGCGCGGCAGCCGTGTGCAGGCCGTTGTGAACGAATTGCAGGGCGAAAAGATCGATATCATTCCTTGGAACGATGATCAGCCGACTTTCCTTGTGAATGCCTTGCAGCCTGCGGAAGTTTCCAAGGTTGTTCTGGACGAGGAAGCCGGCAAGATCGAAGTTGTCGTGCCCGAAGAGCAGCTGAGCCTTGCGATTGGCCGCCGTGGCCAGAACGTGCGTCTGGCGTCGCAGCTGACCGGTCTGGACATTGACATCATGACAGAAGAGCAGGAAAGCCAGCGCCGTCAGGCCGAGTTTGAACTACGTACCAAGCTGTTCATGGACAACCTTGATCTGGACGAATTCTTTGCCCAGCTGCTGGTTTCCGAAGGGTTTACCAACCTTGAAGAGGTTGCTTACGTTGAAGTGAGCGAACTTCTGGTGATTGATGGTGTTGACGAAGATACCGCCAAAGAGCTGCAGGCCCGCGCGCAAGACGTGCTGGAAGCGCAGAATAAGGCGGCGTTGGAAGCGGCCCGTGCATTGGGTGTCGAGGACAGCCTTATTGAATTTGACGGGCTGACACCCCAGATGATTGAAGCACTGGCCAAGGATGGTGTGAAAACGCTGGAAGATTTCGCAACCTGTGCGGATTGGGAGCTGGCCGGCGGCTGGACAACAGTAGACGGCGAACGTGTGAAGGACGACGGATCGCTGGAAGCCTTTGAGGTCTCACTGGAAGACGCGCAGGCCATGATCATGACCGCCCGTGTGATGCTGGGTTGGGTTGATCCGGCGGAACTGGAAGCGGAAGCCTCCGAAGAAGACGATGCAGAAGAACAGGAGGTCGAGGCCTGATCTCAGGCCTCGGGTGTCCCTGATGAGCCGCGGTGGCGTCTCCAAAGACCGGGAAAACGGTCCTGACCGCAAGTGCATTGCCACGGGCGAAATCCAACCTAAATATGGGTTGGTACGGTTTGTGGTGGGGCCGGACAATCAGGTGTTTCCTGATATCTTGGGCAAATTGCCGGGACGTGGTATGTATGTTGCCGCTGATCGCGCAGCGATTGAACAGGCGATTAGTAAAAAGCTGTTTACCCGCGCCGCAAAGATGCAGGTCACCGTTCGGGAGGATCTGCTGGAGGAAGTCGAAAAGCAGCTTGCGCGGCGTGTGGTTGATCTGATCTCGCTGCAACGCAAAGGCGGACGTGCCGTTGCAGGGTATGAAAAAGTCAAAAGCTGGCTTCAGAACGAAGAAGCCGAAGTGCTTATTCAGGCCACTGACGGTTCTGAACGCGGTAAAACGAAACTGAGCACGCCACACTACGGCCATTACATTGGCGTACTGACGGCGGATGAATTGGGTTTGGCATTCGGACGCCAAACTGTGATACATGGGGCGCTCGCCTCTGGTGGACTCACTCTGCGTGTTGTAGAGGAAGCCCAACGACTAAAAGGCGTGCGACAAAACGGGGCTGGCAGCGGCCAGCCGGAAGGATGACGAGCTAAATGAGCGATACAGACGGCAGAAAAACATTGGGTCTGGGCGGTTCGCGTCCCAGCAACGTAAAGCAGAGCTTTAGCCACGGGCGGACCAAGAACGTTGTGGTTGAGACCAAGCGCAAACGCGTTGTGGTGCCAAAGCCGGGCGGCCAAAAGCCGACGGGCCCGGGTGCCGGTCCTGTTGGGGATCCGTCCAAACGCCCTGCGGGGATCACCGATGCGGAGATGGAGCGCCGTCTGAAGGCGGTTCAAGCGGCCAAGGCACGCGAAGCTGAAGAAGCTGCCGCGCGGTTGGCCGAAGAGAAAGCACGCGCAGAAGAGCGCGAGCGCCGTCGTGCCGAGATTGACGCAAAAGAAAAAGAAGATCGTGAACGCGAGGAAAGCCTGAAGGCGAAAGCCGAAGAAGAAGCGCAGGCCAAGCGTGATGCAGAAGCTGCCGCACAGGCCGCTGCTGCTGCACCGGCAGCCCCGGCCGCTGCGCGTCCGACGCCCAATAAAGCGGCACCGGGTCCGGCAGTTCGCAAAACAGAACGTGACCGCGAAGAAACCAACAAGAAAAACCGCGCTGACGACAATCGTCGCTCTGGTAAGTTGACGGTTAATCAGGCGCTGACCGGTGGTGAAGGCGGGCGTCAGCGTTCGATGGCCGCGATGAAGCGCAAGCAGGAGCGTCAGCGTCAAAAAGCGATGGGCGGCAATGTCGAGCGCGAAAAGATCATTCGCAACGTCAATCTGCCACCAGCGATCGTGGTGTCCGAACTGGCCGCCCGTATGGCGGAGAAAACCGGCGCTGTTGTTAAGGCTTTGATGACCAATGGTCTGATGGTGACACAGAATGAAACCATTGATGCGGATACCGCCGAGCTGATCATCGAAGAGTTTGGCCACAAAGTTGTGCGGGTGTCCGATGCCGACGTCGAAGACGTGATCAAGGAAATCGAAGACGATCCGAAAGATCTGATCGGTCGTCCTCCGGTTATCACCATCATGGGTCACGTTGACCACGGTAAAACATCGCTGCTTGACGCGATCCGCAACGCAAAGGTTGTTGCAGGAGAAGCTGGCGGCATTACACAGCATATCGGTGCCTATCAGGTGACAACCGATGGCGGTCAGGTGCTGTCGTTCCTTGATACACCGGGCCACGCGGCCTTTACCTCGATGCGCTCACGTGGTGCACAGGTCACTGATATCGTTGTACTGGTTGTTGCGGCGGATGACGCTGTGATGCCACAGACGGTGGAGGCGATTGCCCACGCAAAAGCGGCTGATGTGCCGATGATCGTGGCGATCAACAAGATCGACCGCCCTGCGGCCAATGCGGATAAGGTGCGCACCGATCTGCTGCAACACGAAGTTATCGTTGAGAAAATGTCCGGTGAAGTGCAGGACGTCGAGGTTTCCGCGATCACGGGGCAGGGTCTGGATCAATTGCTTGAAGCGATTGCATTGCAGGCTGAGCTGTTGGAGCTGAAAGCAAACCCGGATCGCGCCGCTGTTGGTGCCGTGATCGAGGCACAGCTTGACGTGGGCCGTGGCCCAGTGGCGACAGTTCTGGTTCAGAACGGTACGCTGCGCCAAGGTGATATCTTTGTTGTGGGTGAGCAGTACGGTAAGGTCCGTGCGTTGATCGACGATCAGGGCAACCGCGTTAAGGAAGCTGGTCCATCGGTTCCTGTTGAGGTCCTGGGCCTGAACGGTACACCCGAAGCGGGCGATGTGTTGAACGTGACCGAAACCGAAGCGCAGGCGCGCGAGATTGCGGATTACCGTGCGAACGCGGCGAAAGACAAACGCGCAGCTGCGGGTGCGGCGACGACATTGGAACAGCTGATGGCAAATGCCAAAGCCAACGAAGATGTCAGCGAGCTGCCTATCCTGCTGAAAGCGGATGTTCAGGGTTCTGCTGAAGCGATCGTTCAGGCGATGGAGAAAATTGGCAACGATGAGGTGCGTGTGCGCGTTCTGCACTCAGGTGTTGGTGCGATCACAGAGACCGACGTTGGTCTGGCCGAAGCATCCGGTGCGCCGATCATGGGCTTTAACGTTCGTGCTAACGCTTCTGCGCGCAACACTGCAAACCAGAAAGGTGTAGAGATCCGCTATTACTCGGTCATCTACGATCTGGTTGACGATGTGAAAGCGGCGGCTTCCGGTCTGCTGAGCAATGAAATCAAAGAGAACTTCATCGGGTATGCGAATATCAAAGAGGTCTTCAAGGTCACAGGTGTTGGCAAGGTTGCCGGCTGTCTGGTTACCGAAGGTGTGGCGCGTCGCTCTGCCGGTGTGCGTTTGCTGCGGGACAACGTGGTGATTCATGAGGGTACGCTGAAGACCTTGAAACGCTTCAAGGATGAGGTGCCAGAGGTGCAGTCCGGTCAGGAATGTGGCATGGCGTTTGAGAACTACGATGATATCCGTCCCGACGATGTGATCGAGATCTTCACCCGTGAAGAAGTGAAACGGACGTTGAAATAAGGATTGCGGTCAGATGGAAACATCTGACCAACCATCAAGACAACAAAAAAGGGGCAGCGAAAGCGGCCCCTTTTTACGTTCCGGCAGAACCGGAAGGATTAGTTTTTGCGAACGGGTGTCCCGGCAAAGACAGTATCGTCGACTTTTACAGCGACACGGCCATCTGCCAAATCCTTAACAAAAATACCTTGAACGGATACACATGATCCAAGCGTGATAGTACGCAGCATATTCTCTCTCCCCAGACAGTAGGGAAAACATAGTCAACAATTCGTGAAGCTGCCAGTCAATTGTTTCCCGATACGCGAGAATTTAAGTAAATTTCGGGGCTTTCACAGCCAATCGCGCAAAATCGGGATCAGGGGCAGGTCGGCGGCGGGCATGGGGTAATTCCGCAAATCCTTGGCATGGACCCACTTAAGCGCCTGATTTTCCTTTGAGTATGGCGTTCCCTCCCACTTGCGACAGGCAAAAAGCGGCATCACAAGGTGAAAGTTGTCATAGCTGTGGCTGGCAAAGGTCAGCGGGGCCAGGCAGGAAGCCCAGGTGTTGATGCCCAGTTCTTCATGCAACTCGCGGATCAACGCAACCTCGGGTGTTTCGCCCGTCTCGACCTTGCCGCCAGGAAATTCCCACAGGCCAGCCATGGTCTTCCCTTCTGGGCGTTGAGCCAGCAGGATCCGTCCATCCACATCGATCAACGCTACCGCGGAGACCAGAACAACTTTCATGACCGATAGTCCGCGTTGATCTCGATGTATCCATGGGTCAAATCGCAGGTCCAAACCGTTGATGTGCCCGATCCGATGCCGATATCGACGGCGATCTGGATTTCTTCACCTTTCATATGCGCGGCGGCATCTGCCTCTGAATAGGCGGGGCTGCGCCAGCCGTCTTTGGCAACTTCGACATCGCCGAACCGGATTGAAAGCCGGTCGCGGTCCGCTGCCGCGCCGGATTTTCCAACGGCCATCACAACCCGGCCCCAGTTTGGATCTTCGCCGGCAATTGCGGTTTTCACCAGGGGAGAGTTGGCAATGGCCATGGCATGCAGCTTGGCATCAGCGTCACTGGCAGCACCGGTTATGGCGATTTCGACAAATTTGGTTGCCCCTTCACCATCACGCACAACCTGAAACGCGAGGTTTTGCATCACGCCGTGCAGGGCGTCCCTGAACGTAGCATCATCTGTGGCATTCACGCCCGACGCCCCTGTAGCTGCCACAATCAGGCTGTCAGAGGTTGAGGTATCGCTGTCGACGGTGATGCAGTTAAACGTCCTGTCGGAATCGTCAGAAACCATGGCTTGCAAGGCCGTCTGATCAACAATCGCATCGGTAAAGATATACACCAGCATCGTCGCCATATCAGGCGCAATCATACCAGAGCCCTTGGCAATGCCCGCTATGGAAACCGTTTTGCCACCGATATCAACCGTTGCAGACGCGCCTTTGGCAAAGGTGTCTGTGGTCATGATGGCGCGCGCCGCATCGGCGATATTGCCCGGATTCAGGGATGCCTTGGCTGTCTCAATCACCGCAGTGACTCGTTCAAATGGCAAAGGTTCACCAATAACTCCGGTGGAGGAGGTGAAGACGCGCGCCTGTGGGATGTCACAGACCTGCGCCACCGAAGCGGTAATCGCCTCAACCGCCTCGATACCCCGCCGTCCGGTAAAGGCATTGGCATTGCCTGAGTTCACCAGAATGGCGGCCCCTTTTTCGGTGGCACCGCCAATCTTGGCCTGACAATCGAGAACCGGCGCGGCGCGGGTTTGCGAACGGGTGAAAACACCCGCAATCGCGGTGCCCGGCGCAAGCTGTGCCAGCATCACGTCGGTGCGGTCCTTGTATTTGACACCAGCAGCGACGGTGGCGAATTGCACACCCTCGATCACGGGCAGTTCAGGAAAACGGGCAGGGGCCAGCGGCGATACCTTTGTGATCTTTCCCAACTGCGTTACTCCAGCCAGTCGATGTTTTTGATCAGCGCCGGGTCGATCACCTGTTCTGACATAAGGTCAACATCGGCCTTTTCCGTAATTTCCTCGATGCGGGTCTGCACAAGGGTCTGGCGCACCTGAAGTTCCAATTCCTCGCGGACGTCCTCCAGCTGGGGTGCCTTGGTTTTGCGTGTCTCGTTCAGCTTGATCACATGCCAGCCAAATTGTGTTTCCACCGGGGCGGATACTGCGCCCGGTTCCATTTCAACAACAGCTGCCTCGAATGTGGGAACCATCATGCCGGCACCAAACCAACCTAGGGACCCGCCACCCGGACCAGAGGGGCCAGTGGATTTTTCACGCGCCAGTTCGGCAAAATCGGCACCTTCATCAAGGGCTTCCTTGATAGCGTCCGCCTCTTCCTTGGTTTCGACAAGAATGTGAGAGGCGTTATATTCCTCGCCCGCTTCTTGATCTTTGTACTGGGCGTCATAGGCGGCTTTGATTGCATCCTCTTCGACCGGGGCAGCCATCACACCTTCGATCACCTCACCCGCAGTCAGGGAGCGTGTTTCGTTTTCCAGCGACAGGGTCACCCGCTTGGGCAGGTCGCCCTCATGAGTGTCGGCAAGCGCGGTCTGTTGTACCAATTGATCCAGAATACCCTTGTACAACACTTCGTCAGGCAGGTCCTGATATTGCTGGGGCAGGGTCGCGCGGGCGATGATCATATGACCCAGAGTGATGTCCTTGCCGTTGACGGTTGCGACCACTGTGTCGACGTTTGGCGCGTCTTCGGCGGTGACGGGCAGGGCCAATGTGACGGCCAGCGCCAAAGATGCCAGATAAGTGAGGGGTTTTTGCATGGATCGTCCTATCGTTAAGCTCTGTAAAGGGCTGCTACATTGACAGCCTATGGTGCGGCCCTTACATCGCCCTAAAGGGCGCACACGCAAGCCACGTTCCCCATCTATCTATGGGCTGACTGAGGCTTGGGCAAGCACATCGCTGCGCAGAATTCAAACGTCGGCTGGAGAGCACATGCTGGGTATCGGAACAATCGCCAAAAAGGTCTTTGGCACGCCAAACGATCGCAAAATCAAAGCGACCCGCCCGCTGGTGGCAAAGGTTAATGCGCTTGAGCCGGACTTCGAAAAGCTGAGCGATGAGGGCCTGAAGGACAAGACCGAAGAACTGGCCACACGTGCCATGGGTGGTGAAAGCCTTGACGATCTGCTGCCCGAAGCCTTTGCCAACTGTCGCGAAGCGGCGCGGCGGACCTTGGGCCTGCGGGCTTTTGATACACAGTTGCTGGCGGCGATTTTCCTGCACCAAGGCAATATTTCTGAGCAGAAGACCGGTGAGGGTAAAACCCTGACTGCTGCTTTGGCCGCCTATCTGAACGCCTTGCCGGGCAAGGGTGTGCATGTTGTGACAGTCAACGAATATCTGGTTCAGCGGGATGCGGACTGGATGGGCAAGGTGTTTGCAGCCTTGGGGATGACCACCGGTGCCGCGATTGCGGGGATGAGTTCCGAAGCGAAACGCGCCGCCTATAGCTGTGACATCACCTATGCGACCAACAACGAGTTGGGTTTCGACTATCTGCGCGACAATATGAAGTCGAACCTCGACGAGATCCTGCAAAAGCATCACTTCTTTGCGATTGTCGACGAGGTGGACAGTATTCTGATTGATGAAGCGCGTACGCCGCTGATCATCTCTGGCCCCGCGCAGGACCGGTCGGACATGTATGTCACCGTCAACAAGCTGATCCCTTCGCTGAAGCCTGAACATTACGAGCTGGACGAGAAAACCCGCAACGTCACCTTTACCGATGATGGCAACGAATTCCTTGAGGAGTTGCTGCGTGGTGAGGGGCTGCTGGAAGAGGGGCAGTCGTTGTATGACCCTGAAAGCACCACGATCGTGCATCATGTCAATCAGGGCCTGCGTGCGCATACACTGTTCACCAAAGACAAGGATTACATCGTCCGTGACGGTGAGATCATGTTGATCGATGAATTCACCGGACGGATGATGCAGGGCCGCCGCCTGTCGGATGGTCTGCATCAGGCGATTGAGGCGAAAGAGGGCACTTCGATCATGTCCGAGAACGTCACGCTCGCTTCTGTGACCTTCCAGAACTATTTCCGTCTTTATGACAAGCTGGCCGGGATGACCGGTACCGCGCTGACCGAAGCCGAAGAATTTGGTGAAATTTACGGGCTGGGCGTTGTTGAAATCCCCACAAACGTGCCGATTGCACGGGTGGATGAGGATGATGCGGTCTATCGCACAGTAGGCGAAAAATATCAGGCGATGATCGACAAGGTGAAAGAGGCGAACGCCAAGGGCCAGCCTTGCCTTGTTGGGACCACGTCGATTGAGAAATCCGAACAACTCTCTCAGATGCTGACCGCCGCTGGCATCCAGCACAATGTTCTGAACGCGCGCCAGCACGAGCAGGAAGCGCAGATCATTGCCGATGCGGGCAAATTGGGGGCGGTCACAATCGCTACCAACATGGCTGGTCGCGGGACGGATATTCAATTGGGCGGCAACGTCGAGTTGAAAGTGCTTGAGGCGCTGGATGCCGATCCTGATGCGGACCCCGTCGCGATCCGCAGCCGGATCGAGGCGGAACATGCCGAGGAAAAGAAAAAGGTACTGGAGGCCGGTGGCCTTTATGTTCTGGCCTCTGAACGTCACGAAAGCCGGCGTATCGATAACCAGCTGCGCGGCCGTTCTGGCCGTCAGGGCGACCCGGGGCGCACCTCGTTCTTCCTGTCACTGGAAGATGATCTGATGCGGATTTTCGGGTCCGAACGGTTGGAAAAAGTGCTGACATCGCTGGGCCTGAAAGAAGGCGAGGCAATCATTCACCCTTGGGTCAACAAGTCACTGGAACGGGCGCAGGCCAAGGTTGAAGGGCGCAACTTTGACATTCGTAAACAGTTGTTGAAATTTGATGATGTGATGAACGAGCAGCGCAAGGTTATCTTTGGCCAGCGCCGCGACATCATGGAGTCACAAGACCTCTCCGAGATCACAACCGACATGCGCCATCAGGTGATTGATGATTTGATCGATACCTATATGCCGCCGAAAACCTACGCTGATCAGTGGGATTCCAAAGGGTTTGCGGAAGGTGTGGCAGAGCATCTGAACATGGACCTGCCGATGGTTGCATGGTGCGAGGAAGAAGGTGCGGACGACGATGTGATCCGCGAGCGGCTGATCGAAGCGTCAGATAAGATGATGGCGGAAAAAGCCGAGGTCTTTGGTGCCGAAAACATGCGCAACATCGAAAAGCAGCTGTTGTTGCAAGCGATTGATACCAAATGGCAGGAACATCTGCTGACTTTGGAACATCTGCGGTCTGTTGTGGGGTTCCGTGGTTATGCGCAACGCGATCCGTTGAACGAATATAAAAACGAATCCTTCCAGCTGTTTGAGGGCATGCTTGACAGCTTGCGCATGGAAGTGACCCAGAAACTTGGTCAAATCCAGCCGATGTCCGAAGAGGAACGCGCCGCAATGATGGAAGAGCTGCGGGCACAACAAGCAGCCATGCAGGCAACAGCTGCTGCTGCCGCAGCCGATCAGGCCCCGCAGGCGGAATCCGGAAAAGCGATTGCAGGTTTCGACGAGAATGATCCCACAACCTGGGGTTCTCCAGGGCGGAATGATGATTGCCCCTGTGGTTCGGGCAAGAAATTCAAACATTGCCACGGACGTCTGGCCTAAGGTTTTGCCTCTGTTTTGACAAACATTCCTCGCATCAGGGTCATACCCTGGCCCTGATGATGCGCGATCAATGCTTCGAACGATTCCGTTTGAAGGGACAAGATCATGCTGCGAAAAAAGGAAATTCTGACTGCGGTTGCTGCACTGGGCTGTGCAATTGGCATCGGATTTATCATGCAGAACTCCGAATCTGCACAGGCATTCTACGGCCCGACGGAAATTGAGCGGCCGGAAGACATGCCAGAACTCAAAGGGGCGTCAGCGGCGAATGCTCTGCTGAATGTGCAGGAAATCACACTGACCTCCGCAGAATTTGAAACTGGTATAGAACTGCCACAGCCCGATGCCGAGGTTATGACTGTTTCGACGCAACCCAGCGCCCTGACTGAACCACAGATGTACGGTGCTGCCGAAGCGACGCCTTCACCTGCCTGCGATATCACCGCATCGGCCCGCCCTGTCGCGGCAGCGATGGTTGATCTGAACATGCAGGCGGCCTGCTTGCCCAACGAACGGGTCACTGTCCACCACAACGGCATGATCTTTACGGTGACCACATCGGACGCGGGTGAAATCTCGCTTCGGGTTCCGGCCTTGGCGCAGGAAGCGGTGTTCATCCTTGCCTTCACAAATGGTGAGGGGGCCGTGGCCCAGACCACTGTGGAAGAACTGGCGGATTTTGACCGCTCTGTTTTGCAGTGGAAAGGCAACACAGGCTTTCAAATCCACGCCCGCGAGTTTGGTGCGGATTACGGATCGGACGGCCATTTGTGGGACGGTGCGCCGGGTGAGATTGCGGATGCGGTAACCGGCAGCGGCGGTGTGCTGACACGTCATGGCGACATGCAGGCGGCTGATCCGCTGCTGGCAGAGGTCTATAGCTTCCCGAAGGCGCATAACGCCCGCAGCGGCAGCATTGCCCTGAGCGTGGAGACCGAGGTGACAGAGGCGAATTGTGGCCTTGAGATCGAGGCACAGTCGCTGGAAATTCAGCCCGACGGCAGCATCAAAACGCAAAATTTGATCCTGCCGGTGCCTGATTGTGATGCCGAAGGCAGCTTTCTGGTGTTGAATAATTTGCTGCAAGACCTGAAAGTCGCCGGCAGATAACACATACCACCGAGGTCCTATGATCATCCTGAAACGTGCGGCGGTCTTCGCCGCACTTTTGCTGTTCTCTGCTGTCACCGCGATGGCACAAGACGTCACGCTCAGCTCGCGTGATGGTAAGGTCGAATTGAGCGGCACGCTTCTGGGCTTTGATGGAGAATTTTACCGCCTGTCCACCGATTATGGCGAGTTGACCGTCGACGGCTCTGGTGTGTCATGCACTGGTCCGGGCTGCCCGAACCTGCAGGATTTTATTGCCGAAGTTGAAATGTCTGGCTCTGCGACCATGGGTGCGGTTTTGATGCCGGCGCTTGTTGAAGCCTTCGCGCAGCGCAGCGGTTATTCAGTGAAGCGTGAAGATGTCGACAGCACCCGGTTCGCTTTATCGTTGACCGATACCGGCAGTGGTAAGCTGGCTGCGCGGTTCGGGTTTCGCGCCAGCAACACTGATGAAGGCTTTGCTGATCTGCTTGCGGATGAGGCGGATATTGTGATGGCCTTGCGTGAAATCCGCCCTGCTGAACGGAGATTGGCCCGTGAGGCTGGAATGGGTGACCTTACAGGCCCAAACCGCAGTCGGGTGCTGGCGCTGGATGCCGTTGTCCCTGTTGTCGCGGCGGGCAACCCATTGCGCGACATCTCGCCCCAGAAACTAGCGCAGGTATTTGCTGGCGAGATCACCAATTGGAATGCCCTGGGCGGACCGGATGCCCCCATTGACCTGCATCTGCCGGATGAGGCAAGCGGGCTGTCGCAGGCTATCGAAGATCAGGTCATGAAGCCGTCGAAACTTGAACTTTCGCCAAGCGCCATTCGACATCCTGTGCCTGCACAAATCGCGCAGGCAGTGGCAAAGGATACGTTGGCCATTGGATTGACCAGCTTTGCCGAACAGCACAACACACGGGTTTTGACATTGGGCGGCTCCTGTGGATTTGCGTTGAATGCCAGTCGCAGGACAATAAAAACCGAAGATTATCCGCTGACGGCACCGATGTTCCTGTATTTCCCGGCACGGCGCCTGCCTCTGATTGCCCGCGAGTTTCTTGCATTTTCACGCAGTGGCGCTGCGCAAAACGTTATTCGGCGTGCTGGCTTTGTGGATCAAGCGCCGGAAGAGATTCCGATCGCTGTGCAGGGCAACCGTTTTGCCAATGCCATCACAGTTGCAGGGCCAGAGATTACGCTGGAAGAAATCCAGCGTATGGTGGCCACCCTGTCCCCAATGACGCGGCTGACAACCTCGTTTCGGTTTGAGACAGGGTCGATCCGTCTTGACGCGCAATCGCGGTCAAATGTTCAACAGCTTGCCCGTGCGCTGGAACAAGGGCGGTATGATGCGCGCCAGATCCTGTTTGTTGGATTCAGTGATGGGCAGGGGGCGGCAAAACCCAACCGCGATATCGCCCTTCGCCGGGCAGAGGCCGTCATGCGCGGTGTCAGCGCCGCCGCAGTGACCGCCAATCTAGAGCGTGTCGCTCTTGGGGTAGATGCCTTTGGTGAAGCGATGCCCATGGCATGTGATGACACAAACTGGGGCCGTCAGGCAAACCGGCGGGTCGAGGTCTGGGTGCGTTAAAGATACCCTTCCGAGCGGAAGCTAAGTTCAGTTGATTTCCCAATGATCAGATGGTCATGCAGCGACAGTCCCAGTGCATCGCAGGCGCGGGCTACTTGTTCGGTCATTTGGATGTCGGAAACGGAAGGGGTCGGATCACCCGAGGGATGGTTGTGTACAAGGATCAGCGCAGAAGCGTTGAGTTCCAGCGCCCGCTTTGCGACCTCGCGCGGATAGACGGGCACATGGTCCACGGTACCCTGGCCCTGTGCCTCATCCGCAATCAAAACGTTCTTGCTGTCCAGGAAGAGCACGCGAAACTGTTCCGTTTCGCGGTGGGCCATCTTGGTGTGGCAATAGGTCAGCAGGTCATCCCAGCTTGACACGATCTGACGCTGCATCACCTTGGCACGGGCCAGTCGTTGTGCGGTCGCTTCGACGATTTTGAGCTCGACAACAACATCTTCAGTCACGCCATCAGTTTCCAGCAACCGCCCCTCTGGGGCAGAGATGACGCGGTTGAAGTCTCCGAACCGCTCTATCAGCGCATTGGCCAAGGGTTTGACGTTGCCCTGTGGAATCGCACGAAACAGCACCAGCTCCAGCAGCTCGTAATCCGGGATCGCATCGGCACCGCCAGCCATGAACCGCGCCCGCAGCCGTTGGCGGTGATCCCTGAGGTAAGAGGGTTTGGTCACTGCAATTGGTCGGATGTTGTCGAAACTGTCCAACAAGAATGGCAGCGCTTGTTCGGCAAAATGTGTCATATGCACAGGTTGTGCAAACATGGTTAGGATTCGGTTAAGGCGGCATGAGTAAGACACCCAGCTTGCAGGCTGGGTGTCATGCAAAATGCTTAGCCCTTCATCGAATCCCAGAAAGATTTGACGCTTGAGAAAAAGCTGCTGCTTTCGGGATTGTTTTCTGAAGACAGATCTTCAAACTCTTTCAACAGTTCCTTTTGGCGGCTGGTCAGGTTCACCGGGGTTTCCACCGCAAGTTCGATGATCATATCACCCACGCCACCGCCGCGCAGTGGTGGCATACCTTTGCCACGCAGACGCATCTGGCGGCCGGACTGGCTGCCGCCAGGGATTTGAACGCGGCCACGCCCGCCGTCGATTGTGGGCACCTCGATATTGCCACCCAATGCAGCGGTGCTCATCGAGACAGGCACACGGCAGAACAGGTTTGGCCCATCGCGTTCGAACAAGTCATGCTCGGCCACTTCGATAAAGATATAAAGGTCGCCGGATGGCCCGCCGCGCATGCCCGCTTCGCCTTCGCCAGCCAGACGGATGCGGGTGCCGGTTTCAACACCCGCAGGGATGTTGACGCTGAGCGAACGCTCTTTCTCGGTACGGCCTGCACCACGACATGTTTTGCACGGGTTCTTGACGATCTGGCCCATGCCGGAACAGGTCGGGCAGGTGCGTTCGACGGTAAAGAAACCCTGCTGTGCGCGAACTTTGCCCATACCTGAACAGGTTGGACATGTGGTGGGTTCAGCGCCACCTTCAGCGCCGGAGCCGGAGCAGCTGTCACATTGCACGGATGTTGGCACGTTGATGGACTTCTGCATACCTGCATAAGCGTCTTCCAGGGAGATGCGCAGATTGTAACGCAGGTCAGCACCGCGTGCGGCACGGCGTCCACCGCCGCCGCCACGCTGGCCCATAAAATCGCCAAACAGGTCGTCGAAAACATCCGAGAAGGCAGAGCCAAAGTCACCCTGACCGCCGCCCATACCACCGCCGGGACGTCCGCCACCGCCGCCCATGCCACCTTCAAAGGCTGCATGACCATAGCGATCATAGGCCGCCTTTTTGTCGGGGGCTTTCAGGACGTCATAGGCCTCGTTGGCCTCTTTGAACTGTGCTTCAGCGTTGGGATTGTCCGAATTGCGGTCGGGATGCAGTTCCTTGGCTTTCTTGCGAAACCCTTTTTTGATCTCATCCGCTGACGCGCCCTTGGCGACGCCAAGCACTTCATAATAATCACGTTTTGCCATGGATCAGGTCCTTTACAAGGAACGTGAAGGGCCGGCCCGTCAAATCGGACCGGCCCATATCACGTGTTCCGCCTACGATTAAGAAGTGCGTTTGTCGTCGTCGAGGTCTTCGAATTCGGCGTCGACAATATCGTCATCCACCGGTCCGCCTTGCTCGTCCGCGGCAGCGGCCATATCGTCTTCACTGGCTTCGGCCGATGCCTTGTAGATGGCTTCGCCCAGCTTCATTGCCGCTTCGGTGACGTTCTGAATACCGGATTTGATTTTGCCGGCATCGTCTGTTTCCAGCTCGTCTTTCAGCGCCGCGATGGCCAGTTCGATCGCTTCAACCGTAGTTGGATCGACCTTGTCGGAATGCTCTTCCACAGACTTTTCGGTCGAGTGGATCAAGCTTTCTGCCTGGTTCTTCGCTTCGATCAGCTCGCGACGGTCCTTATCCGCTTCGGCGTTCTCTTCGGCGTCTTTCACCATCTGCTCGATATCCGCATCCGACAAACCACCAGAAGCCTGGATCGTGATCTTCTGCTCTTTGCCGGTACCCTTATCAAGCGCACCAACCGCAACGATACCGTTGGCGTCGATGTCAAACGTCACCTCGATCTGTGGCATGCCACGTGGGGCAGGCGGGATGTTTTCAAGGTTGAAGGCGCCGAGGATCTTGTTGTCGGCAGCCATCTCACGCTCACCCTGGAACACGCGGATCGTCACGGCGTTCTGGTTGTCTTCGGCGGTCGAGAAGACCTGAGATTTTTTCGTTGGGATCGTGGTGTTACGGTCGATCAGACGGGTAAAGACACCGCCAAGGGTTTCAATACCCAGGGACAATGGCGTTACGTCCAGCAGAACAACGTCTTTGACGTCGCCTTGCAGAACACCGGCTTGAATCGCAGCACCAAGGGCCACAACTTCGTCAGGGTTTACACCTTTGTGCGGCTCCTTGCCGAAGAACTTTGTCACTTCCTCAACAACGCGCGGCATGCGGGTCATACCACCAACCAGAACAACTTCGTCGATGTCGGATGCGGACAGACCGGCATCTTTCAACGCTTCCTTACAAGGCTTCATGGACGCTTTGATCAGGTCGCCAACAAGGCTTTCCAGTTTGGCGCGGGTCAGCTTCATCACCATGTGCAATGGTGAACCGTCGGAACCCATGGAGATAAACGGCTGGTTGATCTCTGTCTGGCTGGCGCTGGACAGTTCAATCTTGGCCTTTTCTGCCGCTTCCTTCAGACGCTGGAGCGCCATCTTGTCTTTGGTCAGGTCAACGCCGTTGGTCTTTTTGAACTCATCCGCAAGGTAGTTCACGATGCGCATGTCAAAGTCTTCACCGCCAAGGAAAGTGTCGCCGTTGGTGGATTTCACTTCGAACAGACCATCGTCGATTTCGAGGATGGTAACGTCGAATGTACCACCACCAAGGTCATAAACTGCGATGGTTTGTGTCTGTTCTTTGTCCAGACCATAGGCCAGGGCAGCAGCAGTTGGTTCGTTGATGATGCGCAGCACTTCAAGGCCGGCAATCTTCCCGGCGTCTTTGGTGGCCTGACGCTGGGCGTCGTTGAAATAGGCAGGAACGGTGATAACCGCCTGTGTCACATCCTCGCCCAGATAGGACTCGGCTGTTTCTTTCATCTTACCCAAGATGAACGCAGAGATTTGCGAAGGCGAATATTTTTCGCCACGTGCCTCTACCCATGCGTCGCCGTTACCGCCGTCGATCACATTGAAGGGGAGGTTCTTTTTGTCTTTTGCCAGATCCGCGTCGTCGTTGCGACGGCCGATCAGACGTTTCACACCGAAAATCGTGTTGTCGGGGTTTGTGACAGCCTGACGTTTTGCAGGCTGGCCCACCAGACGTTCGTCGTCAGTGAAGGCGACGATAGAGGGTGTGGTCCGTGCGCCTTCGGCGTTTTCGATCACGCGAGGCTGGCTGCCGTCCATAATGGCGATACAGCTGTTTGTTGTTCCAAGGTCAATACCAATTACTTTGGCCATGTTTTCGATCCCTTTTCTTCGTTAAGGCGATGACACGAGGCATGAGGCCCGTTATGGCACCTTTGCCCCGATCTGTTGACACTGAAAGCAACAGGCCTTCAGCGGTTCGGTGGGTATATAAGGAGCGGTGTTCAGGCTCGCAAGCGCTGCCACCCCCGAGAAATGAGGAATCTGCACCGATTTTTCAGAAATTAGCGCAGAACAGGGGTGTTATGACCAAATTAACGCTGCGGGGCTTTGTTATTCACAAGGGGTTGCTGGATCTGCCGGCTCAGCACGCGCTGGTGAAGGCGGTGCGCGGCGTGGTGCGATCGGCACCTTTGTTCCGGCCGGACACCCCCCAAGGCAAACAAATGTCGGTTCGGATGACGGCGGCGGGGAAATACGGCTGGTATTCGGATCGGGCCGGATATCGCTATGTCCCCAACCATCCCAACGGCGCTCCCTGGCCCGCAATCCCTTCCCAAATTCTAGAGATCTGGGATCAGGTGACCGGGCTGGCCCGACAGCCAGAGTGTTGTTTGATTAACTATTACGCACCTGATGCTCGGATGGGCATGCATCAGGACAAGGATGAAGCAGATTTTCAATGGCCGGTTCTGTCCGTGTCCCTGGGCGATGATGCACTATTTCGGATTGGTAATGTGACGCGAGGCGGCAAAACTGAATCTGTCTGGCTGCAATCGGGGGATGTTGTGGTGATGGGGGGTGAGGTCCGCCTTGCCTATCATGGTGTGGACCGGCTGCGCGCTGGTTCATCCCGTTTGCTGCCCAAAGGCGGGCTGGTCAATCTGACATTGCGGGTGGTGGAATAGCGGTTAGCGCCGTGCATTCCAGCTGAGTGAGGCATGTCTGCGGGTATAGAATTCGCCCATCAGCCCAATCATAATCAGCACAATCGCAACCCAAAAGGCATATTCCCAGTTTGAATAGCGCGGATTGTAGTTGATAAATGCAAAGCCCCGCGCTTGGTCAATGGTATGAAACAGTGGGTTCCAGTCAAACATCGCCAACATATAACCGGGCAGGGTATTGGCAACGAACATCTTGCCGGATGCCAGCATGTTCGCCCGCTGGTATAATTGAGAGGCAAGGGCCACGAATGCAGGAAACCAGGGCTTAATCGCCAGAAACACCAGACCAAGTGAACATCCGGTAAACCACGACAGCACCACCATCAGGAACGCATTGACGGGTTGATCAATGCTGATCGGGCTCCACGCGACGTGATAGGCGAATAAAACCAGAAATAGCGAAAGCACTTGAATATAAAGTGCCCCCAAAGCCCCCGATAGAATGGCGATGATCGTGTTCATCGGGGCGTGTTGCATCATCGGACTGGCGGGCCCTTCTGCTCCCATGACTGATCCGATGGCCTTGATATGGGTCAGATAAAGGAAAATGCCCGTCATCAGGTAGACCAGAAAATCACCGCGGATCGCAGCGCCTTTCGCACCCAGAATTGTGAACATGAGATAAAATGCAGCGACGAACATCGCCGTTTGCATGACATTGATGCCAATCGCGATGAACGCATTGTTGTGTTGTTTACGCACACTGCGCACAATCGAATGGTACACCAACTCTGCCATAGAGAGCACAATTGATATGCCACCCTTGGGTTTCCGCTTGGATTGAAACATCACTGCTGCCCTTTGACAAAGCCTACTGTTGCACGGAATTCTTGCTGTTCCGTTACGCTGACAGCATAAGGTGGAAGAAAGCCCCGATCAACTAAAGCCTAAAGGTATGCCTTGTATGGACTATGAGAACCTAGTGACTGTGATGCGAAAACTATCATTGCAGGCCGGCGACAAGATCATGGAGATCTACGGTCAGGACGATTTTGACGTGAAATCCAAATCCGACGACAGCCCGGTCACCGCTGCGGATGAAGCTGCGGATGCGATCATTAGCGCGGGCCTGCGTGCCGCGTTTCCTGATGTGATGCTGGTCACCGAAGAGCAATCTGCCACCCATAGCGCCAAGGGGGACACGTTTTTGATTGTCGATCCATTGGATGGCACAAAAGAATTCATTCACCGGCGCGGCGATTTCACCGTGAATATCGCGCTGGTTGAAAACGGCAAACCGACCCGCGGTGTTGTCTACGCGCCCGCAAAGTCGCGGATGTTCTTTACCCAAGCGAACGGGCAGTCTGTGGAGGAAACCGGTGATTTTGACAAGGGTACTGTGGGCGCAGTGACGCCGATATCGGTCTCTGATGCGGATAATTCCGCGCTTGTTGTGGTGGCGTCAAAGTCACATCGTGATCAGGCAACCGATGACTATATCGCCAAATATGATGTCGCTGACATGACCAGTGCCGGATCGTCACTAAAGTTCTGTCTGGTTGCCACCGGCGAGGCGGATATCTACCCCCGTCTTGGCCGGACAATGGAGTGGGACACCGCCGCAGGGCATGCCGTTTTGCTGGGCGCAGGTGGCGATGTGGTGCGGTTTGATGATCACACCCCCTTGACCTATGGCAAACCCGATTTTGCCAATCCGTTCTTTATTGCCCATGCGCCTTCCGCTGCGCTGAAGCCCGCCTGATGTCGGTTCTTATCGCCATCCCCGCCCGCTTTGCCTCGACGCGTTATCCGGGCAAGCCGCTTGTCGAGCTTAAGGGGGCCACCGGCAAATCGCTGTCCCTGATCGAACGTTCCTGGCAGGCTGCCTGTGCCGTGAATGGGGTTGATCGTGTTGTGGTCGCCACAGATGATGGCCGTATCAAAGACGCGGCAGAGGCCTTTGGCGCTGAAGTTGTCATGACCTCAAGCGAATGCGCAAATGGCACGGAACGCTGTGCCGAGGCGCATGCTGCTTTGGGTGGTGGGTTTGACATCGTTGTCAACCTGCAAGGGGATGCGCCCCTGACGCCGCATTGGTTTATCGAAAGCCTTGTACAGGGACTGAAATCAGCACCTGATGCCGAGATCGCAACACCGGTGCTGCGCTGCGACGGGGCGACATTGAATTCACTGTTGGCAGATCGCAAAGCCGGGCGCGTTGGCGGTACAACCGCAGTTTTTGCCACCGATCACAGTGCGATGTATTTTTCGAAAGAGGTCGTGCCATTCACATCTAACCCCTATTCAGAGACTGATATGACCCCCGTGTTCCACCATGTCGGGGTTTATGCTTATCGCCCTGACGCACTGGCGGCTTACCCGTCCTGGCCAACTGGCCCGCTTGAGCAGCTGGAGGGCTTGGAGCAGTTGCGGTTTATGGAAAACGGGCGTTCCGTTCTGTGTGTTGAGGTGCAGGCGAACGGACGCGAATTCTGGGAATTGAATAACCCTGAAGATGTGCCAAAAATAGAGTCTATGATGGCAAAAATGGGTCTTGAATGACGCATCTACCGGTCAGCGTTGTCATTGTCAGTCGGGACCGTCCCGACGCATTAAGGCGCTGTTTGATGGGTGTTGTACAACTGCAGTACCCAAGCTTTGAGGTGGTGGTGGTCAGTGATCCGGCTGGCATCAAAACGGCACAGGACCTGCCGTTTGCCGCCGACCTGAAGCTGGTGCCGTTTGACGAGCCGAATATATCGGCAGCAAGAAACCATGGCATTGTTGAATCCGCTGGCGATATAGTTGCCTTTATCGACGATGATGCTGTGCCAGAACCACAATGGCTGCACCATCTGGTGGCACCGGCCCTGCAAAGTGATGTGGCTGCGATGGGCGGCTTTGTGCGGGGGCGCAACGGGATTTCATACCAGTGGAAGGCGCGCAGCCTTGATCGCTTTGGCGAGGCGCATGCATTGGATCTGCAGAATGACTTGCCTGTGGTGCTGCATCCGCCCAAGGGGCGGGCGGTCAAGACCGAAGGCACAAATATGGCCGTTCGCCGCGATGTTTTGATTGAGTTGGGCGGCTTTGATCCGGCGTTTCACTATTTTCTGGATGAGACGGATCTGAACATGCGGCTGGCCCGCGTAGGTCATGCAACAGCGCTGGTGCCTCTGGCAGAGGTGCACCACGGGTTTGCCGCCAACCGGATGCGCAGCACAAACCGGGTTCCGCGCGACCTGTTTGAAATCGGTGCCAGCTGGGCCGTATTTCAGCGCAAACATGTTGCGATTGCGGACAGGGAGGCACACTGGCGGCAGCTGCGGATGGCAGAGCGGCAAAGATTGCTGCGCCACTTGGTCACCGGCGGGCTGGAGCCGCGATCAGTACGCCAGTTGATGGGCCGGCTGGATCTTGGCTATGGCGAAGGGCGTGACCGCGATCTGACCCCGGTGAAGCTGGCCGCCCATCCGGCAGCGCCTTTCAAAAACTTCCCGATCCACCCGCGCAAATCGGTTTTGTTGCCCTCTCGTCCTCTGACATTTCGCAAAGACCTGCAAACCGCTGCGGAGAGGGTGAAAAATGGCGAAATCGTCACCCTGATCAGCCTGTCATATAGTGCTATGTATCACCAACTGTCGCTGAATGATGCCGGAGTTTGGGTGCAGCGCGGCGGGCTTTTTGGTAAATCGGACCGGACAGAGCCGCTATGTCGTATGACAACAAGGTCACGGCGGCTTGAAAAGGAACAAAGACGCGTTGCCAGACAGCGTGGTTTCAGCAAAGACTGAGGCAACAGAAGCTGGGACGACCCAGGATAGAGAAGATGGCATAAGCCACATTGAAATGTATTGAGGACGAGATGCGTAAAAAGGTTACAAAAGCGATATTTCCGGTGGCCGGGATGGGCACGCGGTTTTTGCCCGCGACCAAATCGGTGCCCAAGGAAATCATGACCCTCGTTGACCGGCCATTGGTCCAATACGCGATTGATGAGGCCCGTGCCGCAGGGATCAAGGAATTCATCTTTGTCACCTCGCGTGGCAAGGGCGCGTTGGAAGACTACTTCGATCTGGCCCCGCAGCTGGAGCAAGAACTGCGCAAGAAGGGCAAGACAGAGCTGCTGGATATTCTGAAGTCCACCAATATGGACAGCGGCGCGATTGCCTATGTGCGTCAGCATAAGGCGCTGGGCCTTGGACATGCGGTCTGGTGTGCGCGGAGGTTGATCGGCAATGAACCCTTTGCGGTGATGTTGCCTGACGATGTGATCGCGGCGGAAAAACCCTGCTTGCAGCAGATGGTCGAAGCCTATGCCGAAACTGGCGGCAATATGGTTGCGGCGATGGAAGTGGCCCCGGAACGTGCCTCTTCCTACGGGGTTCTGGATATTTCGGATGATGATGGCGAACTGGTCAAGGTCAAAGGCATGGTGGAAAAGCCGCCAGTGGGCGAAGCGCCATCAAACCTTGCGGTGATCGGGCGCTATATTCTGTCGCCCAGCGTTCTGCAAAACCTCAACAAAATGAAATCGGGCTCCGGCGGTGAAATCCAGCTGACCGACGCAATTGCGCAGGACATCGAAAAAGAGAACAATGTGCATGGTTATCGTTTTCGCGGTCAGCGCTTTGATTGTGGCTCTAAATCAGGGTTTTTGCAGGCAACCGTATCCTTTGGGCTGGCACGGGAAGAACTGCGGGATGATCTGCGGACCTATCTGAAAAGTATTATGTTAGACGGCGACACCTAAAGCGAGGAGCCGACGCTATGGCCTATGTATTGGTGACCGGTGGTGCAGGCTATATCGGTTCGCATGCCTGCAAGGCGTTGAAGGCCGCAGGGTATACGCCTGTCACCTTCGATAACCTTGTAACAGGCTGGCGGGATGCGGTGAAATTCGGCCCCTTTGAACAGGGTGATTTACTGGATAGGGTCAGGTTAGACTCTGTTTTTGCGCAATATGAACCCATCGCTGTAATGCACTTCGCGGCGCTTAGTCTGGTTGGCGAATGCATGCTGGATCCCGGTCTCTACTGGCGTAACAACGTTGCCGGATCGCTGAACCTAATCGAAGCGGCTGTGGCAGCAGGATGCCTGAATTTTGTCTTTTCATCGACTTGCGCCACCTACGGGGATCAGGACAATGTTGTGTTGGACGAAGACAGCGCCCAGATGCCAATCAACGCCTATGGTGCCTCCAAACGTGCGATTGAGGACATGTTGCACAATTTTGAAACCGCCCACGGATTGCGCCATGTGATTTTTCGCTATTTCAATGTGGCCGGTGCGGACCCGGATGGTGAGGTGGGCGAGTTTCACCGGCCAGAGACACATCTGGTCCCGCTGATGTTGGATGCGATTGATGGCAAACGCGATGCCTTGACAATTTTCGGCACTGATTAAGATACGCCCGATGGCACCTGTATCCGGGACTATGTGCATGTCTGTGACTTGGTGGAAGCCCATGTTTTGGGGCTGAAATGGCTGTCTGATGAAAGGGACAGTCGGGTGTTCAATCTTGGCACTGGCACCGGTTTTTCAGTGCGGGAAGTTGTGGATCAAAGCCATGCGGTGACCAACAGGCCGGTGCCTTGTCATGAAGGGCCGCGTCGTCCGGGGGATTGTACGAAACTGGTTTCAGGGTCCACGCGGGCGATGGCGGAACTGGGCTGGAACCCTCACAGATCAACGATGAAACAGATGATCACAGATGCATGGAGATGGCACCAATCCGGCCATTACGAGGCCTGATATGCCTGCTGCGCGGCTGCTTGATCTGACAAGGAGCCTGCGCCGCGCAGGTCGTATGGCGACAGGTGTGGACCGCGTCGAACGCGCCTATCTGGATCACTTCGTCAGCGATGAATTGCCAGCGTTTGGATTGATACGAACGGTGTTTGGCTATGTCCTGTTGGATCGTGCTGGGATGATCGCTTTTCGCGAGCGCCTGAGTGGGGCGGTCAACTGGGGACACGCCAGCGTTTTGTCAAGATTGCCAAAAGGACGAGATCAGGCTCTGATACGGGCAGAATCCGACATACGTCGCCTTGCAGTGGCGCGGTGCCTGCCCCTGCGGTTGGACCGGATGTTGCAAACTTACCTGCCGCCTGACTTTGCCTATTTCAACATCGGGCACAGCAACCTCACAGAGCGGGTCCTTCAGAGTGTCAAATCGGCGTCTGGGTCTATTGATGTGATGATCCATGACGTTATCCCGCTGGAGCACCCGGAGTATCAGCGGCCCGGCACAACCATGCCCTTTCGGGACAAGCTGCAGCGGGTGCGCAGTCATGCCGACAGGATCATCTACAATTCGCTAGACACCTGCCAGCGTGCCGAGGCGATGATGCAGGCGTGGGGGCCGTTGCCAAGGGGCGTTGTGGCACATCTGGGCGCAAGTGCGGCTGTACCCATGCGGGCTGAGCTACCGGATGGCATGCCGCCTGCGGTTCCCTATTTTGTAGTGGTTGGCACGATCGAGCCCCGTAAGAACCACCAGTTTCTGCTGGATATCTGGCAGGAGCTTGGCCGTGATGCGCCGCCGTTGTTGGTCTGTGGCAGTCGCGGCTGGAACAATGAGGCGGTATTTGCGCGACTGGATGCACTACCGCCTGACAGTCCGGTGAAAGAGCTACCAAACCTCAGTGACGGTGCCCTTGCCACCCTTGTCGCAGGCAGTGCCGGGCTGCTTTTTCCAAGCCATGCAGAGGGGTTTGGCCTGCCGCCTATTGAGGCATTGCAGCTGCGAACGCGTGTTTTATGCAACGATTTGGCGGTATTGCGGGAAATTATTGGCGATCACGCATCATTTGCCCCTGTTTTCGACCAAGAATTATGGGTAAAAACAATCGAATGTTGGAAAAACACACCGCCAAATGCAACCAAAGAATCCGTCTTTGTAGGTCCAAATTGGGCTGATCATTTCAAGACCGTGTTAAGGTTAAGATGATATCGCACAAACGAGCGGTGTATTTCCGAAGGCAAAAGGTGGTGTTTGGGCATTTTTCGGTCATACGGGCTGAGGCTTCAACGTAAGCGTTGGCGCATCCGGGCGATTAGAAAACGCCGGGAACTCAAGCGGGTTGCAATCCGTACGGGACAGATCCGTTCGGATGACCTTTTGCTGTTCTGTACCCAGCGCAACGAAGGCATCCGGCTGCCCTATTTCCTTGAATACTATCGCAAGATGGGCGTGGGCCATTTCTTTTTCGTGGACAATGACAGTGATGATGGTTCGCTGGATTACCTCGCGGACCAACCCGACGTGTCTGTCTGGAGCACCAAGGCCAGCTATAAGCGGGCCCGTTTTGGCGTTGACTGGCTGAACTGGCTGCAGATGAAATTCGCCCATGGCCATTGGGTGCTGACCGTTGATCCCGACGAATTTTTGGTATTCCCGTTCTGTGATACACGACCATTGCGGGCGTTGACGGATTGGCTGGATGCCTCGTCGATTAAATCGTTTTCGGCAATGTTGCTGGATATGTACCCAAAGGGGCGGCTGGATGAACAGCCTTACCAGTCCGGCCAGAATCCGATTGATATTGCCTGCTGGTTTGACAGCGGCAACTACACCATTTCGCGCAACCACAGCTTTGGCAATCTGTGGATTCAGGGCGGCCCGCGCAGCCGCGTCTTTTTTCCTGATGATCCGGCCAAGGCACCCGCGCTGAACAAGGTGCCGCTGGTCAAATGGGACAAGCGGTATGCCTATGTCAGTTCGACGCATATGCTGCTGCCGCGCGGTCTTAATCAGGTTTACGATGAATGGGGCGGTGAAAAAGCCTCGGGTGTTTTGCTGCATGCCAAGTTTCTGGATACCTTTGGCGAAAAAGCCAGAGAGGAGCTGGAGCGCAGCCAGCATTATGCCGGATCTGTTGAATACAAAGCCTATGCCGAGCGGATCAAAGAAGATCCGCAGCTGTGGTGCAAATGGTCGGAACGCTACATCAACTGGCGTCAGCTTGAAATTCTGGGGCTCATGTCCAAAGGAAACTGGGCATGAACGTCGGGATTGTCATGCTGGTGCATACAGCACTTGGCCGGGCAGAGCAGGTGGCGCGGCATTGGTCCGCTGCGGGGTGTCCGGTTGTGATCCATGTGGACAAAGTGGTGGATCGAAAGACCTATGAGAGTTTTGTTACCGCCCTGTCCGATCTGGAACATGTGACATTCAGCAAGAGATACCGCTGTGAATGGGGAACATGGGGCATTGTGCAAGCGACGCAGGCCGCGTCGGAACAGATGTTGGCACAATACGCGCAGGTGCGGCACGTCTATCTGGCGTCCGGTTCCTGTCTGCCGCTGCGTCCGGTGCAAGAGCTTCTGGACTACCTTGGCGAGCGCCCGCATACGGATTTCATCGAAAGCGCAACCACTTCCGAGGTGCCTTGGACCGTTGGCGGGTTGGATGAAGAACGTTTTACTCTGCGGTTCCCTGTCTCCTGGAAACGCAATCGATATCTTTTTGATCTTCTGGTGAACACCCAGCGGTCGCTGGGTCTGCGGCGCAAGATGCCCAATGGTATTGTGGCGCATATGGGGTCGCAGTGGTGGTGTCTGTCGCGGCGTACCTTATCAGCGATCCTGCAAGACCCAGAGCGCCCGACCTATGACCGGTTTTTCAAACATGTCTGGATCCCTGATGAGAGTTATTTTCAGACCCTCGCGCGGCATTATTCCAGCAATATCGAAAGCCGCTCGCTGACCCTGTCCAAGTTCGATTTTCAGGGCAAGCCGCATATTTTCTATGATGATCACCTGCAATTGCTGCGCCGCTCTGATTGTTTTGTCGCACGCAAAATCTGGCCCTATGCGGATCGGCTCTATGCGGCCTTTCTGACGGATGCTGCCGGCGCGATGAAAAAGACCGAACCGAATCCGGGCAAAATTGACCGCATCTTTTCCAAAGCGGTGGAACGCCGGACTCGAGGGCGATCCGGGCTTTATATGCAAAGCCGTTTCCCGAATGAAGACTGGGAAAACGGCGTGACGGCTGCGCCCTATTCGATGTTTCAGGGCTTTGCCGAGTTGTTTGAGAACTTTGAACCCTGGCTGGCTGCGGCCACCGGTGCCCGGGTGCATGGGCATCTGTTTGCCAAGGACAAAGTGTATTATGCGGACGGGCAAAATGCGATCAACGGGGCGCTTTCTGACAGTGCGGTGCTGCGCGACTATAATGGCCGGGGGTTCTTGACCAATCTGATCTGGAACACCCGTGGTGAACGCCAGTGTTTCCAATTTGGGCCTGCGGATAATCAGGACATCTGCTGGCGGGTGGCGAAAGATCCAAATGCGCAGATTTCGGTGATCACCGGTGCCTGGGCTGTCCCGCTGTTTCGATCTAACCGCGATTTTGCTGATATTCGGGCGATTGCTGCGAACCTGCAAAAGCTGGAAAGCGAACATATGGATATCCTGCGTTCGCCCTATACCAAGGCGCGGGTGCGCATCTGGACGATGGCCGAATTTATCGAGGCCCCGATGGAACCCTTGCAAGGGATTCTGGATGAGATCGGCCGTACCAAACTAAGCCGGCTTTCCGAAGCGCCCAAGATGGTGGATCTGGCCGGTTTTGGTCAATTCCTGCAAAATCTTAAGAATCAGGGCATGCACCCCTATCTGATGGGTGATTTCCCTGTGGAGCGCGGTGTCGCGGCCACGCCCAAGGCGCAACGCAAACCCTATCTGGTGCAATAGCATGTCCCCCAAGTTCCAAAGCTTTGTTGTCTTTGCAGAGATGCGGACCGGATCGAATTTCCTTGAGGCAAACCTGAATGCCTTTGATGGCATCATTTGCCACGGGGAGGCGTTTAACCCCCATTTCATCGGCTACCCCAACAATGCACCAATCCTTGGTGTTGACCTGGAGGCGCGCGATGCGGACCCGACGCTGTTGCTCTCGGCGGTCCGGGGCGATACCGCGCGGCTAAACGGATTTCGGTACTTTCATGACCACGACCCGCGCGTGTTCGATGCCGTTATCGATGATGATACATGTGCCAAGATCATCCTGACCCGCAATCCTGTGGAAAGTTATGTCAGCTGGAAGATCGCGCAGGAAACCGGACAGTGGAAACTGACCGATATGAAAGCGCATAAGGCGGCGCAGGCGCAGTTTGATGCAAAAGAGTTTTCTACCCACCTTGAGGCGCTTCAGGCCTTTCAGCTTACCCTGTTGAACCGTTTGCAAACCACCGGGCAAACGGCGTTCTATGTGGCCTATGAAGACCTGCAAAATGTCGATGTGATGAACGGGCTGGCAAGGTTTCTGGGCGTGGACGCAAGGCTGGATGCCCTGGATCAAAGCCTGAAGAAACAGAACCCAAGCCCGATTTCTGCCAAGGTCCGCAACTATGATGAGATGAGCACGGCACTGGCGCAGCTGGATCGGTTTGATCTGACCAGAACCCCCAACTTTGAGCCGCGCCGCGGGCCGGTTGTGCCGTCCTATGTTGCCGCTGCGGATAGTGGGTTATTGTATTTGCCGCTGCGGTCAGGCCCACATGAGTCTGTTATAAAATGGTTGGCTGAACTGGATGGGGTGGCAAGGTCCGATTTGCAGACCAAAATGACCCAAAAAGACCTGCGTCAGTGGAAACGCAAACACCCCGGTCACCGCAGTTTTACCGTTCTGCGCCATCCGGTGCAGCGCGCGCATGATGCGTTTTGCCGACACATCCTGCCGGTTGACAAGGGCAGCTATGTCCAACTGCGCAAGACCATGATGCGGCGATATAAAATGCCTCTGCCAGAGAACGGCCCGGATGAGGGTTACGATCTGACGGCGCATCGCAGTGCATTCATCGCCTTTCTCAAGTTCCTGAAGGGTAACCTGACCGGGCAGACCGCCATCCGTGTCGATGCGGCATGGTGTACCCAGGCACAGGCCATTGCAGGTTTTGCGGGTTTTTGCCTGCCCGACCGCCTTGTCAGAGAGGCGGACCTAAGCGCCGAGTTGGCTGATCTGGCGACAGCAGTAGGGCGGGCGGATTCCCCTGCCGTATCTCAGCCCGTGCCGGATCAACCTTTTGCGTTGGATCAGGTCTATGACAGCGAGATAGAGGCGCTGGCGGCTGATGCCTATCAGCGGGATTATATGATGTTTGGGTTTTCCGCCTGGAAGTAAAGCCTAAGCCGCTTGTGCGGATTTTTCTTCGGACAGAATTGTATAAAGCGTTCCGGCATCCGGGTTCGCCCGCAACTTGTTGCAGATCGACACGTCGCGCAATGTCCGAGAGACCAGGGCAAGCGCCTTGAGATGTTCAACACCGGCATCTTCCGGGGCGAAGAGGGCAAAGGCCAGATCAACCGGCTGGCGGTCTACGGATGAGAAATCAATGGGTGTGTCGAGCAGGACAAAAGCGCCGACAACCTCGGTCAGCCCAGTAAGGCGGGCATGGGGCAGGGCCACACCATGGCCCACACCCGTTGGTCCCAATGCCTCGCGCGCGTTCAGCGCCTCGACAACACGATCAGCCTCAAGCCCGTGTGCAACAAACATCAGATCACCGAGTTCCTGCATCAACCGCTTTTTGCTGGAGGCGGAGGTCAGAACCTTGACCGCCTCCGGCTTCAGAAGTTTTGAAAAATTCATTCAATCCACTCTGCTATCGACGTGAGGCTGCGCTCACTTGGTTCCCTATGGGTCAATCCAGCCAATGTTACCATCCTCGCGGCGGTACACGACGTTCACCCCGTCTTTACCTTCGTTGCGAAACACCAGCACCGGGGCCCCCGAGATCTCCATCTGCATAACCGCTTCGCCGACAGACAAGGTTGCAATCTTGGTCTGCATTTCGGCGATGATCATGGGTTGAAGGGTTTCAGGTTCCTGTGCGTCTGAATCGCTATCTGAGGCGAGGATATACGAGGATGCGCCCAGAAACTCAACAGGCTCCGCACGCTCCTTGTGATGATCTTTCAACCGGCGCTTGTAGCGGCGCAGCTGCTTTTCCATCTTTTCATTACACGAATCAAACGCACCGTAAATCTCTGTGCTATGCGCCTTGGCGGACGCGGTCAGACCGGTGGAAAGATGAACAGTCGCCTCGCAGACAAACTCATGTCCTGACTTTGAAAAAATCACGACGGCATCGGTGGGGCGTTCGGCGTATTTCTTAACGCTTTCTCCCAGTTCCGCTTTCACATGAGTCTGAAGCGCATCGCCGATGTCGATTTGTTTGCCGCTGATTTGGTATCGCATAAGTTCTCCTTGTTCGTGTCATCTGGCATGCATCAAAGACCCTATTTGCATAGGGGCTGGATGAAGCGAGATGCGGGAAAATGGCGTTGCGTTCAGGTTGACGTCAGCCAAGCCTTGGCAGGAAGGCCGACGCAGGAATAGACAGGAACGCAGTGTTGCCATAGCTCTATCAGGCGCGGAAATGCGGTCAAAGTCAATGGTTCGGAAATCACGCTATAGCAAAAAAAGGCCGAGTATTTTCGCGAGATATTAAGAAATTCGAAAGTTGTCGCCAAGGTAGACGCGGCGCACATTTTCGTTTTGCACAACCTCATCGGGCGTGCCCGACATCAGTACCTTGCCCTCGTGAAGAATATAGGCGCGGTCGACAATTTCCAATGTTTCCCGCACGTTGTGATCGGTGATCAGCACCCCGATGCCGCGGTTTTTCAGATCCGCAACCAGATGTCTGATGTCCCCGACTGAAATCGGATCGACACCAGCAAAGGGTTCATCCAGCAACAGGTAATTCGGGTTGGCCGCCAGACAGCGGGCAATCTCGACGCGGCGGCGTTCCCCACCTGACAGGGCCAGTGCAGGGGCGCGGCGCAGATGTTCAATGGAAAATTCTGACAGCAGCTCTTCCAGCCGTTCACGCCGCTGATGGCGAATGGGCACAGAGATGTCGAGGATTGCCGAAATATTGTCCTGCACCGACAGCCCGCGAAAGATGCTCATTTCCTGTGGCAGATACCCGATGCCAAGCTGCGCGCGGCGGTACATCGGCAGGGTGGTGACATCCTTGCCGTCCACCAGAACGGTGCCTCCCTCGGGGGTGACAAGGCCGGCAACTGCATAAAAGGTCGTGGTTTTCCCGGACCCGTTCGGGCCCAGCAGCGCAACAACCTCGCCCCGGTTCAGATGCATTGAGAAATCGCGAATGACGACTTTTTTGCGGTAGGATTTGCGCAGGTGATCGATGCGCAAACCGGCGCTGCCTGTCGCAACCTTCAAGTCGGGGGGCGTCATCAGTTATCGCCACCCGGTTGGATGATGGTTTTCACACGGCCTGACATCTGCGCCGTGCCATCAGATAACTGTACCGTCATCTTGTCCGCGCTCAGGGCATTTGGCCCCTGATCCAGCAGGACATTGCCGGTCATCACAATCGTACCCTCGGAAATGCTGTAATCTGCCCGCTCTGATTCGGCGGCATCGGGGCCGGAGACCAGTGTGACACCACCTGTCGCCTCCATCCGTTCGATCCCTTTCTGCTCAGCCAGATAGACCACCAGAACGCGCGGCGCAGAGAGGCGCATTTCACCCTGACCAATCAGCACATTTCCAGTGAAAATCGCCTCACCGGTTTCCTGATCAACGGATAGATTGTCGGCTGTCACTTCGACCGGCAGCTTGGTATCCTGCGCCAGCGTGCCAAAGGCCACATTGGTTCCCTGTGCCAAAACCGGGGCCGCGCAAAGGCCAAACAGCAGGGGCAGTGCCAAAATTCGCAGGTATTTCACGGTGTCACTCTTTGTCTTGTTCAGGGCTGTATATCAGCTTCACACCGTTTGTGAAAACCAAATGGGAGGGCTTGCCCGCCTTCAGGGTCATTGCACCGGCGTCAACTGTGCCAACCGGCCCCGTCGCGGCCACCGGACCGGGGGATTCCACATCAAGAACCGACATTTGCGTGACCAGTAAATCACTTTCAATGCGGTATCCGGTTGAGGTGTTTATCACCACCTCCCCTTGCAAGCTGGTGCTGTCTGCCGCGATGTTGAAATGCCCGCGCTTTGCGTTCAGCACGATGTCGCTACCTGAGCCGAGCTTCATGGTAACTTTGACGTCTTCCGCTTCGTTGCCACCGGTTTCGCCATCTGGTGTGGTGACTTTCTCCGCAGCAAATGAAATCTCATCCCCATCGGCTGTGACCGCGTAATAGATCGGGCCGGTGACCTGCTGATCCCGCAGACGGTCCTGAATTTCCTTGTCAGCAAAGGGAATAACCGTATGCGGGTCGATCACCCGTGACAACAGAAACAGCGTCGACAACAGGGCCAATGCCATCAGTGGCAAGAGCACCTTCAGCAAGCCAACAACTTTGGAATATCTGTCCGCCTTCATGGCGCTTACCCCAGACCGACGCGCAGGCAATCATGAATATGCAAAAGGCCCGCAGGCATGTCAGGGGCGGCAGGATCAACCACGATAAGGCAGGTAATCTTGCGCGTATTCATCAGGCCAACCGCCTTTTCAGCCAGCGCTTCGGGGGTGATGGTCACGGGATTGCGGGTCATCACATCGTGGGCTTTCAGATCAAACAGCCCTTTCATATGGCGGCCCAGATCGCCGGTGGTGATGATACCGATCAGCTTGCCGCTTGTGTCTGTCACTCCGGTCACGCCAAAACCCTTGTTGCCAATTTCGGCCATAACCGTCGACATTTCCGCATCTTCCCTCACCAGCGGAATCGCGTCATCCCTATGCATCAGATCGCGCACGAGGCTCAGCTGTGCACCCAGTTTGCCACCGGGGTGGAAGGCACGGAAATGCTCTGCCGTGAAATCGCGGTGTTCCATCAGTGCCACGGCCAAAGCATCACCCATGGCAAGCGTCATGGTTGTTGAAGTGGTCGGCACAACGCCGGTGTTACAGGCTTCGGTAACTTTGGGCAGCAGCAGGATAACGTCTGATTGGCGCGCCAATGTGCTGTCTTCGCGGCTGGTCAACCCGATCAGGGGAATTTCATAGCGGCGTGAATAGGCGATCAGATTGCCCAGTTCCGGTGCCTCGCCTGAATTGGAAATCGCCAGCACCACATCATCGCGGGTGATCATGCCCAGATCACCATGGCTGGCCTCGGCGGGATGTACGAATTGCGCAGGTGTGCCGGTGCTGGCCAGGGTGGCCGCGATCTTGTTGGCGATATGGCCGGATTTGCCAATGCCGGTGATGATCACACGGCCCTTGGTTTCGCGCATCAAGTCGATCGCTGCGCGGAAACGATCATCCAGTGCATCTGCCAACTGGCTCAGCGCGGCGGCCTCGGCGCGAATGACGCGGGCGGCGGTATCTAAAAACGGCGTCTTCATGCGTGGGCAAAGATGTCAGTGTCGGGCCAGCCGAGCAGATCAAGTTTGGCCCGCATCGGCAGGAAATCATAACAGGCCTGCGCCACCTCCATACGGCCCTCGCGGATCAGCATCTCGTTCAATTTGTCGCGCAGTTTGTGCAGGTGCAGAACATCTGACGCGGCATAGTCAATCTGCGCTTTGCTCAGCTTCTCCGCGCCCCAGTCGCTGGATTGCTGCTGTTTCGAAATGTCCACGCTCAGCAACTCCTGCAACAGTTTGGCCAACCCGTGCCGGTCCGTATAGGTGCGCACCAGACGGCTGGCGATCTTTGTGCAATAGACCGGTGCAGTGGTGGCACCAAAGGCGTTCAGCATCGCGGCAATATCAAACCGACCATAGTGAAACAGCTTGAGTACCCGTGCGTCTTCCAGCAACCGGCAAAGGTTTGGGGCCGCTGTCTGATCCTTGGCAACCTGTACCAGATGGGCGTTCCCGTCCCCACTGGACAGTTGCACAACACACAGCCGGTCGCGGTGCGGATGCAGCCCCATGGTTTCGCAATCAATGGCAACCGTGTCGCCCAGATCAAGGTTATCGGGCAGATCGCCCTGATACAAATAGTTTGTCATGGGATATGCTATAACCTGACTATTGCGGTTGGGAAAGCGGCTGTTAAGCGGCGCTGCGGCAGCGTTTGATCGCTGAAAGCTCAGGTCGGGGGTAGCGTGCCAGCAGGTCGGCAACCAGCAGGTGACATTGGTGGGCTGGCCCATCGGTATCGATCAAAGAGGCGGGCAGTTCGGGGTGTTTCAAAATCAAACGCCGCCAGTTGTGAACAACCAGACATCGCAGTACGGCGATGTCGATTGCGCTCATCTCCTCGGACGCTGGTAAATCTGGTTGCAGGCCGCGTAAGGCGGTGAGCAGGTTTTCATAACCGGTTTGCTGCATCTGAGGGGCCACTTGTTTGCGCAGCCAGTCGGGCGCGTGATCCGCGGGTATCGTCAACACGTCCTGCGGGGCCGCAGCATCAAGGGAACCAACAAACACACGGGGGGTCAGTTGGGTGAACCCACGTTGTTCCATTTCTGCAGCCTGTTCGGCTGCAGTGTCTTCTGTCAGCGCCAGCGTCCAGCGCGTGGATGTCACCCGTGGATCGGCATAGATACGCGGGTTGGCCGCCGCAGATTCGGCGCGCCCCCGCTTGGTCAAGGAATGCTGGCTGATTCGCCCTGATTTTTGCGATGTGATCCAGTCGTCATTGCGCAACCGGTGCAGCGCCACCCGTGCAGCCTCGGGCTTTACCCGCAGGCCATGCATGATCGCAGAAAGAACCGGACCGTCGATTTGTTGATTTGGGGCCTGGGCCAAATCGCCAAACAGGCTGATCATCAGGGACCAGACCCGTTGCCCGCCAAGCCCGTGTAGCCCGGCAATCAGGGTATCAAACCCTTTAGTAGGCATTCATCGTCAGCAGCTCATATTCCGCCGCCACCTCATCATTCTGGTTGTACAGGGTCACATGCCAGCGCACTTCGCCGTATTCTTCGTTGCGTGGTGTCTTGTGTTTGACGCTCAGTCTTACGCGAATGCTGTCGCCGGCGGCAACAGGGGCCATAAACCGCAGATTGTCCAACCCGGTATTGGCCAGCACCGGCCCCGGATCAGGCTGCACAAACAACCCTGCCGCAAAACTGAGCAACAGATAGCCATGCGCCACGCGACCGGGGAAAAACGGATTCGCCTTAGCCGCGTCTTCATCCATATGGGCATAGAAGGTATCGCCGGTGAAATGGGCAAAGGTCTCGATGTCCTCCAGCGTGATCTCGCGGGAGGGGGAGTTAAAGGTTTCGCCCAGCTTGATCTGGTTAAAGGTGCGCGTGAAAGGATGTGCCTGATCGGTGATTTCGGTCCCGCCGGGCACCCATTGTTTGCCAATCGACGTTAGGATGTCGGGGCTGCCCTGAATGGCAGTGCGTTGCATGTAGTGCATGACGCCGCGAATGCCGCCCAATTCCTCGCCACCACCCGCACGGCCCGGCCCACCATGCACCATATGGGGCAGGGGGGCACCATGGCCCGTGGCCTCTGACATGGAGGTGCGGTTGTTGAAATATAGGCGCCCATGAAATGCGGCGGAGCCCATGGTAACTTCGCGTGCCACATCACCGTCATTGGTGATGATCGAGGCAACCAGCGATCCTTTACCCTTGTTCAACAGGTCAATCGCATGCGGCAAGTCGCGGTAAGGCATGATGGTGGACACCGGCCCAAAGGCTTCGGTGTCATGCACGCGTTGCGCCGCGTCGGGATTGGCGCAGTGAAACAACATTGGCGGTACAAACGCGCCCTTGTCCTTATCGGCACCCGCCACGGTGAAATCATCAGGGTTGCCAAACACACGTTCCGCCTCTGCCCCGATCAGGGCCGCTTTCTCCAGAACATCGCGTTTTTGCCCGGCAGAGACCAAAGCCCCCATGCGGGTTGCCTCGGCGCGTGGATCGCCGATGGTTGTCTTGGCCAGACGTTCACCAAGGGCGGCAATCACTGCATCAACCTGGGCTTCGGGCACCATGATCCGGCGGATCGCGGTACATTTCTGGCCCGCTTTCGCAGTCATCTCGCGCTGGACCTCCTTGACGAACAGATCGAACTCCGGCGTACCGGCCACCGCATCCGGTCCCAACACAGAGGCGTTCAAACTGTCCTGTTCAGAGGCAAAGCGTACCGAATGTTGCATCAGCTTGGGATTGCTGCGCAGCATCAATGCGGTATCTGCTGAACCGGTAAAGGCCACGGCGTCCTGACATTCCAGATGGTCCAGCATGTCGCCTAATCCACCGCTGACCAGTTGCAGCGCGCCTTTTGGCAACAGCCCGCTTTCCAGCATCATGCGCACGCAGGCCTCTGTCACATAGGAGGTCGCGGTGGCGGGTTTCACGATGGCGGGCACACCGGCCAAGAGGGTCGGGGCCAGCTTTTCCAGCATCCCCCAGACGGGAAAGTTGAAGGCGTTGATGTGAACCGCGACGCCCTGCAACGGGGTGCAGATGTGACGCCCCATGAAGTCACCCGCGCGGCCCAGCTGTTCGGGCGGGCCGTCCAAATAGACATGTGCGTCCGGCATTTCGCGCCGTCCCTTGGAGGCGAAAACCATCATCGTGCCGATGCCGCCATCGATGTCGATTTTATGATCGCTCAGCGTCGCGCCGGTGTCATAGCTCAACTCGTACAGCGCCTGTTTGCGTTCCATCAGATAAAGCGCCACAGCCTTGAGCATCTTGGCGCGGTCATGAAAGGTCAGTTTGCGCAGCGCGGGGCCGCCAACATCACGCGCATAGCCCAGCATCGCCTGCACATCCAAGGCGTCGTTGCCCGCCTGTGCAATAACGTCACCTGTGATCGCGCTGGCGATATTGCGGGCACCCGCGCCGGAAGGGAGCCATTGACCGGCAGCGAAACTTTGGACATCCAGCATGTTGGCTCCTTAATGTGTGTCGTAATCGATGATCAGCTTATCCGTCAGCGGGTAGGATTGGCAGGACAGCACATAGCCGCGTTCCACCTCGTAATCCTCAAGCGCGTGGTTGCTGATCATTTCAACCTCGCCTTCAACCACCTTGCACATACAGGTTGAACAAACGCCCGCCTTACAGGCGAACGGTGCATCCTGTCCGTTGGCAAGGGCGGCATCCAGAACGGATTGCCCTTTCGGCATTTCAAAGGTGCGCTGCGCCCCTTCGATGATCACGGTCAGTTCGGTGCCTTTTTGCCCCTCACTGCGCTTGGCCATTTCCTGTTTGGCAAGCTGGCCTTGCTGGCTTTCGCTGAACAGCTCGAACTTGATTTGCTCAGCCTCTAACCTGTGGGCTTTCAGGCTTTCGGCAATTGCCAGCATCATCGGCTCTGGCCCGCAAATAAATGCGGTGTCGATTGATTTCACATCGATCCACTGTTTGAACAGCGCCTCGCATTTGCTCTGATCCACGCGACCGGTGAACAGGTCGATGTCCTGTCCCGATTCCAGCATGTGGATGATTGTCAGGCGGCCCATGTATTTGTTTTTGAGGTCTTCCAGCTCTTCGCGAAACATAATCGTGTTCACGGCGCGGTTGGCATAGACCAGCGTGAAGGTGCTAAGCGGTTCGCGTTTCAACACTGTTTTCAGGATCGACAAGACTGGCGTCACGCCAGAGCCGCCCGCAAAGCCAAGGTAGTTTTTGGCGTGATCAGGCTCTAACGCAGTGAAAAATTTGCCCTGTGGCGGCATCACATGCAGGGTGTCACCGACTTTCAATTCGGTATTGGCGAAAGTCGAAAACGCCCCGCCGTCCACACGTTTGATGCCAACTTGCAGTTTGCCGTCATCCAGACCGGCGCAGATCGAGTAGTTCCGCCGCAGCTCGGTGCCGTCGAAATCCTGTTTGAAGGTCAGGTACTGGCCTTGGGTAAACGCGAAGGCTTCTGCGTTTTCGGGTTCAAGCGTCAGGACAACCGCATCGCGGATGGTGTGATGGATGTCGGTGACAGTTACGGGGTGAAACTGGCTCATTTGTTGCGGTCTTTCTTGATTTCCTTGACCCAATTAGGCTGAATACGCACCAGTGAAACACCAAGGATTGCACCAGCTATAGTCATGATAAGCAACTTCAATATTCCAGCGTCCTGGTCTGACAAAAAAGAAAAAGCCAGACCGGCAAGGCCGCCTAGAATGATTGCGATCTTGAATTGGCTCATTGTTACCTCAAATACATTTGAAATAGTCGAAGGGTTCGAGGCAGTCTTGGCACCGCCATTGCGCCTTGCAGGGGGTCGAGCCGAACTGGCTGATCCGCTCTACTGCGGTGGATTTGCAGCGCGGGCAATGTTTTGGCCCGCCTGCCGGTTGCGGCGGGGCGATGCCGTATTCTTCCAGCTTGGCCTTACCGCTTTGCGTCAGCCAGTCGGTGGTCCATGCCGGCGACAATTGCCGTTTCAGGGTCAGGTTTTCGATGCCATGCCCACGCAGAGCGGTTTCTATGTCCAGATTGATAATGCTGGTCGCCGGACAGCCGGAATAGGTTGGTGTTACGGTCACTTCCAAAGTGTCGCCCTGCCAGCTTACATCCCGGATGATCCCCAAATCCGTCAGCGAGATCACCGGAATTTCCGGGTCTGGCACAGCGGAAAGCCATTTCCAAACAGTCTCTAAGCCGGGCTTTTCGATTACCATGACGCATCCGGATAGGCGCGTTGCAACCATTGCATTTGCGTCAACATATGACCCAAATGTTCGGTATGACGCGCGCCTGTCTTGCCACCCTTATGGGCGAAATCATCGGCAGGCTTGGTTAGGGTCGCCTCTGCCAGAACCGCATCCAGCTGACTGTCAAAAGTGGTGCGAAGCGAGGCGGGATCAGGCGCGATGCCCTGTTCAACCATTGCGGCATCCACCTCATCCCCGATGAACAGCTCGCCGACATACGGCCACAGTTTATCAAGTGCTTTTTGCATGCGCATGTGGCTTTCTTCGGTGCCGTCACCCAGGCCGATCACTGTATCGGCAGAGCGTTCCTGATGATAGGTCACCTCTTTCACCGACTTTTCGGCGATGGCGGCGATCTGTTCATTTGACGAACCGGCCAACGCCTTGAGCATGATCAGATGCCATGTGTCGAACAGGAACTGGCGCATCATCGTCTGGCCGAAATCGCCGTTGGGCTGTTCACACAGCAGGGTATTGCGGAAATCCCAGACATCGCGGTGAAAGGCCAGCTTGTCCGCGTCGCGGTCCTTGCCCTCAACTTCGCCGGCCATGCCCAGCCACAGCTGGGTTTGTCCGATCAGATCAAGCGCGGTATTGGCCAGCGCGATGTCTTCTTCCAGCACCGGGGCCACGCCGCACCATTCGGACACTCGGTGCCCCAGCACCAGCGTGTTATCACCCATGCGGCAGAGAAATTCGAACAATGGTGTATTCACATCGCCCCCACTTCGTCAGGGATGTCGAAGAATGTCGGATGGCGGTACACCTTGTCGTTCGCAGGCTCATAAAGCGCGCCTTTTTCCTCGGGCGAGGAAGCTGCGATGTCAGAAGCTTCAACAGCCCAGATGCTGACACCCTCGTTGCGGCGGGTGTAGACATCACGCGCATTTTTGATCGCCATCTCGGCATCTGGCGCATGCAGGCTGCCCACGTGGCGGTGGCTTAGCCCGTGTTGTCCGCGAATGAAAATTTCCCAAAGGGGCCATTCGGTTGCGCGGGTTTCGCCATGCGGGCTGGCTTCGCTGTCTTTATAGGGGCTGGTTTCAGGGCTGCTCATGTTCTTACTCCGCTGCCAATTTCGCGCTGCGCTTTTTCGCAGCATGGGCCAAAAGGCCTTCACGCACCCAACGCCCGTCGTCCCAGGCTTTGTTACGCGCCTCAAGCCGTTCCGTGTTGCAGGGCCCGTTGCCGCGCAGCACGTCGAAAAATTCGTCCCAATCCGGTTGGGCGAAGTCGTAATGGCCGGTTTCCTCGTTAAACTTGCACGTCTCGTCGGGGATCGTCAGGCCAAGGTATTCCGCTTGCGGTGCGGTCTGGTCCACGAACTTCTGACGCAGCTCGTCGTTGGAGTTCATCTTGATCTTCCACGCCATGCTTTGCGCGGAATGCACTGATTCAGCGTCCGAAGGACCGAACATCATCAGGGATGGGCCCCAGAACCGGTTCAACGCATCCTGTGCCATTTTGCGCTGTGCCTCGGTGCCATTCGCCATCTTCATCATGATGTCGAAACCCTGACGCTGGTGGAACGATTCCTCTTTGCAGATACGCACCATGGCGCGGGCATAAGGACCGTAAGAGGTGCGCTGCAGGGGCACCTGATTCATGATCGCCGCGCCATCGACCAGCCAGCCGACCGCGCCCATATCGGCCCATGTCAACGTCGGGTAATTGAAGATCGACGAATACTTCATCTTGCCCGAGAGCAGGTCGCGGGTGAGGTCATCGCGGGTCACACCCAGCGTTTCAGCGGCGCAATAAAGGTAAAGACCATGACCTGCCTCATCCTGCACCTTGGCCAGCAGGATTGCCTTGCGTTCCAATGTTGGCGCGCGGGTGATCCAGTTGCCTTCGGGCAGTTGGCCAACAATTTCGCTGTGCGCGTGTTGGCCAATCTGGCGGATCAGGTTCTTGCGATAGCCCTCGGGCATCCAATCCTTCGGCTCGATCTTGCCGCCAGCATTGATCCGCTCCTGAAAGGCGCGTTCATCCGGTTCCATCTCGTCGAGGGATTTGACGCCCTCACCGGTAGACTTGATCATCTGTGCATACATCGTTCAGGTCCTTTCAAGAAAAACGTTGGTTTAAGCGCGTTCCAAAATCAGCGCGACACCCTGACCCACGCCGACACACATGGTGCAAAGCGCATAGCGGCCGCCAGTCCGTTTCAGTTGCAATGCGGCGGTCATCACCAGCCGCGCACCGGACATGCCGAGCGGGTGACCGATGGCGATTGCACCACCGTTGGCATTCACATGGGGCGCATCGTCGGCGACGCCCAGCGCCCGCAGGGTTGCGATACCTTGCGAGGCAAAGGCTTCGTTCAATTCGATCACATCCATTTGCTCGATGCTCAGGCCAGCGCGGGCAAGTACCTTTTGACAGGCAGGGATCGGGCCAATGCCCATCACGCGTGGCTCCACACCAGCGGCGGACATGGCAACCACACGTGCAATTGGTGTCAGTTTGTGGTCTTTCACACCCTGTTCGGAGGCAAGCAGCATCGCAGCAGCCCCATCATTCACACCAGAGGCGTTGCCGGCTGTAACTGTCAACTCCGGCCCATTGATGCCGCGCAGCTTGCCCAGCTTTTCCAGTGCCGTATCAGGGCGTGGATGTTCATCGCGGTCGACGACGACTGGATCACCCTTGCGCTGTGGAATTGTGACCGGTGTGATTTCATCAGCAAACACGCCAGCGGCATCCGCGGCGGCCCAGCGTTGTTGGCTGCGCAGGGCAAAAGCATCCTGATCAGCGCGGTTAACGCTGTGGTCCTCTGCGACATTATCCGCCGTCTGCGGCATGGAATCGACGCCATATTGCGCCTTCATTTTCGGGTTCACGAAACGCCAGCCGATGGTGGTGTCATAAACGGCGTTGTTGCGGGAAAAGGCGGTTTCGGCCTTGGGCATCACAAAAGGCGCGCGGGTCATGCTTTCGACGCCACCGGCAATGGCCAGATCGATGTCACCGGCACGGATTGCACGGGCCGCAGCGCCAACCGCATCCATACCAGAGGCACAAAGCCGGTTGATCGTCGCACCGGGAACATCCACCGGAAGCCCCGCCAAAAGGGAGGCCATACGGGCCACATTCCGGTTGTCTTCACCGGCCTGATTTGCGCAGCCATAGATAACGTCGTCCACGCGCGACCAATCCACATCAGGGTTGCGGGCCATCAGCGCAGCGATTGGAATCGCAGCAAGGTCATCTGCCCTTACCGACGCAAGTGCCCCGCCAAACCGACCAATTGGTGTGCGCTGGGCATCGCAGATGAATGCTGACATCGTTCGTTCTCTCCCCTTTAATAGAGTGAGCCTAGGGGATGGCACGACTTCTGGCAAGAAAAATGTTACTAAAATATAGCTGCTGTCAAGATTTGGTAACGCTTTAGGGGCTTGCTTCGCCCTGTCTGGTTTCCCACGTGGTATCGAATGCACGAACCGTATCCATTCCGTCAGTTCGTTCCAGGGGCGGATGTTTCGGGGGTGGTTTCTGAAGCGGTTGAAGTTGCAGCGCCGCATGCCTTGTCTGGGCGCGTCTGACGATATCCTGAATGTCGGTGATACTGCGTTGAACAGTTCGGCAGACCGCATGCAGTCGCATAATGCGTTCTTCATCTATTGGGGATACCCGCGCCTCGGTGGTGGCCGAACTGAATGCCCTGCTTAGGTTCTCCAGTTGCAGATCGGCGATAGATGAGAAATAGCGCACATCCTCAAAGGCCAGTTTGTCTTGCAAGAGCGGGCGCTCTTGCGGGACCCTGATGGTGGTTGCGATGATACGATCAAACTGATCAGGGCAGCAGGAGTATTGAAGGGTCGTATCCCACCGCACCTCACGTTCATCCTGAATGAACAGATATGTGAAATGCACAACTTCCTTTTTCGTAACACATCTATGAAAGTTCTCTTGTGCACTGTCAGGCATGCCAATCAGGTCAATTTCAGAGATGGATCGGCCATGGATTGCAGATCGGGGTTGGCCCACAAGCTTTTCAAGTGCCGCATTCATCCCGACCAATCGAAAATCACTTGTCGGGCTCTCTCTTGCAATCACAAACATCGGAACACTGAACAGATCAAGCACGTGCTCAATCTGTGAAAGAGAAAAGGTGTTAAACATCGGGTATCCTTCGCTAGTGGCAAAAATCTAGGAATGAAAAGTAAACAAAGGTTTGCCAAGTTCGATAAATTATGGGGCGACTTGAAGGTTGTTTGTAAAATTTTGAAATCAAACGAAAATTTAGAAAACACTTCTCTTTTGTCACTGGAAGGCACCCGAACTTTCCCCATTTTTATCCGCAGAAACGGCGTTTTCTGAACGAATGTGGCGTTGGGTATTGTTGGAAGAGTGAGCTGGACAAGTAGGGCCGGTGTCCTGACCTCAGATATTGACGTCCGCTGGCAGTGCAGCGGCGAGGACAAGCCGCGCGTTTGGCAGGTCGTTGCTTTCCGCGCGGTTGATTGCCTGTTCTTGCGTCAGCCCATGCGCACGCCAGCGGTCAACCAGCCTTGTCTTCAGCATTGCGATGGGTGTCTCCAGCCGGATCGACAAATCCCAAAAGTTCGCAAGATCCCGCCACACCGGAGCATCGTAAAGCAGGTAATTGCCTTCGATGATAACTGTGTCACAAGATCCGTTGACCACACCCCCAGCGGCGATGGCGATATCACGCGCGCGGTCGAAGGTGGGGTAAAACACTTCATCCTCACTTCGCAGCCGCGCAATCAGATGGCGAAAACCGATTGCGTCAAAGGTCTCGGGCGCACCTTTGCGCGGTAACAGATTCCGTGCAGTCAATATCGGATTGTGCAGGTGAAACCCATCCATTGGGACAACCTGGCTGGTGCATCCCGCGTCTGAAATGGCTTTCGCCAATTGGTCGGCCAAGGTGGATTTGCCGCTTGCCGGGGCTCCGGCCAAGGCAATCAGGCGTCTTTGCCCCTGGCGGGGAGTATCCAGAATGCGTGTGGTAAGTGAAATCAATTGTGTCATGGAGCCCTGATTGCTGAATTGCGCCAGATGACCAGCGTCTCGTCTTAATATTGTATTGTCTTAACGTGGATCGCCAATGAACATTTCCTTTTGCTCGCAGTCATCAGCGCAAAAGAACAGCGGATCTTTTGGAAGACCGTAGCAAGGCGCGGTTTGCGCAACAGAGATGTCTAATCTGCGAGGGAGTCCTGAATCGTCAGCTGCAAACAGAAAAACCTGCAATCAGAGGTGATTTTATGGGCTTAACTTCGGGGTTTTGGTGGTGGGATCTGCGATTCCAGGCCCCGATTTCTGATCACAGGGGTCCCATTTCAGCGCTAAAAATAAGGGAATATGTCCAATATTCCCTCTATGCGAGAACTATTTTAACCTTTTGCCTCAATATGTCCACAATGAGCGTTCATATCTGTGATTGTTCAGTAGTTGCAGTGCGAGATGTTTGTGATGGATATAAAAAAGAGAGACGCCGCCACGCGATTGAAACTCTATGCGCGGCTTTTGAAGCGCAAACGCAACATTTTGACACGTGCTCTTGCGCTTATGGCGATGGCGGGTCTGCTTTCGGCCCTGGCCTATCGCAATGAGACCCTGACCTATGAAAGCCATGTTCAAGATCTTAAACTGAACACCACAATCGAAATGGTTGAAGTACGTGAGCGGATCAAGAACAACCTGATTTCCCGGGTGTTTGCATTGAATGAACTGGCAACCATTATTGGCCAGAATCCCACCCTGAACGCGACGGAATTCAACATAAAGGCTCTGGATTTCGTTCTGGGGAATCCTGATGTCAAATTCATCGAAGCAGCGCCCGATATGGTTGCATCGATGGTGTTTCCCAAAAGCGGTAACGAAGATGTCTTGGGAACGAGTTATCGTGACAGGTCGGAACACCTGCCCAAGGTTCTGGCGGCGCTGCGTACCGGTGAAACTGTAATGAGCGGCCCAATTGAGCTTAGCTCAGAGGATCGAACGCTGATCCTTAGAACGCCGGTCTTCACCCCTGCTCCTGCGGGTAAACGTAACCCCTGGGGAGTCTTGTCGGTGGTTCTGGACTACGACAAATTCTTTAACAAGCTGGGAATCGCCGAGTATGAACAGGGTTTTGATATCCTGATTCACGAGGATTACGCGGGTCACGGTCAAGATGGTGATGTTCTGCTTGGCGATGCCGCGGTTCTCGAGGCGGACCCGATCTTTCTGGATTTAAACCTGCCCTTCGGGACATGGGAGCTTGCCGCGACAACGGATGGCGGCTGGCCGCCTCACCTCCCAAATTACATCATTCGCACGATCAGTTATAGCTTGGTCATTTTGGCATGTGTCATCGCCTTTGGCCTTGTGCTGCGCCTGTATGACAAGCGCCGCGAATCCGACCGTTTGCTGTCTGTCGGGATTGAAGCGCTGGAGCACGGGTTTGTCATGTTTGACTCAGACCGCCGCCTTGTTGCGTTTAACAAACGCTACAAAGAGATTGCAGGCGGTTCAGGCATGGTGCGCATCGGTGCCCGATATGAGGATATCGTTAAGGCGAACCTGCGTCTTGGACTGATTCCCGACGCCATTGGGCGGGAAGAGGAATGGTATGAGAAGTGGTCCCAAAGGCTGGAAATCGAGGTGACGGACAATGAGCAGATTCTGGCAGATGGTACATTCATCCGCGCCTATGACCGCGCGATGGACTGTGGTGCGGTTGTCGGTCTGCGGATTGACGTATCGGATCTGAAAATCGCCCAACGCGAAGCAGAGGCAGCCAACCGTGCCAAAACCGAGTTCATGGGCGTGTTGAGCCATGAATTGCGTACGCCATTGACGATCATTCTGGGGCATGCGCGCCTTGCACAGAACATCGTCAAGATGCCGGTCTACAGCAAGCTGATCGCCGAGATTGAAAAGCACCCTGAAATCAGTGCCGAAATCATGCCGATTCTGGATGAGGTCGTGACGAAGTTTGCGACGATGACGCGTTCGATCGAAAATTCAGGAAATCAACTGTACACGCTGATCTCAGAAATTCTTGATTTTGCTAAGATTGAATCCGGGACATTGGCGATGGAGTTTGATCAGACCACTGTGCCCAGTCTCGTTGAGACCGTCGTCGAACAGATGCGCCCGATGGTGGAGCACAAGGGCCTGAAGCTGGAAGTGAGCGCGGTGAATTGTGATATCAACGTGGATGCGAAGCGAATCCAGCAGGTACTGATCAATCTCATTGGCAATGCGACCAAGTTCACTGAACAAGGTACGATTTCCGTTATCGCCAAGTCTTCGCCCGGCGGTGTGACGTTCGAAGTCAAAGACAGTGGGATCGGCATTCCCGAAGATCAACTTGAGAGCGTTTTTGAGGCCTTTCATCAGGTTGATTCGACCTCAAGCCGCAAACACAATGGCACCGGCCTGGGTCTCGCGATTTCGCGCGATATCGCGATTGCGCATAATGGCGAATTGACTGCGCAAAGCGTGTTGGGGCAGGGCAGTACCTTTACCATGACCCTTCCCAGAAATGCCGCGCCGCAGCTGGAAGACAATTCAGATGAGACTTGGAAAGACAAAGAGGAACACCAGACTTTGGCGGCCTGAGGGGCAGAGAATTGAAGACTGCCAAGTCCGGTAAAGCTGACGGTGTTGTGAAACGCGTGATCAAATTTTGCAGGGAAGGCGTCAGTTCCTCTTTACCGAAGAGGAACTGTGGTGCCCAGGAGAGGACTCGAACCTCCACACCGTTGCCAGTACTAGCACCTGAAGCTAGCGCGTCTACCATTCCGCCACCTGGGCAGGTCACGTGAGGGCTGACTAAGGCCAGCCAAGACAGGTGTCAATCGCAATTTAATCAAAAAACCGAGGTTCTTGAGACCGCATTGCCCGTCAGCGATCCAATTGTCGCTTGTCGCAAGCGGAGCGGGGCGGTACATCACCTTTAGTCAATGCGCAGGCAGGAGCATCACCATGTCCAAGCTGGTTACAATTTACGGCGGGTCCGGTTTCGTCGGACGTTATATTACACAGCGTATGGCGCGCGCCGGATGGCGTGTTCGGGTCGCTGTGCGCAACCCGAACGAAGCGCTGTTTGTCAAACCCTACGGTGTGGTCGGGCAGGTTGAGCCGATCCTGTGCAATATCCGCGATGACGCCTCTGTGCAGGCGGCGCTGACGGGTGCGGATGCTGTTGTGAACTGTGTTGGCATCTTGGTCGAAAATGGCAAAAACAAATTTGACGCGGTGCAGGCCGAAGGTGCAGCGCGTGTGGCGCGGCTGGCTGCGCAGCAGGGCGTGGGCCGTATGGTTCATATCTCTGCCATTGGGGCCGATGCCGAGTCGGAAAGCGAATATGCGGCCAGCAAGGGCGCGGGTGAGGCGGCTGTGCTGGAGCATATGCCTGATGCCGTTATCCTGCGGCCCTCGATTGTGTTTGGTCCCGAGGATGAGTTTTTCAACCGCTTTGCCGGGATGACCCGCTTCAGCCCTGTCTTGCCGATTGCAGGCGGAAACGTGGAGTTCCAGCCAGTATATGTTGGTGATGTCGCCGAGGCGGCAGAGATGGGCGTGACCGGCAAAGCCGCTGGCGGTATCTACGAGCTGGGTGGGCCACAGAAGGAAAGTCTGCGTGCGTTGATGCAGCGGATGTTGGATGTGATCCACCGCCGCCGTCTGGTGTTGAACCTGCCAACATGGATCGCGGGCGTTATGGCCTGGGGCTTTGATATGGTGCAGGCCGTCACCTTTGGGTTGGTGTCAAACGGGGTTTTGACCCGCGATCAGTTGAAGAACCTGACCAAAGACAATGTCGTTGCGGAAGATGCCAAAGGGCTGGATGATCTTGGCATCACGCCGGTCGCGATGGAAGCGGTATTGCCCGATTATCTGTGGCGGTTTCGCCCGTCGGGTCAGTATGACGCGATCAAGGATTCGGCGCAGAACCTGCGCAACAGCTGATGGATGGTTCGACCACGCTGGTTGCCGCCTTTCTGGGGTTGCTGGAAGGGCTGACCGAATTTATTCCGGTGTCTTCGACCGGGCATTTGTTGCTCGCCGGTCATTTTCTGGGCTTTGAAAGCGCGGGCCGCACCTTTGAGGTGGTGATCCAGCTTGGTGCGGTGCTGGCGATTCTCACCATATATGCAACGCGGCTGTGGGCGGTGTTTTCAAGCGCCCCACATGATCCGGCGTCGCGGCGGTTTATCCTGTCGGTGCTGGTGGCGTTTTTGCCCGCAGTGGTGATCGGGGTGCTGGCACATGATTTTATCAAGACGGTGCTGTTCGAAACGCCGGTTCTGATTGCGGTCATGTTGATTGTCGGTGGGGTGATCCTGCTGCTGGTTGAACGGGTTGCGCCGGAAGCGAAACATGATGATGCGATGGATTTCCCATTGTCGATGGCGCTTAAAATCGGCTTTATTCAATGCCTTGCGATGATCCCCGGCACGTCAAGATCCGGTTCGACCATTGTGGGTGCCTTGATGTTGGGTGCAAGCAAAAGGGCGGCGGCGGAGTTTTCGTTTTTCCTATCGATGCCGACGATGGCCGGTGCCTTTGCCTATGATCTGTATAAGAATCGCGATGTGCTGGACGCCAATGCGTTGAGCGAGATTGCGGTGGGTTTTGTGTTTGCTTTTTTCGCGGCGGTCCTCGTTGTGAAATGGCTTTTGGGCTATGTCAGCAAGCATGGTTATGCCCTGTTTGGGTGGTGGCGGATCATCGTGGGTGGTGTGGCGCTGGCTGCTTTGATGGCCGGGTATTGATTAAAGGTCCGGTTCGGACTTAATATTCACGCCAATCAGATGGATTTATCCATCGCAGATGAAAAATATGATATATAGGTCAGCATTGCTGACTTTTATTCCTCTTCGAGCTGTAGTATCCGGTGTTTCTGGCCCGTGACACGTGAGGAATAGACCATGGCAAAGCAGCCGATGTTGAAATTTGTAAGCCTTGAGCGGGATATGCCTGAAAAGCGTCCGCCTGATCTACGTCGCGCTGATTTCAACGAGATTTATGCAGAGTACGCGGATGCCAAGGCGAAAGAGCAGGCCAGCCGCTGCAGCCAATGCGGTGTGCCTTATTGCCAAAGCCATTGCCCGCTGCACAACAATATCCCTGACTGGCTGCGCCTGACCGCCGAGGGGCGGTTGGAAGAAGCCTATGAGGTGTCACAGGCGACCAATACCTTCCCGGAGATTTGTGGCCGCATCTGTCCGCAGGATCGCCTGTGCGAAGGCAATTGTGTGATCGAATCCTCCGGCCACGGGACAGTGACCATCGGGTCAGTTGAGAAATACATCACCGACACCGCTTGGGAAAATGGTTGGGTAAAGCCGATCAAGCCGAAAAACGAGCGGACCGAAAGCGTTGGCATCATCGGGGCGGGTCCTGGCGGTCTGGCGGCGGCGGATGTGCTGCGCCGGCAGGGTGTGCAGGTCACGGTTTATGACACCTATGACCGCGCTGGTGGTTTGCTGACCTATGGCATCCCCGGTTTCAAGCTGGAGAAAGATGTGGTGATGCGCCGCAATGAACAGCTGGAAGCGGGCGGTGTGACGTTCAAATTGAATTGTACCGTGGGTAAAGACATCAGCTTTGCCGAGCTCCGCGCAGCGCATGATGCGGTGATCATCGCCACAGGTGTTTACAAAACAAGGGAAATTCAGGCCCCCGGTGTTGGTGTGCCGGGTCTTGAGCGGGCGATTGATTTCCTGACCGCGAGCAACCGCAAAAGTTTTGGTGATGCGGTTGAAGAATTTGATTCCGGTCGTCTGGATGCCAAGGGCAAACGGGTGGTTGTGATTGGTGGTGGGGACACCGCGATGGACTGTGTGCGCACCTCGATCCGTCAGGGCGCGGAAAGCGTGAAATGTCTGTACCGCCGTGACCGTGCCAACATGCCGGGCAGCCAGCGTGAGGTTGCCAATGCCGAGGAAGAGGGCGTGCAGTTTGAATGGCTGACCGCACCGAAGGGCTTTGTTGGTGATCCGGTCACCGGTGTGATGGTGCAAAAGATGCGTCTGGGCGCACCGGATGCGACGGGCCGTCAGGCACCAGAGGTGATCGAAGGCGCGGATTATGTCGAAGAGGCTGATCTGGTGATTATGGCGCTGGGGTTCGAGCCGGAAGACCTGCCCACACTTTGGGGTGAGCCGGAACTGCCGGTCACACGTTGGGGCACGATCAAGACCGAATATGTCACCGGTGCCACCGAGATGGACAGTGTTTATGCGGTAGGGGATATCGTGCGCGGTGCCTCGCTGGTGGTTTGGGCGATCAAGGACGGGCGCGACTGTGCCGAAGCGATCCTTGACCGGTTGAATGGCGCGGAGGCTATTGCGGCGGAATAGGGGGCACCCCCTGTGCACCGGGCATACACCCCCAATGCACCGCCGCAGCGCAGCGAATTGATTGCCCAGTGGCAAATAGGTCAGCGGTGCTGGCGTGAAGAAGCGAAAGAATGAACAATGTCTGAAGAAATAAGCGGTCAGTGTTTGTGTGGCGCAGTTCAGATTACTGCGAAGGTAGACAACCCGCGCCTGCGGGCCTGTCATTGTGACATGTGCCGGCAACACACGTCGGGGCCGTTTTTCTCGCTGGAGACCCTGCCGGACAGTGTTGTGGTGACGGGCCCATCGCGGCAGTTCAAATCATCTGACTGGGGTGGTCGTGGTTTCTGCGGAACCTGTGGATCAACGCTTTGGTATGGGTTTGACGAAGACGGGTCGCGCAACCTGTCGGCGGGGCTGTTCCCCAATGCCGGGGGCGGCAGGCTGAAGGTTGAGTTTTTCTCTGATAAATGCCCGCAAGGCTATGCGCTTGCCGGGGATCACAGACGGATGACGACCGAGGAAACAATCGCAATGTTTGCGCCGTCAGAAGAGCAAGCGCCATGAGCAACGAAGTAAATGGTGAAGATCTTATCGCGCCCTATCGGCGTAACGGCACCCTGTCCGGCCGGTGCCTGTGTGGTGGCGTGGCGATTGAGATTGCCGGGGATTATGTCGCGGCGGTCGGGGTGTGCCATTGCAAGATGTGCCAGCGCTGGAACGGTACGATGTTTGGCGGGTTTGTGGCCGCGGCAGATGCGGTGACAATCACGGGTGACGTGGTGCGCCATGCCTCCTCCACGTTTTCCGAACGGGCGTTTTGCGCCACCTGCGGCAGTCACGTCTTTCTGCGCAACACCGGCCCGGACGCGCAGGAAATAGAGTTGTTTCCGGGGCTGTTTGATGACGCACAGGATTTTCCGCTGGTGTCGGAAATCTATATCGATCGCGCCCCGCATTATGCCCCGCTTGCCGGGGATCATCCGCGCAGGACGCGGGCGGAATACGAGAGCAAAGAATTATTTGTCGAAGGAGATAACCCATGACCAAATACGATGCAGAGTGGGTCGCACGTGAAGAAGCCAAGCGGGCGATGATGGCGGAAAAGGGTTTGTACGCTCCTGAAGAAGAACATTCTTCCTGTGGTGTCGGCCTTGTTGTGAACATCGACGGAAAGCGCAGCCGTGGCGTTGTCGAGAACGGCATCAAGGCGCTGAAAGCGATCTGGCATCGTGGTGCGGTGGATGCGGATGGCAAGACCGGCGACGGCGCAGGCATTCACGTGCAAATCCCGGTGCCATTCTTTTATGATCAGGTGCAGCGTACCGGCCATAAGCCACGTGAGGACGAGCTCATTGCGGTGGGTCAGGTGTTTCTGCCAAGGTCCAATTTCAGCGCGCAGGAAACCTGCCGTACGATTGTTGAATCCGAAGTTCTGCGGATGGGGTATTACATCTACGGCTGGCGGCATGTGCCGGTGAAGACTTCTTGTCTGGGGGAAAAGGCCAATGCGACCCGCCCCGAGATTGAACAGATCCTGATTTCCAACTCCAAAGGGGTGGATGAGGATGTATTCGAGCGCGAGCTTTATGTCATCCGCCGCCGGATCGAAAAGGCGGCCATCGCGGCGGGTATTGCATCGTTTTATATTGCGTCGATGTCCTGCCGGTCGATCATCTATAAGGGCATGATGTTGGCTGAGCAGGTGGCGGAGTTTTACCCCGACCTGATGGACGAACGGTTCGAGAGCGCCTTTGCGATTTATCACCAGCGGTATTCGACAAACACCTTCCCGCAATGGTGGTTGGCGCAGCCGTTCCGCATGTTGGCGCATAACGGCGAGATCAACACGCTGAAGGGCAACCTGAACTGGATGAAAAGCCACGAGATCCGCATGGCGTCGGGTGCCTTTGGTGATATGGCAGAGGATATCAAGCCAATCGTCGCCTCCGGGTCGTCAGATTCGGCAGCCTTGGATGCGGTGTTTGAGGTTCTGGTGCGCGCGGGTCGGTCGGCCCCGATGGCCAAGACCATGTTGGTGCCTGAAAGCTGGTCCAAGCAAGCGGTCGAGCTGCCACAGGCGTGGCGCGACATGTATTCCTATTGCAACTCTGTGATGGAGCCATGGGATGGCCCTGCTGCCCTGGCGATGACCGATGGGCGCTGGGTTTGTGCCGGGCTGGACCGTAACGGATTGCGGCCGATGCGCTATGTGGTGACGGGCGATGGTATGCTGATTGCCGGTTCAGAGGCGGGCATGGTACCGATGGATGAAACCAATGTCATTGAAAAAGGCGCGCTTGGTCCGGGTCAGATGATTGCGGTTGATATGAAAAAGGGCGCGCTGTTTCACGACGCAAAGATCAAGAACAAGCTGTCAGAGGCTTTGCCCTTTGGCGATTGGGTTGGCAAGATTGTCGAGCTGGATGCGCCTTTGGCCAAGGTCACAGAACAACCTGTGTTCACCGGCAATGATCTGCGCCGCCGTCAGGTGGCGGCAGGGTATTCGATTGAGGATCTGGAGCAGATTCTGGCCCCGATGGCCGAAGACGGTAAGGAAACACTGGCATCCATGGGGGATGACACACCGTCGGCTGTCTTGTCGAAACAGTACCGCCCGCTGAGCCATTTCTTCCGGCAGAACTTCTCTCAGGTGACCAACCCGCCGATCGACAGCTTGCGTGAATTCCGGGTGATGAGCCTGAAGACGCGGTTCGGGAACCTTAAGAACGTGTTGGACGAGGACAGCAGCCAGACCGAGATTCTGGTGTTGGATTCGCCTTTTGTGGGCAATGCGCAGTTTGATGAGCTGTTCAGCCATTTCAACGCGGATGTGGTGACCATCGACTGTAGCTTTGATGCAGGGGGCACCAATTTGAACGCGGGTCTGGCCCGTATCCGGGCGGAAGCCGAAGACGCGGTGCGTTCCGGTGCTGGTCATCTGGTGCTGACGGATCACATGAGTGGTGAGGATAAGGTTGCGATGCCGATGATCCTTGCGACCAGCGCGGTGCATAGCCATCTGACGCGCAAGGGGCTGCGGACCTTTACATCGTTGAATGTGCGTTCTGCGGAATGTGTTGATCCGCATTATTTTGCGGTGTTGATCGGTTGTGGTGCGACCGTGGTGAACGCCTATCTGGCGGAGGATTCGCTGGCCGATCGGATCGAGCGTGGTTTGCTGGATCAAACGCTGACAGAGGCGGTGCAGCGCTATCGCGATGCGATTGATCAGGGGCTTCTCAAGATCATGGCCAAGATGGGCATCAGCGTTATTTCCTCCTATCGCGGCGGTCTGAACTTTGAGGCCGTGGGCCTGTCCCGCGCCATGTGTGCGGAGTTCTTCCCGGGGATGACCAGCCGGATTTCCGGCATCGGTGTCACCGGCATCCAGCGCAAGGCGGAAGCGGTCCATGCGCAGGGCTGGCAGGGCGACGGCGTGGTGCTGCCCATCGGTGGTTTCTACAAGGCGCGGCAGTCTGGAGAGACCCACGCCTGGGAAGCGTCGAGCATGCATTTGCTGCAAATGGCCTGTAACAGAGCCTCTTATCAGATGTGGCAGCAGTATTCGAAGAAGATGAAGAGCAACCCGCCGATTCATCTGCGCGACCTGTTGGACATTAAGCCTTTGGGTGAAGCGATTGGTCTGGAAGAGGTGGAAAGCATCACCTCGATCCGCAAGCGGTTTGTGACGCCGGGCATGTCTTTGGGCGCGCTCAGCCCAGAGGCCCATAAGACCTTGAACGTGGCGATGAACCGAATTGGCGCGAAGTCTGATTCCGGCGAAGGCGGTGAAGATCCGGCGCATTTTGTGCCCGAAGCGAATGGCGATAACCCATCTGCGAAGATCAAGCAGGTGGCATCGGGACGCTTTGGTGTGACTGCGGAATATCTGAACCAGTGTGAAGAGCTGGAGATCAAGGTCGCGCAGGGTGCCAAACCCGGTGAGGGTGGGCAACTGCCCGGCATGAAGGTGACCGATCTGATCGCGCGGTTGCGGCATTCGACAAAGGGGGTGACGTTGATTTCACCACCGCCGCACCATGACATCTATTCTATCGAAGACCTTGCGCAGCTGATCTATGACCTAAAGCAGATCAACCCGCGCTGTAAGGTGACGGTGAAATTGGTGGCATCCAGTGGCGTTGGCACAATTGCCGCCGGTGTGGCCAAGGCCAAGGCGGATATCATTTTGATCTCTGGGCATAATGGCGGCACAGGTGCCAGCCCTGCCACCTCGATCAAATATGCGGGTCTGCCATGGGAAATGGGTCTGACTGAGGCGCATCAAGTGCTCAGCATGAACAACCTGCGGGATCGCGTGACCTTGCGCACCGATGGTGGTTTGCGCACGGGTCGTGACATTGTCATGGCGGCGATGCTGGGGGCCGAGGAATATGGCATCGGCACGGCGGCATTGATCGCCATGGGCTGTATCATGGTGCGCCAGTGTCAGAGCAACACATGCCCTGTTGGTGTCTGTACGCAAGACGAGGCGCTGCGCGACAAGTTCACCGGGAATGCGGATAAGGTTGTGAACCTGATCACCTTCTATGCCACGGAAGTACGTGAAATTCTGGCAAGCATTGGTGCCAAATCGCTGGATGAGGTGATCGGGCGTGCCGATTTGCTGACGCAGGTTTCACGTGGATCGGCGCATCTGGATGATCTGGATCTAAACCCGCTGTTGATCACGGTCGATGGGGCACATGATAACGTTTATGACCGTGACAAGCCGCGCAATGTGGTGCCGGATACACTGGATGCGCAGATCGTGCGGGACGCGGCGCGTTTCCTTGGGGATGGTGAGAAGATGCAGCTGTCTTATGCGGTGCAGAACACTCATCGGACCGTGGGCACACGGGTGTCGAGCCATATCGTGAAACAGTTCGGCATGCGTAACACGTTGCAGCCGGACCACTTGACGGTAAAGCTGACCGGATCTGCGGGGCAGTCCTTGGGGGCCTTTGCCGCACCGGGGCTGAAGCTGGAAGTGTCAGGTGATGCCAATGACTATGTTGGCAAGGGTCTGTCAGGGGGCACGATTGTGGTGCGTCCGCCGATGTCGAGCCGCATCACCGCATCCGAGAATACCATCATCGGCAACACCGTTCTATATGGTGCAACCGAAGGCTATCTGTTTGCCGCTGGACGGGCGGGAGAACGGTTTGCGGTGCGCAACTCTGGTGCAAAAGTGGTGATCGAGGGCTGCGGCAGCAACGGTTGTGAGTATATGACCGGCGGTGTTGCGGTGATCCTTGGCGCGATTGGTGCAAACTTTGGTGCCGGTATGACGGGCGGGATGGCGTATCTCTATGACCCTGATGGCGAGGCGACCAAGCTGATGAACCATGAAACGGTGGTGACCTGCCCTGTGACGGTGGATCATTGGATGGGGCAGCTGGAAGAGTTGCTGGAGCGTCATCTGGAAGAGACCGGCAGCCGCAAGGCCGCGGATATCTTGCAGCATTGGGATCTGGAAAAGCAGAACTTCTTGCAGATCTGTCCCAAAGAAATGCTCGCGCATCTGCCTGCCCCGCTGAGCCAGGAACCTTCGGCTGTGCCGGCGGAATAACATGATGTGGATCGTCAGGATCGCAGCGCTTGTTGTTCTGCTTGCGGGGTGCACGGATCGTGCCCCCCGCGGTGGCGGCGATGTGTTGGTTCTGGGCGATTCCGTTCTGGCGTGGAATGCGAGTAAAGGGGCGTCGATCCCCGATGTGCTGGCGCAGGCACTGGGCCGCAATGTGATCAGCAAGGCGGTGCCCGGCGCACAGTTTGACAATAGTTCTGCCCTTGCCAGGGCGGTTGGGTTTGACATCCAGCGACAGTTTCCCGGCGGGCGCTGGAACTGGATTGTGCTGAATGGTGGCGCAAATGATCTGAGCGCCGATTGTGGCTGTGGTGCCTGTGGGGCGACGGTGGAAGGGTTGATTTCGCAGGAGGGCGGTGGCGCGGTGCCCACGTTTATCACCCGGATACAGCGCGAGACCGGCGCACAGGTGATTTGGATGGGCTATTACAAAGGCAACGGCAGAGGATCGTTTGAAGGCTGCCGTGATGATCTGGTCGAGATGGAGCGCCGGTTGGCGATTTATGCCGAGGCACGCAAGGATGTGTATTTTCTGGATGCCGAGGATGTGATTGATCCACGTGACCCGGCGCAGTTTGCACCTGACAACAATCACCCCTCGGTCAAGGGATCGGCCCTGATTGGCAACTATCTGGCGCAGACAATTCAATTGCGTTCACAAAACTGATCCTGCGCCCTATAGCTGTGGCATGGCCCGCAAAGCGACATCAAAGAAGAAACCGGTAAAGAAATCCGTTGGTTTGCCATGGCGCAAGCGTCTGCGGCGTTGGGTGTTGCGGGCGGTGTCTGTTGTGTTTCTGGTGGTTGTGGCGCTGGTGGTGCTGGGCGCGTTGATCAACCCGCCGACAACCGCCTATATGTTTTCCGAAGGCCGGCGGCTGGGCGGGGTGAAACAGACCTGGGTGTCGATTGACCGGGTGGCACCGGTGATGGCGCGATCTGCCGTGGCGGCGGAGGATGCGAATTTCTGTCATCATTGGGGATTCGATCTGGCTGCGATCAAGCTGGCGATTGAACAGGGATCGTCCCGCGGGGCATCAACGATCAGCCAACAAACGGTCAAGAATGTCTATCTGTGGCACGGGCGCTTGTGGGTGCGCAAAGCGGCGGAGGCGTTGATCACACCGTTGGTTGAAGCGGTCTGGTCCAAGCGGCGCATCATCGAAGTTTATCTGAACATCGCGGAATTTGACGAAGGTGTTTTCGGGGTCGAGGCGGCGGCATGGCATTACTTTGGTGTGGCAGCCGCTGACCTGAGCGCAACGCAGGCGGCGCGACTGGCGGCGATTCTGCCGTCGCCCAAGACCAGATCAGCCTCCAACCCCAGCGACTATGTGCGAAAACGGACGCGTCAGATCCGGGACGGGGCGGCGACAATCAGCAGGGACGGGCGTGCAGCTTGTTTCGAGAGTTGAATTGCGCAGCGTTAGCAGGCATTGAGGTTTGACATCAGTTCAGCATGAGATTTCCTAATGGCGCGCCTGTTCCACGTTCCCCTTTCCCCGTTTTGCCGCAAAGTGCGGTTGAGCCTTGCCGAGAAGAAGATCGAGGTGGAGCTGGTTGAAGAGCGGTATTGGGAGCAGGATCCCGATTTTATGCGCCGCAACCCTGCCGGGAAGGTGCCGGTGCTGCGGCTGGACGGGATCATCATGTCCGAAAGCGCGGCGATCTGTGAGTATCTGGAAGAGACAAGGCCCGACCCGTCGCTGCTGCCTTCTGATCCGGTGGAACGTTTGGAGGTGCGCCGGTTGGTCAGCTGGTTTGATGACAAGTTCCATACCGAGGTGACGTCGAACCTGCTTTATGAGCGGGTGAATAAGAAGATGATGAAACAGGGCTATCCCGACAGCAAGAACGTCAAGGCGGGGGCCAAGGCGATCAAATATCATCTGGATTACATGACATGGCTGCTGGATCATCGCCGCTGGTTGGCGGGGGATAAGATGACCTTGGCGGATTTCGCTGCTGCTGCGCATCTGTCGTCGCTGGATTATATTTCGGATGTGGATTGGAACCGGTCGGAGGTGGTGAAAGACTGGTACGCCAAGATCAAATCGCGCCCTGCATTCCGCGCCCTGCTGGCGGATCAGGTGTCTGGGTTCCCGCCGCCCAAGCATTATAACGATCTCGACTTTTAAACGGTGGCCCCCGCAGCGGATGGCGTGTGGGGAGAGTGCGGACAGTATATAAGGCCAAAAAGAGAATGGACCTGAAGGCACGGTTGGTTGAACAGGCTTTGGCGGAGGGGTTTGTTGCCTGCCGGATCTGTCGACCGTGGGATGTGCCAGAGGTGCCGGCGCGGTTGGAGGCCTTTGTGCAGGCCGGGTTTCATGGGCAGATGGGCTGGATGGCAGATCGGATGGCATGGCGGGGCAACCCGGCGGCCCTGTGGCCGGAGGCGAAATCGGTGATCATGCTGGCCGAGAGTTACGCGCCCGAACATGATCCGCTGGCGGTGTTGGAACATCCCGAGAAGGCGGCGGTTTCTGTTTATGCGCAGGGGCGTGATTATCATGATATCGTGAAGAAGCGGCTGAAACGGCTGGCGCGGTGGTTGATCGAGCAGGAAGCCTGTGAGGTGAAGGTTTTTGTTGATACCGCACCCGTGCCGGAGAAGGCATTGGCGCAGGCAAGCGGGTTGGGCTGGCAAGGCAAGCACACCAATGTGGTGAGCCGGGATTGGGGCAATTGGGCCTTTTTAGGCTCTGTTTTTACAACATTGGATTTGGAGGTGGATCAGGCGGAAGTGGACCATTGCGGGTCTTGTACCGCCTGTCAGGACGTCTGTCCGACGGATGCCTTTCCTGCACCCTATCAGTTGGATGGGCGGCGTTGCATTTCCTATTTGACGATTGAGCATAAGGGGCCGGTTGACCCTGAGCTGCGCAGCAAGCTGGGCAACCGGATTTATGGTTGTGATGATTGCCTGGCGGCCTGTCCCTGGAACAAGTTTGCAGTGCAGGCGAGCGACATGCGCTATCACGGGGCGCTGCGCGAAGCGGCGGATCTGGCGGAATTGGCGGGGCTGGATGATGCGGCATTCCGGTTGCGATTTTCAGGCTCACCGGTGAAGAGGATCGGGCGGGACCGCTTTGTGCGCAATGTGCTTTATGCCATTGGGAATTCGGGTATGGCGGGGTTGTTGGGCACAGCGCAGGGTTTGACCGATGATCCTGATCCGGCGGTTGCGGATGCGGCGCGCTGGGCCGTGGGGCGGTTGGCGGACGTCTGACGCAAACGGGCTGGACGATCCCGCGCCAGTCGATACATCTGATTGAAAGAAATGAAGGGGACAGCCATGGCGTTGCTATTGGGGGTGGATACGGGCGGCACCTATACGGATGCGGTGTTGATCCGGGATGAGGAAACGGTGATCGCTTCGGCCAAATCGCTGACCACACGGCATGATCTGGCGCTGGGAGTTGGGGCGGCGGTACAGGCGGTGTTGGCGCAGGCGGCGGTTGCCCCTTCGGAGATCGCGCTGGCCTCCCTGTCGACCACCTTGGCAACCAATGCGCTGGTGGAAGGGCAAGGCGGGCGCGTGGCGTTGATCTATATCGGGTTTCGCGAGAAGGATCTGGAGGGGCATGGGTTGTCCGAGGCCTTGAAGGGAGACCCCTGTATCGTGCTGGAAGGTGGGCATAATCACGCCGGTGGGGAGGCCATGGTGCTGGACGAAAAAGGGCTAATCGCCTTTTTAGAGACACATAGGGATGAGGTCAGCGGCTTTGCCGTAGCCAGCCAGTTTGCCACACGTAATCCGGCACATGAGCTGCGCGCGGCGGAACTGGTGGCGCGGATTACCGGGCGACCAGTGTCGGCCTCTCATCAATTGTCGGCCAAGTTGAACGGGCCCAAGCGGGCGTTAACGGCAGTGTTGAACGCACGGTTGATCGGTATGATTGACCGGTTGATCGGGCGTGCGGAAGACACGCTGATTGCCTTGGGGGTTGAAGCACCGTTGATGGTGGTGCGGGGGGACGGGGCGTTGATTTCCAGCGGGCAGGCGCGGGAACGGCCGATTGAGACCATCCTGAGTGGGCCAGCGGCGTCGATTGTCGGGGCGCGGTGGATGACGGGGGTGGATCATGCGCTGGTCAGCGATATTGGCGGGACCACAACCGATGTGGCGCTGCTGCGCGACGGGCGGCCGGCAATTGATCCGGCGGGTGCGCGTGTCGGCCCCTATCGCACCATGGTGGAGGCGGTGGCAATGCGCACCAGCGGGCTGGGCGGGGACAGTGAGGTGCATTTTATTGCCGAAGGGTTGCAGGGCGGTGTGACACTGGGGCCGAAACGGGTTTTGCCGGTGGCCTTGGTGGCGGTGGAGGCACCCGAGGTGGTGCATGGCGCGCTGGAAGCGCAGTTGCGCTCTACGACGCCGGGAGAGCATGACGGGCGGTTTGTACGTGCGGTTGAGGGGGTGAGCCGTGAGGGCATCGGGCCACGTGAAGCGGCGCTGCTGGAGCGGATCGGAGGGGCGCTGCATCCGCTGGAGAATGTATTGCGCGCGCGGGTGGAACAGGGCGCGTTGAAACGGCTGGTGGAGCGCGGTTTGGTACAGCTTGCCGGTGTGACCCCCTCGGATGCCAGCCATGTTCTGGGGCGGGTGATGGAATGGGACGCTGGTGCGGCCCGCAAGGCGCTGCAACTGTTCGGGCGCAGGCGGACCGGATCGGGGACGGTCCTGTCAACCAGTGAAGAAGACGTTGCGCAGATGATCGTGGATCGGTTGACCTATCAGACGGCTTTGGCCTTGTTAGAGACTGCTTTTGCCGAAGAAGACACACCGTTTGAGGCAGATCCGGCGGCCTTGGCCCGACATGAGTTGATGCAACGCGGCATGGGCGGGCACCGTGGATTGGTCAAGTTAGAGACGGGTTTGAATGTTGCGGTGGTGGGGCTGGGGGCCTCTGCGCGCAGTTATTATCCGGCGGTTGGTGAAAAACTGGGCTGTGAGATGACCCTGCCGGAGTATGGCGGAGTTGCAAATGCGATCGGTGCGGTGGTGGGACGTGTCACAATGCGCCAGAGCGGCACGGTCACCTCGCCCAGTGAAGGGAAGTATCGGGTGCATTTGTTGGAAGGGCCGCAGGATTTTGCGGATCAGGACAGTGCGCTGGAACGGTTAGAGACTGTTTTGAAGGAAGATGCTCTGGCACAGGCCAAGGAGGCGGGGGCGGAGGATATACAGGTGACTGTGACACGTGACATTCGCACGGCGGGTGTGGAGGCGCGCGAAGTGTTTATTGAGGCGACGATCATGGTGGAAGCGGCAGGGCGACCACGGGTGGCAATCGAGTAATACTATCCGTAGTATTTTCAACGAGTAACTTCACCAAGTGCTGTGTTGAAACATAGACGCGAGACTCGACTCGCAGTGTATCTGTGGATAAAATAAAGACGTCTAGGGGATTCCCTAGACGTCTAGCCGCTGCAAAGCACCGGACTGTGTCGCTAAACACACTTAAGATTCGCATGGGTCAGTGTGACGGTCAAGTGCTCTACAGCATTTAACCTCTCGCGTGCTACTGCTCGCAAACAAAGGATCTTAATGATGTACTTCAAATTATATAAAGACGCATCCTTACAATGGCGTTGGCGGCTCAATGCAGCCAATCATCTCACTGTAGCAGACTCGGCAGAAGCCTATCATAACAAGTCTGATGCACTTCACGGTATAAACCTTGTAAAGGGTGCAAGTACCGCGCCAGTCTGGGAATAGGGGCTGTCTGTAGGTCAGGCAATCCGTCTGACCTACAGGCTATTCAGCGGCGGCGCGTTTGGGCAGCACCCAATCGGCACGGGGGAAGTGACAGGTGTAGCCGTTGGGGGTGCGCTCAAGATAATCCTGATGCTCCGGCTCGGCCTCCCAGAAATCGCCAACGGGTTCGACTTCGGTCACAACCTTACCGGGCCAGAGACCAGAGGCTTCGACATCGGCAATCGTGTCCAGTGCAACAGCTTTCTGGTCTTCATCCACATAGTAGATTGCGGAGCGATAGCTCATGCCACGGTCATTGCCTTGCCGGTTTTCCGTTGTGGGGTCGTGGATCTGAAAGAAAAACTCAAGCTGTTCACGGAAAGACGTGACGGCAGGGTCAAAGATCACCTCGATCCCTTCAGCATGGGTGCCGTGGTTGCGATAGGTAGCGTTGGGGACATCGCCGCCGGTATATCCGACGCGGGTTGAAATCACGCCGGGACGTTTGCGGATCAGATCCTGCATGCCCCAGAAACATCCCCCTGCCAAAACTGCGCGCTGTGTGCTCATGCCACGTCCTCCACTTGATTGATGTAATCGCCATAACCTTCGTCGGCCATGTCATCGCGATGGACAAAGCGCAAGGAGGCCGAGTTGATGCAATAGCGCAGACCGCCCCGATCCGGGGGGCCGTCCGGGAAAACGTGACCCAGATGGCTGTCGCCATGTTTGCTGCGCACCTCGGTGCGGACCATGCCCAAGGAAGCATCGGTATGTTCGGTTACATTTTCGATGGCTTTGGTAAAGCTGGGCCAGCCGCAACCGCTTTCGTATTTATCCGCAGAAGCGAACAGCGGTTCGCCAGAGACGATATCGACATAGATGCCCGGTTCCTTATTCCCAAGCAGCTTGCCGGTGCCCGGGCGTTCTGTCCCGCTTTCCTGCGTCACGTGGTATTCTTCGGGTGACAGGTTGGCGACGACTTCGGCGCGTTTTTCGTATTTTGACATGACGTCCTCCTTGGCGCTTGTATTTGGTATATAAGATGGGGTGCGTTTACGGAATTCAAAGGGTTTCTGCGCCCTGTGCAACTTCCCGTGATCAAAGCGCGTGTGTTCTGCGGGATTTGCCGGATAGGGGAGAATAGGATGCGTTGGGTTATTGGGCTGGTTCTGATGATGATCGCAACAGTGGTCTGGGCGGTGCCGCGGGATGTTACATTTGCCAATATTGATGGCGGCACCCTGTCCCTGAACCAATGGGCGGGGCAGCCGGTACTGGTGGTGAATACCGCCTCGCAATGCGGCTTCACCGGGCAATATGAGGGGCTACAGGCGCTGTATGACAATTTCAAAGAGCGCGGTTTGGTGGTGCTGGCGGTGCCATCGGATGATTTTAACCAAGAGCTTGCCAGCGGCAGTGAGGTCAAGGAATTTTGCGAGATTGCCTTTGGGCTGGATTTGCCGATGGCGGATATTACACATGTGAAAGGCGGCAAGGCGCATGCGTTTTACAAGGCGGTTGAGGCTGAAACAGGATTTGTGCCGCGTTGGAATTTCAACAAAGTACTGATCGGCCTGGATGGGAAGGTTGTGGGCACATGGGGTGCCACCGCCAAGCCGCGCTCACCTGAGATCCTTGGTGCGATAGAGTCGCTGTTGCAGTGATTTTCCTTTGTTAGAGCCTGATTTTTCGGTCTGAACTGAGGTTTTTCCCTTCTGGGATGGGCAAGTGGGCTTGGTTCACAGGTGTGAAAAGTCCCTGTTGCCGCGTCTTGGAAGCGGGAGATCAGGGTTTGCCGCTGCCTGACCAAAGCACCTTGCCGTCCGATGCTTCAGTGCCGGGGGGATTGCCATAAGCGGCGCGGTAGCTTTTTGAAAAATGCGACAGGGATTTGAAACCGCAGGCGACACAGACATCGGTCACGCTAAGGTCTGTCTGGCGCAGCAGGTTGCGGGCCTTTTCCAGGCGCAGGTGCAGATAGTAGCGTTTGGGTGAGGTTGAAAGATATCGCGCGAACAGGCGTTCAAGCTGTCGGGTGGAGAGTTTGATCAGCTCGGCGATTTCTTCGGGGCGCAGGGGGTCCTCAAGGTTGTTTTCCATGATCTGGATGGTGAGGAGCAGCTTGGGGTTGCGGACCTCGGGGCGCGATTGCAGGGACATGCGTTGACCCTGTGACTGGGCCCGCGGCGCAGTATAGACCATTTGATCCGCAACCCAGGTTGCAATTTCCACTCCGTAATCCATGCGCACGCGGTGCAACATCAGATCCATGGAAGCGGCCCCGCCAGCAGAGGTAAAGACGCGCCCATCAACCGAAAACAGCGTGTCTTCCATAATGACATCGGGCAGCATTTCGGCCAGTGCGGTTTTATATTCCCAATGGGTTGTGACCCGTTTACCGCCGATCAGACCGGCGAGGGCCAATGTGTAGGTGCCGGAGGACAGGGCACCATAATCCATGCCTTTGCGGGTTTCGCGGCGCAGCCAGTTGAGGACCGGTTTGGTGCTGCCCCGCCCGGCGTTTTCGCCAGCGCAAACGATCAGGGTTTCATGCCGGTCCAGATCGGTCAGCGCGCTATCGGTTTCAATGCGCACACCGTTATATGCAGCGACGGGAAAGCCGCCTTCCGACAGCAACCGCCAAGTATAGAACTTGCGTCCCGACGGGTGGTGATTGGCAAGCGACAGACAATCCAAGGCGCAGGAGAACCCCAAGGTGGAAAATCCGGGGATCAGCAGGAAGGCGTAGGATTTGGGCGCTGCATCAGTGTTCATCTGCAAAGTCTTAAGCGCGATTCCCCGTTAAGGGGCCGTTAAACAGCGGCATCACGTGTCGCGTTTACGCCTTGGATTGACGCGAGACCTGGACCGCAAGGATGCCGGCGGTGATGATTGCCACACCGAGGATGTCGCGGGCTCCCAGCTGTTCTGAGAGGAGCAGGGCGGCGATGGCGACGCCAAAGAACGGGTTGAGGAAGTGGAAGGTGGCGGCCCGCGTGGCCCCGATGCGGTTGACCAGCCAGAACCAGATGATTGTCGCGGCAAGGCCGGGGAATAGACAGGTATAGGCAAAGGCCAGTGCCAGCGGCAATGTCGGGTTCAGGCGTGGCGTTTCGAAAGCGAGGGTGGCCAGTGTCAGCGCGACACAGCCCACCAGCATTTGCAGACCGACGATCATCAGAAAGTTTCCGCCAGAGGTGGCACCACGCACCAGCAGCGTTGCAGCGGTCAGCGCGATGACGCCAACCACACAAAGGCCAACACCCGCCAGATCGACACCGCCGCTGATCCGTGCGCCCATGATGATGCTGACCCCGATCAACCCGGCAAACAGACCGGCGATGCCCAAGGGGCGTAACCGTTCGCCAAAGATGATCCAGACGGCAAACCCGACCAGCAGGGGCATGGTTGAGGCGATGATGGCAGCAAGGGAGGCTTCTACGGTTTGCATGGCGATGAAGTTCAGGCCAAGGTAGACGGCGTTTTGCAGGATGCCAAAGATGATGGTGGCGCGCCATTGGGCCGGGGTCAGCCGCATGGATTGGCCAAGGGCCAGTGCGATTGTGACGCCCAGGAGGCCCGAGATAAGATAGCGACAGGACAGGGCAAACAGAGGCGACATATCTGCGACGATGATCCGCGCCGAGGTAAAGGCCGAGGACCACATCATCGCAAAGATCAGCCCCATCAGAATCGCGCGTATGTCCATGTCTTGGCCTTCGGAAACTCGTTTGGCCGCACAGTTTCTTAGTTTCATGGTGGGGGCAAGGCGATAGCGTAATCCGACATGAAGAGGCCGCATTTTCCAATTACTCACGATTCCGTGGAAGTTGGAGAAGCAGGATGATCTGGACTATGGAAACCCTTTTGATGGTGCTGATTTGTGCGGCTGTTTTATGTCTCTTTGTTGCGAAGGAATATGCCTATAACTGCTTGCCCAAATCCCATTTTCTGAACGGAATTCTCAACAGGTCATTGTACGCGAAGTCGCGGGGCGAACCTTTGGGTTGGTATCGGGGGACCGGTGATTCAGGCGGCGATTTTGAAATAGATCATTTAGGCAGTGATTTAGGCGGGGGCGATATCGGCGGTGATATCGGTGGCGATTGATGGGGGGACCAATCTCTGATGTCCCAGCATTGCAGCGCGGCACTGAAAACGAATAAGGGCCGCCAGATGGCGACCCTAAATGGTGACTTCAGCGTGCTGAAGACTTAGCCGTTAACGCTGTCTTTCAGCGCTTTTGCGATGGTCATTTTCACAACCTTGTCCGCGTCTTTCTTGAACTGTTCGCCTGTCGCAGGGTTACGCACCATGCGCTCTGGGCGTTCGCGGCAGTAGATTTTGCCAACGCCGGGAAGGGTCACGGCACCGCCGCCGGATACTTCGCGTGTGATCAGATTGCAGACGGCGTCCAGTGCTGCGCCTGCGGATTTTTTGTCAGAGCCCATTTCCTCGGCCAGTGCCGCGACGAGCTGAGTCTTTGTCATTGGTTTGGTTGCCATGTTCTTTTTCTCCTTAGACCGCCCAATGTTGGGCCTCATGTGCGGAAAGTAACGGTATGTTGTAGGGAAGCACAACGAATAATCCTGCTAGAATCAGTGAAAATAGCAGTTTTCGTGGATTTTCCGGTGTATTGAGGGGTTAAAGGAAGGCTGTTTCGTCGAAAGAACGCAATTTCCGGCTGTGAATACGTTCCAACGGTGTGGAACGCAAAAGCTCCATGGCGCGGATTCCGATCATCAAATGGCGTGAAACCTGCGTTTTATAGAAGTCCGAGGCCATGCCGGGCAGTTTGAGTTCACCGTGAAGGGGTTTGTCCGAGACACAAAGCAGCGTGCCATAGGGCACACGGAAGCGGTAGCCGTTGGCGGCGATTGTGGCGCTTTCCATATCAAGGGCGATGGCACGGGATTGGGACAGGCGTTGCACGGGGCCGGATTGGTCGCGCAGCTCCCAGTTGCGGTTGTCGATGGTGGCCACGGTGCCGGTGCGCATGATGCGTTTCAGCTCATACCCCTCCAGCTGGGTGACCTGCGCCACAGCTTGTTCCAATGCGATCTGGATTTCGGCCAATGCGGGAATGGGGATCCAGACGGGCAGGTCATCATCCAGAACGTGATCTTCGCGCAGATAGGCGTGGGCAAGGACAAAGTCGCCCAGGGCCTGCGTGTTGCGCAGGCCCGCGCAATGGCCAACCATGATCCATGCATGGGGGCGCAGCACCGCGATATGATCGGTTGCGGTTTTTGCATTGGAGGGGCCAACGCCGATATTGACCAGCGTGATGCCAGACCCATCCGCACGTTTGAGGTGATAGGTCGGCATCTGCGGTGTTTTCACCGTCTCGGGGATTGGTGTTTCGCCATCGGTAATCTCGACATTGCCGGTCGAGACAAAAGAGGTGTAGCCGCTGGTGGGGTCATTCAGTTGATTGCGGGCGTATTCCTCGAACTCGGTGACATAGAATTGGTAGTTGGTGAACATCACGTGACATTGAAAATGTTCGGGATCAGTGGCGGTGTAATGGGCCAGACGAGCCAGTGAATAATCAACGCGCTGCGCGGTGAAAGGTGCCAGCGGGCGTAATTCGTCAACGGGTTGATAGGTGCCGTTGACGATATCGTCATTGGTGGTGGACAGATCCGGCACATCAAAGATGTCGCGTAGGGTGAAATCGGCGGCCCCGTCCTGTGGAATGTTCACGGCATTGTCGCCGGTGACGGCAAAATGCACCGGAATAGGTGTGTTGGACAGGCCGATGGTGACGGGCTGTTCGTGGTTTTCGATCAACAGGCCAATCTGCTGGATCAGGTAATTACGAAACAGGTCGGGGCGGGTGATCGTGGCCGCGAAACGACCGGGCGAAGAGACATGACCAAAGCTGAGGCGGCTGTCGACCTGCGCATAGCTTGAAGTGGCAAAACGGACCTCTGGGTAAAAGGCGCGGATGCGGGTATTGGTGACTGGGGTTTCCAGTACCTCGGCAAAACTGTCTCGCAAGAAGCCAGTGGCCTGTGTGTAAAGCGCTGTCAGACAATCAACGGCTGCGGTCGCATCGGTAAATTCCTGTGGATGCGGTGTATCGGGTGTTAGAATTTTCATTTTCGGTCTTTCTTTTCTTTTTGGGGCGGTCCTGCCCTTTTGGTGGTGTCTCGTGCCGATGTTACGACACGATAACATCGGTAAATTCGAAGGTGCGCACGTCGACAAGGCCAAGGTCACTGATCCGCAGTTCGGGGATCACAACAAGGGCCAGCAGTGAATGCTGCATATAAGCGTTGTTCAGGGTGCAGCCGCAGTCGCGCATGGCCTGCATCATGTTCTCAGTAGCGGCAGCGACATCTGCGGCGGGTCGATCCGACATCAGCCCGGCGATGGGCAGTTCGACCAGCGCCAGTTCAGCACCGTCCTTGAAGATGGTGATGCCGCCGCCGACCTCGCGCAGGCGGTTTGCGGCCAGTGCCATCTGGTCGCGATCGGTGCCGACAACAATCATGTGGTGACTGTCATGGGCCACGGTCGAGGCCATGGCCATGGTACCAGTATAGCCAAACCCGGAGACAAAAGCGTTGACCACGGTGCCGGTGGCGCGGTGACGTTCGACCAGTGCGATCTGTGCAACTTCGCCGGTGGCCTGCACGCGGCCATCGGTGACCGGCAGTTCGAATTGCAGCGCCTTGGTGGGGGCCTGATTTTCGACCACACCGATGACGTTTGCAGTCACACCATTGGCCCCATGCGGGGCGTGAATCGTGAAATCATCACCGGCAAGTCTGTTGCGCATATTGACGGTTTTGCGGGCCGTATCGGGCCAGTCGAAATGCGGACATTCGACAAGGCAAGCGCCGTCCTGTGCCACGATCTGACCACGGGCAATAACAGTCTCTATCGGCAGGGTTTTGAGGTCTGACGTCAGGATCACATCGGCACGCCGTCCCGGTGTGAGAGAGCCGATTTCACGCTCCAATCCGAAATGTGTTGCGGTGTTGATCGTTGCCATTTGCAGGGCAATCAGCGGGTCACAGCCACAATCAATGGCATGGCGCACAACACGGTTCATATGGCCATCATTGACCAAAGTGCCGCAATGGGAATCGTCCGTGCAGAGGATCATATTGCGCGGGTCGAGCCCCTTTTCGGTGATCGCCGTAATCTGGGTTTCGATATCATACCAGGCAGAGCCGAGACGGATCATCGACCGCATGCCCTGACGCATCCGCTGAATCGCGTCTGCTTCGCAGGTGCCCTCGTGATCATCCGCCGGGCCACCGGCGACATAGGCGGCAAAGGCGGGTCCCAGATCGGGAGAGGCATAATGCCCGCCAACAATCTTACCGGCACGTTGGGTGGCGGCGATTTCGGCCAGCATCTTGGGATCAGCGGCAGAGACACCGGGGAAGTTCATCATCTCGCCCAGACCGATGATGCCGGGCCACTGCATGGCCTCTGCCACATCGTCGGCGGTGATTTCAAAACCTGTGGTTTCCATCCCCGGCGCAGAGGGCGCGCAGGAGGGCATCTGGGTGAAGATATTCACCGGCTGCATCAGCGCCTCGTCATGCATCATGCGCACGCCCTTCAGGCCCAGCACATTGGCGATCTCATGCGGATCGGTGAACATAGAGGTGGTGCCATGGGGAATGACCGCGCGGGCGAATTCGGCAGGGGTCAACAGACCGCTTTCGATATGCATATGCCCGTCGCAGAGACCGGGGATCATATAGCGGCCATTGGCCTTGATGATCTGTGTCTCAGGGCCGCGACAATGGCTGGCATCAGGTCCGACAAAGGCGATGCGGCCGGCGGTGATGGCAATGTCATGATCGGGCAAGGCTTCACGTGTATGGACGTTCACCCAGATACCACCAGTGATGATCATATCGGCAGGGCTACGGCCCGCCGCTGTGTTGACAAGTTGCGGGGCGACATCGGGCCATGAAGGGAAAGGTTCTTGCGTCATGTCCCAAGGTGGCACAGTGTTTTGGCAGGTTCAAGCAGGAGTGGGCGGGATGGACTATGAAACCATTGGGGCAGAGGATTTCGGCGCGTCCTTGCGGGGCATCGGGCTAAACCTGTTGGTGCGGGATGTCGCGGCAGAAATTGCCTTTTTAGAGACTGTTTTCGGGATGAAATCGTTCCAGCCTACGGCGGATTTTGCGATCATGACCTATGGGGAACAGGTGTTTCAGATCCATGCGGACGGCACCTATCATGCCAATCCGCTACTGGGGTTGTTGCCAGAGAATCCCCCACGCGGGGCGGGGATTGAGATCAGGCTTTATGATACCGACCCGGAAACTGCCTGTGCCAAGGCAGAGGTGGCAGGCGGGACAATACTACAGGCCCCGACGGACAAGCCGCACGGGCTGCGCGAGGCCTATATTCTATGTGAAAACGGCTATGCCTGGGTGCCAAGCAGGATCAAAGAGAAATCAAAGGGAGAGCAATAATGAGCGTGACACAAATGAAACCGAATATGGACCACTGGCAGGAACGGGTTGATCTGGCGGCGGCCTTTCGGTGGACCGCCCGGCTGGACATGCATGAAAGCGTGGCGAACCATTTTTCACTGGCGGTGAATGACAGCGGATCACAGTTTCTGATGAACCCGAACCAGATGCACTTTTCGCGTATCAAAGCCAGCGACATGTTGTTGATTGATGCGGATGATCCAGAGACCTACGAAGGGCCAAATGCGCCTGACCCGACCGCCTGGGGGTTGCACGGTGGGGTGCATAGGGCCTGTCCGCATGCGCGTTGCGTGATGCATGTGCATTCGATCTACGCCACTGTGCTGGCCTGTTTGCAAGACAGCCGTCTGCCCCCGATTGATCAAAACGCCTGTACGTTTTTCAACAGGATGGTGATCGATGAGGATTATGGCGGGTTGGCGTTCGAGGATGAGGGAGAACGCTGTGCCAAGCTGCTGACCGATCCGAAGCAAAAGGTCATGGTGATGGGATCACATGGGGTGATGGTGATAGGCGACACGGTCGCAGATACCTTTAACCGGCTCTATTATTTCGAACGCGCCGCCGAGACTTATATCAAGGCGTTGCAAACCGGATTGCCGTTGCGCCGTATCTCGGACGAAGTGGCGGAAAAGACTGCACGTGAGCTGGAGGAATATCCGGAGCAGGATGCGCGGCATCTGGCAGAGTTGAAAGCGATATTGGACAGTGAAGGGTCGGATTATGCTTATTAGAGACTGTTCGTAGGGAAATTCCTTATGGCGGAATGGAACCACACACCCGAATTGCCGATTGCGGTGTCACCCCTTTGGCAATGGCCGCCCAAACCGTTTCAGGTGTTGAAATGGTATGTGGATGGCTGGTTCTTTCTGACCATTAACATGGGAATTCTGGCGCTGGCGTGGGTGAGTTACCTTTGGTTCAGTCCGACACTGGAACAGGCACTAACATGGGGATTTGGCTGGGTTGTGCAGGTGTTCCTGCGCAACTTTGTTCTGATCTCGCTGATCGCGGGGGGCCTGCACCTGTGGTTTCATACCTACCGCTTGCAAGACAACAGGATGAAATACGATCCCCGCCCGTTTCCGCGTAAAGGGCGGATGTTCAGTTTCAATGCACAGGTGTTGGACAACATGTTCTGGACGCTGGCCAGTGGTGTCACCATCTGGTCAGCATTTGAAGTTGTGTTCTGGTGGTTGCTGGCCAATGGCTATGCGCCCACAACCAGTTTTGCGCAGATGCCGATCTGGTTTGTCGCCTTCTTTTTCGTGATCCCGATCTGGGAGAGTTTCTATTTCTACTGGATACACCGGCTGTTGCACACCAATCTGTTCTATCGGTTTCACGCCTTGCATCATCGCAATACGGACATCGGGCCATGGTCGGGTTTATCGATGCATCCGGTGGAACATGGGTTTTACTTTGGCACGGTGATCATTCACCTGATCCTGCCGACACACCCTGTGCATCTGATCTTTCATTTGATGTTTTATGCAATCCTCGCCGTCACCACCCATACCGGTTTTGAGGGGTTGTGGTTTCGCAATGCCAAGCGTGTGAATTTGGGGATGTTCCATCACCAGATCCACCATCGGTACTTCGAAGTGAACTATGGCAATCTGGATGTGCCTTGGGACAAGTTGTTCGGATCATTTCATGATGGTACTGATGAGGGAAAGGTGCGGATGAAAGCGCGGCTGGCCGCACGCAACAGGCGGTGACGCGTTGCGCCTGCTGTGCGGTTTCGATTTACTGTGCGGTAAGGTTAATGCGTTAGGTCCGCCAAGATGAACATACTTTTTGTGCACCAGAATATGCCGGGGCAATATCGCGAGCTGGTGCAATGGCTTGCGGCGCAGGGCGGTCACCGGATTTTCTTTTTGACACAAAAGAAGGATGCGCCAAATCTGCCGGGGGTCGAGACCCGAATTTACAAGGCGCATCGCAAGCCGCTGAAAGATGCCTATGGGCTGTCCAAGGTTTGGGAGGAGGCGGCGGGCGCAGGGTTTGGCGCGGCGATGGCCGCCCGTCAGATTGAGACCGAGGATGGTTTTACCCCCGATATTGTCATCGGCCATGTCGGCTGGGGAGAGCTGACGTTTTTCAAACAGGTCTGGCCGGATGTGCCGATCATCGGGTTCTTTGAATATTACTACAACATGACCGGCGGTTTGGTCGGCTTTGACCCGGAAGAGCGTGTATCGGAGCATGCGCCATTTCTGATGGCGGCGCGCAATTCCGTGCCATTGGCGAATATCGAAGTGGTGGATCAGGGCCATGTGCCCACGCTTTGGCAACGGGATCGTTTCCCCGAAAGTTTTCATAACCGGATGTATGTCTGTCACGATGGCATCAGAACGGATCGGTTGCTGCCAGACCCCAATGTTGAATTGCATCTGGGACGGTTGCAGCATCCGATCAGGAAAGGCGACGAGGTGCTGACCTATGTTGCGCGCAATCTGGAGCGGGCACGCGGGTTTCACGTGTTCATGCGTGCCTTGCCACGGATCATGCGGGAACGGCCCAATGCGCGGGTGCTGATCGTGGGCGGGAACGAGGTGTCCTATGGTGGCAAAAGCCATGATCCAAAAGGGCTGCGCGGTGAGATGGAGCGCGAGGTCGGGGATGATCTGGATTGGGACCGCCTGCATTTTCTGGGGCGCATTCCCTATCCCGACTATCAAAAGCTGGTGCAGATCAGCCGCTGTCATGTCTATTTGACGATGCCTTTTGTTCTGTCTTGGTCCTTGCTGGAATCAATGTCGATGGGTGCCACGGTGGTGGCTGCCGATGTGGCCCCAGTGCGGGAGGCGATTACCCATGGTGAAACCGGTATGTTGGTTGATTTCCACGATCCACAGGCGCTTGCCGCGCAGGTGGTGGATGTGCTGGGCCAGCCCGAGAAATATGCACATCTGGGGGTGGCGGCGCGGGCGCATGTGGTTCGGGAATATGATTTCCTGACGAAATGCCTGCCTGAACATATTGCACAGATCAACGCATTGGTATCGGCGGATAAACGCATCCAAATGGGGTAATTGCCCCTTGTGATGTGCGGCAGTGCGGGCCATTTTCGCGCCATGGAAAAAACCCTTATATCATTTGGTCATGGCTATAGTGCGCGGGCACTTGCGGCACGGTTGGTGCCACAGGGCTGGCGGATCATCGGGACCACGCGGTCAGCGGATAAGATGGCAGAGATTGCCGCCACCGGCGTTGAGCCGGTGTTATGGCCGGGTACGGATATCACGGACCTGTTGGAGGCGGCGCAATATCTGTTGGTTTCAGCAGGGCCGGGGGCGGAGGGTGATCCGGTCCTGAATGTGTTGAAGAAAGAGATCACCGTCATGGCACCCAAGCTGCGCTGGGCGGGTTACCTGTCGACCACCGGGGTCTACGGTGACCATCAGGGCGCTTGGGTGGATGAGGATACCCCGCTTACCCCCGCGACCAAGCGGGGCCAGTTGCGGGTTGAAGCAGAGGCGGCATGGCAGGCGATTCCCGATCTGCCGCTGCATATTTTCCGGCTTGCGGGGATCTACGGTCCGGGGCGCGGACCCTTTGCCAAGGTGCGCAAGGGCACGGCGCGGCGGATCATCAAAGCCGGGCAGGTGTTTTCGCGCATCCACGTCGAAGACATTGCACAGGCGCTGGAGCTGTCGATGGCACAACCTGACGCAGGGGCGGTGTACAACCTGTGTGATGATGATCCGGCACCGCCGCAGGATGTGATTGGCCATGCGGCGGAGTTGTTAGGGGTACCCTTGCCCGAGGCGGTGGCATTTGAAACAGCCGATATGACCCCGATGGCGCGCAGCTTTTATGCCGAAAGCAAAAAGGTGCGTAACAACCGGATCAAAGATGCGCTGGGCTGGCGGCCAAAATATCCGGATTACCGCAGCGGGCTGGCGGCAATGTTGCGCGATGATCCGTGAGACTGATCATACCCTGATGCTCTTGCTGGACGGTGTCGCACATGCGGCACGGGGCGAGGTTGTGAGCGTCGCTGATGTACTGGCTGAATTCGGTGATCGCGCGGTGACCCCGTTTATCCTGTTGGTGTCGCTGCTGCTGGTGTCGCCCCTGTCGGGGGTTCCCGGCGTGCCAACAATCTGTGCGGTGATCATTGTGGTACTTGCAGCGCAGGCATTGCTGGGGCGCGGGGCGCTTTGGCTGCCGGAATGGGTGAAGCGCAGAAGCATGTCGGCAGCGCGGGTGCGCAAGGCGGTATCCTGGATGCGCAAACCCTGTGCCTTTCTGGACCGGCACTCACGGGCACGTCTGCGGTTTTTGACCCAAGGGCTGATGCGCTGGGTCACCTTGTTGATCTGTGTGATCTTTCCGCTGAGCTGGCCACCGCTGGAAATGCTGCCGTTCTTTTCATCCTTTGGCGGCTTGGTGATTGCATTGTTGTCTTTTGGGCTGTTCACCCGTGACGGGATTTATGTATTGGCCGGGTATCTGATTGTCGGCCTTAGTGTCACAGCCACAGTTATTGCGTTGATCTAGCGTCAGTGCTTGTCCTGCCCTGTTGCTGCCCTCATATAGGGCGCGACCTTCCCTAGCTTCGGATCACACCACGTGCGTCATAAAATTCAAACGCTTCTGGAAAGCGGCGCTTTTGGCAGCTTTATCATGGGGGTTATCATCTTTAACGCCATTTTGCTGGGGCTGGAAACTTCGGACCGCGCGGTACGTGCCTTCGGGCCGCTGATGCTGTTTCTGGACAGTCTTTGTCTGACGATTTTTGTCGTTGAGCTGGTGCTGAAAATGTATGTGTACCGGCTGCGCTTTTTCCGGGATGGCTGGAACATTTTTGATTTTGTCATTGTGGGCATTTCGCTGCTGCCTGCAACTGACGGCCTGTCGGCGTTGCGGGCGTTGCGAATCCTGCGTGTGCTGCGGCTGGTGTCGACCGCGCCCCGGCTGCGTCGGGTGGTCGAGGGGTTCATCACCGCGCTGCCCGGCATGGCATCGGTCTTTACCCTGATGGCGCTGATCTTTTACATCGGAGCGGTGATTGCGACCAAGCTGTTCGGCAGCGCCTTTGAGGAATGGTTCGGCACCTTGGGGCGGTCGGGGTATTCACTGTTTCAGATCATGACCTTGGAAAGCTGGTCGATGGGGATCGTGCGGCCGGTGATGGAGACCTATCCGCTGGCCTGGCTGTTCTTCATCCCCTTCATTATGGTCACAACCTTTGCAGTGGTGAACCTGTTGGTCGGCCTGATCGTTAATTCGATGCAGGACGCCCATGCCGAGGAAAGCAATGCCGAGACAGGGGCCTATCGCGATGATGTGGCGGCGCGACTGGCGGCGATTGAACAGCGGCTTGATGCCCTGATCGCACGGCAGAAGGACTAGCTGAGGTCCCGTTAGTTCTGCGTGCTAAGCTTCTCAACTGTATCTATCAGGCGGTCTGTTGGCCAATCTGTGCGATACCTAATGTGTCCAGAACCTTGGCCTCTATCTGCTCGGCGTTCATGCCCGCGACCGCGTACATATCAGCGGGGGAGGCCTGATCGATAAACGTATCGGGCAGAACCATGGAACGGTATTTAAGCCCGCGATCAAACACAGCCTCATCCGCCAGAAGCTGCGCCACATGGGAGCCGAATCCGCCCACGGCACCTTCCTCAATGGTGATCAACGCCTCATGATCAGCGGCCAGCGCAAGGATCATGTCACGGTCCAGTGGCTTGGCAAAACGCGCATCGGCAATGGTGGGGGTGATTCCTTTGACCGAGAGCGCCTCTGCGGCTTTTTCAACCTCCGCCAGCCGGGTGCCGAAGGAAAGCAGCGCGACGCGACTGCCCTTGGTGATCATGCGCCCCTTGCCGATTTCCAGTGGGATGCCACGCTCGGGCAGGTCTACGCCGTTGCCTTCGCCGCGTGGAAAGCGGAATGCGATGGGCCCGTCATTATGGGCAACTGCGGTGGCGACCATATGCTTTAACTCGGCCTCATCCGCGGCGGCCATCACGACAAAACCGGGCAGATTGGCAAGATAGGCCACGTCAAACGCCCCTGCGTGGGTAGCCCCATCCGCGCCGACAAGGCCCGCGCGATCAATGGCAAAGCGCACCGGCAGGCGCTGGATGGCCACATCATGCACAACCTGATCATAGCCGCGTTGCAGGAAGGTGGAATACATCGCGCAAAAGGGTTTCATCCCGCCAGCCGCCAAAGCAGCGCAAAAGGTCACGCCATGTTGTTCGGCAATGCCCACGTCAAAACAGCGCGAGGGGTAGCGTTCGGCAAAAAGGTTCAGCCCGGTGCCATCCGGCATTGCAGCGGTGATCGCGCAAATCTTGTCGTCCTTGGCGGCTTCCTGCAGCAGGCTGTCGGCAAAAACCGATGTATAGCTGGGCGCGTTGGAGGGTGCCTTTTTCTGCTCTCCGGTGACCACGTTGAACTTGGACACACCGTGGCCCTTGTCGCGGGCCGTCTCGGCAGGGCCATACCCTTTGCCCTTTTTGGTCAGCACATGGATCAGGATCGGCCCTGTGGCACGTGCCTTGACGGTGCGCAGGACCGGCAGCAGCTGATCCATGTCATGCCCGTCAATCGGTCCCAGATAGGAAAACCCCAGTTGTTCAAACAGGGTGCCGCCGACGGCAATGCCTTTCAGCATATCCTTGGCGCGTTTTGCCCCTTCGCGGAAAGGTTCGGGCAGCAGGCTGACTGCGCCTTTGGCGGCGGCCTTGAATTCCTGAAACGGTTCCTCGGCATAAAGTCGACTAAGATAAGAGGACATTGCGCCAACCGGTGGGGCAATCGACATTTCGTTGTCATTCAGGATCACGATCAGGCGTTTTTTTAGATGGCCGGCGTTGTTCAACGCCTCATAGGCCATACCGGCCGACATCGAGCCGTCACCGATGACCGCGATGGCATCCCCGACACCTTCGGGCGGGGCACCGCCCAGATCACGTGCCACGGCAAAGCCGAGGGCGGCAGAGATCGAAGTCGACGAATGCGCCGCGCCAAAGGGATCATAGGGGGACTCACTGCGTTTGGTGAAGCCGCTAAGCCCGTCCTTTTGCCGCAAGGTGCGGATACGGTCGCGCCGTTCGGTCAGGATTTTATGCGGGTAACATTGATGTCCCACATCCCAGATCACCTTGTCGCGGGGCGTGTCAAACACAGCATGCAGCGCAACGGTTAACTCCACCACGCCAAGGCCCGCGCCCAGATGCCCGCCGGTGACCGAGACGGCGGAAACAGTTTCTGCACGCAGTTCATGCGCCAGCTGGTGCAGCTCCGCATCGCTGAGCTGTTTCATATCCGCAGGGCGTGTGACACGGTCCAGTATCGGGGTCTTGGGGCGGTCGGTCATGAATTCCCTCAGTTCTTGCGGGCGACGACAAAACGGGCCGCGTCGCGCAGTGTATCGGCATCCTCGCCATAAACACTTAATGCATCACAGGCGGATTGCATCAGCTCATCAGCGCGGCGTTTGGCCCCATCCAGACCCAGATGGGAAACAAATGTGGCCTTGCCGGCAGAGGCGTCCTTGCCGGTCGCCTTGCCAACAGTGGCGGTATCGCCGGTCACATCCAGAATGTCATCCGCAATCTGAAAGGCAAGGCCAAGCGCCTTGGCATAGGCGGCCAATGGTGCTGTGTCTGTCCCGGCCATGCGTGGCCCCGCCAAGGCGGCCCAGGCGATCAAGGCACCGGTCTTGCCCTGTTGCAGGGCGGTGATGTCTTCCAGGGACAGCGGCGCGGTAGCGGTTTCGGCAGCGATATCCAGCGCCTGACCCAAAACCATCCCCTGCGCACCGGATGCCACGGCCAGCGTCCGCGCCAGTTTTGCGCACAGATCGCCGCGGCCGACCTCCGGGGCGGTGACCAGTTCAAAGGCCAGCGATTGCAGGGCATCCCCTGCCAGCACCGCTGTTGCCTCGTCCCATTTGCGATGCACGGTGGGTGCGCCGCGTCGCAGATTATCGTCATCCATGCAGGGCAGATCGTCATGCACCAAAGAATAGGCATGCAAGGCCTCAATCGCTGTGGCGGGCCAGATCGCCGCCTCAGGTCCGATGCCATGCAGCCGTGCCGTCTCCAACACCAGAAACCCGCGCAGGCGTTTGCCGCCGCGTGTGGCATGGGCCATGGCCTGCACAACGGGCACATCATCCATCTGGGCCAATATGTGATCGAAATGCGCCGCAACGCGATCCGCGGCTTTGTTCAAGGCATCGGCAAACACGAAGCCTTACAGCCCCTCGACAGGTTTCAGCCCGGTCGGGTTGCCATCCCCGTCCAGCGTGATCGCCGCGACTTTTTCCTCGGCCTCTTTCAACTTGGTCTCGCAGCGCGCTTTCAAGGCCGCGCCGCGCTCATAGAGGGCAATGCTCTCGTCCAGTGCCACATCGCCGCGCTCCAGCTGCCCCAGAACCTTTTCCAGCTCCGCCATTGCGGCCTCGAAACTCATTTCTTCAATCGCTGTGTCAGACATCAACGCGCCTCATATTTCTTCATTCAGCGCCACAATAAACAGGAACAGCGCCCTTCGCCAGACACGCTTTGCATCTCTTTTTGGCCCTATATACTGTCCGCACCCACAACCCGCGCCAACAGATGCTAATCAGGTGCCAGCATATATCCCGCGCCGCGCACGGTTTGCAGATAACGCGGTTGTTTCGGGTTATCCTCGATCTTGCGGCGCAATCGCGTGATCTGGACATCGACCGCACGTTCTTGTGCCTGCCCACGGTCCCGGCCCAGTTCCTCGACCAGTTTGGCACGGCTTAGCGGTTCGCCGGGTTTGGCGGCAAAGATCTTCATCAGCTGCACTTCAGTCGCCGTCAGCCGCACCAGAACATCCCCTTCCCACATTTCGCCGCGTTCCAGATCATAACGGATCGCGCCCAGCGACATCACCTTTGGTACGACATCCTCGGCGCTGGTATCGGGCATGCGCCGCAGGATCGCATTGATCCTGAGAAGCAACTCCTTGGGTTCAAACGGTTTGGCCAGATAATCATCCGCCCCGGCTTCCAGCCCTTCAATGCGGTTTTCGGTCTCGCCTTTGGCCGTCAGCAGCAAGATTGGCGTTTGCATGGTTTCGCGCAAGGAGGCAGTCAGGGCCAGACCGTCCTCGCCGGGCATCATCACATCCAGCACGATCAGGTCAAAATCCAGACCGGCAAGGATGCGCCGGGCATGGGCGGCATCCCGTGCCGCAGTCACCAGAAAACCATGGCGCATGAGGAATTTCTGCAAAAGCGTGCGGATGCGTTCGTCATCATCCACAATCAGCAGGTGGGCGTCCATCTCGCTCAAGGGCCGGTCTCCCGCAATCTGGTGTAGCTCAGGCGCATTTCGGGATCCATCATCGCCTCCAGTACGGTACGAAACCCGGCCACCGCTTCGGGTCCGGCATCACGAAAGGCGGCCCTAAGCCGTGCCCGCTGCGCGTCTGACAATTGTTGTTCCAATGTGCGGCCCTGTTCCGTCAGATGAAGATGTCGTTCGCGTTTGTCATTCCGCCCGACCTTACTTTTAACCAGACCATCGGCAACCAAAGTGCGCAACACACGATTAAGCGATTGTTTTGTCACCCCCAGAATACTCAACAGGTTGTTCACCGTTGTCCCCGGTGCGCGTCCGATGAAATGCAGGGCACGGTGATGGGCGCGCCCATAGGCCATTTCAGACAAGATACGGTCCGGGTCGGCCGTAAACCCGCGATAGGCAAAGAACATGGCCTCGCTGCCCTGGCGCAACTGTTCATCTGTCAGAAACAGCAGGTTTTCGCCCCGGGCAGGGGTGGAATGGCGGGTATCGGCCATGGGGTGCCTCATCAATCGGTTTTCGCTCTGTCGGTTGTCCCAAGTTTACGTCAGCCTTGTTGACACTCCAAGAGTGAAAGGCTAGTCAAATTCAGCTTTTGCGACAGGATGTGTCTATTTTTTGGATGTCTGCGCAATATTCATAAAATGACAAAGGTTCAGGAGAAATACCATGGCGGGTGCATATGATGATCGGGACGGCCAGATCTGGCTGGATGGCAAGTTGGTGGAGTGGCGCGATGCGAATATCCACATTTTGACCCATGCCATGCATTACGCGTCTTCGGTGTTTGAAGGTGAGCGCGCCTATGGTGGCAAGATCTTCAAAAGCCGTGCACATTCGGAACGCCTGAAACGCTCTGCTGAGATGGTGGATTTTACAATTCCATGGACCGTGGACGAGATTGAAGCCGCCAAGGTTGAAACCCTTGCGGCGTCGGGCTTGCAAGACGCTTATGTGCGGGCCATCGCATGGCGCGGGGCGGGTGAGGACATGGGGGTTGCCTCTGCCCGCAACCCTGTACGTCTGGCCATCGCAGTTTGGGAATGGGGTGCCTATTACGGTGATGCAAAAACCAAAGGCGCAAAACTGGACATCTCCAAATGGAAGCGTCCCTCACCGGAAACGATTCCATGCCACGCAAAAGCGGCGGGCCTTTATATGATCTGCACCATGTCCAAACATGCTGCTGAGGCAAAGGGCTGTTCGGACGCGATGATGTTTGATTATCGCGGCTATGTGGCCGAGGCGACGGGGGCGAATATTTTCTTCGTCAAGAATGGCGAGGTACATACGCCAGACCCGGATTGTTTCCTGAACGGGATCACGCGCCAGACGGTTGTGGGGATGCTGAAGGAAAAGGGCATCAAGGTACACGAGCGCCACATCATGCCGGAAGAGTTGGAAGGGTTCGAGCAATGCTGGCTGACAGGCACCGCCGCAGAGGTCACGCCGGTGGGGCAGATCGGCGATTACACGTTCGAGGTTGGCGCGATGACGCGGGATATCGCGGAGAGCTATGAGAAGTTGGTGCGGGTTTAGTCTTTCACCACATCTGATCTACAAACGGGGCAATAAAAATTGCCCCGTTTTTCGTTTTTAAGGCAGCTTAATACAGCGCAACCGGATTGATCATTGCCTGCACGGTGCCTTGGATACGGGCCTGGCCCAGGACAAACATGAACTCATTTACCCCTTCGCGCAGCAGGGGGCCGACATTCATCGTCTCCAGGATGTAGATGCCGTTGTCTTTCAACAGAGTCACATGGCCGTAGAACACCTTGTCCCCCTCTGCCGGTGGGATGGCATCCAGTCCCCATGTATCTGCGCCAACGGCGATTGGGTTCAATGAGGCGAGATAGACCGCGCCTTCGTTGGTCAGGCCCGGCTCGGCCGCACCCCATGCGGCGGGATCGCTTTCGAACATGCCTTCGGTCCAGCCGGTGTGAAACAGGATGATGTCGCCTTCCCCTAGTGTCACACCCTGCGCTGCGGCGGCTTCCTTGATCTCGGTGGAGCCAAAGCTTTGACCGGCGGCCATCACTTCAACGCCAGCATGGGCGGCCATGTCAAGGACTACACCGCGCCCGACAAGCGGCGGCACAGCATGGGTGCCCAGTTTGGTCAGGCCCGTGATAACGCTGATTTCTTTCTCGTCATGACAATTGTAATACATGCCGTCCTCGCCCAGATGGCCCAAGCCATCGAGTTGCGAACCGATGCCGATCCATGTTTGCAGGATGTCGTCATTGTAATTGCCTTCATACCCGAAACCGGACAGCTTGATGCCGCCTTGCTGGTTGGGCTGAACCACTTGCAGGTTCAGGGAACGGGGCGGAAAGGCCGGTGTGTCGGTGCCGATGGTAATGCCCAGCGGCAGGGACTTGCCTTGTTTGATCAGTTTGGCCGCGGCCAAGGTGCGTTCGGGGGTGACCAGATTGGCAGAGCCGATGGTGTCACCTTCACCCCATTGTGAATGCTCGCAATCCTGCGCCAACGCCCCTGTCGCGCCCAGACCAAAGGCCAACAGGGCGCTTAATACGTGAGTCTTGTTCATGATATCCCTCCCTAGAAAAGGTCAGGCTAACATGATTCCTCTACCCTAGATGGTGACGTAGCGTCATTTTGGCAGGCGCTTCATCAAGGAGCGCTTAAAAATCAACGCCGCGTTGGGCTTTGATGCCGGCTTTGAACGGGTGTTTCACCTCGGTCATTTCGGTCACCAGATCGGCATATTCGCAGAGTTCAGGCTTGGCGTCGCGTCCGGTCAGGATCACGCCGGTGCGCTTGTCGCGCGCGTTCAATCCGGCGATTACATCTGCCACTGACAGGTAATCATAGCGCATGGCGATGTTGATTTCATCCATGACGATCAGGTCGTAATCGCCACTTTCCATCAATTCGCGGCCCCTGGCAAAGGCAGCTTGGGCGGCGGCGATGTCGCGGTCCTTGTCCTGTGTGTCCCAGGTGAAACCCTCGCCCATGGTATGCCAGGTGACCTCTCCCAGACGGTCGAAAAACTGCCGTTCGCCGGTTTTCCATTTGCCCTTGATGAACTGGATCACACCGACCTTTTGTTTCCAGCCCAGGGCACGCACAACCACGCCAAAGGCCGAAGAGGATTTGCCTTTGCCAGCACCGGTATGCACCAGCACAAGGCCTTTGTCGGGGTCCTGCAACTCGGCCACTTTGGCGCGTTGGCTGGCCTGGCGTTCCTGCATCTTCTGCTTGTGATCATCGTCTGACATGTGAAGTCCTCAGTTGGGTGAGCCCGCGGGGGCGATACTGGGTTTTGATTTGCTGCGGTCCAGCCCCAGCTGACGTTCGCGCCATATGATCAATACGCCACCGGCAATGACAAGGGCGGCACCGATCAAAATGGTTGGGGTCGGGATTTCGCCAAAGACCAGCCAGCCGATGGCGGTGGCAAAAATCATTGACGAATAGTCAAAGGGTGCCAGCATGGAGGCGGTGCCAAACCGGTAAGAAGAGGTGACCATGATCTGCGCGACACCGCCGATCAGACCGGCGCAAATGACCAGCCCCAGCACCTCAAACCCCGGATTGGTCCAGGCCAGTGACGGTATTGGAAATACCCAGCCCAAGGGCAGGCTTAGCAGCGATACAACGGTGGCTGTCAGCGAGAAATAGAACACGATGGCCGAGGTGCTGTCGGTTTGCACCAGGCGGCGCACATGGATCTGCACCAATGCCCGCAGGATCGAGGCGGCAAGCACCAGCAGCGCCCCAAAGGTCGCCGCATCGGAATAGCTTTGATCAAGCGACAGGCGCGGGGCGAGGACAATCATCACACCGACAAGGCCAAGCACAACAGCAGACAGGCGAAACAGGCGTATCTTTTCGCCCAGCAGCACAGCGGCAAGGATCACGGTGAACATCGGTGTGGCATAGCCGATGGCGGTAACTTCGGGCAGGGGTAGCAAGGCCAGACCGGCAAAGGTCAGCGCCATTGCGGTTGTACCGAACAGCCCGCGCCAGACATGCCCAAGGATATTATTTGCCTTGAACCCGTCGTGCAGATGCCCCTGTTGCCAGAGCCAGATCACAATGATCGGCAAGGCAAAGAATGAGCGGAAGAACACCGCCTGACCGGGGGGAACAGCATCGGAAGCGGCTTTGATTAGGGCTGCCATCACCATGAACAAAAAGATCGCGCCGGTTTTCAGTGCGATGGCGCGAGCGGGATTGTTATAGGTAAGTGAAGCTGCCATGCGGCATTTAATGCGCCTCTGACTGGGGAAGTGCAAGGCGGGTTTGCTGGCGCTGTTGCGATTCGTGGTTCGCCCAGCTTGGGTATTCTAAAATCGGAGAGGCAGATGCAGGCAGCGCGCAATGCATCGTTGCCCGCCGTTGGTGTATCCAATTGGCGAAAAAACCATTTGATAAAGAACAGCGTAGGGTTGGGAGAGTCGCGTTCAGAAGGATCGATCCATCCGTCCGGCGATGGCGGCAGACAAGACGCCTAGCCGATGTGCCCGCGGTTTTCACCAACCTGCCCGCGGTGCAGCAACATATGATCCAGCAGCACACACGCCATCATCGCCTCGCCCACTGGCACAGCACGGATGCCGACGCAGGGGTCGTGGCGGCCCTTGGTAATGATCTCGGTTTCTTCACCGGACTTGGTGATGGTCTTGCGGGTGGTCAGGATGCTTGAAGTTGGCTTCACGGCAAAGCGCAGAACAATGTCCTGCCCGGTGCTGATGCCGCCCAGAATGCCGCCGGCGTGGTTTGAGGAGTAGCGCGGCTGCCCGTCGTTCCCCATAAAGATCTCATCCGCGTTCAGCTCGCCTGTCAGCATCGCCGCTGACATGCCTTCACCGATTTCCACCCCTTTGACAGCGTTGATCGACATCATTGCCGCAGCCAGATCGGTATCCAGCTTGCCGTAGACCGGCGCGCCCAGACCGGCGGGCACATTGCGCGCGGTTACTTCGATGATCGCGCCAACGCTGCTACCGGATTTGCGCAGCCCATCAAGGTAGTCGGCCCATTCGGTTGCCGCTTTGGCATCTGGTACCCAGAAGGGGTTTTGTTCGATCTGGTCCCAGTCAAAGCTGTTGCGGTCAATTTGGTGTGGGCCCATCTGCACCATATAGCCGGTGATCTGCACATCCGGCGCAATCGCCTTGATCGCCTCCCGCGCCAGACCGCCCGCTGCCACACGGCTCGCGGTTTCACGTGCCGAAGACCGCCCGCCACCGCGATAGTCGCGGATGCCGTATTTCTGGAAATAGGTGATATCGGCGTGACCGGGGCGGAACTTGTCCATGATATCGCCGTAGTCCTTGGAGCGCTGATCGGTGTTTTCGATCATCAGCTGGATGGGGGTGCCCGTGGTCACACCTTCAAACACCCCCGACAGAATGCGCACCTCATCCGCCTCGCGCCGCTGGGTGGTGAATTTGTTCTGACCGGGTTTACGCTTGTCGAGCCAGTGCTGGATCATCTCGGCTGTGATCGGCACACCCGGAGGGCAACCATCGACAGTTGCGCCCAAAGCCGGTCCATGGCTTTCGCCCCAAGTGGTCACGCGGAAAAGATGGCCAAAGCTGTTGATCGACATATGCGGTGCTCCTGTTGGGGAGAGCTTTAGCGGGCGATGAGAGGTGGCTCAAGGGCAGAGAGTGGCGCGTGGTGTTTTGGAGGTAGGGTGTGCGGAGATTGCTGCGATTAAGTCGTTTGAAGGACTATCACCTGAACCATTGACGAAAACCTTCAACTATTTCAATTGATCAGCCTTCATGCGCCAAGCTGGTAAGCGGATCACAGCAGACGTGTGATCGTCGGCGGCTATCACCTCGAATTCGCCTCCATGAAGCTCTACCAGTTTTCGGGTTAATGGCAGCCCCAGACCTAACCCACCTCGCGTACTCCTATTTTCAATGTTTCCACCGACAACAAAAGGTTCATAAAGCGCTGCTAGTTCCGCTTTCTCGTCCAGTTTGCCATCATCAGTGATTGAAATCTCAATGTTGTCGGACGCGTCTATGTTGCCTTTGAGAGTAATATTTTCGCCGCCGTGGTTTATTGCATTGAGAAGGAGGGCGTTCAGAGCGAGTTTGATTTGATCGGCATCAACGTAGAGGGGAATGTCAACTGACTTGCTATCAACAGAAGCTGACTTCAAAACGCCATCCGCGTTCGGGAGTATCAACCCAGCTGTATCGTCTAGCAACTCGTTCAATTTGCAGGCTTGCTCGTTTAGCCTCAATTCACCTGTTGAGACATCACTATAGGTGATAATCGTTTCAACGAGGTCGATCAGATGCTTGGCCGACTTGCGTGCTGAGCTTAGTACCAACTTGTTGACGCCACCTTCTGCCGTTGCTTCAAGCAACTTGATACTACCAAAAAGGATCGTAAGCGGTGTTCGCAGTTCATGTCCTACCAAGGTAATAAAGGTCGTCTTTCCAGTTACATCTTCCCCCGTATCGGCAAAACTTGGCGGCGCACCTTCCAATGCTGCGACGACGGCTTTTCCCAAGTCTGTAAGAATAGTTATGGCCTGATCGGACGGCGCTTCATGGGGCACCAGATCGAGGCCACACAGGCTTCCAAAACGTTGACCTGAAGAAAGGACCAGTGGCACTCCGGCATAATAACGTGCGCCTGGTCCTCCCTCGGCAACCATGGGGTGGGCTTCAAATCGAGGGTCTTTGCTTAGGTCCGGCACAATCATCGGTTCGCCAGACATAATCGTATGGGCGCAAAAGCTGTTGTTTTTTGGCATCCGGCTGAGTTCGATGCCCACCACGGATTTGTACCATTGTGTATCATCCTCGACGACACTGATATGAGCGATCGGACAGTCGAGAAGATGCCTTGTTGCCTCACAAATCGCATCAAAGACTTTAGTATTTTCCTCACGTAGGCCGGGAACTGAAAACACTGCCCGAAGCCGGGCTTCCTCGTTGAAGGGGATAGGATAAGTTCGCAAATCTGGCCTCATCTCAAATCATCTAATTTTTAAATGTAGCTTCTGTTTTTGGCACGTCAATCATTGGTTCCATCGCGTGTTGAATAGCTAGCTAAGGGTTCGATGCAGATATTCGCGCCGGCCATGTCGCTACCCCCCCTCACTTTGCCTTCCCCACTTGCCAACCAATCCTCATCCACCTATCTCTTTCCCCTACCTCGGGGAGCTAGCGCGCCTTTGGACTTAGATGCATCTGGATGCCCACCAAGACGGTGTGGTTCCAAATACAAGATGATTTTTGAATTCCGAAAACGCCTAGCTGAGATAGCGCAAGCTGACCCGTCGAACCTGAACCGGTTAACACCGGCGGAGGGAAGGTTTTGGCAATTTCCAATACTTCTCATCGCCGCATTTTGGAGGATGCCATGAAGGCTCTTACACTTGCTGCTACAACACTGATCGCCGCGACAGCAGCCGCTGCGGATACACCTGAACTTGTTGTTTACACCTACGACAGCTTTGTCGCTGACTGGGGCCCCGGCCCGCAGATCGAAAAGGCGTTTGAGGAAACCTGTGGCTGTGATTTGAAATTTGTCGGCAATGGCGATGGCGCAGCCTTGTTGGCGCGGCTCAAGCTGGAGGGCGCACGCACGGATGCGGATCTGGTGTTGGGGCTGGACACCAGCCTGATCGCGGCGGCCAAGGAAACGGAGCTGTTTGCCACAACGGAAGTCACGGCCGATTATGCCCTGCCGGTGGATTGGGCCGACACGACATTTGCGCCTTATGACTGGGGCTATTTTGCCTTTGTCCACAACAAGGATCTGGAGGCTCCGGCAAACTTCAAGGCGCTGGGCGAGAGCGATTTGAAAATCGTAATTCAGGACCCGCGGTCATCAACGCCGGGTCTGGGCCTGCTGATGTGGGTCAAGGATGTATACGGCGACGAGGCCCCGGCGATTTGGGAAGCACTGGCGGATAACGTTGTGACCGTGACCAAAGGCTGGTCAGAGGCTTACGGTCTGTTCCTTGAGGGTGAGGCGGATATGGTGCTGTCCTATACGACTTCACCTGCCTATCACATCATCGCGGAAGAAGATGAAACCAAAGCGGCGGCGATCTTTGATGAGGGCCATTATATGCAGATCGAGGTTGTCGGGCGTCTGGCCGGATCGGACCAGCCGGAGCTGGCGGCAGAGTTCATGCAATTTATGGTGTCGGATGCGGCGCAGACGATCCTGCCGACAACCAACTGGATGTATCCGGCGGTGATGCCATCGGGTGGTTTGGCCACAGGGTTCGAGGAATTGGTCACACCCGAAAACGCCCGTCTGATCGAAGCGGATAAAGTGCCTGCATTGCGCGATGAGGCATTGGCCGAATGGCTTTCCGCGCTCTCGCAGTAAGTACAAAATCTGGGATCAGCGCAGCGGCTTTGGTCGTTGTGCTGATCCTTGGCGCGCTCGTTGCCGTGATGTCGCGGGCAGAGGCGGGTGCGGGGCTCGCCGTCTCTGATTGGAGCGCGTTGCGCTTCACGGTTTGGCAGGCGTTTTTATCTGCGATACTCTCGGTAGTTCTGGCGGTGCCGTTGGCGCGTGCCCTAGCGCGACGACGGTTTGTCGGGCGCGCTATTCTGGTCACGCTTTTGGGTGCGCCGTTTATTTTGCCTGTCATTGTGGCGGTCCTTGGTTTGCTAACCATTTTCGGCAGAAGCGGCTGGCTGAACGCAGTGCTGACGCAGCTCGGTCTGCCGCCGGTGTCGATCTACGGATTACACGGCGTTGTGCTGGCGCATGTGTTTTTTAACCTGCCGCTGGCGACACGGCTGTTGCTGCAAGGGTGGCAGGCTGTGCCGGCGGAACGGTTTCGGCTGGCCGCGCAACTGCGCCTGACGCCATGGGCGATGTTTCGGGTGATCGAAGTGCCGCTGCTGCGTCAGATCGTGCCGGGGGTGGCGGCGTTGATATTTGTGATATGCCTGACCAGCTTCGCGGTGGCGCTGACACTGGGTGGTGGGCCGAAGGCGACAACGCTGGAACTGGCAATCTATCAGGCGTTCCGGTTTGACTTTGATCTGAGCCGTGCGGCCTTGCTGTCTGTTGTGCAGCTCGTCGTGGCAGGGGGGGCTGCGCTGCTGGCGCTATGGATCATTCCGGTGATGTCGATTGGTGGCGGGCAGGATCGGCCACAGCAACGCTGGGATGCGCGGGGCGGGGTGCAGGCGGTGCTGGATCTGGCGGTGATCGCACTGGGTGCCGGGTTTCTGGTGCTGCCGCTGATTGCTGTTGTGCTGCGCGGAGCGATGGGTGTGATGCAGATGCCGATGACGGTCTGGACTGCGGCGGGATCATCGTTGCTTGTGGCATTGATCAGTGTGCTGGTCCTGACGCTTCTGGCGTTGCCGATGGCCGGGTGGATCGCGTCGAAACGGGCGGGCGGGGTTGAGGCGATTGGCCTGCTGGGGCTGTCTGCCTCGCCGCTGATGATTGGGACGGGATGGTTTATCGTGATCAATCCGGTGATGAACCCTGCGGATCTGGCCCTGCCGGTGACGGCGCTGGTCAATGCCTTGATGGCCTTACCGTTTTGTCTGCGCATTATCGTGCCGCGTCTACGGGATACGGTGATAGATTTTGGCCATCTTAGCGCGGGTTTGGGTCTGCGTGGCTGGCCCTTGTGGCGCTGGGTGATCCTGCCGCGACTGGCCCCGCAACTGGGGTTTGCGGCAGGTTTGACGGGGGCGCTGTCGATGGGGGACCTTGGTGTGATCGCCTTGTTTGCAGATACTGAACGCGCGACCTTGCCCTTGCAGATGTATCGTTTGATGGGGGCCTACCGGATGGAAGCGGCAGCGGGTGCGGCATTGGTTTTATTGGTGATGGCGTTGGGCATCTTCTGGGTCTGTGATGCCATGGGGAGACGTTATGCTGCGGCTTGAAGGATTTGAAATTGTGCTGGGCGCGTTTCGCATGACGGCGGATATGACGCTGGAGCAGGGGCGCAAATATACAGTGATCGGTCCCTCAGGGGCGGGAAAATCCACATTGCTGGGGGCGCTTTGTGGATTTGTACCTTTGGCGCAAGGGCGTCTGTTCTGGCAGGAACACGAGATTACGGATGCGGACCCCGGAGCGCGGCCAATGACGATGTTGTTTCAGGACAACAACCTGTTTCCGCATCTGACTGTGACGCAGAATGTTGGTTTGGGGATCAGGCCGGATTTGCGGCTGAACGCGCAGGAGCAGACGCGGGTGGCGCAGGCCCTGACGCGTGTTGGGCTGGCAGATCAAGCGGATAAGAAACCCGGCGCGCTCTCTGGCGGGCAACAAAGCCGTGCAGCGCTGGCGCGGGTGCTGGTGCAAGCGCGGCCTTGGGTACTGCTCGACGAACCCTTTGCGGCATTGGGACCGGCCTTGCGCAACGAAATGTTGGATCTGGTGCAGGATCTGGTGGCGGAAACCGGGGCGGGGTTGATCATGGTGACCCATGCGCCCGAAGATGTGCGTCGGATTGCGGATGAGGTGGTATTTGTCAGTGCGGGGCAGGCAGAGGCCCCGAAACCGGCGGTGGAACTGATGGAGAATCCGCCGCCGGAGTTACGCGCGTACCTTGGTTAGGCGCGCACGGGTTTTGAAAACGCCGGCTGGCTTTCTTTAAGAGAAAGCGTTTCAGGCTGCGACGGTGTCATGGGCCTCGAGAATCGCAAGTGCGGCTGATGCAGCTTCGCGGCCTTTGGTGACAAAATGCGCACGATAGATCGCATTGTGATGGTCGGTTTCCTGATACTGGTGCGGGGTGAGGGAGACTGACAGCACCGGCACGCCGGTATCAAGACCCACGCGCATCAACCCGTCAACCACGGCGCTGGCAACAAAATCATGCCGGTAAATACCGCCATCGACGACAAAGGCAGCGCAGATGACCGCGTCATATTTCCCGGTCAGCGCCAGCTTTTGCGCCATCAGGGGCATTTCGAAGGTACCGGGCACATCGAAGGTTTCAATCTGGCTAAGGGGAATCGTTTCGGTAAACCCATCCAGACTGCGGTCGACGATATCGGCGTGCCACTGTGCTTTGATGAATGCGAAACGGGCGGGGGCGTGAAGGCCATGTGTCATGATGCGTTCTCCTTTAGGTTCAGACACGTCCACCCAAGGCGATCACGTATCGACACACGGCAAGCCGGGCATCAACACGCATTCTCTTTCATCCGGACTATGACCGTCGGCTCTGGAATTTGACCAGATCTGCTGACACCTCGTGAAAGGCCGCTCGCGGGCTTGTGGGTGTACCCACCTACCGCCGGTGGGGAATTGCACCCCGCCCTGAGAATTCTTGCACATTGCCGTCAGAAAATGCTCTGTGCAAGGCAGAACGTACCGTCAGAAAGGTTGATCCATGCATCCCAACCCAATTTATCACGACGCCGATTTCGCGCGAAACCTTGGATTTGCCCGCGAACGTGGTTTTGGCGTTCTGGCGGTGAATGGCGCGGATGGCCCGTTGATCAGCCATGTGCCGTTTTTGATCAATGCAGAGGGCACGGTTGCCGAATTGCACCTTGTCCGATCCAACCCGATTGCGCGGGCGTTGAAGGAACCGCTGGCCGCACGCATCGCGATTGTGGGGGGCGACAGCTATATTTCGCCCGATTGGTACGGTGTGCCCGACCAGGTGCCGACATGGAATTATGTGGCGGTGCATCTGACCGGCACGCTGGCGCTGCGTCCACAAGAGGAATTGCAGGATTTGCTGGACCGACAGTCGGCGGCCTATGAAGAAAGACTGTTGCCCAAACCACCTTGGAAAACTGCAAAGATGTCGGATGGTGTGATGGAAAAGATGATGCGGATGATTGTGCCGTGCCAGATGACGGTCACAGGCATGGATGGCACATGGAAGCTAAGTCAGAACAAGCCGGATGCGGTGCGCCTTGCGGCGGCGGATCAGGTTCGGTCCAGCGGTTTCGGGGCCGAGACGGATATCCTGTCGGCGCTGATGCGCGGTGCCGGGAACGGCGAGGTGCAGGGCGACAAATGAAATCCAGCGATTGCACCTTTGCCACGTTCCAGTGATACTTTGTCTGACCCAAGCAGGAGCCAGCCCATGAAACTCGCTTATTCCCCAACGTCTCCTTATGTGCGCAAGATTATGGTTTTGTTGCACGAAACCGGCCAGCTGGCGGATGTGGCGCTTGAGACACGCACCACCACGCCGCTGGAACCTGATCAGAATTTGCTGTCCAGCAACCCGCTGGGCAAGGTGCCTGCGCTGGAACGTGCGGAAGGGCCGGCGCTTTATGACAGCAGGGTGATTTGCGCATATCTGAACGACCGCGCCAAAGGGTCGCTATATGGCAGCGGTGCGCGGCATTGGGATATCCTGACGCTTGAGGCGACCGCCGATGGTATTCTGGATGCAGCCTTGCTGATGGCCTATGAGTGGCGGATGCGCCCCGAGGACAAGCGGATGGACGCATGGGTTGATGGCCAGTGGGGCAAGGTCGCACGGGCCTGTTCCGCCCTGAACACCCGCTGGATGAGCCATTTGGCCGGGCCGCTGGATATGGGGCAAATCGCGGTGGCCTGCGCCTTGGGTTATGTGGATTTTCGCCATGATGCGCGCGGCTGGCGCACTGGAAATGACGCTTTGGCGGCATGGTATGCGCAGTTTGATTCGCGCCCTTCCATGCAGGCAACACGCCCGCCAGCGGCCTGAGCAGTGCAAATGGGCTCAGTTTTCATGATCTTAACCCCCTCCTGCGACCCTTTGCGCGTGATTGGCATCTAGACGCACGGGGGTCTGCGGGCTAGATACCGAACCAAATCAGGTGACGTCCCGTGCGTCGCCTTCATTGCTGGTGGTCCTTTTGGGGCCCGTAAGATTGGAGAAAAGACGTGTCCAACGCAGAAGACCACGAAGGCACACGCAGGGATTTCCTGTATTATGCAACAGCCGGTACAGGCGCTGTCGCCGTAGGTGCCGCAGTTTGGCCACTGGCCAATCAGATGAACCCCTCGGCCGATGTTCTGGCCCTGTCATCGATTCGCGTCGATGTGGGTGATCTGGAGCCCGGTTCGCAGCTGACGGTCAAATGGTTGGGCAAGCCGGTGTTCATTCGCCGCCGTACGGCAGAAGAAATCGAAGCCGCCCGTGCGGTTGAATTGTCCGAACTGCCGGATCAGGGCGCGGAAAACGGCAACCTGCCGGCCGGCGCAACTGCGGATGACGTCAACCGCACGCTGGATGAAGCGGGCGAATGGCTGGTGATGATGGGCGTTTGTACGCATCTTGGCTGTGTGCCTTTGGGCGATGCCGGTGATTTTGGTGGTTGGTTCTGCCCCTGCCACGGTTCGCATTACGACACCGCGGGCCGTATCCGCAAAGGGCCCGCACCGACAAACCTGCCGGTGCCTGTGGCCGCTTTCGTGAACGACACCACGATTAAACTGGGTTAAGGGAGCAAAAGATGTCCGGAATTCCTCACGACCATTACGAGCCAAAGACCAAAGGCGAAAAGTGGCTGAACAGCCGTTTGCCGGTTATTGGCCTCGTGTACGACACATTGATGATCCCCACACCCAAGAACCTGAACTGGATGTGGATCTGGGGCATTGTACTGGCCTTCTGTCTGGTGCTGCAGATCGTCACCGGCATTGTGCTGGCGATGCATTACACACCGCATGTTGATCTGGCGTTTTCCTCTGTTGAGCACATCATGCGCAACGTGAATGGCGGGCATATGCTGCGCTACATGCACGCCAACGGCGCATCGCTGTTCTTTATTGCAGTTTACGCCCACATCTTCCGCGGCCTTTACTATGGTTCCTACAAGGCACCACGCGAAGTGACGTGGATTGTCGGCATGCTGATCTACCTGCTGATGATGGCGACCGGCTTCCTTGGTTATGTTCTGCCTTGGGGTCAAATGTCATTCTGGGGTGCAACAGTTATTACCGGCCTGTTCGGTGCGATCCCGTTCATCGGTGAAGGTTTGCAGACCTTCCTGCTGGGCGGACCTGCGGTAGACAATGCCACGCTGAACCGTTTCTTCAGCCTGCATTACCTGCTGCCGTTTGTGATTGCAGGTCTGGTGATCGTGCATATCTGGGCGTTCCACTCTACCGGCAACAACAACCCATCGGGTGTTGAAGTGCGCCGTGGCTCAAAAGAGGAAGCCGAGAAAGACACGCTGCCGTTCTGGCCCTACTTTGTGATCAAGGACCTGTTTGCACTGGCCGTGATCCTTGTCGTGTTTTTTGCAGTTGTCGGCTTTATGCCGAACTACCTTGGTCACCCTGACAACTACATCGAAGCAAACGCGCTGGCGACGCCGGCCCACATCGTTCCCGAATGGTACTTCTTGCCGTTCTACGCAATTTTGCGTGCCTTCACCTCTGAAGTCTGGGTTGTACAAATCGCGTCCTTTGTGACCGGTGGTATTATCGACGCCAAGTTCTTTGGGGTGCTGGCGATGTTTGGTGCGATTGCCGTGATGGCGCTGGTGCCATGGTTGGATACATCGAATGTACGGTCTGGCCGCTATCGCCCGATGTTCAAATGGTGGTTTGCCCTGCTGGTGATCGACTTCTTTGCCCTGATGTGGCTGGGTGCGATGCCTGCGGAAGAACCCTATGCGAGTTTCTCATTGATCGCGTCGGCCTATTGGTTCGCCTACTTCCTGGTGATCCTGCCGCTGCTGGGTGTGATCGAGAAACCTCTGGCGCAACCTGCGACCATTGAAGACGCCGTGAAGGCGAGTTATGCGAAACAGAACGGTGGTGCCAACACCACTGTAAAGCCGGCGGAGTGATTGAGATGAGCATGATCAAGAAACTAACCGTCTCTGCGATTGCTGCCCTGGGCCTGAGCACCTTTGGTGCGATGGCTGCGGGTGGTGGTGACCAGCATATCGAAGACTTCGACTTTTCTTTTGAAGGGCCGTTTGGATCTTATGATGTGAACCAGCTTCAGCGCGGTTTGCAGGTCTACACAGAGGTCTGCGCAGCCTGTCACGGGCTGAAGTTCGTGCCGATCCGCACCCTGGGTGATGAGAATGGCCCAACACTGCCCGAAGAGCAGGTCATCGAATATGCCAAGCAGTTCGAAGTCTATGACGATGATCTGGAAGATTTCCGTGAAGCATTGCCAACGGATCACTTCCCGGATTCCGCTTTGGAAAATGCGCCGGATCTGTCGCTGATGGCGAAGAAACGTGCAGGTTTCCACGGGCCTTACGGTCTGGGCATCAACCAGTTCTTCAAAGGGATTGGCGGACCGGAATATATCGCATCGCTTCTGACCGGCTATACCGGTGAGGAGAAAGAGCAAGCCGGTGTAACCTTCTACGAAAATACCGCCTTTCCAGGCGGCTGGATCGCGATGGCCCCACCATTGGGTGACGATTCGGTAGAGTTTGTAGACGGCCATGACGCCGATCTGCACCATCTGTCAGCGGATGTTTCCGCCTTTTTGATGTGGACCGCCGAACCCAAGATGATGGCTCGCAAGCAAGCCGGTTTTGCCGGTGTGATCTTTTTGACCTTGCTGTCGGTCCTGTTGTACCTGACCAACAAGCGCCTCTGGGCGCCGGTTAAGCGGAAATACAAAGACGAGGTGTAAGCGCACCTTTCAAGTTCAGGAAAACCCCCGTGGCTATGCTGCGGGGGTTTTTCTTTGTGATGACGGTCGCGAGGGTGGGCGTTTTCTTTAAAAGAAAACGGACGTAAACTTTGAAAGTTTCCGCTTGCCCGTGATCAGGCGATCAGGTGGTTTTCAGCCGTGTCGCGAATGGTTGCTGTCACGATCTGGCCCTCGCTTTGGGCCGTCTCGAAATGCACCTCTGTGAACTGCTCTGTCCGGCCCATGGTCGCATTTTCCATCAGAACATGATGACTGCGCCCGATCTGGGCCTTCAGGTGGTGGCGCACCTGCGCCTCGCCTGCCGCCCGCAACCGTGCAGCGCGCGCTTTGATCACCTTGCCGTTTACAGCGGGCATGCGTGCCGCGGGGGTGCCCGGACGGGCAGAATAGGGAAAGACATGCAACCAGGTCAGGTCGCAATCCTCGACCAGCGCGAGAGCATTCTCAAACATCGCGTCCGTTTCTGTCGGAAAGCCGGCGATGATATCGGCACCAAAGGTCATATCGGGCCGCAACTTGCGGGCTTCGGTACAGAAGGCAATGGCATCGTTGCGCAAATGGCGGCGTTTCATGCGTTTCAGAATCATGTCATCACCATGCTGCAACGACAGATGTAGATGCGGCATCAAACGCGGCTCCGTGGCAATGGCAGCCATCAGATTGTCATCAACCTCGATACTGTCGATCGAGCTGATTCTGAGGCGCGGCAGGTCTGGCACCAGCCGCAAAATACGCATCACCAGGTCACCCAGACGCGGGGTCGCGGGCAGGTCAGCGCCCCAAGAGGTCAGATCAACACCGGTCAGCACCACTTCGTTAAAGCCTTTGTCCACCAGACGTTTGATCTGATCGACAACCACGCCTGCGGGCACGGATCGTGAATTACCGCGACCATAAGGGATGATGCAAAAGGTACAGCGGTGATCGCAGCCGTTTTGGACCTGCACATAGGCGCGGCTCCGGGTGCCGAACCCATCAATCAGATGTCCGGCGGTTTCGGTGACTGACATGATGTCGTCAACCTGAACTGTTTCGGTTTCCCCAATGAAATCAGCGGCCAATCCTTGCCATGTCGCACCCAGCATTTTTTCTGTATTGCCGATAACGGCGTCGACCTCATCCATATTCGCGAATGTGTCCGGTTCCGTCTGGGCGGCGCAGCCGGTGACGATCAGCCGGGCATCGGGGTGTGTCTTGCGCAGTTTTCGAATGTCCTGCCGGGCTTTGCGCACGGCCTCTGATGTCACAGCACAGGTGTTGACGATCACGGCGTTTTCCAGCCCCGCCTGATCGGCAAGGTCCTTCATCGCCTCAACCTCATAGGCGTTCAGCCGGCAGCCGTGGTTAGAGAATACAGGGGCGGTCATAGGGGTGTTCTCAAAAAGGCAGGGGTGAGCGTGCCGCTGAAAACATGGGCCGTTGGACCGGTCATCCAGACACCATCCTCGCGCCAGTCAACGGTCAGGGTGCCGCCATCCAGATCAATGCGCACAGTGCGCCCAGTAAGCCCCTTGCGAGTGGCTGCAACCGCTGTGGCGCAGGAGGAGGAGCCGGACGCCAATGTGACGCCCACGCCCCGCTCCCAGACCCGCATGCGAATGTGGTCGGGCCCGATGATCTGGGCAACCTGAACATTGGTGCGCTGCGGGAACAGCGGATGGTTTTCAATACCCGGACCGAAGGTTGTCAGATCAACAGCATCTGCGTCTTCGACAAAGAACGTGCAATGGGGATTGCCCATGCCAGTGGCCGTGGGAGCACCGTCAATTGGCAGCTCAAGCGTACCCATGGCGCGCGCCAGAGGGATGTCTTGCCATTCCAGCAGCGGATGCCCCATGTTTACCGATGTTATTCCTGCGCCCATATCACGTGCGGCAAGCTCGCCCCGCTCTGTTGTCAGGCGCAAGGCCGTCTTGCCGGATTCGTCCATCAGGAACCGTGCGATACATCGGGTTGCATTGCCGCATGCCGCTGCCTGAGAGCCGTCAGAATTATAAAAAGTAAGATGTGCGTCACCAGCCCCGTCTGAGATCAGGGCAAGCTGATCGAATCCGACGCCAAATTGCCGATGCCCGATTCGTTTGGCCAAATCTGCCGTCATTGGCGAGTCGTGCCCGCGCAAGTCCACGACAACAAAGTCGTTTCCCAGCCCGTGCATCTTCATGAAGGGCAAACCGTTGGTGAAATCACTATACATATCGCGCATATAACGCTGCCTGCGAAACTAATCCAGCAGGTGCCCGAAATTTCGCGCTTTATGGGCTTGACCCCCCCGCCGCTCCTTTCTAAGTACAGCGCCTAGTGGGCCTGTAGCTCAGTTGGTAGAGCAACTGACTTTTAATCAGTAGGTCTCCGGTTCGAACCCGGACGGGCTCACCACTTCTAATCACATTTTCCCAAGGGCATGTGCGCTTTGGAAAAATTTGGGTGATGTCTCCGTTCAGAGCGGCTGAGCTTTGGGGGGACGAGCGGTCTCGGTTCACCTATGAGAACTCGATATGCAATTTGGCCCTAGTTGCAGGTTTTGGCATGCCTTTGGCCCTTTGGATGCAGCTGATGCGGTTCTTTCCCAGGACCGCAAGGCAGTTGAGCGGTCGCTTCATTAAGTTCAAACACTTCCGTGGGGGCGCGGCACAATACGATGAGTTGGCAGGCAACTATTTAGGGTTCACAAAACTCGTCTGTGCTCTCAAATGGCGCGGGTGTGCATCAGTGCTCACTGGGACCGGAAAACTGCACCCATATCGTTTGTCCGTTTGTGGATGAAGCTGCTGACCGCCTGAATTTGGGGCAATAGCCGGTATTCCTCAGGATAAAGTAGCCAATATGTACGTGTGAAATTGATCTCATCGGGCAAAATCGGGACAAGATCAGTATCTCGCGCCATAAAGCAAGGAAGCACACCCAGACCTGCGTTGTTCCGCACGGCGTCGAATTGCGCCTTAACGGTTGCTGCACGGTAGACGACATTGAGATCAGAAAGAATGCCCCTGTTGAAGTCTAATTCAGGTGTGTAAAGCAACTCGTCAATGTAGCCGATAAAAGGAAATTCCTTGAGGTCTTCGCGGCATGTTGGCGACGTTTGATCGGTAAAAAAATCCGGACCAGCATAAAGCAGAAGATCATAGTCCGTCAGTTTTCGTATGATCACGCGGCCCGCCATCGGGCGATCCAGACTCACCGCTATATCAACATCTCTGCGCCACAACTTATGCGCCGCAGGAACCGGGACAAACTCGATCTCGGTGCCTGGATGGGTCTTAACCAGTTCTGGCAAAATATGTGAAAGCACCGCATTCCCAAAACCATCCGGTGCGCCAACACGTACACGCCCTCGGTTCTTACCCTCCAGCCGGGAGATCCGCGATGAAATGTCGATGGCGGAGTTTTCCATTTCCATGGCTTTCTGAAGCATCTCCTGACCTGCTTCGGTCAATATGAGGCCCCCGCCAGTGGGTTCGAATAGATGGCACCCAAAACGCGTTTCCAATTGCCGTATGCGCCGCGCAATGGTGGTGTGGCTCACGCCAAGCCGTTTTGCTGCGCGGCTCAATCGGCCAGTACGCTGGATTTCGAGGAATATTCGAATGTCATCCCAATTGAATTGCACGTGTGGTCTCCCTCTCGGCCTCAATCGTATACGAGTTGCGGCAGCCATGTTACGACTTCCGGGCGTGAAATAATCAGCACAACTATGAGTAGTTGGATTATCACAAAGGGAATGATGCCTTTGTATATCTCAGGTGTGGTGACCTCGCTTGGTGCAGCACCTTTGAGGTAAAACAAAGAAAATCCAACAGGTGGTGTGATGAAAGACGTCTGGAGGGCCACTGAGAACAGAATGACAAACCAGATGGGGTCATAGCCCAGATCGCCAATCACAACAGGACCAACGAGGGGCAGGAAAATCAGTGTGATTTCCAGCCAGTCCAGAAAAAACCCTGCGATAAAGGCGAAGATCAGGATCGTCACAACAACACCGGTACTGCCAAAGGGAATTGAATGTAGCCCGGCGGCAATGATGTCGTCGCCACCAAGGGCACGCATGACCAAGGCAAATGCTGTTGCGCCGATGAATATCCCAAAGATGAAGGATGTTGTGAGGGTTGTCCGGCGGGCAACCTCATAAAGCACCGTTAGGGAAAGGCGGCCGTTTGCGAATGCAAGCAAAGTCGCGCCGAGTGCCCCAATCCCCGCCGCTTCCGTCGGGGTTGCGATACCGGCAAAGATGGAGCCAAGCACAGCGACCATCAAACCAAGCGGCGGCATGACGGCAAGGAACGTGCGCAGCAACCCCTGTGCGGTCAGCGGGGTCACATTGGCGGGACGGGGTGCCAAAGCGGGGTTCAATGAAACAGCCGCAACAACATAGACAAGGTAAGAAAGCCCCAGAAGTATTCCGGGGACCAATGCACCCATAAAGAGTTCACCCACAGATAGGGCAAGCTGATCGGCCATAATGATCAACATAATGGAAGGTGGGATTAGAATGCCCAGCGTGCCTGCCGAGGCAATAACACCCGCGGCCAGCCTGCGATCATACCCCTGTTCCAGCATGATTGGCATGGCAACGGTAGTCAGCAATACCACCGATGCACCTACGATCCCGGTTGAGGCCGCAAGCAAAATGCCAATCAGGATCACCGCTACCGCCAGTCCGCCACTAAAGCGGCCCAGAGTGGCAGCAAATTCCCGCATCAAGGTTTCTGCCAAACCGGATTGATCCAGCATAAGGCCCATAAACACAAACAAGGGCAGGGCAACCAATACGCCATTTTCGACAATGGACCAAATGCGGGGCACGATAATTGAATAGTCGCGCCAGCTGTCAAGGAAATGGGTGTCGGCACCTGCGTAATGATGCAGCCCGAGAGCAATCAGGGCTGTCCCGAACGATACACCAGCCAGAGACCAGACAACCGGCACACCCAGAAACAGCAGGGCGATGAAGCTGAGAAGCATCCCGCTAACGAGCAGTTCATTGACTGCAAGATCAAACATTTGGAGTTCCTTTTTGGACAGATGGTGACTCCAGTATGATCTTGACCATCAACAGTGCTCTAGAAAGCGCCGCCAAAAACACCAATGCCATCGAGAAAGGAATAACGGCTTTGATGATCCAGCGATGAGACAGGCCGCCCGGCGATCTGGAGACTTCGTTCAACTGATGGGAGAACTCAACAAATGGGATCGAGTCGCGGGCAACTACAAATGCGAAGGGCATGACCAGGATAAACATGGCAAGTAAATCAACCCACGCCCGCCGACGGGGCGACCAGTGCTCTGACAGGACGTCAACACGCACATGCTGGTCTTCGACAAGGCAATAGGCGACGCCCACCATGAAGCCATAACCATAGAGGTGCCATTGCCATTCCTCCAGCGCGACAGAACTGTCTGCCAATACATAGCGCAACACCACGTTTGAGATAATGACGACGATCAGGACCAGCCAGCTGAGATGAGCCGTGACTGAAATAAACCGGATGACCCTGTCGATAAGTCGTGAAAGGAGGGGGGGTGACCCAACTAAATGGCTATGGCCAGCCGTTGGCGTATCTTCTACGAGATGCGGCATTTTTACTCCCTCCTCCTCTCTTCACTGCTCTTGATTATTCGGGCTTTGAAGCGTTGTCCCACGCCCAGTCCCGCGGCAGATAGCCAAGCGCATGCCATGACGCGTTTTCGGCTTTGAATGCCATCATGGAACCGTAGATCTTGGCAAACATGGGGTCGGCTTCAGCTTCGCGGGTCATGACGACTTCGGTTGCATCACGGAATTTTTGAAGAACCTCTTCAGGAAGCTGTTCTGCCGTTACGCCTTTGTCTTCAAAAGAGTTCAGAACCGCGCCTTGCAGTGCTTCGGCCCGGGCCATCGCATAGGTGACGCCCGCCATGCAGGAGGTTTCGATCAGCGACTGTGTTGTTTTGTTCAGGTCGTCCCAAACATCGCCGTTGATGTACAAATACTGTGAAGTTGAGGGTTGGTGCCAGCCTGGCAGATGGTAGTATTTCGCAACCTGATAGAACCCAAGCTGCTCATCCACCGTTGGCAGGGAAAATTCGGTTGCGTCCAGAACACCGGTTTCCAGCGCCTGATAAAGTTCGCCGCCCGGAAGGACGGTCACCGACATCCCGACCTCTTTCATGATCTCGCCGCCCAGTCCCGCAGCGCGGAACTTCAAGCCTGCCAATTGTTCAACAGTTTCAATAGGGAACTTGAACCAACCAGCGGCTTCTGGCGAGATGACCCCACACAGGATCGGATGCACATTGTAAGGTTCAAATAACTCTTGCAAAAGCGCGTTGCCATCAGCCTGGTACATCCAAGCGATGAATTGCGCAGGCTCCAGTCCGAACGGGGTTGCACCAAAGAGGGCCGAGGCAGGTACCTGCCCACGCTCATATCCCATCCAGCTGTAACCAACTTCGATCTGTCCCGTGGCCGTGCTTTCAAAAACCGAAAGCGCCGGGATCATTTTGTTGGGTTCAAAGACTTCAAATTCGATCTTCCCACCCGAGGCGTTTTTCAACTGCTCCGCAACCCATGGCAGGGTGTCACCCAAGGCCGTGAGGTTTGAAGAAAAGCTGATAGGCACGGCCCATTTCAGTTCTTGCACCTCTTCTGCAGATGCGGCCAACCCGGTGATCGAAAACGCAGCAGCAAGGCTTACAGCCATAGAAGTGCTTTGAAGTGTCTTAACAAACGTCATTGATATTCCTCCCTATTGCGACCAAATTTCCCAAACTCAAAGAACGTGTTCGGTTTTGATCTCAGGCAACTTAGGGGGTCGCGGGATTGAAACCCTATGAACGTTTTTCGACAGCAGAAGTGCAAAAATGCTGCTTCCTTCTATGGATTAACGCAGCCCTTTTAGGGAGAGTGACAACACGCACACCCAGAGAATGCTGGGAACGCGTCTGAAAAGGAGGCCTTCTTGCAGGATTTCGGTGAGTTTGATTTCGTGATCGTGGGTGCGGGGTCTGCAGGCTGCGTTCTTGCCAACCGCCTGAGCGAGGACCCCAATGCCCGTGTGCTTCTGTTGGAAGCGGGGGGCAAAGACAACTACCATTGGATCCATATTCCCGTTGGTTATCTATATTGTATCGGCAACCCGCGCACTGACTGGGGGTTTTCAACAGCCGCCTGTGAAGGTCTGGGCGGGCGCAAACTATTGTATCCCCGTGGGCGTGTCTTGGGCGGGTGTTCGTCGATTAACGGCATGCTGTATATTCGTGGACAGGCCGCAGATTATGACGGGTGGCGTCAAATGGGATGTTCTGGCTGGGGCTGGGATGACGTTCTGCCGTATTTTACCAAGTCTGAAGATTATTTCGCTGGTGAAGTCGACGGGCATGGCGCGGGTGGCGAATGGCGTGTTGAAGAACAACGGTTGAAATGGGACATTCTTGACGCTTGGAAAGCGGCAGCTATTGATGCAGGAATCCCGGAGACATCTGACTTTAACCGTGGTGATAATTTTGGCGTTGGCTATTTCAAAGTGAACCAGCGTTCCGGGTGGCGTTGGAGTACATCGAAAGGTTTCCTGCGACCCGCGATGAACCGGCCCAACCTCAAGGTGATGACACATGCGCAGGCCGAACGCATTCTCTTTGTGGACAAACGCGCAAAGGGGGTTCAGTTCCTACGACAGGGGCAACCAGCTTGCGTTACCGCGAAACGCGAAGTGATCCTGGCCTCTGGGGCCATCGGGACGCCGCAACTGCTGCAATTGTCCGGTATTGGGCCAGGCGCGCTTTTGCAGAAATATGGTATTGAGGTGCGCCAAGACGCGCCTGACGTCGGCGGCAATTTGCAAGACCATCTGCAGATACGCTGTGCCTATAAGATCAAGGGCGCAAAGACGCTCAACACCATGAGCGCGTCCCTGTGGGGCAAGGCCAAGATCGGCCTTGAGTATGCGTTGAAACGCAGCGGGCCGATGTCGATGGCTCCAAGCCAGCTTGGAGCATTTGCGCGATCCCATCAGGATATCGAAACGCCAGATCTTGAATATCACGTCCAACCTGTGTCGCTGGAAGCCTTTGGGCAGGCCCCTCATCCCTTCCCTGCGATCACGGCGAGCGTTTGTCATTTGCGCCCTGAGAGCAGAGGACATGTGCATATCACCTCACCTGATTCAAAAGCACATCCAGAAATACAACCCAACTACCTGTCGACACAGAATGATCGCGCAACTGCGGTGCGGGCCATTCGCCTGACGCGAAAGATTATGGAGCAGGCACCGCTGTCGCAATACCAGCCTGAGGAGTTCAAACCCGGAAAGCGTGCGGAATCGGACGAGGAGTTGATTGCAGGGGCGGCTCAGATTGCCTCAACAATCTTTCATCCTGTCGGTACAGCACGCATGGGGATGGATACTCGTGCGGTTGTTGATCCAGAGCTACGGGTCAACGGGGTCACTGGCCTAAGGGTTGTTGACGCCTCGATCATGCCGAGCATCACATCGGGCAACACAAACTCACCCACTGTCATGATCGCAGAACGGGCGAGCGATTTGATCAGGAAAGACTGGCTGTAGCAGGCGGGTCTCAGGGCCGTGATGGCTTACTGTGTGCCATGCCAAATTTAGTATTGAGCCGCCTTGAGAATGCACGTGATGAAGCAAATCCGTGCTCATCAGGAAGAATGCGATAAAGCCCAACAATTGTTCACCCAAGACAACCACTGAACATTTATCTAGCTTCGCTCTGTGCTCGTGATTGCGCGTGGTGCGCTTGCTGATGCGTATGGGGTGCTGAATGCGATGGGTTTATCTGCCCGGCATTGGTTATTCTGACAGGTGTCGTCGTGCTGATCTGGAAAACTGGCCACGCCAAATCGCTTGCCGCGCCATTTCGAATTCCGTTGATTTGAAGTGATTTCCAAGAGAGATTCGATTGGGTCTAACTTTTGCCATATTTATGTGGCATACATTAACCTGTCCCAAGAATGACCAGTTTGCGGTTTCTTTAGGGCCTTTTGCCAGAAGGCAAGCAAGACCTCCTTGGTGGTGCGACCCCATAAAGGAAAGAAGGCGGACCGGCCTGACTGGCTGATGGCATTTCATGTATATTAGACGGATTGTGAGCTTGATGCCCTGCGTGCGGGCAATGCAGGTGATTGATCGTAACCGGACTACAGAACCCACCGCGGCCCCTTTCGGGGGCCTCTATATTGCGTTGAACAAAGGATGAGGGGCATGGAGTCTTTCATCGCCGTTTTGGATTCTGCGTTGCAGTTGCGGAAGTTTTTTCTGTTCCGGGTGCTTTTGGTTGCGGTCACTTTGGCTTGTCTGGGGCCGGCAACGGCACAGGACGTTCATGAGGATGATACGGAGATCACCATTGGGGTGCTGGCCTCTGAGGGGGCGACCAGAGCGCTTGAGGCATGGGCCCCCACGGTTTCCCTTTTGAACGCAACCGCTCGCGCCCAAGAGCATCCTTTTCATTTCCGGTTGGAGCCACATAATCAGCCCTCGCTGCTGGAGGGGCTCGACAAGGGCGCAATCGATGTCTTTGTAAGTGATCCCGCAGCTTTTGCGATTGCAGAGGTGGAGGAGGGCGCGCGGGCGATTTTGTCGATGGCCTATATGTGGGAAAACCGGACCTATAGCCAAACCGGCGCTTTGGTTTTCACCCGCAGTGATCGTCCGATCTCTGGCTATGAGGGTTTGGCGGGCCTTCGGGTCATGGCAATGGATCCGAACGAGCTGACAGGATGGAAGCTGGCGTTGCAGGAGGCGCGCAAATACCGGGTTGATCCCGAGAGCATCAGTGGTGATCTTCTGTTTTCCGGCGGCAACCAGCGCGAGGTGGTTTATGCGGTGCAGAACGGCTTGGTCGATGTTGGGGTAATCCGCGCCGGTGTGTTGGAAAGACTGGCCGAACAGGGTGCAATTGACCTAAAGGATTTTCTCCCCGTTGCGCCCAGTGGGCATCCGGGGTTTCCGTTTTGGATCAGCACACCCTTGTTTCCAGAATGGGTGATGGGATCGCTGCCCAACGTCCCGGATGATGCATTGGGCCATTTGATCGGTACATTGCTGTCCATCGATGCGCAGAGTCCCGAAGCACAGGCAGCAGGTGGTATTGTTTGGCAGGCACCGCAGAATTACCGGCCGGTTCATGATTTGCTGATCTCTCTGCATGCACGCCCTTATGAGAATTATATTCAACAGGCGGGGGCAAGGATTTACCGCGACTACAAATGGCCGACTTTGGCTGTGGCCGCGTTGATCATTTTGTCACTCTTGTTTCTGGTGACCGAGCTTATTCGCACTGCGCGTCTGGCCGAAACACGCAAGAATGTTCTGAATTCGGAAGTCCGTTCCAAGCAGTTTTACCGCAATGCCATCGAAGACCATACGGTGTTCTGCATGTTGACCAAGGATGGTGAGATTTCTCATGTGAATGACCATTTTGTTTCGGCCCTGGACCGCACGCGCAGCAGTCTGGTGCGCAGCCCTCTGGCAAGCATTCTGGATGAGACTAATCAAGAGCTGATGCAATCCCAGATCATGCGCGCGATGAAAGCCGGTGCGACATGGCAGGGAGCGCTGCAACTGCTCAAGCAGGACGGCAAGCTTGCCTGGGTGCAATGCACATTTATTCCAGTCACCGGTACGTCAAACAAACTTAGCGAAGTTGCCATTGTCGCCTCTGATGTCACCAAAACACGCGCAGGCGTTTCGGAGAAGAGGTTTAACAACACGCTTGAATTGATACAGGATCAGGTTGTTGTTCTGCGTCCTGGGACATTGGATGTCCTTTATGTCAATGCAGCGGCTGGCAAACGTCTGATCGCCAATCGCATGGGGGGCGACTGGACCGGTAAAACCGCGGCCAATTTTATTACCAAAGATGATCTTGAGGTGTTGAAGCTGAGGTGTGCCGCCTTGGCAGAGGGGCCGGAGCGCCGGGCAACTTGGGAGGTCTCCGCCAAGGCTGGCGTTACCTATGAGATCAGTCTGGAATACGCACAACCGGATCAGGAAGAACCGCGTTTGATCGCCATTTACCGCGATATCTCAGAGCGCAAAGAGATCGAAAGAGCCAAGACCGCCTTTATCTCGACAGTCAGTCACGAATTGCGCACGCCGCTGACGTCGATCAAGGGGTCTCTTGGCTTGGCGCTTTCGGGGGCTGCAGGGGAAATGCCGGCCAAGATGAATTCACTGGTGAATATGGCCGCCAAGAACTGCGACAATCTGGTGACCATGATCAATGATATCCTCGACCTTGAAAATTTTGAGGCGGGCAAGATGAATTACCAGCTGGAGATTTTTGATCTGGGCAAGATGCTGTCCACGGCTTTGGCCGCCAATAAATTCGGTGCTGACAGGTTTGGGGTGACAGTGCGCCTGTTGCCGGACGACCATGACGGCGCGGCCTTGACCTATGGGGACCCAAAACGTCTGACGCAGGTGATTGATAACCTGATGTCAAATGCGGCCAAGTTTTCTGATGCGGGGTCGGAAGTGGTGGTCTCCCTGAAAGAAGTTGCCGGACGCTGGCGCATCTCGATCCGTGATTTTGGCGAGGGCATCCCCAAACACGCACAGCCCACGATGTATGACAAGTTCACGCAAGCAGACAGTTCTGACACGCGCTCAAAAGGCGGCAGCGGTTTGGGGCTTTCCATTGTGAAGATGATTGTTGAACAGCATAAGGGTCAGATTTCCTTTGTGAGTAAAGAGGGCATCGGCACGGAGTTTTTTGTAGACCTTCCCGTGGTGGTTGGCGAAACGGTGATGTCTATCCCAAAGGCAGCACGCAATGTGGAAAACCCTGTGCGGTTTTCTGATGATCCGGCGGTGAGTACGGATGATGATCTGGAGGATGTTGGCGAAACGGTTACTGCCCGTCTTTTGGCACAGGCACGCGCCGTAGGGCTGGAAGTAGAGCTGACGGCGGGGCGCTATACGCCACAACAACTGGTGGAAGGACGCAGCGATGAAGGCATGCCGCTGGCGGTAAACTGGTTTGGGGATGCGGAACGCGGGATCATGGCCGATATGTTGGCGGACGGGCAGATCACCGACCGTGATCTGTGCATGATTGAAAGCCGACATTCCCAAGATCCCGACAGCACCAGCACCACGCGCGGCATGGCATTGATGGAAGTAGTGCGGAAATGGCTGGGAGTGTGCCAGGATTTGACGGATGACGGTACAACGCCGGATTTGATGGCGATGATCAAGGAGAGTCCATTGAAGGTATGGGCCCAAGGTTGTGACATTACCGCTGTTTCGGAAATCTCTGAACTTGCGGCGGTTTCGGATTCTCGCCAGCCTGATCTGGTTGCGCATTATTCTGTCAACAACCAAGGGGCCACAATTTCCCTTTACCCAATGGCCAAGGGCAAGTTGCCTGCGGACTGGCCGGTGCTTTTGATCGTGTCACGCGTTGCGGGTGTGGCGAGTGGAAAGGGCGTTGTGTCCAAATTCTCAAGCAGTGGTGGGGGAAAAACCCGCCGTCGTGTTTGAATGCGCAGGCACGATAGCAGGTAAGCCCGCGGTCTCGTTGTCGTTACAATAGGGTCTGACTATCCGGTGAACTGCCCTGTCCGCGCCAGCATATACAAGGCGCGGTCGGCATCATCCATCTGTGAGGCAGTGGCGCGGGCGCTTTCTAAGGCGACCTCCTTTTTCACACGCTGCAGGATCTGCCCCGTTGTCTTGGTTTCGCGAAACGCGTCAAACAGCCGCTCCTCGATCAAAACGGCCTGTTCGGCAGCCGCTGCACGTTCCTCTGCAAGGCCCTGCTGACGTATCTCGACTGAATTTAGGTAAGCAGGCAGGAAGATGCGTGTGTCTTCGGTGCTGTCAGCCGCTTCACGCAGGGCGTCGTCATGTAGTTTGGTACTCTGATCCTCAAGCGCTTTCTCTGTGGCCCGCAACTCTGCCAATGACGCCCCGATGGTCTCCATCTCGTGCTGTTTGACCCGGTCGATCAAGTGCAATGCTGCCAGACGGTCGCGCAGGCCCATGTCTTAGGCAGCTGCTGGCAGGTTCTGGCGGGCTTCTTCCATCTCGTAAAAGGTGGGTTGCAGGGAGGTCGGGATGTTACCGCGCCCGATTTCCGTGCAGATCGCCGGGGAATGGTTGTGCAGGATCGCGATGAAGATGTCGCGGATCACGCCGTAATAGATGCCATCCTGATCCTCAATTGCCTGAAGCCGGTTGGCGACGGGAGAGACAAAACAATAGGCAAGGAAAACCCCAAGAAACGTGCCGACAAGCGCGCCACCGATCATCGCACCAAGAACAGCCGGCGGCTTATCAATTGAGGACATGGTTTTGATAACCCCCAGAACCGCAGCGACAATGCCAATCGCGGGCAGGGCGTCGGAAACGGTTGTCAGCCCATGGGGGGCCACAAGTGCCTCATGATGATGTTTCTTGAGCTTGCGGTTGATCACATCCTCCGCCTGATAGGGGTCGTCGAATTGCAGGGCCAGCATGCGAAAGCTGTCGGTGATCAGGTCGATTGCAAAATGGTCTTTCTGGATCTTCGGATATTGCGAGAAAATCGAGCTTTCCATTGGGCTTTCGATATGTTCATCCAAGGATAGAATGCCGTTTTGCTGATACATACGGGCCAGAGTGTACATCAGGTTCAGCAGATCAATGTAATCTGCGGGTTTCCATTTCGGGCCCTTCATTGCCTTGAGCAGGCCCTTGCCTGCGCCCTTGAGGTTGGCGAAGGAGTTCGCAGCGATGAACGATCCCAAAGCAGCGCCGCCAATCATCATACCCTCAAAGGGAAGGGCATGCATGATGATGCCCATTTCACCACCGGAAAGCATGTAGCCGCCAAAGACCATGCCCAGGATGAGGATAAAGCCCAGAAGAATTGTCATATTACGCCCGTCCGTCCATTTTCCATGAATCTTAGCCCTATTTTTTAGCAAAACTCAAGGATAGTTGATAGGTTGTTAAGTATAAATTATCCATATCAAATATAGTTGACACTTTCCGAGTGTGCATTCATGTTTAGGCATGTCTAATTTTAACTTGGAGGCCCTGTTGCATGACCGACACGTCAAGTATTTTGGTCGTTCTCATAGACGCTGATGACATCAAGCATGTTTTTTCCGCATGGCCGGATCACATTTGTCTGGCGGCCTGTCTGACGCGCGATGGGGATTGCAGCATGGTGGTGTTTCGCCGGGACGAACGTGCCGCGATGCCCAAGAGGTTGTTGGATATGCTGGGTGTCGACAGCAACGATGTTTGCTTTGTCCCCAAGGTGCGCGGCTTCGAGACCCGGAGCTTTCTCTATTCGGATGAACGGCGCCTGATGGCTTTGGTTGCTTCTGATCCTGATCTGCTGGACGAGGCGATCGATTATGCGATCAACTATACCTACGCGCTTGAAGAAGGTTTGGACCCTTATGTTATCCTTGGGCTGGACCGGCCTGCCGCTGAGGTAAAACCGAGAGAACCTGCGGCACCGGTCATGATGGTGCGTCCGCATATCGTGCCACAGCCTCAGATGCAGCGGGCCCAGATACAGCAGGTTCAGACGCAAAAACCCCAGATGCCACCGCGTGAGGTGCATAATACTCAGGTGCCGATGCCTCATGCAGAGAACGAGCTGAGCCCGCTGTTGCCTGAGTTTCTGCGCAAGTCAGCAGAGGGTACGCGGCGGCCGAAGTTCGCAAGTGTGCGGACAGCCAGAGACGGGATGTTCGCCGCCGCCTCTTAACGCAGGGCATTGCGCAGGTTCTGGAATACCTGCTCGCCAATGGGGGCGACCGGGGGCGTTGCAAGCTCTGCCTGTTTTACTTCATTGGTGTTCATCTCTTTTGCTGGCATTTCCTGCGGCGCAACTTCGGCTTCCTTGGTGGAGGGGGCAGAAGGCTGAGCGGGTTCTTGATAGCGAACCATGATTGAGATCCGACGATTAGAGGGGTCCGTTGGGCGTTCAGGCACCAGAAGTTGAGTATCGGCCATACCCGAGACCCGGATGATCCGATCCCGCGATACGCCAGACGCTTCGAAAACACGGCGGGTGGCATTGGCGCGATCAGAAGAGAGATCCCAATTGTCGTATTTGGAGCTGTCGGCAAAGCGAATGGCATCTGTGTGACCTGACAGAACAATAGGGTTGGGAAGCGAGGCAAGCGATGTGCCCAGGTTGCTGAGCAATACATCGGTTGCGCCGGCCATCTCGGCGCGACCGCTTTGGAACATCGGTTTGCCTTCTTGATCAATGATCTGGATATGAAGCCCTTCCGGTGTCTGTTCAAAAATCACGTTCTGCTTCAACGGATCAAGATCTGGATTATCCTGCATCGCCTGCAAGATTTCATTCTGAAGCTGTTTGAACTTCTCTTGGTCCAATGCATGCGCCGCGTCGCTGGCAGTGTCAGTGGCACCGGCGGTTTTTTTCGCGTCATGTGCATCAACCGCTGCAGGGTTCCCGTCGGCATCGCCCGCCCGCAATTTTGCGTCACTCACGTCGGAAGCGGCAGGAGCTTCATGTGCCCCTTCGTGGGTTCCCGGTACTTTTTCACTCGGGTCTGAAGTTACAGTTGTGTCGCGCACTTCCCATCTGGCAGGAGCGGGATCATCAATTTTCCCCAGTTCGGAACCACGTGCCACAACGCTGCCGTTTGATGCAGTCAGGGTGCCGGGCGGGCCAAGTGTCGATCCATCCAATAGCCCGATACCGCCGGGCATCGTGGCGTTGGTGAAATACTCCGCAATGCCGCGCAATTTTTGCTCGTCTGAGCTGGCCAGAATCCACATCAACAGGAAAAATGCCATCATCGCGGTCATGAAGTCGGCATAGGCCACCTTCCAGCCGCCACCGTGGTGGCCGCCACCTTCAACGATTTCGTATTTCTTAAAAATCTTGGGCTGCGTGTTCGCTGCCATGTGCTCTGCCTCGTAACGCCGAGTTTGTATCGGTCGTTTTACGGCGGTGCTTCTGCTACCCCGTGTTGAAGCTAGGTATCAAGGGTGAACAAGGGTTTAACAGGGCTGAATTGTGGCAATTCCAAGGCAGTCGGCGCGCTCAAAGGGTCGGTGCCGCGCCCTGTGATGGTGAATCTTCGCGGGCATATTTCCCGAGGCCGATGCGCTTGGCATATTCCGCCTTGCGGATGGAGTAGTTGGGGGCAACCAAAAGGTGGTCCTCGTCCAGTCCAAACATCGTGCGATATTCATGTTCTGACAGCCCATGCTCTGCCTTAAGGTGGCGTTTAAGCATGGTAAAGGATTTGCCACAGCATAGGCAGGTCACCGTGTCATCAGAAACCGATTGATCAATCGCGACCGCTGGCCGAACGGTTTCGTGGGGTTTACTGCTGACGATCTGCGCAAGTGCAGTGGCGGGTTGTTCGCGTCCTCCAAGGACAGCGGGCAGCTTGCTCGCAAGGGCTAACACGTCTTCAACGGTTGCGTTTTCCCGGGACGCGAAACTGGAAAGAATGCTAAATGTTGCATCAGATACCAACATGGCGTTTTTATCTTCCATTTGCTTGCTCTCTGCTGATCAATTCGCCCATTTGACGTGGGGCAAGTTGAAGAGTTTTAGATGAGTGGCCTTCGCGCTTCCGAAGGATCTTTCTGCATAAAATTTGGATATGTCAAGAACAGTCTAAATATAGCGCCTTAATCCGCCTATGTTTTTGGCAATGAACAGGCTTTTTCCTTGTCACCTCTTCCGATTGAAAGAAGCGGGGCGTTTTCCTGCAGTGTACGTCCCACCCCAAGTCACACATCCGGTGCTGCGGTCAAATCGGCCACCTGTCAGGCAGCCTACCGGTCTAGTGGATGGTAAAATTCTCGTTCATGCCAATGTGACGTTCGTCTTCGTCGGTCAATATCCCGGACTGCATCACTACCAAATGAGCGCTGCGCATTGCCTGCTGAAGGTATATGTCGTCTTTGCCATGCGAGATAAAAGCCTTAAGGCGTTGCGCAGCGGCAAGTGCGATGTCACGCGGGCTGTTTGTAACATTTGTCATAAGTCTACCTAGATTCCAGGTCCGATCAGGTGCTTCTGCGACCGTGACATTCATTATGTAGTCACGAAAGTTAACGGACGGTTTCTTTTTGAAAATTTCCCAAGGACAAGCCGTGTAGCGTTCACTTGGTCGGGATATCCTTTGTTTGAATTTGCTGGTGGGTCAAAAATGATAATCTGTTCTGTCTAAATATTCGGCAACACTCTTGTTATCCTTTAACGGGCATTCTTGTCGACCCCTAACGATAATCAAGTGAGCGCGATAGAGAAGGATAGTGATGTTATTGAAAAAACTAATCAAAAAGAATTGAGTTTGATGTTACTTTGTAGCTGTATGTAGGAGTGTTCCGATTCTCGAGTTGCCTTGTTGCTGTACTTCTTATCGCCAGTTAACGGGTGCCCCAGTGTCTCATAGAAAGCCGACCTCTCTTTTGGTGAGCAGCGAAAGTGGATTGAAAAACCCGCTGAGTTACCTTGCGTCAGTTGTGTTGAAGCATGACTTTGAGGCGGTAGAGGATGGGGCGGCTGCAGAAGAGATACTGTCGAAGAATGCCGATATCGATGCGGTTATCGTGCATCTGCCGGGGATGGAAGATGACGCGCTTGAGCTTATACGCCTCGCGAGGGGCGCGGCATCTTCTCCGGTCATTATTGTTCTTGGTTCCGATCGGGATGAATTTTGCGTTCAGGCGTTTTTTGCCGGTGCAAATGATGTTGTTGCCTGGCCGTGCAGCCTTCGTGAACTGGCCGTCCGTTTGTTTGTGCGCCTTGATTTCCCCCTCAACACCGAGCTGTTGCAGGCGGATGACGGAAGTTGGGATGCACAGGCCTATATTGCGGACCGTGCCGGACTGACAATCTCCGAAGCTCAGGTGATGCATGTCTTGTATGCGCATGACGGTGAAACCGTCAGCCGGGATGCGTTAAGTCTGGCTGTGGATGCGCGGCCATGGCGGTATGGTGATCGTAAGTTTGATGTTCATGTCGCGAAATTGCGCAAGAAGCTGTCGGATAGTTTTGGTGACAAGGTATCGGTTTCGACGATCCGTTCACTGGGTTACCGGCTGGTGACCAATAGCGCTAACATCTTCGATCCCGCCTAAATTTCATCTGTTTCAATCAATTTGCGTGGCGGTCGCCTTGGCCTGTTTTGGGTGACCTACCCCCGGTTGGCGTGTTGAACGATTCCGCAACTGTAGAATTGTAAATGTTGTCGAATGCGACCTTGCATGGTCGGTAGAGGTCACCACTACAATTAGGCGGAGCGCCAAAATCGGCCACTACATTTAGAGGGCTGTAAGTTAATGGAAATTTGCAACTAGTCTCCTTTAGGTTGAAATTTTATGATTTAGACGCCTAGGGTTAAGGTAAAAACCGCGGGGTTGAAGCAGGGTGAATTATTAACAAATTTGGCATTCAATCTCCCCTTAAACGGGAATAATCTTAACGAACAGCAAGAATTCAGGGGACTGCCAAATGAACATTGTCGAGCATATCTGGAGTAATACTTTGGAACTACGCGACCCGACGAACCTCCCGCCGCTTGGTAGCATCCTGGCCTCTCTTCTTGCCTCGCCGATGATCTGTTTCACAACGAAGGAAACGCGCACAGGTGCCCGTCCTGTTGTCAGCTATGCCGGTGACGAGGTTCTGCCCAGTGCCAGTCTGGCGGATGTCTTGTTCGAGGAATTCGGGATCGAGATTTGTGACCGCACCATCGTCCTGATCGAGCCGTCAGAAATTGGGGGCGTGCATACAATGTCCAGTCAGGACCTCGGGCAGGCATTGGGGCAGGTTCTGGTTGACCTTTCGCAGCTTAACCAGACTGATAACCCGGCGATGATCTCCCGACGGAACGCGGAGGTTTCACAGCAAAACACCCCGTCGAGCAACCAGCCAGAATTGATGAACCTGGTTCAATAACATGCGCAGCAGCACTGCCGCCCAACGCCCATCTGGACTCCCCTCCAGGTGGGCGTTTTGTTTGCAAGCGCCGGATTCCAAATGTTTTTCCTGCGGTGTGATGAATCCGCCACGATAAGGTAGGACAGCAAAGGAAATCCGGCTTTTTCTTAAAAATTACAGAACGTTAAATTTCCCTTAACCGCGATTGGTTAAGATTTGGTTTGAGGCAGAAAAATAACGATAGGTGACGAGAATGAGTGTAACCGCGTACAAGCGGACCATCTCGCACACGGAAGCGCCACGCCAGATTGAGCGTCGCATCCTTGCGCAGGTGACATCAGAACTGGAAACACAGTTCCTTGAATTCGACAATGCGGAACGACGGTTGGAGCGGTTGCAGCTTTTGGCTGATGGCCTTCGCCATACGTTGTTGAAGAACCAGATGGTTTGGTCGACCTTCAAAATGGACCTTACAGAAACAGAAAATGGTCTGACACCTGAGCTGAAGGCGAGCATCATATCCCTCGCGCTTTGGGTAGAGAGCCACACGCAGGGCGTATTGGCCGGTGGCAAACCTGTGAAACCTCTGATCGACATCAACCGGACCATCATCGATGGTCTGAGCGGTCGGCAATTCGAAACAGCGGCGGAGTAGGCGAGATGGCACTGCGACTGACGTTGAAACCGAATGAACGCATCTTGATCAACGGCTGTGTGGTTCGCAACTCTGACCGGCGGCAATTGCTGGTGATCGAGAACCACGCTGATATCGTGCGCGAGGCGGATCTGTTGGACGAAAAGCAGGCGCGCACGCCGGTCAAAGAAGTGTATTTCTTCATTCAGGCGGCGCTCTTGGATGCTTCCAAACGCAAGAAACTTGTCCCGATTATCCAGAAGAAATTGGCGCAGCTTGTCCCGGTTTTTCATGATGAGGTCGGCGAACACATCTTTGAAGCGGCAAACCATGTGTCACAGGCCGATTTTTACAAAGGGATGCGTGCCTTGCGTCCGCTGATGGAATATGAAGATCGACTGTTTGAGATGATCCATGAGAAAGCAGCCGCAACAGCGGCGGAATAGGAACCCGATGATTGGCATTTCCGGACTTGGAAGTCAGGCGGCGCTTCGTTTGATCGATGCCACACGGGATCAGCAGTTGGAAACCATGCGGAATGAGGCCGCAAACAAGCGCAGCGAAGCCGCATTTCGCGAGCGGATTGGGTCAATCACCACACCACAAGAGCTGGTGGCAGATTTTGAAGTCTATAGTTTTGTGATGAAGGCCTTTGATCTGGAAGATCAGATTTTCGGCAAGGCGATGATCCGCAAGGTTCTGGAAAGTGACCCTGTTGCGCCCGACTCTTTGTTGAACCGGCTGACCGACCCGCGGTTCAGGGAGATGCATCTGGCCTTGGGCTTCACCACAGAGGCCGGGCCGCAGGTGCCCGATTTTTCAAATTCGGCGTTTCTCGATGGTATTTCAGACCGCTTTTACAATCGCCAGTTTATCAATTCGAATGATGAGCAGAACGAGACCGTCGGGACCGTGCTGGAGTTTCGCGAGACCGGCGGTGAGATCGCAAGCTGGTTTGAGGTTTTGGGTGATGAGAAACTGACGAGTTTCTTTCAGGTGGCGCTGGGGTTGCCGGAACAGATGTCAGCGCTGGACCTCGACCGGCAGGCGGCCATGTTTGCGGAGAAATTCGATCTGGAGGACCTTGCAGACCCTGCAGAACGTGACCGGTTGATCTCGCGCTATATGGCGATTTCTGACGTCATCAACCCGCAGCCCTTTGTGTCAAACAGTGCGGCGCTGAACATTCTGCAAAACTCGCGCAACAGCGGGCAGTTTGTGGCGATGACTCTCGATATCGATATGGTGAACTTCAGCGCCTCGCAGCTCTATCGCTGACATTTAGCCGCACTAACCTGCTACTCAGCCATATCTTCCATCATTTCCTCGGTGGTATCGGCCAAGGTGATGGTTCCATCCGCCAGCAGACGCAGCGCACCCTCAACCAACTGTCCTTGCGCCTCTTTCACATCGCGCAGTTTGATTGGGCCCATGGATGACATTTCATCCTGCAACATGCCCCGTGAGCGCGAAGGCAAAGCTGCCAGAAAATGCTCGCGGATCTCTTTTTTGGCACCGCGCAGGGCAAGCGGCAGCGTGGTGGCTGAGACCTCGCGCATGATCTTGCCCAGATCCATTTCGTTGAACTTCACCAGATCATCAAAGACAAACATCTTTTGTTTGATCCCGCCAAACTGGTCGGGGCGGCGTTGTTCCAGTTCAGCCGAGATTTGTTCGAACAGATCACCGTCCAGTTTGTTCAATATCGAGACAAGATGCCCCTCAATCCTTGCTTCGGGGCTGTTGTTTGCCTTGGCAAGGACATCTTCGCGCAGGGTGTTTTCGATATTCTGGATGGTATCGGATGGCAGGTTCTCCATCGCCATGATCCGTTCGATCAGATCAGGTGCACGGTCGTTGCCAAGCAGGGGCAGAACTTTGGCCGCCGCATCCGGGCGCAACCGCGTCAAGATCACTGCCACTGTTTGATTGTGTTCCTTGCGCAGGAATTCCACCAATTGTTTTTCATCCAGATCGGAGAGATCTTTCCAGACATTGCCGGTGGTATTGGTATTGATCTCCTGCAAAATCTCGGCAACGCGATCCTCCGGCAGAAATTCACTTAGCAGGTTGCGGGCGGCATCAATCGAGCCCACAACACCGCCTTCGTGATTGAGCTTTTCATCAAACTCTTCAAGGATGCTTTCGACGATACCAGCGTCGATTTCGCCCATGTTTGAAATGGCCGTTGTGATTTGTCGAATTTCAGCCACGTCCAACTGCTGCATCAATGCGCCGCCACGCCCTTCACCCAGGCACAGAAACAGCACGGCAGACTTCTGCGCGCCTGACATGCGGCGGTGTTTTCGAAGGGGAACAAATTGGTTCATTGAAGGAGTTATCCGGTAGATTGGGCAGTTATTCTAAGGATAGTTGAACCTATCCTTAAATTAAATCTCTTTTGTTGTAAAAATCGACTATCCAGAAAGATAAGATTGGATCAGTGACCCTGCCAACATGTACCAGCCGTCAATAAGTACGAAAAAGATCACCTTGAAGGGCAGCGAGACCAGAACAGGAGGTAGCATCATCATGCCGGCACTCATCAGAACAGAGGCGACGATCAGGTCAATCGCCACAAAAGGCAGATAGATCAGAAACCCGATGGTAAACGCACGGCGCAGCTCGGAGATCATGAATGACGGCACCAGGACACGCCAGCTGGGCCCGGCGTCCGCTTCCTCTGGCTGGGTGGTGGCGTCATTAGCGATGTCGGTGAACAGCTGAATGTCCTTGTCGCGGGTGTTGACGGCCATGAAGTTGTAAAAGGGTTCCGAGATATTCTGTATTGCCTGTTCTTCAGTGATGGCGTTGTTCATCAGTGGCCTGATCCCGCCTTCCCAGGCGTCTTCAAACACCGGCTGCATGACAAAAAAGGTCATGAAAAGCGCCATTGCGTTCAGCACGATGTTGGGCGGCGTCTGGTTCAATCCCAGCGCCAGACGCAACATGGAAAAGACGATAACAAAGCGGGTAAAGCTGGTCATCACGACCAAAAGACCGGGCGCAACACTCAGTGCTGTCACCAGAACAAAGAGCTGGATCAGGCGACCGGACAGGCTGGCCCCTGCGTCACTGCCCGGCTGTACCCCGCCCAATTGGGAGGACAGTTCGCGGATCAAGCCACCCACATCAGCATCCTGCGCTGACGCAGATGTGGCGCAGGTCAGCAGGACCAGCGCCATGGGAATGGCTGCCGTCAGGATAGGGCCAACGTGATGCAATGGGCGAAAGAGCATATTAACTGTCTGTGACAAAGTCTTTTACGATTTCACGTAGTGCTACGCCCAGCATGTCGCCTTTTACCCGCACCAGATCGCCCCGAGCAACCAACCGGTCATTGATCATCAGATCAACAGGCTCTCCGACCCGCCGGTCCAGTTCGATCACAGACCCTTTGGTCAGGTTCAGCAGTTCTGAAATCGGTATCCGGCTGCGCCCAAGCACCGCGCGCACATCCAGTTTGACACCAAAGATGGCATCCAGATTCTTGCCCGCGTTTGGTGCATCCGTTTCGGTTTTCGGATCTGTGGCCGGGTCTTTGGCTGTATCAGGTTTCTTTGCTGTTTCGCTCTGATCTGCCACGTCATCATTTTCCAACATTTGTTCAGCTTTCTACGTCGCTTCGTTATAGTCACTTGCCGCCTGTGCCAGCGCTTGCCGGATCTGTGTGCAGGCAGTTTCAATGTCATATTCAAGCCGCCCGCCCTGCCACCGAACCTGCGCCGCGCCACGGGGCATTTCAGGGTCTGCGAAAAGATCGATTTCCACAGTTTGCGAGGCCGCGGTCAACCATGACGGCGCTTCCTGATCGAGGGCAGCAACAACCTCAGGGCTGGCACTGATCGTAAGCTCTGGGTCGGTGCGGGTTTGTTGCACGGCCTGTTTGATACGATCGATGGCCAAAGCCGGGCCATATTGGGTGATAAGTTCAGGCATCAATCGGTCTGCGACCCCCAGAAACAGCTCGATGATGTCACGTTCTGTATCCCTGTGATGCCTTTTGTCCTGCGCCGCCAGCTGGGCCAGTTGTTCCTGTATGATCTGGCGTTCCTGTTCGAAGCGCGCTGCGGCACCAGCGTCAAATTCGGTTTTCGCTTCTTCATGACCAAGGGCGCGGCCGGCCTCGAAACCTTCCTTGCGGGCCGCCTCAAGTTGCTCTTTCAGGTCGGCAATTGCCTCGATCTTGCTGGCCGCGTCCTTATGCGTCGAACGGCCTGTCTCAAGGTCGAAATTATGGTCAAACAGGGTAATCACGCTTCTGCCTCAGTGGTGAGCCATGACCGCATCACGCGCAACACTTCTTCTGGCTTCTCATCCGCAAGGCGTTGAATTTTATCGATATTGCCCTTCTGAATGCTACCTCGGATGCCCTGGGTTGTGACATATTGCTGGTCATCCAGCGTCAATTCATCCCGTTCAACCGGGGTGGCCGAAAGTTTGCGAGGTTCTGTGCTTGATGCGCCGGGGGTGTCGGTGGCAAGCAGCTTGGTCCCGCTGGCGTTTGGAGTGCTGTTCGGTGCGGCAAGCCCTTCGCGTTCGACTGTGTCCGATTCCAGCGCAGGCTCTTCAACCACATTCAGCGGGTCGGGCTGGTTCAAGCGGCGCAGCATCGGGCGCACACCGAGGATCATCACCAGTGCAACAATCAACAAGGCCAGCACGCCCCGGATGATGGGCACAATGCTTTCCGACAGGCGATCCCCGATGGTTTGGACAATCGGATCACCCAGATCCATCGAATAATCCATGAACCGCATGCTATCAACAGAAACGCTGTCGCCGCGGCCTTCTTCAAAACCCACTGCGGATTTGACCAGTTCGGTCAGACGATTCAGCTCTTCAGGGGTGCGTTCAACATAGGCAACGTCGGACCCTTCCAGATTGTAGATGCCATTCACCAAAACAGCGACAGTCAGGCGGCGTACTTCACCGGCCTCGCGCACGATTTCGCGACGGGTGTTGCCGATTTCATATTGTACCTGCTCGCCCGCTTCGCTTCGGTTGGAGGTGGCGGCACCGCCCCCGTCAGCGAGTGCTGCGGGAATGTTGTTTTCCACGCCGACATTGCCACCGCCATCGGTGCCTGTCTGGTTTTGTGTGGTGCTTTCGGTGGAGCGAACAACCTGTTGCTCTGGATCGAAGCTTTGCTCGACAATCACTTCGCGCTGGGTCGTGAGATCAACATTGACCCGAACGCGCGCATTGCCCGCGCCGACGCGGGCCGTCAGGATGTTCTGGATTTCCTGGGACAGGCGGTCCTCGATTGAGGTTTTGGTGGTCTGCATGCCGGTAGGGCCTTCACCACCTGAGCCTTCTGCAAGAATTGTTTCACCACTGGCCGAAAGCACAGTAACGCGGGAAACTTCCAGCTCTGCCACAGAAGATGCAACAAGGGTCCGCACCGCTATTGCCTGTTTGCGGGTAACCGCGCGGCCAGCACTGGATCGCAGCACCACCGACCCCCGAGGCGCAGGTGCTTCGCGTGAAAATGGTTCGCGATCCGGCAGCACAAGATGAACGCGAGCGGATGAAATGCCATCCAACGTCTGGATGGAGCGGGCAAGTTCGCCTTCCATGGCGCGGACACGATTGATTTTTTGCAGGAAGGAGTTCATCGCCAGCCCGCTCTTTTCATCAAACAGCTCCCAGCCAGGATCGCCGTCTACTGGCACGCCGGTCTCGGCAAGGGCCATGCGGGCACGGGCACCATCGGCGCGCGGGACCGATACAGATGAACCATCCTCAGAGACCATCACGCGAAACCCCGCATTGGTCAGGCTTGCCTCGATGGCACTGGCAGAGGTGACAGATAGATTTGAATAAATCGGTGCGTAGTCCGGGCGGGTGATCGCGCTAAGGCCGAGTAAGAGCGCCGCGACAACGGCAACTGCAGTGCCGGCCAAGATCATCAATCTTTGCCGACCCAAAGACAGTAGATTATCAATCAATCCTTGCACGTATGCCCCCACTGGTTGTTGTCGCGACTATACATCATTAATGCAAGGTTAAGGCAAGTTTAAGTTGAAAGTAAACTTGTATTCGAAGTAAAAGGAGGCGATTATCCTTGAGTAAGGAAAGACTGTAAAACATGGCCTCCAAGCCCGACCCTAAAAAGAAGCCGCCAGAAACCGACGCAGAGGATGCGCCGGCGGAAAAGTCGCGCGGATCTCGCAAGATGTTGCTGGCAGCCGCTGTGATGTGCCTTGTGTCATTGGGCGGCGGGTTTTTTCTGGCGCGGACGGCCTATCTGCAGGATGCCGAGGAGTATGCACCGGAGTATAAGGACGCAGAAAGCACCGAAGCGCATGACAAGGATGATGGGCATGGTGATGGGGCGAAAGACGGAAACCCCAAGCTGCGTAAGGATGTGACGGATCCGCTGGCCAAGGATGGCCATGATGCCGAAAAGGCGATGGCCCTGCAGGAAAAAGACCATGCTGACGGGAAAGGTGAATCTATTGCCGATAGCGGGCTGCTGGATCTTGGGGATATGCTGACCAACATTCAAAGCACCGGTGCTGATGGCACCACAAGCACCGCTTTCCTGAAGATCAACCTTGTTGTTGCGTACCGGCCTGATCTGGATGCAGGCAAGCTGATGGCGGAACGCCAGCCTTTCATCCGTGATCTGTTCAATAGCTATTTGCGCGGCCTGTCAGAGGCGGATGTGCGCGGCATGGCGGGCATTATGTACATCAAGGCGGAGCTGCTGAAACGTGCGCGGGCCGCTGTGGGAAATGACCTGCCGCAAGAAATCCTGATCAAAGATCTGATTGTTCAATGAGGACCTGCACGTGAGCGAGACACTGGCCAATGCCGATATTGAAGGCGAGAACATCAGCCTGATTGACGAGATTATCCGTCAGTCGGACTTTACCTTTGATCGGTTGCCCATGCTGGATATCATCGGGGCGCGTCTGGTTGAAAACCTTGCTGAAGCCTTTTCCGATTTAACCCGAATTGGCTGTGAAGCTTCCATGGTGTCGCTTGATTATATCACCATGGATCAGGTTGTGGCTGACGTGCCAGAGCCGGTGCTGATGGCCGTGGGTATTGGTAAGCCTTTTGACGGTGAAATCGTGATTGCGATCGACAAGGTGTGTCTGCTGGCGACAAGCGAACTGATGCTAGGCGGCAGTGCAAAGAACTTGGATCTGGAGGGGGTGGAACGTTTCACCGCCATTGAGCTTGGTTTTGGCGAGCGGGTGGCCGCCGCAGTGTTGGCGGAGCTGCAACGCGCGTTAACCGTTGTCAGCGCATCTGCGCTGGAACTGGATCGTGTTGAAAGCGACCCGGAAGCCGCGGCCGTAGCGAAACATAACAGCCTGTGCGCACGGATCAAGATTTCCGTTTCGATTGCCGGTCATATGGGCGGTGTCGATATCATCATTCCCTATGACGCTCTGGAGCCAATTCGGCCTGATCTGGGCAAGGTCTATTTCGGTGACCGCGGCGAGGGGCAAAGCAGCTGGCATGATCTGATCGGCAGCCAGATCGAACGGGCGCATATGACCCTTGAGGTGCTTCTGGCGGAAGAGGCGATCCCGATCCAGAGGATCATGGCCTGGAAACCGGGCGATACGATCAATTTCGGCATTGAGGAAGGTCAGGACGCAACAATGACCTGCGCGGATACGCCGATGTTCAAAGTCTCGATTGGCAAACGGAACAACGGCTTTGTTGCCGTTCAGATTACCGAAGAACTCAAACTGAAGAAGGAACTGGAAACAGATGGCGATGATAATTGACTGCGTAATCATTCTGCTTCTCATTGGCAGCATTACATATGGGTACATCGTGTCGCGCAAAGTGCGTCTGTTGATGGGAATCCTGAAAGACCTTGAACCCTTGGTCGAAGAGTTTTCTTCAGCTGTAGAAAAATCACAGGATTCGGTCAGCCAGATGCGCGATCGCATTGAAGTGGCAGAGCAGGTGCAACAGGTACAGCCAGAGGCAGAGCCTGAGGTGGCGGCACAAAGCACATTTGCCAGCCGCCGCGCCGCGCCTGTGGAAACCCCGGGCATGCGGGTGATGCGGGACAAAAAAGAACTGGTACGCGCATTCTTCGACACTCAAAGCACTGCAGAGGTATAGGCCATGCGAAACCTGTTGAGCGGACGGATGATCCTTGTCGGTTTGGGGGTAATGGTTTTTGCCAAGGCGGCGCTGTCTTTCCCGGAATTGCCGTCCCTCAGGGATGTAGCACCGGTGAAAGACATTGGTGTTGTGAATGCTGCTGACAAGGTAGAGGCGACATTGGAATCCGCGACGGATTCGCCGCCCTTGGTTGAGGATCTTCCGGTGGCTCCGGGCAAGCTGGATACACCAGAGGAGATCCTCCAGTCGCTGACCCGCGAACGGGAGCTGGTGGCGCAACAAAAGGCGGATATGGAAAAGCGGCTGGCAGAGATTGCCTTGTCGGAGGAACGCCTGCGGGTTGAGAAAGCATCTTTGACAGAGCTGAAAACCTCAATCGAGACCCTGCTTGCACAGGTGGAAGCATTGCAGACAGAAGATTTGTCGCGCCTGATTTCGTTCTACAAGAATATGAAACCCGCTGATGCGGCACGCATCATTGATGATTTGGATATTGAGACCACGATCATGATCCTTGGCACCATGAACCCGCGCAGCGCGGCACCGATCATGGCTAAGGTATCGCCGGTTCGCGCGCGCGCTGTTTCAAAGATCATTCTGGAACGGTCGCAGCTTCCCGGTGATCAGGATCTTGTGGGTATCAAATTGAATTAAGTTAGGGTGTTGATCCTAGTCCGGTTTGCGCCGCAAGGTTGAACCTTCCGGCGCAACATGTGGTTTGTTTTCGTTCAGGGCAAAAACAAAGCTGATGATCTCGGCGACAATTTCCCAATGTTCGACCGGCACGACCTGATCAATCTCGACCGTGTCGAACAACATGCGCGCCAGTGGTTTATTCTCAACAATCGGAATGTCATGTTCGAAAGCAACCTCCCGGATGCGCAGCGCCACGAGGTCTGCGCCCTTGGCGATACAGACCGGAGCCATGTCGATGTCAGGATCATATTTCAGCGCCACGGAATAATGTGTGGGGTTGGTTAGAATGACGTTGGCAATTGGCACAACAGCAAGGGTGCGCTGACGCGAAAGCTCGCGCCGGCGGCGTGCCCGTTGGGTGCGGATTTCCGGTGACCCTTCGCTTTCCTTCATTTCGTCGCGCAGGTCCTTTTGGCTCATCCGCTGTTTCTTGCGCCAGTCAAACCTGCGCCACAGAATATCAGCAATTGCGATGGGTACCAGAAACAGCGCTGCCGCCAGCAGCAGCTTGCGCGAGGCCGCCACGAGGTAGCCGGGCAGGTATTCGGGCAGAAACCCGGACATCATCCAGACCTTCTGCACGGCTTCAAGGGTGAACCAGATGGCAAAGCCGCCAACCGCAAACACCTTTATGATGCTTTTCAGAAACTCGACCATGGAGTTGGCCGAGAACAGGCGTTTCAGCCCCTGCGCGGGAGAGAGTTTCGAAAGCTTGGGGCGGATACGCTCCAGCGAGACAACTGTCTCCCCCTGAATAACAGCACCAACAGCGGCCCCGGCCAGCAGCACGGCAAACATAGGGGCAATGGCAATTGCGATGCTTAGGGCAAAGTCGCGCATGATCTCGCCCAGACGGGTAACGCCGGTGGTGCCTGTCCCTACCGTCAATGTGGTGGATTGTTCGATCAACCCATAAAGAGCATCCATCACCTTGGGGGTCTGGAGCGGCAGAACGAATGCGATGATCCCCAAAAGGGCAAGAACGACCATCATATTGCCGGTCTCTTTGGAAGAAGGCACATCCCCTTTCTTGCGGGCATCCTGTAGCTTCTTCTCGGTGGGTTCTAGGGTCTTTTCTGTACTGTCGTTGTTCTCTGCCATGGTCAGAACTTAAATCCGCCCAGCCATGCGCGAAACTCCGAGATGTAGAAATCAAGGATCGTCGGCATCGACATGGCAAGGATCAACAGGCCCGCCCCGATTAACAAAGGCGCGGCGACAAAGAACACCGGCAGCTGTGGCATCATCCGGTTGGCCAGCCCCATGCCAAGGTTCAATACCACGCCCATGATGAAAAACGGGGCCGCGATGGCGGTGCCGATATAGAGGCTTTGACCTGCGGCTTTGAGGATCTGGTCAGTCAGATCGGCCATCATGATCTGTCCGGGCGGGAAAACCACATAGCTGGACAGCAAGGCCCGCAAAATAATGTGATGCGTATCAGTGATAAAGATCATGGCAACTGCGGTGATCAACATCAGCGTTGCCACCATTGTCGCCCCCTCAAAGGATCCGAAGGAGGGGCCAAAGGCATTTGCCAGGCCTGAAACCTGCCCCGCCTGAAAGCCTGCAAATTGCAGTGCAGACAGCAGGATCCGCGCGGTCAGCCCAATCCACAGGCCGATGGTCACCTCGATCGCCAGCATCACCGCAACGGCCACTGGGGCGGTGGGCATTGCCGCCTGTACCGGCGTCATCGGCAGCAGCGCGGCACAAAGCACAACCGCGAAAGACAGGCGTGCGCGGACCGGAACCTGCACCTCGCCAAAGGCGGGCATAAAGATCAGCGCGGATCCGAGGCGGGCAAAAACAACGAAATAGGAAAAGAACAGCGAGGTGACAAATGTATCAAGCGACATCGGTCATCACCCGACAGTGCCGACAGTGCGTAGCGATGCCTTGCGGTGGACCTCGTTATGGGAAATGACCTGTGTCATCGGGCTGACGCGCTCCAGAATGGAGCGTACATAGGGCCGGGCACGTGGGGTGACCAGAATGGCAGGCCATTCGTCTGCGGATGAAAACTTTTGAATTTCCTTGCGCATTTCCAGCACAAACTCCTGTACCCGCGAGGGGGACATAAGGAATGTTTCCTCGCCGTTTGACGTCGAGATCGCGTTGATCAGCTCGGTCTCCCACGCACCGGCCAGATTGATCACGGGCACATAGCCCTGTGCATCGACCAGCGAATGACAAATCTGCTTGGCCAGCTTGCCCCGTGCATGCTCAATCACGGCGCGGATGTTCTTGGTATTGGCGCTGGCTTCGGCAACGGCCTCGATGATCTTGGGCAGGTTGCGAATTGAAATCCGTTCGGCCAGTAGGGCCTGCAAAACATGTTGCAAGGTCACGGCAGGGTTGTTGTTGGAACTGTCGGCAAGAAGCTTCTGATAGTCCTTTTCCTGTCCTTCGATCAGCTCTTGCGTGGCTGCATAGGTCAGGATTTCGGGCATATGTTCCTTGATCACTTCGGTCAGATGGGTGGTGATCACGCTTTCCGGGTCCACAACGGTCAGCCCCTGCAGCTCCGCTTCCGAGGCGCGGGCCTCGTCCACCCAGATCGCTTCCAGCCCGAAGGTCGGTTCGCGGGTGCGTTTGCCCGGCAGATCAATGTCTTCTCCCGTGGGGTTGATAACCATCATCATGATTGGATCGACCTCACCGCGTGCGGCTTCGACGCCTTGCAGGGAAATCGAATAAGTCATGGGTGGCAGATCGGTATTGTCCTTGATCCGCACCATGGGCAGGACAAAGCCAAAGTCCTTGATAAACAGCGACCGCAGGCTTTTGACCTTGCCCGGTAGAGCGGCATTGTTCGAGGTGATCATCGGCACCAGAGCCGTTCCCAGATCCAGCCGCACATCGTCAACGCGCAGCATTTCTGACATGGTGTCTTCCTGCGCTGCTGGCGGGGTCTCTTTTTCCAGCTCAAGCTGTTTGGCCTTTGCCTCGTTTTCGGCGACTTGACCTTGCATGCTATAACCAAAGGCAGCCAATCCAACGGACATGGGCAGGAAGATGAAGAGCGGGAAACCGGGCAGCCAGCCAATGCAGAAGGTCAGAACCGCCGCCATATATAGCGCTTTAGGGAAGTTGCTGAGCTGACCCAGAACCGCAACGTTTGCCGCGCCATGGGTGCCACCTTTGGTGACCAGCAGGCCTGCCGCGAGAGAGACAATCAATGCCGGAATTTGTGTAACCAGACCGTCGCCGATGGTCAGGACGGTGTAATTGCTCATCGCTTCGCCGACGCTCAGATCGTGGCTCATCATCCCGATCAGAATGCCCCCGAACACGTTAATCAGGGTGATGATCAGCCCTGCAACAGCATCCCCGCGCACAAATTTGGATGCGCCGTCCATGGCTCCGAAAAATGAACTTTCTTCTTCGACAGTCTTGCGGCGCAGCTTGGCATCTTCCTCGGTGATCGCACCTGCGGCCAGATCGGCATCAATCGCCATCTGTTTGCCGGGCATCGCATCAAGCGAGAACCGTGCGGCAACTTCGGCGATGCGGGTTGACCCCTTGGTGATGACGATGAAGTTGATGATCACCAGAATGGTGAAAACAATAATGCCGATGACAAAGTCGCCGCCAACAATGAACCGTGCAAATCCTTCGATCACATTGCCGGCTGCACCGGGGCCATTATGCCCTTCGCTAAGGATCAGGCGCGTGGACGATACGTTCAGCGCCAGCCGCAACATCGTCACCACCAGCAATAGTGTCGGGAAAGAGTTGAACTCAAGTGGTGTGCCAATCCACAGCGCCACCATCAGGATCAACACGGAAAGCGATAGGGAAATTGCCAATCCGAGGTCCAGTAGAAACGGGGGCAGAGGGACAAACAGCATCCCCAGAATAAGCACAACGCCGATGGCAAAACCGATATCGCGGTTGCTATGCCCGAATTTCAGCAATCCGCTTAGTTGGAATGGACTGGTGCTGGTCTCATTCACGGCCATCTTAATCCGCCCGCGCATAGTTGGGCAGAACGGCCTGCAATGGTGCGCTTGAGTAGATCGACATGACTTTCCGCGCCGTGCCTTGGGTGCCGGTCATGTCCGATGTCCAGTTTACCGCAGGCGCATACCAAGGCGCTTGGGCAACTTGCACAGGCTCTGCCTGGCGGCGGGTCCCCTGTTTTGCGAAAGCTGAGACGTGCCGGTTTGCCAGCTTTTGGTTCTGGCCGAGCTTTTGCAGGTAAACGGATTTATAGCTTTCCGTGGAGGAATGATACCGCCCGGCCGCCTGCCACCAGTCGCGGGTTTCGCGATGCAGGCTTAACAGAAAACGCGCGGCGTAATCGACGTTTGATCTCGGGTCTGTTGCCTCTTCCAGCGAAGAGAACTGCCGGGCATGCCATTTCTGATTGACCTGCATACAGCCCACATCAACCGATTGCGTCACGGATGACTGCGTTTGCCGCACCCATGTCTCAAGATCCTGTTTGGTGTCGAAAAAGACGCCTTTGCCCCGCGCATTTGCGGTCCATGGCCAAATGGTGATTTCCCCGTTCACCCGCCGCCCTGCTTCTTGGATCCCAATGGCCAGCAGCAGGTTGTCGGGAATGTTGTAGCGGGCTTGCGCCTTTAGAATTTCCTGCAGGCACACTTGCGACGATACAGGGGGCGCGGCGGTCGTGGTTTGCGTGACCGTTGGCCGGTAAAAGCCAAGCCAGCCCGCCGTGCTTTCCGCGCAAACGCTGGTGGTGGAAACGCTGAAAGCCAAAATCAGCCCGGTTGTTTTGCGCCAGCCCATTTCAAACACCGCCATTCACGATCAGGTCAAACACCCGGTCGGTGAGTTGGGTCAATGTGCCAAAGATGAAGGGCAAGGACAGGGCGATGGTCACAAAGATAGCTGCGATCTTGGGCACGAAGGTCAGTGTCATTTCCTGAATTTGCGTCAGTGCTTGGAAAAACGCGATCATCAGCCCCACGATCAGGGCCACGGCCAGCACAGGGGCCGCTGACAGCAACGTCGCTGTCAGCGTCTGGCTGATGATTTCGTAAGCTGCGACGGGTTCCACTATATGGGCCTTGTGTTGTAGCGACAGAAAACCTGTCAGATCGGCATGCGCATGATGTCCTGATAGGCTTCGACCAGCTTGTCACGCAGGGCGACGGAAACCTGAACGGTGCTTTCCATCGCCATGGTTGCCTCGACCACCTGCTGCAAACCTGCCTGACCGTTCAGGCCGGCAATGGCCATTTGATCCCCGGTGCGCACTGTATCAACGGCCTGCGCCGCAGCCTTTGATACCATGGTGGAAAAATCAGCCGTGGCTGGATTTACGTCATTTGTTGCTGGTTTAGTGTCCGCCGCCTTGGAATAGGCTGCCTGGACATAGGAGGAGCGGATGGCCGCAAAATCAGACATTAAATATTTCCTACTTTAGCATATCGACAAGCTGACTGCGCATGTCGCGGGCATTTTCCATCATCGACAGGTTCGCCTCGTAACTACGGGAGGCTTCACGCATATTGCTCATTTCTATCAGTGGGTTAACATTGGGGAGTTTGATATACCCGTTTTCGTCAGCCGCCGGGTGAGATGGATCGAAACGCAACTCAAAAGCGCTTTCGTCGCGTCCGATATCGCCTGTTTCAACAATCGCTGCACCTGTGCGTTCGTCAGTGGTGGCGTGAAAGGACATGGTCTTGCGCTGATAGGGATCTCCGCCCGGCTGCTGTGCCGTGGAGCTGGAGTTGGCGACGTTTTCGGACACTACGCGCAGGCGGCTGGCCTGTGCGCGCATGCCGCTGGCGGCGGTTGTTCCGATGCTGCTGAGAGGATCCATTTGACGTGTTCCTTAGGCTTAGCGACGGCCGGCGACCGTGTAGAGCATTTCATGTGCTTTGCGGTACAGGTTGGCGGCAATCTTGAATTGCGAAGCGGTTGAGTTCGCTTCGATCATCTGCTCTTCCAGTATGATGTTGTTGCCGGACATATCTTCACCCCAGCTCACATCTGCTTCCTTTACATCTGCTTCTGGCAGGGCGGCACCTGCGCGAATGCGGCTCAGGTAGCTGGCAAAGCTTTCAACATCCTTGGCCCGCGCGCCGCTGACGTCGGCATTTGCAATATTCTCGGAAACCACCTTTTGGCGGTTCGCAAGCCATTGCAGGCGCTGAGGGGCCAGATCAAAGAGAGAGGTTTGTTCAGTATTCATTGTAGACTCGCTATTTATCCTTGCTTTATAACAAGGATAAAATGAATAGGAAAGTTCTAATCCCATGCAAACCTTTGCGAAGATGCAAGACAAGATCTATTCATCGGCAAGTGCACGAATTGTCGGCAGTACAAAAGCGATTGTCGGGCTAACCTTGACGGTACGTGGATTGGAGGCGGTAGCCGGGATCGGCAGCCGATGCCGTGTGTTTGGCCGCAAGGGGGCTGTCGACGGGCAGGTTGTCGGCGCGCAGGGGGCGGATTTATGTGTGCTGCCTTTTGGGGCATGGGACGGTGTTGCGGTTGGTGACCCGGTCGAATTGATTGAGCTGGACGATATGGTCTACCCTGATGAAAGCTGGATCGGTACCGTTGTGGATGCCTTGGGGCAGCCCCTGTCATCATATGATCGTGCCCCGCGGCCACGCAAGAAATCCACACGCGCCGCGCAGCCCCCCAAGGCATTCGAACGCAAACAGGTCGGTGAAAAACTCGAAACCCAGATCAAATGCGTGGATGTGTTCACACCGCTGTGTCGCGGGCAGCGAATGGGGGTGTTTGCCGGTTCTGGAGTCGGGAAATCGACATTGATGGCGATGCTGGCGCGCAACACCGATGCAGATGTAATTGTGATTGGCCTGATCGGGGAACGCGGCCGTGAAGTTCAACAGTTCATCCGCGAAGATTTGGGACCAGAAGGCATGGCGCGGGCGGTCGTTGTGGTCTCGACCGGGGATGAGGCCCCGCTGCTGCGCAAACAGGCGGCCCTGACCACCACAGCAATTGCCGAATATTTCAAATCCCAAGGCAAACAGGTGTTGTTGCTGTTGGACAGTGTCACCCGTTTTGCCATGGCACAGCGTGAAATCGGCCTTGCGCGAGGCGAGCCGCCAACCTTGCGCGGGTATCCCCCGTCGGTGTTCAGTGAGTTGCCACATCTACTGGAGCGTACTGGCCCCGGGCGGCAGGGCGAGGGTGACATCACGGCGATTTATACGGTTCTGGTAGATGGCGATGATATGAACGAACCGATTGCCGATGCGGTGCGCGGCATTGTCGATGGTCATTTGGTGCTGGACCGTAAAATTGCCGAACAGGGGCGTTTTCCGGCGATTGATTTACAGAAATCCCTGTCGCGCATGTTGCCCGGTTGTCATTCTGCGGAAGAGTATGAAATCACAAAGACCGCCCGCAAAGCCTTGGGGCGCTATGCGGATATGGAGGATCTGATCCGTCTGGGGGCATATAAACCCGGTTCTGATGCTGATACGGATCAGGCGGTTCTGCTTTTTCAGGCCATGAGTCCCTATTTGTCACAGGGCCGCGGCGAGCAAAGCACGGCTGGCCAAAGCTTTGCCGAAATCTACCGAATGATCTTACAGGCGGGTATCGAGGATCCGCTAAGCGCGTTTTTCGCACAGGACGGTGCGCAAGGTGCTGTGCCGCAGGTCGAACCAGGTGCCACAAGCTAAAACACCGACCTGCCAATAAAGGGAGGTCGGTGTTTCATAATGAGAGAGATGCGTCGCCCGGTGTGGGGTGGATTGCTCCGGGGCACATATGTCCGGGCGAGGCTGTTGTGTGAACTTAAATCAGCCCGAATTAACGGAACAGGCTCAAGATGTTCTGCGGCGACTGGTTTGCAATCGACAGAGACTGTGTCGCAAGCTGCTGTTGAACCTGATAGGCCTGCAAACGCGCGGCTTCTTCTTCCATATTCGCATCAACCATTGAGCCAACACCGGAATCGAAGGTGTCGGTCAGGCTTTCAAGGAACATCATCTGGCCTTCCAGGGTGTTCTCGGTGATGCCCAAAGAAGTTGCTGCATCAATTGACGCTGCCAACTGGGTTTCAACAGTTGCCAGATCGGCCTCCAAATCAGTGGAGGTTGCCAGGTCGATGCCAGCCATCGCAGTCTGAATGGCCTGAAGATCAACTGAGTTGAAGTCGATCGAGGTTGTCGCGAAAGAGCCAGAGGCGCGCGAAACACCTGTTACAACAGTAACTGCTGCCACACCTGTCACGAGGTCGTCACCGTTGAAGGTCGACTGGTCGATGGCGGACTGCATGTTCAGAACCATTGCGTCAATTTCCAGCTGAACGTCAGCCGGATCAATGCCGCCACTTTGGGCAAATGCCACACGTTCGACGATCTGTTGGGACAGTTCCTTGACGGTTTCGGCGCCAAGACGGGCCGTTGCAACAGAGTTCTTGGTTGCGGTCATGCCGTCATTCAGCGCTTTGAAAGTAGCGCTGTCGCCCTTCATAGTCTCGGAAACCGAGAAATAGGCGGCGTTTTCTTTACCGGAGCGGATCGACAGACCGGTGGAAATACGGGTTTGAGTTTCGTTCAGGTTGCGGTTCACGTCTGTAAGCGACGCAAGTGCGACCATGGCGGAGTTATTGGTGAGAATGGACGACATTTAATGTTCTCCTTGGTTCTCTAGTCTTTTCAGTCTTCTGACTGAGGCAGGCATTACGCCAGCAAAACTCATTTAGGCGTTGAGGTTAACGGGCGGTTAACGAATGCTGTTTTTATCCAATCGAGCTATCAAAACTCACGATCAATACCTGGTGCGCCGCTGGAATTTGCGCTCATCTTCTTGCCGGACTTCCCGTAGACATTCCCCAACTCATTGCGGTTGCTGACTTTTTCTACCTCCCGCAAGATCGTCCGGGCAGCAACTGCCATGCGTGACAACATTACACCGTCTTCTTCGATATATTTTCTGAGCTCACCAAGATGCTCTTTGATTTTCAACTTTCTGGCAATGTCGTGGTTCAGGAAAGGTTCAACCAGTGGCGTGCGCAGCTCAAGCCATTTCAGAATTTTTGACTTTTCCTCAAACACGTTGCTGATGACTTCAAGTTCACCTTCATTGATTGCGGAGATCTCCTTGCGCAGGATCGCAACCGTCTCCTGTATTTTATCGACGTAGGCATCAAGGTTGGCTTCATCCTCGGCGGTCAGGGCAATGGGTGCCTCTGCCTTGCTGTCTGTCGTTGCTCGCTCGCCAAAGTGGAATTTTTTTCTCAGGGTCATTTGCCGAACCTTTCAACGGAAGTCTGGGGCTTTGCCGATGTTGCGTAGGCGTCCATCATTTTCTCGACACTGCCGGCCAGACCCAGACCGCCCTGTTCAACCAGATGTTTGGCAACCGCTTCGGACATGAAAGATCGCCACATCTCGGCCTGATCTTTCCCGCCAAAGGCTGTGTCGCCGGTGGTCTTCATCATCTCATCGACAAATTGGGTGAGAAACACCGCTTCGAAATCTTTGGCGGTTTGGGTGGATTTGGCGTGATCTGTGACGGCTTTGGTCATCTCGGGGTGGGCACCCTGCGCGAGCATAGCGGTGAGATTATTCATCAGATGATCTCCAGATCTGCGTGTAGGGCACCGGCTGCCTTGATCGCCTGAAGGATGGCAATGGTCTGGCGCGCGCCAACGCCAATGGCGTTCAACCCGTTCACAAGCTCTTGCAGGCTGACATCGCCGCGCAGGATCGTGAAACTGCCGTCGCGTTCTTCAATGTCGATTTCCGTTTCGGGAACCACAACGGTCGATCCGCCAATTTGGATAGGGGCACCCGTGACAATCGCTGTCCCCCCGCCGTAGCTGACCGGCCCCGGCTGGCTGACCTGATAGTTTTCCTGCACCCGCACCGTCAGACCGCCCTGACTGATGGCAACCTGCGCAATCCGTACATCCGCGCCCATGACTATGGTACCGGACTTTTCATCGACCACAACGCGGGCAACGCTATCCGGTGTCAGGGTCAGGTTTTCGACGGCCATGATTGTGTCCGCGACATTGGCCTTGCCATCGACCCAGACCTCTACGGTGCCGGAATCCAGCACCTCTGCCACCTTGGGGCCGAGGCGTGCGTTGATGGCATCGCGCATACGGTCGGCGGTGGTGAAATCAGGGTCGCGCAGGGCGATGCGGATGCTGTCCAGTTGGAACAGATTGAAATCGATCTCTTTCTCGACAATTGCACCGTTTTCGATCTTGGCAATGGTGGGCACGCCTTCGACAACAGTGGCGGCGTTGCCTTCCACACGATACCCCGATGTTGCAACAGCACCCTGCGCCACCGCGTAAATCGCGCCATCCGCCCCGGTCAGCGGGGTGATCAGCAAGGTGCCCCCGCGCAGGCTGGTTGCGTCGCCCAGTGACGATACGGTGATATCAATAGGGGAGCCGCGCCTCGCAAAGGGTGGCAACTTTGCTGTGACCATCACCGCAGCGGTATTTTTTGTCTTAAGGTCGGACCCTTCCAGATTGGCCACGCCAAGGCGTTCCAGCATCCCGCGAATGGATTCACGTGTAAAAGGGCTGGAGTTCAACTTGTCACCAGTGCCCAGAAGCCCCACGACCAAGCCATATCCGATCAGGTGATTTTCGCGCACCCCCTCAAAATTCGCGATATCTTTGATCCGCACCTCTGCGCTGGACACCTGTGGGGCAAAAGCAATCGTGCCGATCAGGGCAGCCCGCCAGAAAGTTCTCATAAAGGCCCGCATCTACTTAACCTCGTACCTGCAAGGACAGGTGTTTATTATAGTTCAAAATCTTCGCTCGACGATTAACTCAAAATTAATCCACTATTTAATCATTGTAAAGAAAATCTATACTTGATATTTAGCAAGGATAGAAAGAACAGGGGTTGGCAAACATATGAAAGCGTATGTTTACGAACAGCAGGAAGAACGTCGGCCAGGATTGGCGGCAGAGCTGCGCAAGGCGGGGATTGACCCGCAGTTTGTAGCAAGCGATTTCTTTACAACCGGCCTTGGTGTCCTGATGCAGCCAGGTCAGAAGAACCGCGCGATATTGCTCAGCGAATGCGACGAATTGCGCGAACATATCCGTGCGCTCAGAGCGGCGAAATGCGTCAGCCCGATCATCGTCTTCAGGAACTTTCGTAACTCACAGGATACCTCAAGCCTGCTGGATCTTGGGGCGGATGATGTCATGGTCAGCCCGATCCGCGGCACCGAAGTTGTATCGCGGATGAACTCTGTGATCCGCAGGCTTTATGGCCATGCTGCTGACAGCATTGTTATGGGGGAATTGACCGCCTATTTTGACGGGCGTGACCCGATTATTTCAGGCAGCCGCATCAAACTTTCCAAGCGGGAGCATTCGGTCTTTCAACATCTGGCGCTGAATTCGAACAAGGTGATCTCAAAAGATGCGATCTATGACGCGGTTTACGGGTCAAGTATAGATCAGCCGTTCGACAAGATTATCGATGTTTATATTTGTAAGCTGCGCAAGAAGATCGCTGCCGCTTCTGATAGCGGCTGGCAATATATCGAGACCGTACAGGGACGCGGTTACCGGCTTATGCTGCCCGAAACCGTTTCCAAGGTTGGCTAATCTCGTTATCTCAGGAAGTTCAGGATCGACAGGCCCGACAGGCGGGATGTGACTTCGTAGCTGGCTTGAAGCTGGATTTCCAATCCCTGCACCCGCGTTGCCGCCTCGTAAGGGTCCACGTTTTCGTAATTGCCGATTTGAGTGCGTTGGATCAGGGAAAGATCTGTCAGCTGGTTTTGCGCGGATTCGACGATCTGCTGGTTAAACCCGATCTGTGCCGAAATGGCGCGCATGCCTTCCTGCGCGTTGCTTAGCGCGTTGATCACGCTATCCATATAGGTGACATAGGCATCTTCATCCAAGGTGCTGACATCAGTAACCGCCAGCATGGACAGCCCTTTGTAAGCCTCGACAAATGCGGTGTCATTCGCCCGCACGCCATAGGTCACTTGTTGGCCGGTATTGACCCAGGCTTTCACTTCTTCTGAGGGCTGCCCGCCACCATCAAGCGCGGGGGTACCCTGATACATTGTCGCCTCGAAGTTCCGGTTCGGATCAACCGCATCGTTTGAAGCAAAGGCAAGGTCGATCTGACCGGCGATGGTTGCGGCCGTTGCGGCGTCAACAGGGCCGGCACCATAAATGGAAGTGATGGCATCCTGCGGCGAAAGACCGGTTGCGGCATTGGTCTGCGACCACCGCATCAGGGGAACAGCATCCGAGTCGAGGCCGGAAAACAAGTGGTCCCCATTGTGGCTGGTGTTCATCACCGCAACAAATGTGTCCAGCGCGGCAAGCGCATCGCGTTGCAGAGACCCGGCGTCGATATGGGGGCGGGACGCATTGGTAATGGCGCGTTCCAGCACGGCCTGAACATTGTCGCGTGCAGTGTCGACAGACAGCACCATCGCCTCAAGCTTGTTCCCAATAAGGTCATTGGATTTCATGAAGGTTTGCGTATCCGCCTCGCGGGCGCGCATCTTGATGGTCGAAACGGCATTTGATCCCAGATCGGCGAAAATATCCGCCTTGCGTCCTGTCGCCAGCTCCTGACCGGCACGTTGCAGCGCCAGACTGGTGCTTTGCACGTTAAGCCGGTTGAACGAGGCGAATTGCAGGGTCGAAATGTTATTGATGCCGAATGTCATGGTATTTCCTCACACTGCCGCGATTAACGTATCAATCATATTGGATACGGTGGTCAGCACTCTTGAGTTGGCGGCATAGCTCTGCTCGATCAGCAGCAGGCGCTGCATCTCGTCGTCAATGTTTACACCCTCTGCGTTCGATCTTGTGCCGTTCACCATTTCAGCTGCCGTTCTGGCGGCGGAATAGTTGTTTTCGGCCCGAACGCGCGCTGTTGACTGGCTGGTGACCATCTCTGCAGCAAAGTCCCGCAAAGTCACAGTGGCCGCGATTCCGGTACTGGCAGGTGCACCCACGGCGGCGTTGAACCCATCAACAAATGCCGCGATCTGGGTTGTATCGGCAGCCGGACCTTCGCTGGTCGCGCCAAGCCCGTCACGTAGGCGCCACATTTCGCCATCTCCAGTCAGAGACACTTTTTCATTAACCTGTAACCGGCTGGCAAGACCGGTCAGATTGGCGGGGTTGTAGGCCGCGCCATTGTCGGTGAACAGGCCTGCCTCGCCCGGTGCCAGCGAGGTATCGGCGTTTTCAAAACTCTGGATCAAACCACGGGCATATTCATCGAGCTGGGCATTGAACTGCGGGATGACTGTGCGTTTCAGCTCTGACAGGCCGACCAGACTGCCGTGTTGCAGGCCGCGCACGCCATCCTTGAAGGGGGTGATATCCTGTTGACCGGCCATCAAGGTGCCGTCACCTGCATTGAATGTCACGTCCTGCACTGATTGCCCTTCAATCAGGGCCGCGCCGCCGACGGTGTAGACACTTACCGTGCCGGTGGAAGAGAAGGACACACGGGTGTCGACAATGCCGGAAATCTGATCCAGCAAACCATCGATCTGCTCACCCATATTCGCCGCATTTGCTGTGCCCGGTTCAAAGGCCAGCCGTTTGGCGTTGAGGTCCTGTAGTTGATACAGCGCCTGATTAAGGTCGGCGACCTCATAGCGCATTTCCATGTCAACTTCGCTTAGGGTTGTACTAAGGCTGGTCGCCGCGCCGCGCACCGATTGTGCCAGATCCTCCGCAGCAAGGGCGACACCTGATTGCGCCCCATGGGCAGAGGGCATGTTGATCAGCGTGGTAAAGCTGTTTTGGAAAGCGCTGAATTTATCCGCCGGCGATCTTCCGTCCCCGGGTTGGCCCAGAAATGCAGTGTATCTGCTAAGCCCTTCATCAAGCACCTGATAGCGGACCATCTTTCCTGTTTCCATACGCGACATCCGCTGGAGCGAGGCGTCGACCTCCCGGCGTATATCCGCGATGGTCACACCGCGCTGCCCATTGGCCGTCGACACGACCGCAGCGCTTCGTCTTGTGTATCCAGGCGTCAGCGCGTTGGCCACATTGTCGGCGGCGACACTGGACAATGTCTGCGTGGTGCGCAGGCCCGATGATGCAGAATTAAGTGCCCCTGTCAGACTCATGTCTTACTCCGGCATTAAGAAATTAACGTTTCAATCTGGTTGTTTCGTCCATCAACTCGTCAACGGTTGTGATCACCTTGGCGTTGGTCGAGAACGCCCGCTGCGCTTTGATGAGATCGGTCATCTCTTGGGCGATATCCACATTGGACCCTTCAAGCGCACCAGCGTTAATCGCCCCCACGGTTGAGGAGTTCGCCTGTAGTGCGTTGAATGATCCTGTCTCGCCGGACAGATTATAGGCATTGCCCTTTGCCGCGATCAAACCGTTCGGGTTGTCTACGATGGCGACCGGAATTTCATAGAGCGCCCGGCGCATCCCATTGTCAAAGATGCCAAACAGCACCCCGTCAGGAGAGATTTCGCTGCGCACAAGTTCACCGGCGCTGGATCCGTCACGGTCGAAGGACAGGCTGAAATCGCCAGCAAACTGGGTGATCCCATCAAAGGTCCCCGGGGCGCCGAGTTCAAGGTCAACCACTTGTGGTGTCGCCCCGTTGTCCAATGTCAACGTGGCAACACCGGTTGCGGCGTCGAAACTAAAGTCCGCAGGCGCCGTCGCTGTTGAGGTGAAGGCGGTATATGCCAACGGAGAGCCCGCTTCAGGGCCGGAGTCACTAAACTCGACCGTCAATGTACCAAGCGGGGCACCATTTTGATCTGACAATTCCAGATCCCAGGTGTTTGCCGTGGAAGTCGGTGTCCAAGACTGGCCGATACGCTGGCTTTCGCCAAGGGATGTAAAGATTTCGGAAGAGGTCAGGAAAGGGGCGCCGGGGGTGACAAGACCGGTGTCCTGAGACGGCAGGTTGCCGGATGCGGTGACTGCGGTTGAAACCCCGGCTGAGATATTGATGTTGCCGATATTCACGGTTTCCATCTGGTCAAAGGAACTGCGATCGACAGAACCGATGGTGCCATCCAAACCATAAGGATAACCGGCAAGGTAGTAACCGGCAGCATTGCGCAGATTGCCATCTTCATCCGGCAGGAACGATCCTGCGCGGGTCAGGAGGTAATTCGTCGCGACAGGATCATTTGGGTTGATTGAAACGGCAAAGAACCCATTGCCACCGATGGCGAGATCCGTTCCGGACTGGGTGGAAATCAAGCCACCTGCCGAAGAAATATCAACCTCATCCACGCCCGCGACCGACAAGACACCCTCGCGGTTGCCGCCAGAAGCTGTGGTCGTAACCATATGAACAAAGCCGCGGCGATAGCCGACAGTATTAGCATTTGCGATGTTTTCAGAAATGCTGCCGACCGCTTTTGAATTGGCCTGAAGACCACTCACACCCGTCTGGAGTGCGCTTGAAATGCTCATTATTTCCGCCTCTATTTGTCTTTTTATTCTTGTCTCTACAGTACACTTAAAGAAGTGAAGTTTAAGGAGAGTTAAAGAATTGGAAATTACTGAACATTTTGAACTTGTTGAAGTACAGCTTTAACCTGATGTTCAAGGTGATACACTTGTATTCTTGATGGTTTGAAACGCGTCATCGAGACTTTGTAACCTGTCAGCCACTTTTTCAGCGCTTAATGGCATAAGGCTTTGCGGTGTCGCATTCAGGCTTGTTGCAAGGTCAATAAGGGCCGCGGAGCTGGTAAGCTGCGGAAAGGCGCGCGCCACCTTGCTGATTGCTGCACTGTTGTTTGATCGGTTGGCAGCGATCAGTAATCTGGTGGCGTCTTCAAAGGCAAATTCATACGGATGATCCTTCCAAAGCTGTAGAAAGGTAGCGGTGGCTTCACCCCATTCTTCGGCATCGGACAGCGCCATGCCGAGATCTCGCAGATGATCGGGCGTTGGGGCGGTCAGGGTCGTTTGTATCAAGGCTGGTCCATCGTTTAACTCAGACAGCACCTTTGCGGCTAATGTGGCATGGGCGTCATGTTGTGGATCAACCGTTTCCAGCTTCATGGCCTCAAGTGTCGCACGTGCCTGCGGTAACAACCCCGCCTGCCGCTGCGCATCCGCCAGCTTTAGCGTCAAGCGCGTCACATCTGATTTATGCGTTTGGCTGTCGCGCGTTGAATATTCGTGAATGGCGCGCAGGTATTCCTTGGCTGCAAGATCTGTGGCACCCAAACCAAGAACATAATCTGCCAATGCTTCTGTATGGGCAGGAAATTCGGGGAACGCGCCAAAAAATGGAAGTAAGCGTAGATGCGCGGACATCCACTCGGACAAGGGATAGCTGCCGCTGCGGCCCTCTTGATAGAGGTCGTTCAAAAGTTGCTTTGCCTGTTCTTGCCCGCCTTTGGCTTCGCTAGAGGTGGGAAAACGTTTCAACAATCTGCCAAGGACCAGCAATTCTTCGATTTTATCGCCCGTCCCGGCATATAGGCGCGCCATACGTTTAAGGATTTCCAACTCATAGCGGTCGCCCCGCCATGCTTCTGCACCATCCTGTAAGATGCTTTGGGCGGACAGCAGGGCACCGGACCCGCCATCACGCAAGGACATATCGGCAACTGCCAAACGTGCGCGGGCTGCGTATTCATCCCAACCTTCGGCAGCCAAAAAATAGGCCTTTAGCGCCGAAGCATTGTTGCCGCGCCGTTCCTCAACGCGTCCCCGCAGGAACTGGCCAGTCGAGGAATCTGCAAGATCGGGCAGCTCTGCCAAGAGCTTCAAGCCCGCCGCGGCATGGGCCTGTTCACCCAGCTCTGTCGCTGCTTCGATAAACACGGGCAGCATTTGCCGCAGCGCGGCCCGCGATTGAAGACCAAGCCCGGAAAAACTGCCCCTGATGTTTGCGCTCAGCATGCCTGCGTCCGCATGTGCAATCGCCTGAAGCGCGGCCCAGAACGCCCGATCAGGCCGGTTGGTCGCGTTTAATGCAGAGCCGGTGAAATCTTCGACCGCCTGACCAGACAATAAAGAGGTCGCGTTTTTCAAGACGCGGAGGCGGCGGGCCTGATCCGGTGTCACCGGGGCGATCCCCTCCAGCGTTGTGCGGGCCTCATATAGCAACATATGCGTCAGGTAGAGTTCCGCGATGTCCAGCATGACCGCACATTTCGTTGCCCCATGCGCGGCACTAAGCGCGATGATTGCAGAAGAAAGATCGGCGTGGAACGTGGCGGACCCCCAGTGTTGCAGGTCAAGATCGCGCTGCCAATCCTGTGCCCGGACCGGGGCCTCCATGGTGGTTGCGGCGGCGGTGACCATCGGTTCCGCGTGAATATGCCCCGCCACCGAAGCAAGGATTAAGCCGGGGAAGGCCCTATGTAGTTTAAACAAACACATTTATTCTTGCTCAACAGATTAAACCTTGCCTTAATCTTGTAGTTATGAAATTTTGTTTTTGCAACAGACTGCCATCTGAATGAATATTTTCGGTGTCTGCCCCGCCGGAGGAGATTATCATGAGCAATATCGGCTATGTATCGCTGTCGCAGGCGACTGCGTTAGAGCGCAGCATGAATATGACGGCCCATAACTTGGCCAATGCTTCAACAGCCGGCTTCAAGACGATCAACCCTTTGCTGGAATCCGTCGACAACACTGCAGCTGGTGATGACATCAGCTATGTTGTGGACAAGGGGACCTATCTGGATCTTTCCAGTGGTCCATTGCTGCCAACCGGCAACCCCCTTGATGTCGCAGTATCCGGCGAGGGCTGGATGTCATTTCAGCTTGATGGCGGCGAAACCGGGTACAGCCGCCATGGACAATTTGTGGTCGATGTTGACGGTCAGTTGAAAACTTCCACGGGTTTACCGCTGCTGGATGCCGGCGGCGGGCCGGTCACCCTGCCGGATGATGTAGGGCAGAATGTTGTCATCACGACAGGCGGCACAATTACCGATCCTGATGGGGCCGTTCTGGGAGCCATCGGGGTTTTCAAGATCGAACAAGAGGCGCGCATGACGTCTCTGGGCGGTGGCATGTATCAACTCCCAGGTGATGCTGCCGCCCCACAACAAATCGAAACCCCCAAGGTCAAGCAGGGCTTTGTCGAGGGTAGCAACGTTCAGGCCGTTCTGGAGATGACCCGCCTGATTGACATCCAGCGGGCCTATGAAAACTCGGTCAAACTGATGACCGAAGATGACAGCCTTACAAAAACATCCATTCAGAGATTAGGGCGCGTCTGATCACGGGCGCATAGGAGCAGCACATGAAAGCACTTGGAATTGCCGCAACCGGCATGTTGGCACAGCAAACAAACGTCGATGTCATTGCCAACAACATCGCCAACGCCAATACGACAGGTTTCAAAAGCGGGCGCGCCGCGTTTCAGGATCTGATCTATCAAAGCGTGAACAGTGCCGGGGCGCTGACCTCCGAAGAAGGCACGGCGCGGCCTGTGGGGACGGATATCGGTTTGGGTGTACAGGCCGCAGGTGTGATCCGCCACAACACCCAAGGCGGGCTGGTGCAAACTGAAAATCAGCTTGATATGGCGATTGACGGCAACGGCTATTTCATTGTGAACCGGCCGGATGGCACGCAGGCCTATACCCGCGACGGTAATTTTCAGCTCAGTGCCGAAGGTCAGCTGGTGACCTTGAACGGTTACGAGGTTGAACCGGCAATTGTGGTGCCGGAGCTGACCCGGCAGGTCGAGATCAATCAAAATGGTGTGGTAATGGCCTATATCGAAAATGAGGCGGAGCCGGTTGAACTGGGGCAGGTCACTTTGGCCACCTTCCTTAACCAGGCAGGGCTAAAGCCGATGGGGGACAACCTTTTGGCGGCAACTTCTGCCTCGGGTGAACCGGTCGAGGCCACCCCCGGCGATCCCGGCGTTGGGGTGACGCGGCAGGGATATCTTGAAAATTCGAATGTGAACATCATCCAGCAGATTACCGATCTTATTTCTGCCCAACGGGCCTATGAGATGAATTCAAAGGCGATTGAAACCGCTGATCAGATCATGACCACAACCAACCAGATCAAATAGTGAGGGGCTGATGGCACGCCGTTACATGACGCGATTTTCCTTTTTGATGATGGTGGTTGCCAGCCAGCTTTTGCTGGCGATCCCTGCCGTCGCAAGCACCATGAAAGTGGTCGATCTGATTGAAGAACGCACGCTGTCAGAGCTGGACACGCAGATCCCTGCCAACGGACGTATCGAAATCCGTATGGCCGAAGGGGCCGTTCAGGAAGGCGAGTTTATCAAAGAGTTCTGGATTGACCCTGACAGCGGGCAATTCATTGCGAACATCTTTACCGAATATGGTGAAACCCACAGGGTTTGGGGCGTTGCCGTCATGACGGTTCAGGTCCCTGTGCCCTCGCGCCGCATCATGCCCGAAGAGATCGTGACAGCGGCTGATCTGACAATGGTTGAAATGCCGCTGCAACGGATCGGGAATTTCGCAATCAATTCGGCTGATGCGCTGGTCGGGCAGCAGGTGCGACGCATGTTGGTGGCGGGACGCCCTGTGCCGCGCCAGTCTGTGATTCCGCCGGTCATCGTGAACCGTGGTGACAAGGTTAAGATTTTGCTCAGCTATGGCGGTTTGCAATTGACGGCTGCGGGCCGCGCCATGGCGGATGCCCATGCGGGCCAAGAAATAAGGGTGGTAAACCTGTCGAGCAACAAAGCGATTTCTGCAATCGCAACCACCCAGGGTATTGTCGAGGTGACACAGTGATCAAAAACACGTTCTTTCGGCATGCCCGCCTTATCCTCCCATTGCCCTTGCTGATGCTGGGGGCCTGCGCCCAATTTGAGGAAAACCGCAACCCGGAGGTCAGCAATCTGGTGCTGGATCCATCCAGCATGAACGAGGTCAACCGGATCAGCGTGCCCATGGCCCCTCCGGCGGTAAAGCTGCCGCCAAAACGGGCGGAGGCCGCCAGCCTTTGGTCCAATACCACCACCAGCTATTTCACCGACCGCCGGGCCACTGATGTGGGGGATCTGGTGACAGTGCTGATCGAAATCGATGACCGCGCACAGCTGCAAAACAAATCAGGCCGCAGCCGCGGTGCCAAGCAGGAGGTCGGTGACCCCGATATCCTGAATTTTGATCTGTCCACCAACAGCGGCAAACTGCTGGAGCTGGAAAGCAGTTCGGAGTCCAACGGCGAAGGCTCTATCCGACGGAATGAGGCGATCAGCCTGCGGGTGGCCGCGCTGATCATCGAAAAGCTGCCGAATGAAAACTATGTCATCGCCGGGCGCCAAGAGGTCAAGGTGAACTCGGAACTGCGCGAATTGCGCATCGCGGGCATTATTCGCGGGGCCGACATCAATGTGAACAACACGATTGATTACGACAAGATTGCAGAGGCGCGGATTTCCTACGGCGGCAGGGGGCAGATTTCAGCGGTTCAAAGCCCACGCGTCGGGGAGGATGTTCTTGAAGTTATTCTGCCCTATTGATCCTTTGATCTGATGTTCAAAATTCTGATCATGGTTGTGATGGTCGCCGGGGCAGGTGCCCTTGGGTATTTCGGAGAGCGGTTTTTTCGGATGGCCAAAGCGCCGGCTGGCGAAACCGCTGCTACTGACAAGGCCGGTGGCCTGCTGTACAAGATGCCGCTGGGTGGGTTTACTGTGCAGTTGCCCCAAGGTCAGCAAACCCTGAATCTGAAATTCGACATTGATGTCTATGTGATGGGTGCGGTTGCGTTTCAGGAGATCAACGGCGCTGTTGGCCGGGCCCGGTTGCGAGATGCGACAGTTGTAGCAATTGCGGATTTGGCAGAGTCCAACATCACTTTTCACGACGCGATCACCGGAGAAGGGGGCAAGGTTGCCCTTTCGGAAATGCTGGTGCGCAAGCTCTATGTGAATTTCCCGACCGTCCGCACGGCACGGGTGAACAAGCTTCTTACCAATCTGAATACAGGTGGCTGATCCTAGCTTGCCGCCTGCACCGTCACAGAGGACACCACTTCACCGCCGCTGAGGCCAAACAGGATCTGGCCGGAAGTGAACCGAACATCCTCAACAATCGCGCTGCGTGACACGACGTTGTCAACCTGCGCACCGCTTGCATCAAGCGCGATCATCTCAACGGTATAGGTGCCCTCCAGCATTGGCGTACCATTGTCGTCAGTGCCATCCCAATCCAGTGGTATCTGTTGGCCTGCGGTGTTTGGCAGCCCCTCTAGGGTACGTACGACGCGGCCCAATGGGTCGGTGATGCGCGCTGATACTTCGACGGCACCCGCGCCCAGCGTATAGGTCGAATTGACGCTGCCGTTTTCCAGATCCATCACGTTTGACGTGATCGACACCTCGCGCCCCAACAGATCCGTGCCGCCAAGGCTCATCAGCGCCGATACCTGCGTGTTCAGCACTTCCAATTGCGTGTTGGTCTGCACGGCCTGTTCAACCTGAGAAAGCTGTGCCAGTTGCGCGACGAACTGAGTGCTGTCCACAGGTGCCAAGGGATCTTGATTGGAAATCTGTGCCGTGAGCAGGGTCAGGAACTTGTTGTAATCATCGCCAAGCTGGGACAGAGACGATGCGCCGGCGCTTTGGTTGTTAGCGCCAATTGTGTCAATAAGCGTGGGGTTGGTCAGCATCGATTGATCCTTCTTAGGTCATGATATCAAGGTGGCCGTCCTGTACCACATCAAGGTGGCCCACCTCTGGCTGCATTTCGGACGCGTCGGAAAAGCTGGCGCTGCCTTGGGGACTATTCTCCCGCTGGGGGTCTGGTTGTTCGCCAGCGCTGTGTTCCTGAAAATCAAAGATGCCACTGTCGGAAACACCGATGGCTTGCGCCAAAACCTGCCTGTCGTCGCGCAGGGCTTGCAGAACAACAGGGTTCTCGACACGCACCACAACTCTTGCCGCGCCGTCCTTGTCAGACAGCACTTCGATCTCAATGTTGCCCAAGCCACGCGGAATGAGGTTCACCGTGGTGCGGCCCTGGGTTGCTTCGACCGATTTGATCTGTGCCATTACCGCTTCGGTAAAGGGTTTCACTGGTACTTTAACACTGGTCTCTGTCGCCGCTGCTTCTGTCGCACCCTGTGGGGTCACGCCCGTTGTGGCTTGCGTGCTGCTGAGCGGAATCTGTTCCGGCTCGGCGCTGGGTTGGGCCAGCAGGCTGTTGGCGATTGGGGCGGGCGTGGTGTTTACCTGTTTGTCCTGTCCGATCAGAAACGTTGGTTTTGACCCGGCCTCAGTGGCGACGACAGGGCGCTCCATGGTATCGCCGTTTGACAATGTGGCCGTGGTAAGGGGGGCGTCCTTTAAGGTGTTTACTGGTTTGGGCAAAACACTCTGTGGCACGGCGGTCAGATGTGCGGTTTGGCCGGAAAGCGTAGTGAGTTGAGGCATAGCTGAAGAGGTCTGCCCGTGCAGCCTTGGGGCTGTTGAACTCGGTTGTGCCAAATCTTGAGTGGGACTTGCCGTTGGGATGGGGACAATCGAATTGTCCGACTTCAAGAGTATCCCGTTTGTGGCGTTGGGAGATGTAGGTTGCGGTTGCTGCAGGGGCGTTCCCTGTATGGATGCGGTCGCGGGCGTGTCTACTGCTGCCGCTTGCGGCATCTGCTGTTTTGGTGTTGCTGGTGCAAGCACGGCGTCATGTGGTGCGGGGGACGCTGATGTGGGGCCCGCGCGGTTTGCGGCAAAGGGTGCTTGCGCTTTTGGGGCTTCCGCTGGTTTTGGTGACCCCGCATTGCCGGACACAGGCACCGTTTCAAGCGCTGCGGTTACCGGCTGGCCCTGAGGCTGTCGTGGTGCTAGCACATCTATTGCCACGCCGTCATCCGATGGGGCGGCCTGTGCGGCGGGTGCCGTTGATGTCTCCTCGCCGATGATGTTTGTGTGGTGGAGCTGTGAAGGCTGTGCGTTTTTATTGGAAGTTGGTACGCCTGAGGTCGCCATCGCTGCCCCTCCTTGCGGGGGCGGGGCAGCAGCATCGGGTGCCACAACGGTCAACGGCAGCATCTCCGCCGCCAAATCCGTATCACCCTCAACCATTTCTGCGGCAGCCACTGCGCTGGCGTTCAAAGTCGTCGCAACGGCGTCTGCGGACGTTTCGCTGTCATCGGATAATAAAGTGGTCTCAAGACCCTCCAGAAATACCTTTTGCCCCTCGCCGGATGTCTCTGGGGTAATCGTGCCTGCGGTCTCGGGAACAGCCGCCTTCGTCCCCTTCGTTGCTGGTGTGCCGGGCTGCGGGGCAAGCTGCACAAGAGCGGCAAACCCAGTAGCGGCGGCCGCTGGCTTGGCCGCATTCGGCGATTTGGCCGAGGCCGTAGGGAGAATGGGTTGGATCACGTTATTCCGCTCTGCTTGTCGTGACGCCACGGGCCAAAAGCTCGTTTTTCAGGCGTGACATTGCCCTGCGTTCGATCTGTCTTAATTTCGTGCTGTTCATTTTCAGCCGTACTGCCAGATCGTCGATTGTCTCTGAAGGCTGTTTTAGTGTCCGGCTTGTCACCACGTCCCGATCAATCTCGCCTAATCCAGTCAGAGCCTCCGCCAAATGTTTGCGCAACAGATCCCGCGAGGAGAGTGCGATCATCCGTTCTTCCGGCGTTGGATCGTCGCATACCAGCATGTCAAACAGATCTGTGCTTTGTTTGATCTGTTGCCCATCCTCTGCGCGCATGCCAGCGGGCATCTCAACGATGGACCTCAGCCGTTCAAATGCAGACAGGACACTATTCTTGACCCACCAACGGGCATAGGTCGAAAATCGTACCTCTCTTGCAAGATCAAACATATCTGCCGCTTTGATCAGCCCAAGGATACCCTCGGACAGCATTTCCTCTTGTTCCGCTTTGTCAGTGCTAAGTTTCCGCACCCAGGCGAAAACGATCCGCACGTGGGACAAAAGCAACTTTTCCAGTGCAAACTTGTCTTTTCTTCTTTGCCAGCCTTCGATCAAGCGGCGCTCGTCCGCCCATTCAAGAATGGGCGCGTTCCTTGCGGACGCGTAGGAAATTGTCATGTCACTGCCCAATGGTCGTTTTTTATGTCGTCACTTTTTTAGAACTCAATCACGTTTGCCCTAATTTGCAAAGATTATTCTGATTAACGGATGGTTAATGTCATGAAGTACAAGCTTATAATCCTGCGTGCCAAAGACTGTTTAAACTGTTTATTGGAAGGTTGCCGAAGCAGTGTAAGCATGTCGGCGCGGTATTCTTGGGCTACCTGCGGCCTTCTGTGCGTTCTATCTCTGCTTATCACCAGTCTTAGCCCATGTCGTTTTTTTGAACTATGAGGAGGAAAGCTGATAGCGTCTGTGCAGCCGGGTATCCCGACGAGGATAGTCAAACCTAAATGGGAACAGACAGCAGATGATGGACATTGATACAGTCTTGGTTTTCAGCGCAGCCAGTTTTGCGCTGGCAGTGACGCCTGGCCCCGACATGATTTTGGTGGCTGCCAGAAGTACGGCACAAGGGCGAATGGCAGGGGTTGTGACGCAATTTGGTGTCTCTGCAGGATCCGCCTTTCATGCCATCATTCTTGCGCTCGGTCTGGCGCAGTTGTTTCTCGCGGTCCCTTATGCGTATGATTTGGTTAGGTTCCTTGGCGCGGCTTATCTGCTATATCTTGCTTGGCAGGCGTTTACTGCGCCTGATGATTTTTCCGTTCAGTCAACCACGAACCTGCGGCAGTCATATATTATTTTTTTCAGGCAGGGCTTTCTTTCGAATGTGTTAAACCCGAAAGTCGCCCTGTTTTATCTGGCTCTTTTCCCGCAGTTTCTCGATCCCGCAAAAGGTGCTGTTGCTTTTCAGGTTCTGGTTTTGGCGGGCATTTTCCTGATCGTTGATTTCGCGGTTCATGGCGTGGTGATCTGGCTTGCCGGTGGCATGCGGGCACTTTCTGTGAAGGGGCGCAGCTTTACGACATGGGCGCGGTATTTCCTTGGGCTGGTCTTTAGCGGGCTTGCCGCACGGCTAATCCTTGACGGTCAACGTTAATGTCCTGAAACCGTCTACTCTTGTCGGAAGGAAGGCTATTCCTCTGACGCGGGCTTCTCTTCACTCAACAGCTTTCGCAAAATCTGATCCAGCGTTGATATTTCTTCTTCCTCAAGCCGCGCCAAGAGACCGGCCTGGGTTTTGACGTGCTCTGACACGGCTTGGTCGATCAGGCTTCGGCCCGCCTCTGTCAGCTGCACCACGGCTTTGCGTGCATCCTTGGGGTCAGCGGTCCGGCACACCAATCCTGACTTTGCCAATTGGTCAATACGGTTGGTCATTGTCCCTGAGGTGATCATCATCGAAGACATCAATTCGCCAGCAGAAAGCGCATGTGGGGGTGTTCGGCGCAGGGTTGCCAGAACATCAAAACCGGCAGCATTCAGCCCGTATTCCTCAAAGGTGACGCTCATCTCGCGGTTAAATATCTGAGCGACCCGTTTAAAGCGCCCGAGGGGGCCCATCGCGCGCACATTCAAATCCGGGCGGGCCGCATTCCACTGAGCAAGAATTTGATCAACTGCATCCATATGAAAACACTACCGAGAATTTATCTTGACCTCAAGATATTTAATATTATCTTGACGTCAAGATAATGGAGATTCCCATGCCACAACGTACCGACCTCTTTCTTACGGCGCTTGCCCCGGCCATCTGGGGAAGCAGCTACATCGTCACCACGCAAATGCTGCCGCAGGACATGCCGCTGACGGTTGCAATGCTGCGGGCGCTGCCTGCTGGGCTTATCCTTCTGGCATGGACGCGGGTGTTTCCGCCGATGGGGTGGTACGGGCGTGTATTTATCCTTGGAGCGCTTAACTTTTCGATTTTCTGGGCGATGTTGTTTGTTGCGGCCTACCGCCTGCCCGGTGGCCTGGCGGCAACTCTTGGGGCAGTTCAGCCGCTTTTGGTTCTTTTGCTCGCGCGATTTGCATTGGGCCGTGAGATGAACGCCCTGGGGATTGCTGCCGCGCTGGCCGGGTTGGTTGGTGTTGCGCTGCTGGTTCTGGGGCCGAACGTTGCTGCAGATCCCGTCGGCATTCTGGCGGCTTTGGCGGGGGCAGCCTCAATGGCTGCGGGCACGGTGTTAACCCGAAAATGGCAACCACCGGTGTCTGCCCTCAGCTTTACCGCGTGGCAGTTGGCCGCTGGTGGTCTGTTGCTTTTGCCGTTTAGCCTGATGCTTGAACCGGCCTTGCCGAGGTTAACCGCCACAAACATTGCCGGATTTGCATGGCTTGGCCTGATCGGTGCCGCACTGACCTATTTCCTATGGTTTCGCGGCATCGCTAAATTTGGACCCGCAACAGTCACCGCCTTTGGGTTTCTCAGCCCCCTGACCGCAGTCTTGCTGGGCTGGGCCCTGCTGGGTCAGGTCATGACCCCGGTTCAAGGGATCGGCGCGGCCATCGTCCTCGCCAGTGTCTGGATGGGGCAACGGGCAGGGCGCAGCGCCACCGAAATATCGCATAAATCAGGAATAACAGTATGAAAATTATCGTTTTTGGCGCAACCGGCGATGTCGGGCGCAAGGTTGTTGACGCGGCATTGGCACGCGGTCATCAGATCACCGCACTTGGCCGTTCAAAGAGCAAGCTGGCGACCTTGCCATCGAAGGCGCAAACCATCTGCACCGATCTTCTCTTGGCCGAACATTATATTGCCGGGAGTGTGGCAGGGAATGACATGATCATCAGCGCCCTGCGGCCCGATGAGGGACAAGAAAGCCTGCTGGTTACGTTAACCGAAAAGGTGTTACAGGTATCATTGGCCACCAGTGTTCCGGTGATTGTGACAGGCGGTGCTGCCCTGCTCAAACTGGCGGATGGTTCTGGGCATACGGTTTTGAGCGCCCCGGATTTCCTGCCCGATGCGGTGCGCCCCGTAGCAGAAGCATGCGCCAAGCAGGATGCGTTGTTGGAAAACTCACCGGAGGTGGCATGGACCTGCCTCAGGCCGCCAGCCATGCTTTTGCCCGATCAGCGCAGCGCAGAATATGCATTTGGTACTGATACATTGGTCACGGATGCCGCTGGCGATTCACAGATTTCGTACACAGATTTTGCCGCTGCAATGCTGGATGTAGCGCAGAACCGCCACGGGTTTGCACGCCGGATCACTGTCGGCTGGATTGACCCGGCACCTTAAACCCTCGCCGCCCAGTTCAGTGGGCATCTCTTTGTCGAAAGGACAAAACATGACTAATCCATCGCTTCTATTGATCAGTGGCTCACTTCGCCGTGCCTCTTTTAACCGGATGCTGGCCGCAGAGGCAGCCCGGCATTTTGGCGCGAAACAGGTTTGGGCGGACCTTGATCTGCCCCTGTATAACGGGGATGTGGAAACCGCTGACGGAATCCCCCAAGCGGTTGAAATGCTTGCCGAACAGATCGGCGCTGCGGATGCGGTTGTGATCTCAACGCCTGAGTATAACCAATCCCTGTCCGGCGTTTTGAAGAACATGCTTGATTGGGTCAGCCGGGTGGAAACCAACCCTTGGCAAGGGAAACCGGTGGCGATTATGTCTGCGGCAGCGGGACGTGCGGGCGGGGCACGTGCGCAATATGCGCTTCGCCTCGCGCTGAACCCGTTTCAGCCCCGGTTGCTTACCGGGCCAGAGGTTATGATGGCGAACCCACAAGCAGAATTTGGTGACACCGGGCGGCTGCAGGACGGACTTTATCAGAAGCTGCTGGTGCAGTTGATGGGAAAACTGCGTGATGAGGTGCGGAGCGCACGGGCCGTGCAACAGGATGGGTAAGATGTTTGACTACACACTGGTGCATTGGCTTTCATTTCTGACGACAGCGGCGATTGTCGTGGCCACACCCGGACCTGATTTGGCAAGTATTCTTAGCCGCACAATCCGGGGTGGTCGCACATCGGGGTTGGCGGCACTGGCAGGTATGTGTGGGGGTGCAGCTGTTCACGTTATTTTGGTGACATTTGGATTGGGCACATTGATTTCATCATCTACCGTTGCCTTGGCCGCCCTGAAATGGATCGGCGCGGCCTATCTTATCTATCTTGGTACCAACGCGCTATTTCCGCGAAACTCCAGGAGGTCCAAGGCGCAGGATAGTCACCAAAGCAAAGCTGCCAACTGCTTTCGTGATGGGATGTTGATCAATCTACTGAACCCCAAAGCGATTTTGTTTTACGTGGCCTTCCTGCCGCAATTTGTGGTGAAGGGGCAGGGGCCGGAGGCGCTTCAGCTTGTTCTGCATGGTGGTTTGGTGATCGTATTGGCCGTTGCAGTCTATCTGCCTGTTGTTGTTTTTGCGGGTTGTGTGAAGACGCGTGGTGCAGGAGTGGGCCGCTTTGGGGGCGTTCTGGAGCGGTTGATGGCCATCACCTTGATCGGTTTAGGGGCCAAAGTGGCAACATCAGGCTAGGTTTTGCCCACTGACGCCGAACCTTTACGGCGAAGGCCGTAGCAAATGGACACCGACCGGGATGAACCAGTCATATCTGGAAATGTCAGTGGCAGGTTTGGCGAAAATCTTGATAAGCTGCGCCGGGGTGCAACGCTGATTGCGCTGGGCACAAGAGATTGTATGCGCGATGGATCATCCGAAGCTGGCCGCAATAGCCGTTGTTCTGCATGATGATGCGGTCCTTCTTGTGCGCCGCAAGAATGAGCCGGATGCCAACCTATGGGGGTTTCCCGGCGGGCATGTGGATTTTGGCGAAACGGCCAAGGTCGCCGCCGCGCGTGAGCTTTTTGAAGAAACCGAAGTTATTGCCGAACCGTTGGAGTATCTGACCAATCTAGACATCATCGTCCGTGATCAAGCGGGGGCGGTTACCTTTCATTACCTGTTGGTTGCGGTCCTTTGTAGATACAAATCGGGCGCTCCCTGCGCTCATGACGACGTCCACGAAGCGGTCTGGGTCGACTGCAGCACGGTTTTTCAAAAGACACTGCCAATGAGCGGGGACGTCGATACGATTTTGCAAGCGGCACTGGATCGGAGATGCCAAAGAGAAGGAGGTTAGCGTCCGGACCGCCACACCTTAAGAAGAAACACGACGGGCTTTATGCCCCGCGCCAATCCAGGACCACTTTCCCTGACTGGCCCGACTTCATCGCCGCGAACCCTTGTTCGAAATCGGCAAGGGCAAAACGATGGGTGATCACACCAGAGACGTCCAGCCCATTTTGCAACATGGCAATCATCTTGTACCAGGTTTCAAAAATCTCGCGGCCATAGATGCCTTTCAGGGTGATGGCCTTGAATACAATCCGGCTCCAATCGACGGGGCTTTTGCCGGGTGGAATACCCAGCAAGGCAATACGCCCGCCCATCACCATGGCCTCTACCATCTGGTCAAGGGCTTGTTGATTGCCGGACATTTCCAGCCCAACGTCGAATCCTTGCTTGATCTTCAAGGGCGCTAGAACATCCATCAGATCCTCTTTTGCGACATTTACCGGGGTGACATCCGCCACCTTGGCCGCCAGATCCAGCCGCTCCTGATTAATGTCGGTGATCACAACATTGCGCGCGCCTGCATGGCGGGCAACCGCTGCCGCCATAATTCCAATCGGCCCGGCGCCAGTGATCAACACATCCTCGCCCAGCAGATCGAATGACAGGGCGGTGTGAACGGCGTTGCCCAATGGATCAAGGATGGCACCGACGTCATCGCTGATCTCGTCGGGCAATGGCACCACGTTGAACGCAGGCAGGCGCAGATATTCGGCAAAAGCACCCTGCTCGTTCACGCCAATGCCGCGGGTTTCGGGATCAAGATGGAACTTGCCGCCGCGGCTTTGGCGGGATTGTTTGCCAATCAGATGCCCCTCGCCGCTACACCGCTGGCCCAGCTGCAACCCTTGGACATTGCGCCCGATCTCGACAATCTCACCGGCAAACTCATGTCCAGTGATCAAAGGTACGGGCACGGTTTTCTGCGCCCATGTGTCCCAGTTCCAGATGTGGATATCGGTGCCGCAGATGCCGGTCTTGTTGATGCGGATCAGCACGTCATCCTGCCCGATTTCCGGCACTGGCGCGGTTTGCAGCCAAAGGCCCTCACGCGGGTGTGCTTTGACCAAGGCGTTCATTTCATTGGTCATTTCAAAACACCCACCGCTTTGCCCGCAACTTCAAAAGCGGTCAGAGCGCGGTCCAGATCATCAAAGCTCAGCGTCGCGTTCATCTGGGTGCGGATGCGGGCCTGACCGCGCGGCACCACGGGGAAAAAGAAACCGCTGACATAGACACCTTCCTCAAACAGACGCGCGGCCATTTCCTGTGCCAGATGCGCCTCGCCCAGCATCACGGGGATGATCGGATGTTCCCCCGGCAACAACTCAAACCCCAGTCGGGTCAACCCGGCCCGCCAATATGCGGCATTTTTGAACAACTGCGTGCGCAGGCTATCGCCCTCTTCAACCAGACGGATGGCCTCGATCCCGGCGGCCACAATGGCAGGCGGCAGGGAGTTGGAGAACAGATAGGGGCGGGCACGTTGGCGCAGCAGGTCAATAACGGGCTGCGGGCCAGCAATATAGCCCCCCACCGCGCCGCCAAGGGCCTTGCCCAAGGTGCCGGTCAGAATATCGACATCAACGCCAAAATGCGCAGGTGTGCCCGCGCCCTTCGGCCCCATAAAGCCGGTAGAATGGCAATCATCCACCATCACCAAAGCGCCATAGGCTTCAGCCAGTTTGGTGATTGCGGGCAGATTGGCAAGGTAACCGTCCATGCTAAACACACCATCCGTCGCGATCATGATGAACCGTGCGCCGTCCGCCTTTGCCGCCTTCAGCTGGGCCTCAAGGTCGTCCATGTCGGAATTGGCATAGCGATAGCGTTTGGCCTTGCACAAACGGATGCCGTCAATGATTGACGCATGGTTCAGCGCGTCAGAGATAATCGCATCTTCCGGTCCCAAAAGCGGTTCGAACAAGCCACCGTTGGCATCAAAACAGGCAGCGAAGAGGATGGAGTCATCCTTGCCCAGAAACTGTGCGATACGGGTTTCCAACGCGCGGTGCAGGTCCTGCGTACCGCAGATGAACCGGACCGAGGCCATGCCAAACCCTTTGTCGTCCATCGCCCCCTTGGCTGCTTTGATCAGATCAGGGTGGTCAGCAAGGCCAAGATAGTTATTGGCACAAAGGTTGATCACGGGCTTGCCACTGGCGGTGACATGGCCCGCCTGCGCCGAGGTGATCAACCGCTCGCGCTTGGTCATCTTTTCAGCGTCAATCTGCGCCAGCGTGTTGGTCATATGGGTCAAGAATGCAGCGGTCATGGAATCCTCCGTTTTACGGGATTCTACATGCCGGATTAATTTCCGCAATAGCGGATTTATGCAAAGTTAGAAACTTATCCGTAATATCGGATGTCCGCTACGCACCGTTCACAACCAGAAAGCAACGTGCCGGTCCATCGGCCTTGATCCGATGGGCAACATCTGCGGGATATCGTGCGGTGTCACCTTGCGCCAGCGCCTCGACCGCATCACCACTTGTCACAGTCAGCTTGCCTTCGATCACAGTCAGATGTTCACGCGCGCCTTGGGCATGAGGCAGGCTATCCAACACGCCGTTCTCCTGAAACCGCAGCTCATAAACTTCGTGCCGCCCGGCCTCTTCTGGCGGAGACAGAATGCGGATCGAACATCCCGCGCCATGTTTTTCAATTGTCGGGACATTGCCGTTGCGCAGCACTTCGATCTTGCTTTCCAGCCCATCTTCCAGAAGGCCAGCAAAATCAACCTGAAGCGCCTTGGTCAGGTTCCAAAGGGTCGAGATCGTCGGGGAGGATTCGCCGCGTTCGATCTGGCTGACCATACTGCGCGATACACCCGAAAGTTTGGCGACAGCATCCAAAGACAGACCTTTGGCGCGGCGTGCGTCCTTCAGACGGGTGGGGAGAAGTGATAGTATTGCGTCGGTGTTTTCCATAATAGCGGACGTTACCGAAAAGCCGTCAGGCGCTGCAAGGTGGAAAATCCGGTTGTTTCAGTCCAAGGCATTTTCGCAAACCTGCCGGCGTCTTAGTCGCAATAGGTTTGACCATTATAGGTGAAACAACTGGAGCTGGACTTGGGGGCAGACCGCGTGCGGGCGGTTGTCGCTTGCGGGGTATAACACTGCCCCCTTGAGGAAAGCCGCTGACCCTTTGCACAGGTTTTGCGCTGGCATGCACCATTGATCAAATTCTCGGTGACTGCGCAGATCAGCGGGCAAATCCTGCCCTCAAGCTGTTCGGCGTGATGCAACAATGCTTCGGTCGGCTCCAGACCCGCAATTTTGGCAGCGGGCGCATGTTTGGCCAAAAGCGCCAGAGCAGCGCGGCTTTTTCGGCCCCAGATCCCATCCGGCGCGCCTGCATTACACCCCAGACGGTTCAGTTCTGTTTGCAGCCCCCGTGCCAATTCGCGTTCGTCGGGTTGTTCAATCTGGGGCGGGGTGGCAGCGACCTCAGGCTTTTCCGCGCCGTCCGGGGTGACGGAGGACAGTTCGATTTCGGGGGCGGGGTCTGGTGTGGCTTGAGGGGCAGGCGTGGCTGGCTTTGGGGTTGAAACCGGTGGAACCGACGCGGGAAGGGCGGATTGCGCGGGTTTGTTCTGAAAGATGAAACTGCCGGTGAGGGATGAGCTGCTCCACGGGATTTGCTGTCCGCCGGTTTTTTGCATCACATCACGGCGGACGCTGCGCATCATGATTTCCACATCAAGATCCGGCGTTGCAATATGATCCAGCAAGGCATCGGTAAATGGGGAATGACGCCCCACACCATCCAGCGCCACATTTCCGGGTTGAGTAGCATAGGCTATCAGCGTGCCAACACCTGTCTCTACCGGGGCCAATCCGCGACCCACCGCAACAGAGCGTGTTCCCATGTTCAGCGACAGGTTTCGCGCCATTGGATTGTCACGGCAGGCATCTAGGAAAATCAGATTGGTGCGGTTTTCACGCTCCATAAAGCCGATGATATCATCAAGGGTGACCGTTTCGAATTTCAGATCGGTTTCATCGCGGATGTTTGCATCGACCGGCACCAGATAGTTGATGTTTCCCACCTCCAACCCGTGCCCGGCATAATAGAGCACAGCCGCATCAGCATCTTGGGCCCCCCGCGCAAAATCACGGATCAGTTCTTCGAATGCATTGCGGGTCAGGTCGTAGCCATCAAAAACATCAAAGCCCAAGTTGCGCAATGCGGCGGCAACTGCTTCTGCATCGTTGCGGGGGTTTGCCAGGGGTTGAGTATTTTCATATTGTGCGTTGCCGACCACCAGCGCCACGCGCTCTGCTTGTGCAGCGGTTGTCATAGACAGCAGCACTGCGGCAAAGAGTAGGGCGGCGTACCATTGTGCAATTCCGCTAAGCTTGTGCATCGCGCCAACCTAAATGTCATTTGACTTTCTATCGGGATGGGGCAAGCCTAACCGGAACCACAAGCAGGTGTCGATAAACATTTGACGAAGGGGGCGCCGGATGAAACCGCGCAGATCAAACTTGAGGCGTCTGACCGTCGCCGGGGTAGCTGTTGGCATGTTTTTCGCCGCCGCCCAAAGCGCCACCGCACAAAATACGCGATATCTGGACCGGCGTGTCGCTGCGGGCAAGCAGATGGAATTTCAATGGCTGAACTATGATGAGAGAACCTGCAAGGATCGCGGTTACCCAAAGCTGATTGTCAACTCCAAGCCGTCATTGGGATCCTACCGCACGAAACGCAGGAAATTCACCCAGCAAAATGGACGGTGCAAGGGTAAGAAGCTTAGCGTTTTGTTGGTCTATTATGTGGCCGGTCGAAAGAAGGGCAGCGACCGTTCCTCTTTCACTATTCGCGGCTCTAGTGATATTCGAATTCACCTCAAGGCGCAGGTGTACTGAAAGCAGGCAGTGATTGCGGCGCAAGGGGCCAGATCAGTCGCTCATAAAGAAACAGGCCATAGTTTCACATCTGGCGGTCTGGCCTGTGCGGGCAAGCTATCAGATTTTTGGCCCAAGAAGCGACAAATCGGGATCTGTGGCAGTTAATATTCCCGCCCCCTGAATGCCATCCCACCATGTGTTCAACGCCGGGTACGCGCGCAGCAGCATATGGCCTTCCTCAGCGCGCACAAAGTAGTCGATCATCGGGGCCAAATGGCAATCTGCAAGGGTGCAGCCCTTCCCGTTCAATATCAGCCCTTCCTTGGCAAACCGCTCTAGGCTTTCCAGGACTTTGTGGGATGCCTCAAGACCGATGCTGATTTCGGCCTCGTCAACCGGTGCCCCCTCCAAGGGTGCGAAAACGCGGTTGGAAAAGACTTGTCGTACCATCGGCAAATAGCCGTAGTTATCAATGATTGTAATTGTTTGATCTACCCTTGCCCGGGCTTTGGCAATTTTAGGCATCAAGGGGTGTGCCGGGAATGTGCTGTCCAAATAGCGGGTGATCGCCTGAGTTTCGAAGATGCTGAAAGTGCCATGCGTCAGCACCGGCACACGGCCAAATGGATGCTGGTCCAGATATCCCGGCGGAAGGTCGGAAAATGGATCTACTTCAATGCTGTCATAGTCCTGCTCTTTGATCTGCAATACCAGACGGACGATGCGTGTGTAGACGCTATATCGATACCCATATAAATTGATGTTAGCCATTTACCTGCCTGACGATGCCTGAGCTTTCTTTCGAAGGTCGGTGGTTCACTGACCGTTAATGCCCCGATGATTGGGCGCTTATGATGTCAGATTTCCAGCACTGAAGAAACAGCCTCCAGCAGGGTGGATTTCTGAAACGGTTTTTGTAGGAAAACCACGGCACCACTGATGTCGGCAATGGCGGCTGTTGCTTCAAGGTCCATATGGTCGTTCCCGCCAGATATTACGATGACCGGCGTGTTGTCTCCTTTCGCACGGATCGTATCGAGAATGGAAACCGAATGCTCCGTACCCAGCCAGAAGTCGAGAATGGCAAGGTCGAAAGGTCCCATTGTGGACAGTCTTTGAAGGGCGGCAGACAGATTTTCGGACGCAACAATCTCGTAGGGTTCGGACGACAGAAATATCGATATGACCTCGCGGATCTCTGGATCATCTTCGACCAGCAGGATCTTTCTACGCGGTGTCATCGCTGGCACTTTCCGAGATCAAGGCGATTGACCGAATTGTATTCATAAACTGTGACTGCTCCGCCTCTGGCAATTTACGGATATGTTTCACGGCGGTTAAAATCGGATCGTTCGACAGGGCCTTGATACCAAGCGGTGTCAGGCCAATTGTTTTGGTCCTGCCATCATGGCCATTTGCCCTATGTGTCACATACCCGCGCCCTTCAAGCGTGGCGGTGGCACGGGTCACAGGTGCGCGGGTTAGGCCCAGAAACTGCGCGATCCAACGCAGCTCACAGCGGTCATCCGGCATCCGGTCAAGATAGCGCAGGATCGACCATTGCAGCGGTTGAATTTCGGAGGAATGTCGCGCCGGATAGATGTCGCGGACAAATCGTTCCAACAATACGATAGAGGCGATCAGCTGTTTTTCATCGACGTCATGTGTCATGCGATCTGCCCCTCCTTCCTGCTTTTCATGGGCCCAAGCATAGCGGTCATAGGGTGAAAGTTCACTATAAAGCTCAAGAGTTCTCAACTATCTGCCTCTTCTGTTTGATTGGTCTGTGGCACCTGCGCGCCTGTTGCATTCACGGGTTCTTTCTCCGCCGGGGCAGCCTTTGTGCTGTTGGCATTGAAATAAAGCCTGAAGGTCGTGCCCTTGCCCACTTCAGTGTTCAGCAGGATCACACCCCCAGATTGATCAACACATCTTTTTACCATGCAAAGTCCCAGACCAGACCCGTTGCCGCGCGGTTTGTCTGTATAAAAGGGCTCGAAGATCTGTTTGATTTTGTCAGTGGCAATGCCGTGACCCGTGTCACCCACGGTCAGCACCACATAGTGACCGGGCCCGATATCCGTAGGCTGGCGTGATGTTTCGCCCGGCGTCACCTTTAAATTAGCGGTTTCAATTCTGATGGTGCCGCCGTCCGGCATAGCGTCACGCGCATTGAGGATAAGGTTAAGGATCGCGTTTTCGGCGGAAACCGGGTCTGTTTCGATGTCCCAAAGCCTGGCAAACAGCGATGTTTCAAGTGTTATGGTCGCCGGTAGCACACCAGCGGTCCAGCTTAGCGTGCTTCCAATAAGTTCATTGAGGTTCAGGCGAAGGAGTGGGGGCGGTTCATCATGGGCGAAGCGAAGCAGATTCTTTGTCAGCTCTGCCCCTCGCAGGGCAGCCTTGCGAGCCGAGGAAATCAACTTTTCACCCTGACTGCCCTTACCTTTTTCAAGCCATATTTCGAGACTGCCAAGGATGACGGTAAGCAGGTTGTTAAAGTCATGGGCGATACCGTTGGTATGGGTGCCTATCGCTTCGATCCGTTGCATTTGACGTAAACGCATTTCGGCTTGACGCAGATCGGTCATGTCCAGACTGGTGCCTAAATATTCGACAATCTGACCGTTTTCATTGTGAACCGGTTCTTCAATCTGGCGGATATACCGGATGCCCCCCATCTGGTGGAATGCGCGGTATTCGTAGGTTTGGGGGAGTCCACGACTGGCCTGCTGGTGTGCGTCCAAAACAATCTGACGATCATCAGTGTGAATATGACCCAAATAAAGTGCCGGACCTTTGTGCTTTGTCTGAAACTCCATTGGGGTCAGACCAAAATGCGCGGCGTGTCTTTCTGAACAAAATACGCATTCCCGGGTATCCGCATTGAATGTGTAAAACCCGATACCCGCGATGCGGGTTGCGGTGTTCAGACGTGCCTCTGCCAGATCTATCTCAATCGGAAACGCCGGGTTTTCCTGAAGGCCAAGCACTGCCTTGATCGGGCCTGCGTTATTGGCTGCTGTTGTCCAATTCCTGAGTCGCTGGCGGATTTCGCTATTTTGGCGTGCCGGCGCGGCAGTGGTATAGGCCCAATGGATGACGAAACTCATGGCGATGGCGGAAAATGCGCTGACGACGACCAAGGCCGTTCCTGCGGTGGCCAAGGTGAAATTTTGACCCTCGTCTTCGTTCCATCTAACAAATGGTGCCGGTGTGAATTGCAGCACTGCTGTGCCAATGATCAGCAAGAATGTTGCCTTTAGCGGCACCACGGGCCAGACCGGAGAAGGAATGGTCCTTGCGACACCGGCACCGAAAAGCGCGAACAGACCATAAAGAAATGTGCCAAGCCAGACATTTGGTCCGCCAATATCAAAACGCGCTACTGCACCGCAGGCGGCCGCAATCAACCCGCCGAGGGCACCGCCAAGATATCCTGCGTAAACAAGAAGCCCGGCCTTGGCATCCAGCGGTATTTGCGCGCCTTCAAAGACGAAGGGGTTGGATGAGATCAGATAAACCGTAACCCCCATCAACAGGCCAACGATGATCTGGCGATGAAACCTATCGCGACTAAGCGTGCCATTTGAAAAAATGGCATAGGCACCCAAGCCTGCGAAGGCGAGGAACACAAGATTTCTTAGGATCGAGATAATCATCCAAGACCTTCCTCATATCATACTATGTTAACTCCCCAAGAAAACATAGCTCTAAGGTTGTATTATGATTGGTGAGTTGATCCTGGGTTGCATTTTCTAATATTTTTTCAGCCCGGCGGTTAGCCAAAACACAGAGAAAGATTCAATCTCAGCTGGAATGCTAGCGCTAGCAACTTGCAAGAATCGGCTTGATACAATAAAAGTTAGTTGCTAATGGCAACCATATTGCTGGTAAATATTAGTGGGGAAAAAATGAATAAACCCGGTCGCGACGCGCTTGCTGAAACACATGATGTCCTTAACGGGCTAAGGCATTTTTTATCCGAAGTTGAAAAAGCTGCCCATTCGGATACGAATGCCGAGTTGAAGACTATTGAGAAAAGCCTTGCCGCTGTCGCACAGCAAATTGCCGCAATTACACAGGTGGAAACACCAAGCAGCACCACGGCAGAACCGTTTTGCGAACCACTGTAGCAACAAATAGAGATAGATCGTGAGTTTAACGCGTCGGCTTCCTTTGTCTACGGCTTTCAAGTGAAAGACTGCAAATGCGCGCAAGCTGTTCCAGACAGGGCGGGCAATCGCAGACGTTCAATTGCTTCCGCCTCCGGATCACCCTCTTGGCCCGCGCATTGGGGTGTCAGGTTTCCATGTCTTTGATCATGTCGACGCGCAGGGCGTGCCGGTCCCCTTCGAAAGAAGCGTTCAAAAAGGCGTCTACGATATCCAGCGCCAATCCCTCACCAACAACACGCACACCAATAGACAGCATGTTCGCATCATTGTGCTGGCGGATCATTCGGGCGGAAAACGTGTCGGTGCATACGCCGCAACGAATGCCCTTAACCTTGTTGGCCGCCATCATGATACCCTGGCCCGTACCACACAGGATAATGCCAAGGGCGCAATCGCCGGAGGCCACCTGCTGCGCAGCAGCAGCACCATGTTTCGGGTAGTGGGTGCTTTCCGGTGTTGTCGGCCCAATGTCCACAGCTTCCCAGCCAAGCGCGGTGATATGAGCGGCAATGGTCTGGCGCAGTTCAATGGCGGCGTGATCGCTGGACAGGACAATACGTTTATTGGCGGTCATTGAGAGGGTTCCGTTTTCTTTGGGGCTGGCAATGGATGTTTTCAGCCAGATAGCACGTGCACGTTAGCGATGCGAGGGGCCGAGCCTAGCTGGCAGCAAAGTTTCCGGTTGCGCGCGGCAGGGCCATTACTTCGCGCACCCGTTCGGCATTGGAGGCAGCGATTGTGCCATCCGCATTCCAGAATGAGTTTTCAAACCCGACCCGTGCATTGCCGCCCTGCGCCAGCGCGGCCCTCAGACAGGCGGTTTCCTGTTTGCCGAAGGCGCAAACCGCCCATTGTGATATCGGGCAGGTCTGCTGCATCCAGGTCACAAATGGGTTTAGGTCGGCGGGGCTGCTTTGCTGTCCTTGCGTGTAGCGGCCAAGGACGAAAATCAGCTGGAGGTCTTCGCGGTTGAGGCTGCCATCGTCCAATAGATCCGACATGGTTTCCAAATCCTGCGGTCCATAAAGGATATGCTGCACGGCGATATCTGCCTGTGCGCAGCGGTCATAAAACGCGACCGCTTCCCGTCTTTCGCCATCCGCCAGCATTTCCGCCAATGAAACCGAGGTCGCCTCTGGTTTTGCCTGTTCCACCACTCTGCGTTGCTCGGCTGGTCTATAGATGCCCACCGCTTCTGAGGTGATTTGTAGTAGCATGTCGGGCACCGCCTGACGTAGGGCATTTAGCGCGTCGCGGTACATCCCGGCGTCCAGAATGTGACCGCCATCTTCATCGCGCAGATGCAGATGCAGCCCATCCGCCCCTGCCGCATGACACTCAATCGCGGTTGTCACGAGTTCGTCCAATGTCATCGGCAGGGCAGGGTGATCCGCCTTGGTCTTTCGCGCGCCGTTCGGGGCAACCATTAGTTTCGGCAGCGTCCTCATAGCACTTTGTCAATCGCTATGCCCAGTTTGGTTACCACCTCATCAATATGGTGATCTTCCATGATGAAGGGCGGTGCCAGCAGGATGTGATCCCCGTTCTGCCCGTCAACTGTCCCGCCCATGGGGTAACAGGCCAGACCAGCAGCAAAGGTTTCTTTCTTCAACGCTTTATGGATGGCGCGTGCAGGGTCAAAGGGGCGTTTGGTTTCGCGATCCTCGACAATCTCGATGCCGCGAAACAAACCGCGGCCGCGAATGTCACCGATGTTGGGATGTTGGCCAAAGGCGTGCTGCAAGGCATCCTGCAGTTTTCCTCCAATCTCGGCGCAGCGTTCGACCAGCCCGCCGTCGGTTAGTTTAGTCAATACCGCCAAAGATGCCGCACAGGCGGTGGGGTGGCCGACATAGGTGTGACCATGCTGGAAAAATCCGCTGCCAGATTCAATCGCCTCATAGATTTTGGCCGAACACAGCATTGCGCCGATGGGCTGATATCCCGCGCCCAACCCCTTGGCCACGGCGACGATGTCGGGGGTGATCCCTTCCTGTTCACTGGCAAACAAGGTGCCGGTGCGGCCCATGCCGCACATCACTTCATCAAGGATCAGCAGCACGCCATATTGATCGCAAATCTCGCGGATGCGTTTGAAGTACCCCTGAACGGCCGGCACAGCGCCTGCGGTTGCACCGACAACAGGTTCCGCGACAAAGGCAAAAACCTTGTCTTCACCCAAACGCTGGATTTCTGTCTCCAATTCGTTGGCGACCCGCAGACCATATTCCAATGTGGTCTCTTCGGCGGCCTTTCCACGATATTCAAAACAGGCCGAGATATGTGTGGTCTCGACCATCAAAGGCGCAAATGGGGCGCGTCGCCATGCGTTGCCGCCTGTCGCCAAGGCCCCCAATGTATTGCCATGATAGCTCTGCTTACGGGCAATCACATGACGGCGCTGAGGTTGGCCGGTTTCCACAAAATACTGTCGGGCTAATTTCAGCGCGGCTTCCATTGCTTCCGATCCGCCGGACACGAAATAGACGCGGTTGATGCCCGCAGGTGCGTGGCTGATCAGCTTGTCGGCCAGTTGTTCCGCAGGATCTGAAGTGAAAAAGCTGGTGTGTGCGTAGGCGATTTCGTCAAGCTGGTGTTTGATCGCAGCGATCACATCCGCATCCCCATGCCCAAGGCAGGACACTGCCGCACCGCCGGAACCATCGAAGTATTGCCTGCCGTCCCGGTCGTAGAGATACACTCCTTCGCCCCGCGCGATGGTGGGCAATGCCGATTTGGTGTGTCGTGGAAAGACGTGGGACATGTGATCAATCCTTTGATGCCCTGATTGCGCGCAATGAAACAGATGATTCTGGCGTTGACAAGGTGTGAAACAAATGAAACATTCGCCGGACAAGAGATTTCCGGGGGGGTATCTAGACTTGCAATTGTCGTTCGAGCAGCAGCTTTCTGGCAAATATGCCTCGCTGAGTGCCAAGTTGAAGGAAGCTGCCGATTTTGTCGTGGCCAATCCGATCGACGTTGCAACCCGAAGCCTTCGTGCCCTGTCCAAGGACGCGAATCTATCCCCTGCAACTTTCTCGCGCATGTCGACGGCACTTGGCTATGACAGCTACGAAGATCTGCGCGATGTTTTGCGCCTGTCTATCGAACATCGTGGCAATACTTTCTCACATCGAGTTGAGGCATTGCAGCAACGGCACGGCGGAGGGGATCAGGGGTTTCTGACCGAACATCTGTTGGAATGTGCCGGGAACTTGCAGAACCTCGAAGCCGCGATAGACCGCCCCATGCTGGAAGCCTGTGTTGAGCGGCTACATTCCGCGCGCAAGGTGCTTGTTGTTGGCGCGCTTGGCTCTACCGGGATTGCGGAATATCTGGCCTATATGGCCAGCTTCATCGCCGACAACTGGTCCATGGCCAGCCGGATGGGGGCATCTTTGGCAAGTGGTCTGGTGGGGATGTCGGATCAGGACGTTATGATTGTCATGACAAAACCACCCTTCGCGAGCAACGCCATCAATGCGGCGCGTGAAGCACATGATGCCGGTGCCTTTGTCATTGTCATCACCGACACCCATACTTGTCCTGCCTTGGTTCATGCCTCGGCACATTTTATCGTTTCGACGGAAAGCCAGCATTTCTTTTCATCTTACGCTGCAACTGTTGTGTTGTGTGAGGTGCTGATCGGGATGCTTGCGGGCCGGGCCGGTGCGCCGGCAATGGACCGCATCGCCGAAGTCGAACTTAGAAACCGCCGCCTCAGCGAAGTCTGGGCCGGTTCATAAAACGAAACATCAAACAAGGAGTATCTGATGTCCAAATCGTTCAAACTTTCACTCACGGCCATGGCTGTCGGTGCAATGATGGCACCTGCGGCTTTCGCCGAAGAGTTCATTACAATCGGCACCGGCGGTGTGACCGGCGTTTACTATCCAACAGGCGGTGCGATCTGTCGTCTGGTCAACAAAGGCCGCAAGGACCACGGCATCCGTTGCTCTGTCGAATCAACAGGCGGCTCGGTTTACAACATCAACACCATCCGCGAAGGTGAGCTGGAATTTGGTGTGGCCCAGTCCGACTGGCAGTATCACGCGTTTAACGGGACATCCAAATTTGAAGAGGCTGGCGCCTTCGAAGGCCTGCGCGCGGTGTTCTCTGTACACCCTGAACCCTTCACGGTTGTTGCGCGTGCGGATGCAGGCATTTCCACCTTTGATGATCTCAAAGGCAAGCGCGTGAACATTGGTAACCCCGGTTCCGGTCAGCGCGGCACAATGGAAGTTCTGCTGGAAGCCAAAGGTTGGACCACGGGCGATTTCGCCTTGGCAACGGAGCTGAAAGCAGCAGAGCAGTCCGCCGCCCTATGTGACAACCAGATCGACGCGATGGTTTATACCGTTGGCCACCCTTCCGGTTCCATTCAGGAAGCGACAACAGCCTGTGATTCTGTTCTGGTGACGGTTGACGGTGCCGAAGTCGAGAAGCTGATCGCTGACAACCCGTTCTACCGTTCGGCCAAAATCCCGGGCGGCATGTACCGTGGCAACGACAATGAAACCGCGACCTTCGGTGTGGGCGCAACCTTTGTTACCTCGGCTGATGTTTCGGAAGACGCGGTTTATACCGTTGTGAAATCCGTGATGGAAAACATGGAAGACTTCAAAAAGCTGCACCCGGCATTCGCCAATCTTGATCCAAAAGAGATGGCAACGGCTGGTCTTTCAGCACCGCTGCACCCTGGTGCGATGAAATATTACAAAGAAGCTGGCCTTATCGACTAATCTAGGCTTGGCTATACCAATCGGAGGGGCAGCATCTGCCCCTTCGTCACGACCCAAAAACAAAATGCAGTTTGAACTGCAACTCCAGGGGGACATGAAACATGACGAACAAGACATCCGAAAACCGTGCGCTGACCGAGGAGGAGCTACAGGATCTTGTCGCCTCTTCCGATGCCGGTGCGCGTGATCCTGCCGGGGCGGTTGGCACGCTGCTCATGGTCGTTGCTGTTGTCTGGTCGTTGTTTCAGGTGGTGCTTGCCTCGCCGCTCGCCAACTATGTTCTGCCCGGGGACGTGATCAACAACTCTCGCCAGATCCATCTGGCCTTTGCTGTTTTCCTTGCCTTCATGGCCTATCCCGCGTTCAAGTCGAGCCCGCGCACCTATATTCCGATTGCGGACTGGCTCCTTGGTTTGGTGGGTGCTTTCATCGCCATGTACGGGTTCTTTTTCTATCAAAAGATCGTTGATGCCGGGGGGCTGGCTGATGACGTAGACAAATGGTTCGCGCTGGCCGGGCTTCTTATCCTGTTCGAGGGCGCGCGCCGCGCTTTGGGTCCCGCCATGGCGATCATCGCCACAATCTTTCTCGCCTATGTGTTCTTTGGGTCTTCCGAAGTGGTGCCTGATGTCATCCGCTGGAAAGGTGCCTCGCTGAAGAAAGCGATGAGCCATATGTGGATCACCTCTGAAGGGGTATTCGGTATTGCGCTGGGCGTTTCGACAAAATTTGTATTCCTCTTCGTATTGTTTGGTGCGCTGCTCGATAAGGCGGGGGCGGGGAATTACTTTATCAAAATGGCCTTTGGCGCCTTGGGCCATCTGAAGGGTGGACCGGCCAAGGCTGCGGTTGTCGGCTCTGCTGCAACCGGCCTGATTTCCGGGTCTTCCATCGCCAACGTTGTGACCACCGGTACATTCACCATTCCCTTGATGAAGCGGGTCGGTTTTTCCTCTGAAAAAGCGGGTGCGGTCGAGGTTGCCTCTTCGGTGAACGGTCAGATCATGCCACCAGTTATGGGGGCTGCGGCCTTCCTGATGGTTGAATATGTCGGCATTTCTTATGTGGAGGTGATCACCCATGCCTTCCTGCCTGCGACGATCTCCTACATCGCGCTGGTCTATATTGTTCACCTTGAAGCGGTGAAGAACAACATGCCGACTCTGGGCAACCGGGTTGTGTCGATGGGCAAGACCATCGGCGGCATGGCTGCGTTCTTTGTTGGTTTTGCCGCCCTATGCTACGGGGTGCAATATCCGGTCGGCTGGGTTGTTGCCGCGATGCCGGATGCTTCTGCGCTGGTGATGTCTCTGCTGATCTTCGCCGCTTATGTCGCGCTGCTTTACATGGCGTCCAGCGTGCCGGATCTGGAACCGGATGATCCCAATGCGGAAGAGGTTGAATTGCCGGTTGTTGGCGAAATCTACAAATCCGGTCTCTACTTCCTGCTGCCGATCATCGTCTTGGTCTATTTCCTGATGATCGAACAGAAATCACCCGGCCTCTCCGCCTTCTGGGCCACCATGCTGCTGTTTGTGATCCTGCTGACCCAACGTCCGCTCAAGGCGATCTTTCGCGGTGAAAGCGATATGGCAAATGCCTTTGTGCAGGGGCTTGGCGACTTGATCCAAGGGTTGATCGACGGTGCGCGCAACATGATTGGTATCGGCCTAGCAACGGCAACTGCCGGTGTGATTGTCGGCACGGTTACACTGACCGGCGTGGGTCAGGTGATGGCGGATCTGGTTGAATTCCTGTCAGGCGGCAATCTGATCCTGATGCTGGTGATGGTGGGGCTGTTGTCCCTGATCCTTGGCATGGGCCTGCCGACCACGGCCAACTATATCGTGGTGTCATCCCTGATGGCCGGTGTGGTTGTCGAACTGGGCGCGCAATCGGGTTTGATCGTGCCGCTGATCGCGGTGCATCTGTTTGTTTTCTACTTCGGTATCATGGCGGATGTGACGCCGCCGGTTGGCCTTGCCAGCTTTGCGGCTGCCGCTGTGTCTGGCGGGGATGCGATCAAGACCGGCTTTGTGGCGTTCTTCTACTCCTTGCGCACCGTTGCATTGCCGTTTGTGTTCATCTTCAACACAGATCTTTTGTTGATCGACGTTGGATGGGCGCAGGGTATCCTTGTCTTTGTCATCGCCTCTATTGCGATCCTTGTGTTCACTGCGGGCACAATGGGCTGGTTCCTGACCAAAAGCCGGATCTACGAAAGCGTGGCATTGGTGCTGATTGCCTTCATGCTGTTCCGGCCTGATTTTGTGATGGACCGCCTGCAGCCGCCGTTCAAACAGGTTGCGCCAGCGGCCTTCTCTACGGCATTGGGAGATGCCGCGGAAGGGGATGAGATACGTCTGATCGTGTCGGGCCCTGACTTTGACACTGGCGAAACCAAGGAAACCACATTGGTGCTGCCTGTTGGTGCCGGGACAGCGGATGAACGGCTGACCGCCTCAGGTCTGTTGTTGCTGGAAGAGGACGGTGCGGTGAAAATGGATGAACCTTCCTTTGGGTCACCATTCTCTGACAGTCTCTCCAGCTTTGACTTTTATGGAGATGATCCTGTGCAGATTGCATCGGTCAAGGCACCCTCAAACCAGATGCCCAAAGAGCTGGTGTTTATTCCGGCATTGATCCTTTTGCTGATCATCGCGTTTTTGCAGCGGGCACGTATGTCACGGACAGGAGAACCATCATGAGCACCTCGGTTTTATGCGCTGTCGATGTCAGCAATGGTGACGACGACCTCCCGGTAATCCGCCGTGCGGCACAGCTGGCGGCACTGGATGGTGCCCAGCTTGACGTGATCGCCGTTGTGCCGGATTTCGGGATGAGTCAGGTCGGCTCCTTCTTTGAAAAAGATCACCATGAGAAACTTGAGGAAGAGGCCAAAACGCATCTGCATGCGCTGATCACCAAAGCACTGGATGCCGATCAAAACGCAAAGGTCCGGCATGTGGTTGCCACAGGGCGGGCCTATGAAGAGGTTTTGAAGCTTGCAAATACGACGGGTGCCTCACTGATTGTGGTGGGGGCGCAGAAGGCTGAATTGTCCGATTATCTGCTGGGTCCCAATGCCGCGCGTGTGGTGCGCCATGCCAAATGCTCGGTCTATGTGGTGCGCCCGACGTAGGTCACAGCGGCCTTGACCAACACTCACTGGCTGCATAATCTGCCCCTCAACGGTCACAAACACGCACAACGGGAGGGCATCAGCTGAACATGCGTATCATCCGCCGACTTCAGCATGGTCCCCGTTTCGCCCTGCAAACCCGTTTGCAGGGCTGACCACAATACGGTCTGCCCACCCTGCCGCCCTGTGCGGCCTTTCCCGAATGTGCAGAGACCACAATGAACATCATCAATATTCAATCCCTTGGGGTTACCTTGGGCGATCCACTTTTTGCGGATCTAACATTTACCATTTCCAAAGGCGACCGCGTCGGCCTTGTCGCCGCAAACGGGCGGGGTAAATCCACTCTGCTGGGCTGTATGGCTGGCAATTTCGAACAGACCACCGGAGAGATCACCCGCGCACGTGGCTTGCGGATCGGCCATGTGGAACAGAATGTGCCTGCTGGGGCACTGACGCAAACGCTCTATGATTTTGTGCTGTCGGGCCTGCCGCAAGAGCAGGCGGATTACGAAAGCTGGCGGGTGGATGTGGTGCTGGACGATCTGAGCGTGCCTGTTGATTTGCACCAAAAGCCGTTGAAGGATCTCAGCGGCGGATGGCAACGCACGGTGCTGCTAGCGGCGGCATGGGTGACGGAACCGGATATCCTGTTGCTTGACGAGCCGACCAACCACCTTGATCTGAACCGGATTGCCCTGTTGCAGAACTGGCTTGGGAGATTGCCGCGCGACATTCCGGTGGTGATCATCAGCCATGACCGCGCGTTTCTGGACGCGACCACAAACCGAACGCTGTTTCTGCGCGCCGAGCGCAGCCGCGCCTTTCCCTTGCCCTTCACCAAAGCGCGACAAGCCTTGGACGAGGCCGATGCAGACGATGAACGCCGGTTCGCCAATGACCTGAACAAGGCCAGCCAATTGCGCAAACAGGCGGCCAAGCTCAAGAACATCGGGATAAATTCTGGCTCTGATTTGCTGATCACCAAGACCAAGCAGTTGAGCGAACGCGCCGCCAAAATTGAAGCTGCCGCACGCCCCGCGCATCACGAAAAGGGCGCGGGTGACATTAAGCTGTCCAACAGCGGCACCCATGCCAAGGCGCTGGTGACGCTGGCCGATGTGCCCGTCACCACGCCGGATGGGCGCGATTTGTACAACACCGGCACCAAATGGATTTCCCAGGGCGAACGCATTGTCCTGCTGGGCACCAATGGGACGGGCAAGACGCAACTGATCAAAATGATCCACCGTGCCCTGATGGGGGAAGAACCCGCGATCAAATGCGCGCCCAGCGTTGTCCTGGGATATTCCGACCAGCACCTTAGCCAGCTTGACGATGCCGATACACCGATGATGGCGGTCGCCGGTAAGTTCGACATTGGCGATCAACGTGCGCGCAGTTTGCTGGCAGGGGCGGGTGTAAACATCCAGATGCAGGAAACGAGGATCGGGGCTTTGTCCGGCGGGCAGAAGTCACGACTGGCGATGTTGGTGCTGCGGCTGCAACATCCCAATTTCTACTTGCTGGACGAACCAACCAATCATTTGGACATCGAAGGGCAGGAGGCGCTTGAGGAAGAGCTGACCAGCCATGGTGCCTCCTGTTTACTTGTCAGCCACGACCGCAGCTTTCTGCGCAATGTGGGCAACCGGTTTTGGCAGATCGAGCGCAAGCGGTTGATCGAAGTGGATGATCCAGAGGCCTTTCTGGCAGGCGAAATGGCGGGCTGACATCTGGCCGGATTTGTCTTCAGACAGGTCCGGCTAAAGTGACCCCCGATTGATAGGCGGTATCCAACAGACGATCCCGCCGCGCAGCGGAACCTTTGGAGCCGTTCAGCACTTTAAGGTCCCGCCGGACAAATCCGAAGTACCCAAAGGTGCCCGCCATCCACGCGGTTTCAATTGCGGCGAGATAGCCTTTGTCCTCCATTTCATCAGATCGGGCACCGGCCGGAACCAGAAACAGGCCGGTGCGCGGGCGTTGCAGCGATACCTCGGGATCATCCAACTGGTCATAGGCCCAGCCCCATGACCAGACACGATCAACCCAACCTTTGGTCAGGGCAGGCATGCCCCACCAGAACAGCGGAAAGACAAAGCAAACGGCATCCGCACGCGCAATCCGCGTCTGTTCACGCAGGACATCCGGTGGTGCCAAGCCGCTGTCGTCGCCTTCGATATCTGCCATGCTCCAGCGGGGATCAAACCCTTCGGCATTCAGATCGGCCAGTTCAGTGCTATGCCCTGCCGCCTCTGCGCCAGCGATGAAACGCTGCGCTATTGCCGCGCTGAACGAGGCCGGGTTGGGGTGATCAAGGATCGTCAGGACGTGCATTTACATCTCCGCAGGTGGTAAGTCGTAAGAGCGTGATCCACTACATGTTCGGTCGCGATCCGGGCGTGACAGAGCAGCGATGGTCACTGCCCGGCACTCTGCCCCAGTGCTCAGAGTTCGGCAAGCAGCGGGCTTGCCTAGTTGGCGCAGGGGCGGGTGGTAATCCGAAAATCCTGTTTCAACCCTAGTTTTGCCCCGTTTGGGACAAGAAGATCAGCTTTAACGCGACATTATTGATGGATTCCGTCTGGCATTACTCAGGTTTGTCAGCGGGCAAAGGACGTGTGTTTCAGACTTCTGAAGCGCCGGCGGAGGATTTGTGTTATGGCTATTCTTGACAATGCGGTATGGATCGACAGCGGTTCCGGCTATGCGGAAGACGGATCAACCGTCATATCTGAAGCGGGCAACAGTACAACCGTCACGGCCAGCTTTACAGCTAACGCATGGGACGCCACGGCAAACGGAACCGGCGTTTCGGAGTTCGGCGCGGCCTTTGTCTCGGGCCCGATTGCGGCAAACTACACGTTTTCGAACCCGGTTGAGGATCTGGCCTTCACATTGGAACACGTCAGTTCCTCGGGCACGACTTATGACGACGAATTCACACTTGCGCTATACGATGAGCATGGCGTTCTGATCCCGGCGGCAGACATCATTGCAGGTTTGACGGGTGTGGTCGATGCTACCGTTTACACAGACCCCAACGGTTTTGTTGTCATTGAGGCGGATAACACAACGCCAGAGAACATCGGCATCAACATCACCGGCTACAAGGTATCAGCGGCGAATATCATCTTTGACGTTGGCCCAGATGGCACGCAGTCCGGCGGTGCGGGGCTTAGCGATTTTTCTTTCACCGTGCCGGTGGCACCTGACTACATTGTCACGGGCACTGCGGGTGATGATCTGATTGACGGTACCTACGCCGATGATCCCGAAGGCGACAGAGTGGATCATAACGACAATGCGGTTGCCAATAATGACGACAGTATCGAAGCCGGTGCAGGGGATGATACGATCAATGCCGGTGCGGGGGATGACACCATTAATGCTGGCGATGGCGATGACCAAATAATTGACTCTGCGGGGGATGACCTTGTCCAGGGGGGCGAGGGCAGGGACAACTTTGAGTATACGACCATCACCGGCAATGACACGGTTATCGGCGGCGAACTGAACGATACTACGGCCACCAACAGCGGTGACAAACTTGACGCGCACCAGTCTGTGGATGATCTGACCGTGGTGTTTACCGGCAATGAGGCCGGCACGATGACCGATGGTTCGGGCGTTGTGACCTTTTCCGAGATTGAACATATCATGGGCGGGCAGGGTGCTGATGTGATCAATGCCAATGCCTCGAACATCCAGCAAATTCTGGATGGGGGTGAAGGTGCCGATACGATTACCGGTGGCGGCGGCAATGACATCATTGCCATGGGCCAGACACAGGATTTCTCGGCCACGGATGGCGACAATGACACGCTGGTTCTGAACAACTCTTTCGGCAATGACCTGATTGAGGGTTTTGAGGTGCCGACCGACCTTGGCGGTGGGGCCTATGCCGGAAATGATCGGGTAGATGTCACTGCTCTGACCGATGGCTTCGGGGTGCCGGTGACCACGGATACGGTGGTGGTGAGTGACACCAATGGTGACGGCAGCGGGGATGCGATCCTGACCTTCCCCAATGGTGAAAGCATCACGCTGAGCGGGGTGCGTGTTTCTGAGATTTCAAGCGAGGCGCAGCTGGCTGCCATTGGCATTCCACAACCTGCGGTGCCTGATTACATCGTTGAAGGCACTGAGGCGGGCGAGTTGATCAACCCGGGCTATGGCGGGGACCCTGACGGTGATCAGGTGGACAACAATGACCATTCCGACGGTTCCAACAATGACAGCATTGAGGCCGGTGGTGGTGACGATACTGTCAGTGCTGGCGTGGGCGACGATACCGTGGATGCGGGCACGGGTGATGACATTGTCTATGCAGAAACCGGGGATGATCATGTCAGCGGTGGCGCGGGCAATGATTCCCTGTTTGGTGAAAGCGGTGCCGATACATTGCTGGGCGGCGAAGGTGCCGACAGTCTGGATGGTGGCGCGGGTGCGGATCAGCTGACCGGTGGTACGGGGAATGACACGCTTTGGGGGCAGGACGGCAACGATACGCTGGATGGCGGTATCGGCGACGACTTCCTGAACGGCGGCTACGAAGACGACCTGATCCGTGGTGGTGATGGCAATGATTGGCTGGAAGGCTGGTATGGTAATGACACCATCGAGGGTGGTGCGGGCAATGATTTCATCGATGCCGATAACGACAGCGATCTGGTCTATGCGGGAGACGGTGACGATACCGTTGTGGGCGGCTATTCGATCAGCTCTGACACGATTTATGGTGGCGCGGGCAACGATAGTCTGGACGGGCAGGGCGGCGATGACCTGATCTATGGCGGCACGGGCAACGACCAATTGTTCGGCTCCGGTGATGATGACACGTTTTTCCTTGAGGATAACTTTGGCGCAGACACCATCGACGGCAGTAATCTGGACGAAGATGTTGGGGACACGCTGGATCTGAGCCTTGTCACCACCGCAACCACCGTTGATCTGCGCGATGCCAATGCCGAAACTGGCACGGTCAGTGATGGCACCGATACCGCCAACTTTATGGAGATCGAGAATATCGTACTGGGCGGCGGGCGCGATACCATTGTTCTGGCGGACGGTTCCGGCGCGGATCGGGTGCAAGCCTTTGATCTGACGGACAGTGGTGACGGCAGCACAAACGACCAGTTGGATGTCTCCGACTTGACCAGTGACGGCGGCACCACGCCGGTGACCACGGATGATGTGGTTGTTACGGATACCAATGGCGATGGCACGGGGGATGCAATCCTGACCTTTCCCGGCGGAGAGGCCATCACGCTTGTCGGGGTCCTTGCATCGCAGGTGAACAGCGCGGCCGAGCTGGAAAGCATCGGCATTCCGGGAGTGGCAGCAGCACCGGATTTCATCGTTGAAGGCACCTCGGGCAATGACACAATCGATGGTTCCTATCTGGGTGATCCGGAAGGGGATCGTGTCGACAATAACGACCATTCTGACGGATCGAATAACGATTCTATTGTGGCTGGTGATGGCGATGACTCAGTCAATGCCGGGGTCGGCGACGACACAATCGACGGCGGTGCCGGCAATGACACGATTATCGGGTTCGAAGGGAATGACAGTGTCTTCGGCGGAGAAGGCGATGATGATATCAATACCCGTACAAGTGTTGGCACGGGCCAACCCGATGAAGGCTATACCGATGCATCCAACCCGGCGTTGAACTATGCGGCGGACACAGATCCCAATAATGACCGCGACACTGTGGATGGCGGCGGTGGCAATGACCGGATACGGACCGGAGACGATGATGATGTCATTGTCGCGGGGACCGGCGCTGACACCGTGGATGGCGGCTTTGATGATGATTCCATCTCGGGTGGCGCTGGCGCGGATTCGCTTGAGGGTAACGAAGGGAACGACACGATTTCCGGCGGTGCGGAGGGGGATATCATCTATGGTGATGTGTCGCCTGACAATCCCGATTATCCATATTTCACGCCATATGACTTGCCAAATGACGGGTCAGATCAGGCCCCGGCCAATAACGCCGACTTGCTGAGTGGTGATGGTGGTGATGACACGATCTATGGTCAGGATGACGACGACACGATTTCCGGCGGTGCGGGGGATGACCTGCTTGACGGGGGGAATGATGACGATGTGATCACTGGCGGCGCAGGGTCCGACAGTATTATCGGGGGCTCTGGCAATGATACCATCGACGGTGGCGATGGTGATGACAGCCTGAGCGGCAATGAAGGCAATGACGTTTTCACTTATAGCGGTGGCAACGACACGATTGGTGATCTGAACTTCGGCGCAACGGGAACGCTGAATGATGGTGACAGCAGCAACAATGATTTTGTCGACCTGTCAGGATATTACGACAACCTCGCGGAGCTTTATGCGGATCAGGCGGATGATGGTATTCTGAACCAGTCAAACGCGGCGGATTATTCCGACAACACCCAATTCGGCACCGGGTCTCTGACATTGCAGGGGGTCTCTGCCGACAGCACCGGCCTGACGTCGGAAAACACCGGCGTGGTCTGTTTTACCGAAGGGGCCAATATCCTGACGGAGGAGGGGTATCGCCCTATCGAAACGCTTGAACTGGGTGATCGTGTGCTGACCGAAGACAACGGGTTCCAGCCGATCAGATGGATTGGCCAGCGCAGGGTGCCGGGCAGTGGCAAACTCGCGCCTATCTTCTTTGAAAAGAGCGTGTTGCCGGGGGCCAAACGTCCGCTTCTGGTATCGCCACAACACCGGGTGTTGGTGGCCGGATATCAGGCCGAGCTGTTCTTTGGTGAATCCGAGGTACTGATCCCCGCGAAATTCCTGATCAACGGAACCACTGTCCGGCCGCGGAACTGCGTAGAGGTGACTTATATCCATATTATGTTCGATCGGCACGAGGTTGTCTTTGCGGATGGTCAGGCCTCTGAAAGCTTTTATGCAAATGACACGGGCTTGGATGTGCTTTCGGAAGAGTCCCGCGAAGAGTTGTTTTCGATCTTCCCCGAGCTGCGGTCAAACAGTGGTGCGCATGGTGCCACGGCGCGAAATTGTGTGAAGGCCCGAGATGCGGTTGTCTTCAGAGGGGGTATGATGACCGGGGCGGGTGGCCGCATGTAATGTGCTGCACGGTTGCCATCATGCGCAACACCTTTTGCCCCGCCAGATGGTTGGTCGGCAAAGCAAGGCTTTGGGCAGCCAAATCAAGCGGCACTGTGCTGAAGCGGGCTGACCCTAAACTGACATAGTTGCCTGAACCGCGCGCTGCCATGCGTCGTAACGCTGCTGGCGCAGATCCGCGCTCATGTCAGGGGTAAAGGTCTGTTCTACAGCCCAATTGTCGGCAAAGCCCTGCATGTCGGGGTAAAGCCCGGCACGTTGCCCCGCCAGCCAGGCGGCCCCCATTGCGGTGGTTTCCAACACCTGCGGGCGGTCGACCGGCGCGTCGATGATATCGGCGAGGAATTGCATCGCGCGGTTGTTGGCTGACATGCCCCCGTCCACGCGCAAGGTGGCATCGGAACTATGGCCTTGCCAGTCGGCACGCATGGCCTCCAGCAAATCGCGGGTTTGGAAGCCGACACTTTCAAGTGCGGCACGGGCAAATTCAGCAGGGCCAGAGTTGCGCGACAGCCCATAGACCGCTCCGCGACATTCCGCATTCCAATAGGGTGCGCCAAGGCCGGTAAAGGCGGGCACGATGATCACGTTCTGCTGCGGATCGGCGCTGGCGGCGAGGTCCTGAGTTTCGGCGGCATTGCCGATGATCTGCAACCCGTCGCGCAGCCATTGCACCACCGCACCGGCAACAAAGATCGACCCCTCCAGCGCATAGGTCGGCTTGCCCTCCAGTTGATAGGCGATGGTGGTCAATAGACGGTTGGAGGATTTCACCGGCGTGTCACCGGTGTTGAGCAAGGCAAAGCAGCCGGTGCCATAGGTCGATTTCAACATGCCGGGTTTGAAACAGGCCTGCCCGATGGTCGCGGCCTGTTGATCCCCCGCGACACCAAGGATCGGCAAGGCGGCCCCGATATGTTCGGGTGCGGTGACACCGAAATCAGCGGCGCAGTCTTTCACCTCTGGCAACATCTGCATTGGGATGTCGAAAAGGTCGCAAATGGTCTGGCTCCACCGGCCATTGTGAATGTCATACAGAAGCGTACGCGCGGCATTGGTGGCATCTGTCACATGGGCGGCACCGTTGGTCAGTTTCCAGATCAGGAAACTATCGACCGTGCCGAACAGCAACTCGCCGTTTTTGGCGCGCTCCCTTGCACCCTCGACGTTGTCCAGAATCCACTTGAGCTTGGTGCCGGAGAAATAGGGATCAGCCAGCAGTCCGGTTTTGGCAGTGATCATCGTGTCATGCCCTGCGTCCCGCAAGGACCGGCAGAAATCAGCGGTGCGGCGGTCCTGCCAGACGATGGCGTTATAGATGGGGTAACCGGTTTTTGCGTCCCAAACCACGGTTGTTTCACGCTGGTTGGTGATGCCGATAGCGGTGATATCAGTGGCGTTCAGGCCCGCCTTGGCAATTGCATCACGGCAGGTTTGCACCGTGGTGTCCCAAAGGTTTTGCGGGTCATGCTCCACCCAGCCACTGTGGGGAAAATGCTGTGGGAATTCCTGTTGCGCGGTGGCGGCAACCTTGATGTCTGCGTCAAAAACCAATGCACGGGATGATGTCGTGCCTTGGTCGATGGCAAGGATATGGGTCATGGGCTGCCTCCGTTTGCGAAGCGCGATCCTGCGGAAAACAGGGGGGGTATGTCAAGCCATCCTGTTAACGCAAACAGCCCGCTGATCAGGATGACCGGCGGGCTGTTGAATGTTTGGTATGAAAACGGCTTTTACAGGCTGGCGTCGAGGGCCCCAAGGATCAGATCACCCATTTCTGTTGTGCTGATCGGTGTGCCACCTTCGGGGCCCATCAGGTCTGCGGTGCGGGCACCGTCAGCAAGGACTTTCTCGACAGCCTTTTCCAGACGCGTGGCTTCTTCGCCCTGATCAAAGGAATAGCGCAGTGCCATGGCAAAGCTGAGGATACAGGCAATCGGGTTCGCCTTGCCCTGTCCAGTGATGTCCGGGGCAGAGCCGTGTACAGGTTCATACATCGCTTTCGGGCGGCCATCTGCGTTTGGGGCACCAAGAGAGGCGGAAGGCAGCATGCCCAACGACCCGGTCAACATTGCAGCACAGTCAGACAGGATGTCGCCAAACAGGTTGTCGGTGACGATCACGTCAAACTGCTTGGGTGCGCGCACCAGCTGCATCGCGCCGTTATCCGCGTACATGTGGGACAGTTCGACATCAGGGTAATCTTCGTCGTGGACCTTTTGCACAACTTCGCGCCACAGGATGCCGGACTCCATTACGTTGGCTTTTTCCATCGAGCAGACTTTGTTGCCGCGGCGGCGGGCCAGTTCGAACGCTGAACGTGCAACGCGGTCAATCTCGGACTCGGTATAACGCTGGGTGTTGATGCCTACGCGTTCGTTGCCTTCTTCGATGATGCCGCGAGGCTCGCCGAAGTATACGCCGGATGTCAGTTCGCGCACGATCATGATGTCCAGACCGGCAACCAGTTCCGGCTTGAGCGAGGAGAAATCAGCCAGTGCGTCAAAACACTGCGCCGGACGCAGGTTTGAAAACAGGTCCATTTCCTTGCGCAGGCGCAGCAGGCCGCGCTCTGGCTTTACGCTGAAATCAAGGTCGTCGTATTTCGGGCCACCGACGGCACCAAGCAGAACAGCGTCTACTTCCAACGCGCGCGCCATTGTGTCGTCATGCAGGGGCGTGCCGTGTTTGTCATAGGCCGCACCGCCGACAAGGTCGTGTTCCACGTCAAAGGGCAAATCGCGCTTGGCACCGAACCAGTCGATGATGCGGGTCACCTGACCCATGACTTCGGGGCCGATGCCGTCACCGGCAAGGATAAGAAGGGATGGGTTGGCCATGGGACGCTCCTTGAGAAAATATGTTTAGCGGGGCGTAGCGCGATGGGGCGAAAGGGTCAAGAACACCTAGCGCGTGAGGTCAACCCAGACGAGGGAATGGCGGCTGGCATCGGGGTTTGCCGGGGTGACCTGCGCCGCCGTCACTCGCCAGTCTGCGGAGGGCAGAACATAGTCCACACGCATTGGCCCGGTTGGGCCGAAGGCGACGGTCGGCTGCATTGGTAAAGGGTCTTGCAGGCGTGCATCGGTCAGCAGGCGGGTCATTGCGCGGCCCATGCCATCACCGGCATTTGGGTCTAGATTGGCATCCCCCATCAGGATGAAGTGGTCACTTGGCACCGGGCCAAAGGCACCATCAAGATAATGCGTCCAGAACGCGGTTTCATCGTGGTTGCGTCTGCCGTTGCGATCCTCTGGCCCGTCAAAGACAGGTGGCGTGGCGTGATAAGTCAGAATGGTGATGCGCCCCAAGATAGGGTGTTGGATCGGGACGGCCCAATGGCCATGAGACGACAGCCGTTGGATCGCCTGAGCCTCGACGCTTGGGAAGGGCTTGCCATCAGCTTCCGGCAGCAGGGCCATGGGCAGGTCGCGCCATAAAAGCGTTGAGAAATCCTTCACCTCATCAGCAAGGATCGGATGTCTGGACAGTATCGCCATGCTGCCCTGACCGAAGAACCGGCCAAACCCCTGTGCATCTGCGGCCTCACCCAATTGGCCGTTGCCATCCAGATCCAGCGGGGTCATCAGCCCGGCATTTGGTGGGGCGGCAAAGTGAAAGGGGTAGTCCACCCTGTCGGCCAAGGCAGCAAGCGCGAGGTTTTGCAGATCGTAGTCGATGTTTTGCAGGACGACCACATCTGCCTTTGCTTCAGTGATCGTGGCCAGTACTGCCAGCAATTGCGGCTCTTTGTTGAGGCTTAGATCACGCAACAACAGACCCGGACCCTTGCGTGAAAGCTCTGTGTTATAGGTTGCGACACGCAGGGTTTCGGCGGGACATAGGGTGGCGAACAGGCTTAGGCAGAGCGCAATCAGGCCGTTTGGAAACCATCGTCGGCTTCGGCGTTGGCATAGGTGCGACGGCGCTTTTCCCCGATCATCTCGGCGACGCGGCCCATTGCGATGCCGCGCATGATCATGCTTGCGGGAAGGAAGGCCCATGCGCTGAGTGTCCAGATGATTGTTTGCGGGTTCTGCAATGATACAGTGCCTATCAGATCGGCCATGGCTTTGACTACTGCGGGGATCACAAAGGGCAGCAGAAAGCCCAGCACGATATTGATGCGGGCATCGCGTTGCAGGCGTTCGACAACGTCACCGCCGGCGGTAGGGTCAAACAAGGGCAGGTTTACCCAGACATTGAACGCGCCCTGGCGGGCAGGCCAACCCAGCACGCGAACCATTACCAGAAAGACCAGCATCGAGATCACCGAGACCAGATAGGCGATACCAGCGGCGGTTCTGACGGAAGTTACCAATGTGGAATCTGCCTCGGTTGGCAGCATCAGCACCACAAGGCGGACGGGCGAATAGGGAAAGTCGATGGCATTGCCGAGGATCAAACCTGCGGAGGTCAATCCCGATGTCAGCGAGGAGGGCTCACTCTGGCCTTTGAAGATCAGGCTGAGAAAAAGAACCGTGGTCGCGAGGGCCGCAAACCTCAGGCGATTAAAGGGCGGGGCATCGCGAAATTCTACGATACTGGGGAAATTGGAGTTATATTCGACGAAGGTCAGGAAAGCGGCGAGAAATGCCACAAGAACAGTGATTTGCGTTGAATCGCTCGCCACGCCGGGCAACAGAAGTGCCGGTGTCGCGATCAATACAGCCACCATCAGGCCGCGCGTCGCCGCGCCTGTCATTCGTCCAATCACTACTTTACCCTTCCAAACTGGCCAGACGCGATACATGCCGCGTACTTGTCCCAACTTGTCGCCTCCAGGGAAATGGAGGCCTGCCTCATTTCTGCCCAATTTGTGCCTTCTTTCGCCTTGGTTCTCAAGTCACTGGTTAACGATCTGCAAAAGGTAAGGCGATTTGAAGGTGAGGGTGGTGCGTTCTTGCATCTATTTCAGGGCAGAAAAGAGGCGAGCCTCAAGATGTTGTGGGTGCCACTGGGGCACCCACAATCTAAACGTTTAACCTGTCATTATTTAGTACAGATTGATTAACGCTGTGTCAGACCCACGGACGGTTTTGAGAGGCGGTGGCCTCAAATGAGTCGATGGCGGCGGCTTTTTCCAGGGTCAGGCCGATGTCATCAAGACCGTTCATCAGGCAGTGCTTTTTGAAGGAATCGATCTCGAAGGAAAAGACCTCGCCGTCGGAGGTTGTCACGGTTTGCGCCTCAAGGTCGATGTCCATCCGCGCATTGGCACCTTTCTCGGCATCCTTCATCAGAACGTCGATCTGCTCTTGTGGCAAAGCGATGGGCAAGATGCCATTTTTAAAGCAGTTATTGTAGAAGATGTCGGCATAGCTGGGCGCGATGATACAGGTGATGCCAAAGTCGGCGATGGCCCATGGCGCGTGTTCGCGTGAGGAACCACAGCCGAAGTTATCGCCAGCCACAAGGATCTGCGCATCGCGGTACTGTGGTTTGTTCAGCACGAAATCAGGGATCTCGTTGCGGTCGTCATCATAGCGCATTTCATCAAACAGGTTCACCCCAAGGCCGGAGCGCTTGATGGTTTTGAGGAACTGCTTGGGGATGATCATATCGGTATCGATGTTGATCAGCGGCAGGGGGGCGGCGATGCCGGTCAGTTTGTCGAATTTGTTCATGGTTGTGCTCCGATCAGGTTGCGTTTTCGCAAACAGCGATAAACTTGATCCATCCGTTTGATTGTGGTGTCTCTGAGTAGCTTTCGGCTTTGCCTGTCGGGCAACGGCTTACGACAGAAGTCCGTACTTCTTCAGACGTCCAGCCCTCAGGGCTATAACTGCCGCTGATTCCGCCATCGTTGAAATCCATTTTGTAAGCACTTGGATCGCTGCTGCAGGCACCTAGACCAATGACCGCAAGCAGAACATATCTCTTCCACATTACATCATCTCCCGCACATCGGTCAGCTTGCCTGTGATCGCCGCTGCTGCGGCCATCGCGGGTGACATCAGGTGGGTGCGTCCGCCCCGGCCCTGACGGCCCTCGAAGTTGCGGTTGGATGTTGCCGCGCAGCGTTCGCCTGCTGACAGTTGGTCAGGGTTCATCGCCAGACACATGGAGCAGCCTGCAAGGCGCCATTCAAATCCGGCTTCGATAAAGATGTCGGACAGACCTTCTTCCTCGGCTTGGGCGCGGACCAGACCGGAACCGGGCACAACCATGGCGCGGATGCCATCCTTTTTCTTTTTGCCTTTGAGGATCGCCGCCGCTGCACGCAGATCTTCGATACGGCCGTTGGTGCAGGAGCCGATGAACACCGTGTCGATTTCGACATCGGCCAAAGGTGTGCCCGCCGTCAGACCCATGTAGTCAAGCGAGCGCTGGGCCGCCTCTACCTTGCCGCCTTTGAAATCGCTGGCGGATGGGATGTTTGCGGTGATTGGCAGCACGTCTTCGGGTGAGGTGCCCCATGTGACAACCGGTGCGATATCTTCACCTTTGATGGTGATCACCTCGTCCCAGGCGGCGTCATCGTCGGAATAGAGGGTTTTCCACCAGTCCATCGCCGCTTCCCATTGTGCGCCTTTTGGCGCGTGGGGACGGCCCATGCAGTATTCAAAGGTTTTCTCATCCGGTGCGATCAGACCTGCACGCGCGCCGCCCTCAATCGCCATGTTACAGACGGTCATGCGCCCTTCCATAGATAGATCACGGATCGCTTCGCCGCAATATTCGATGACATAGCCGGTACCGCCAGCGGTGCCGGTGACGCCGATCACGGACATGGTGATGTCCTTGGCAGTCACGCCGGGGCGCAATTTGCCGGTGATCTCGACCTTCATGTTTTTGGATTTCTTCTGGATCAGCGTTTGCGTTGCCAGAACATGTTCCACTTCAGACGTACCGATGCCGTGGGCCAATGCGCCGAAAGCACCATGAGTTGCGGTGTGGCTGTCGCCGCAAACAACGGTCATGCCGGGCAGGGTCCAGCCCTGTTCAGGGCCAACGATATGCACGATGCCCTGACGGACGTCAGAGACAGGATAATAATGGATGCCAAAATCCTTGGCGTTCTTGTCCAGCGCCTCAACCTGAATGCGGCTGTCTTCGGTCATGGTGGCGGCGTTAGCGCGATCCAGCGTGGTGGGCACGTTGTGATCCGGTACAGCGATGGTTTTATCCGGTGCACGCACGGTACGGCCGGTCATGCGCAGGCCCTCGAACGCCTGCGGGCTGGTCACTTCGTGTACAAGGTGACGGTCGATGTACAACAGGCAGGTGCCATCATCGGCTTCATGTGCCAGATGGGCATCCCAGATTTTATCGTAAAGTGTCTTGGGGGACATGGGTCCACTCCCGTATTTGGTTTGAAAAACTGATAGTGTGCGACGGCGGGTGTCGCGATGCCGGACTTATAGTCGGGAAAGCACCGTGGTGGTGGCCCCAAAGAAGCGTTCGCGCAGGCGGGCGCGGTCACCGATGTTGATAATCCGTTTCATGCAATGTGGAATACACCTGTGCCTGCTGCGCTGCAAGCGCTGGTCGCGCTGCCTTATAGCGCTAAATTCAAGCAGGGTTGCACGGCTTGGCCGCTTCTGCGACCCTTTGAAAAGTGAGGACTGCGCATGAATGATTTGACCGACCCGTTTGCCGATTTTCTTGCCACGCTTGAGGGGGTCTGGCTGTCGGGGCAGTCATTTCTGATCGGGGTGATAGCCCCGGGATGGCGGCAAAATCAGGTACTTATCCTTATTGCATTAGCATTGATCGCTTGGCTGGTGCGCGGGCGTTGTGTGCATTTGCTGGAACGTTATGTGCGGTCGCGCGAAGGTTGGGCCAAGTGGCAGTTGCGGTTCATTGTGCAGCTGAAACAGCGGCTGGGTTTGATCGTGTTTGCGCTGTTGGCAAGTGCTGTTTATTTTGTGATGCAGAATGTCACATGGCCATCGCGGTCCTATCTGATTGGTCTGGCCGCGACATTGACAGCCGTGTGGGTTGGTACTGCCTTTGCCGCGCAGTTGGTGCATGACAGGTTTATCAGGCGCATCGTCAGGTGGTCCTTGTGGATCTATGCCACGCTGTATCTGTTGAATGTGTCTGATGATGTTGCCGAATTTCTGGACAATATCGCGTTGGAACTGGGCGAGTTCCGGCTTTCGGTGTTGACACTGATTACAGCCTTGGTGGTGATCGGTGCGCTGTTGATGATGGCGCGGTTTGCCAGTCGGGCGACCGCCAGCACCATTCGCAAGAATGAGGACATCAGCCCCTCGATGCAGGTGCTGGCCGTCAAGGGCGTACAACTAGTGTTGTATGGTGTGGCATTTTATCTGGGGGTCAAGGCGGTTGGCATTGATCTGACCGGGCTTGCAGTGCTGTCGGGGGCGATTGGTGTCGGCCTTGGTTTTGGTCTGCAAAAGGTGGTGTCGAATCTTGTGTCGGGTGTGATCATCCTGCTGGACAAGTCGATCAAGCCGGGGGACGTGATTTCACTGGGCGAGACCTTTGGCTGGATCCAGACATTGGGCGCGCGATACGCCTCTGTGGTGACGCGGGACGGTCGGGAGTATCTGATCCCGAATGAGGATTTGATTACCGGGCAGGTGGTCAACTGGTCGCATTCAGACGATTTCGTGCGGCTCGATATCCATTTTGGCACTGCCTATGGTGATGATCCGCATCAGGTGCGCAAGTTGGCGATTGAAGCGGCCAGCGGGGTCAACCGGGTGCTGACGTTCAAGCCGCCAGTCTGTCATATCGTTGGGTTTGGTGACAGCAGCGTGGATTATATCCTGCGGTTCTGGATCAAGGATCCGACCGGCGGGCTGACCAATATTCGCGGCAATGTGTTTCTGGCCTTATGGGATACGTTTCAGGAAAATGGCATCTCTATCCCCTTCCCGCAGCGCGAGGTTTTGATGCTGGAAGATAGCAAGCTGTCAATTAGCCGAAAGGGTGGGGCGCAATAGTGTGCCCGGTCCGCAGGAAGATCTGTCTGTGATCAGGTAAAGGAGGGCGCGGGGGTATGATGCAGACCGGCGACGTTATTCTGATCATGGGCAGTGGTCCAAATGCGGTGGCGGCGCGGCACTGGCCGAAAGAGTGGTTTGACCAGATCGTGGTCATCAACAACGCTTGGCGGTTGCGTCCGGATTGGGACAGGTTGGTGTTTCCCGAAGATTTCCCGGTGCAAAAGCGCCCCGCCGAGATAGTACCGGGTCAGCAGTTGGTTGAGGCGAAGGCCTTTGTGCCGGCGCAGAACCTATTTGGCGGGTTTGTTCATGGCGGCGCGACGATGGCCTTTACTGCCGGCTATTGGGCGCTGGCCGCGCTGCGCCCTCGGGTGATGGCATTTATCGGCTGTGACATGGTGTACCCCGCCACAGGCCCTACACATTTCTATGGCAGCGGAACGGCGGACCCCCTGCGTGATGACATAAGCCTGCGTGATCTGGGAGCCAAATCAGCCCGGCTGGCGCTGATCGCCGCCGCGCAGGGATGTGCCTGTGTGAACCTGTCGCAAGACGAATCGTCACTGTTGTTCCCAACCGCGGCCCCTGATGCATTGCGCGGCGGAATCATGCCGCCAGCGATTGACCTGCCGCGGGTGGCTGGCTTGCGTGCGCGGGAAGATGCCTTGGGTTATGCCACACCGGACGGGCGCTATGTGAACGACCCAAGCGCCTATGACATGGATATCTTGGGGGAAATTGATGCAAACTGGCGGATGCTGCTGCATCCGTCCACCTGATCGCCGCACCGGTGCTTGCGGCCAGAGAACACCCTGTACGGATGGCGGGCAGTAATGTCACACCCTGCGGCCTTGTCATTGAATTGTCAGCTTCGTGTTGTTAAATTATGAAAAACCCCAGCGCCGGGGGCAAGGCGGCGCGCCCAAAGGAGGACAATGTCCTGTCACTACATACTGACGCATCCGTGCATGCGAAACCGGGGGCACCGCTGATGGCGCGTACCTCTGACATGACAACAAGCAATGCTGTGTTGGCCGCCATCCTGAACTCTCTGGAAGAAGACAAAGCCGAGGACATCGTGCAGATTGATCTGCGCGGCAAGACCGAGATTGGCGATCACATGATCATCTGTTCCGGCCGTTCGACCCGTCAGGTTTCGGCGATTTCGGAAAAGCTGGCACAGAAGGTCAAAGACGAATTTGGCCGCTCGCCCAAGATCGAGGGCAAGGACATCGGCGACTGGGTCTTGATCGACACAGGCGACGTGATTGTGCATGTGTTCCGCCCCGAAGTGCGCGAGTTCTACCAGCTGGAAAAGATGTGGATGGACGGCGGCGAAGTCGCATCCCCGCAAAACTGATCTTTAGGGCCGCGCAATGCGAGTTCATATTTGCGCGGTGGGCCGCCTGCGGGCTGGTCCTGAAAAAGACCTGATCGATGATTATCTGACACGTTTCGACAGAACGGGGCGGGCCTTGGGCCTTGGGCCTGCGCGTGTCGTCGAGGTCGAGGATAAGAAGGGCGGCGGCATGGTGGCAGAGGCCGCATTGCTGGAACGCGCCCTGCCTGCTGGTGCGTTGATCTGCGCATTGGATGAACGCGGCAAGGTCGAAACTTCGCCCGAGTTTGCCAACCGTCTGGGCGGATGGCGTGACATGGGGCGCGGTGATGTGGCCTTTGTGATTGGCGGTGCTGATGGCATCGCAGCGGATCTGCGATCCCGGGTGGATCACAAGCTGTCATTTGGCAAAATGGTCTGGCCGCATATGCTGGTGCGGGTAATGCTGGCCGAACAGCTCTACCGCGCGGCGTCGATACTTGCGGGCGGGCCTTATCACCGGGTGTGAGGGGGGCTTGCGCGTGGCAGGTTTGGTGACCCCGGCAGGATTCGAACCTGCAACCTGCCCCTTAGGAGGGAACCGTTCATAGCGTTATTCCTTCTTTGATTTCTGTTGCTTGGGTGTCTGTACAAGGTCTTCCTGTACATGGTTTGTACGAAAACGGGCCCTAATGTCGGCCTCATCTGTCTCCGCATGGGCATAAATGCGCATTGGCAAATTAGGGTCAGCCCAGCGACCAGCTTTGGCCGCAGTTACGGGATCGACACCTTGCCGGACAACTAATTCAGTGAAGAACCCATGACGCCCTGCCTGGTGCGCGGATAGGTATTGGATACCAGCCCGCTTGCAGATGGTCTTCCAGCGTGAGTTGTATCCGGTCGAGCTGCCATAGCCAAAAACGCGCGGCTTCATGAATTTACCGGTCTTACGGTTCTTGGGTCGCTTTGGTGGCAAGGCCAGCAGTTCGTCCATCATCTCTAGCGATACCGTGATCCAGCTCTCGGGGTGTCCCTTCTGGGCCTTCACCCTGACCTTGTTCTCGGCGGGCCGCAGATCATGAGGCTCTAACGAAACAGCCTGATCGATCCGCGCCGCCGTCTCGAACATGAACCGGACCATCGCCGCGTTGTATGGATCAGCTGCGCTACAGAACGCCTCGATCCACTCCTTGTCCGCAGGGGTACGCTCAACGCGGCTCGGCTTGTCGCGCAGTTTGTCCTGCGAAATGCGTTCAAATTTACTATAGGGCTTTACGCGGATCAGAGGCGTCCCCAATAACTGGTGTGCATTATTGATGACAGCGCTTGCTGGAACAATAATTTCCCTCCACCAAGTATCGGTCGATGCCATCGGTTTCCATTCTGGCCCAAACCCCTTCAACAAAGCGCCTGTGATGGCCGTCAGCGGCATGGCCCCTATCTCTTCAACAATTGGAATGAGTCGCTCAGCGTCTTCTTCGGAGGCGTTATAGAGCATGATTGCATCTGAAAATGTTTTGCTGATCTCATCGCCAACAACATGTCGACGTATCTGCATTTCAGTTTCAAGCGCTACCCAGTCCCGCGCGCCCGCTTCTGTAGATGCCTTAGTGCTTCGCCGGTATGGGCCTGCGATGCGCCTGCCGTTGTACTCGACCCAGCCCTTAACCCAGTAGAAGCGACCCCTCTTGTAGATTTGGAGCGGCATGACTGACCTCCTTCGAAAATTGTATCGATCTGCGCGGGTGTGATCAGCATGGTCCGCCCTAGCCGATAGAACGCGCCCGTCTCGTTTGCCCGCTCTCGCAGTGTGCGCTCGGAAATCTCGATCTCTCGCTCTGCCATGATCTCCACCCATTGTGCTGGCGTCTTGCCAAGCCCTAGGATTTGCGAGCTGTCTGATTTTTCAATTTCTGCCATTTCATTCGTCCTTGTCCGCTAGGTGTGAATAGGTTTGCCGCATGGAATCGCTTGTTCAGCACCATCTGACGTGTTCAGATGGGAATAACCGTAATAGTTCGTCATTTTTTGCGATATTCGCGAAAAAATACGAATTCGTCAATTGGAAATCGAAGATGGCGCAAAAACATGCTGATTTGTTTGCTGCTATGGGTGCGCGTCTGACCATTGCACGCAGTGAAGTCGGCATTTCGCAGGCAGCTATGGCGGAGGCTATCGGCGTCTCCCCACGCGCCTACCATAGTTACGAGAAAGGCCAGCGCGGCATTCCAGTGGAAGCCCTGATAGCAATGGGCGAACGGTTTGAAGTCGATGTGCCTTGGCTATTGCTAGGTACAAACGCCATCAGAGCCGGACACGACTTCAACGCACTCAAAGAGATTGAAAGCTCGCTGGATCAGCACCTCAACGCAGAGGGTATCAAAATCAAAAGCGAAAAACGCGGGGCAATCGTCGCGCGCTGGTACGAGTCACACGTCAAGGGTCGTGAAGTAACGGATGACGACGTTCACACATGGATCGAGCTTGTTAGGGAGTAGAGAAATGAAGAAACCGAGCCAAAACTGGAAGCGTATCCGTCGGGCGGCTTTGGAGCGTGCGCAACGAACCGCAATCGATCCGTTGTCGCCGCTATACAACATATATTCGGGCGTCTGTGCCCTGTATCTCGCGGGCTTTCTTCATTTCAAATTCTTCGACTACGGCACCGATTTAAGTTGGTTCACAGCATGCCTAATCATCTGTGTTGCCGTGGCCGGCGCTCTTGTTCCTGTGCTGACAGGCTCAGTTCTGACCTTGCATTTCGCGAGTAAAAAATTGGAACGTTTGATTGCTGAGTGAGCAAAACACAAAACGCAGTCTCACAGATCTTCGGGCATGCGGAGAACTATCCAATGCGATTGAGTCTTGGCTCCAACTTCCTTGTAGAGAAGGCCAATTCGCGTGACGTTTGGAGTTTTCATTCACCGGACAGACTCGGTCTATGATGACGTCCCATCGGAACGATATCAGTTCCCAAAAAAATACCTGACCCGTGTGCAACAGTGTGAAGGCGACTGGATCGTCTATCTTGAACCCACCAAGGTCAAAAGCACCAAAGGCTACTTCGCTGTCGCCAAGGTACAAGAGATCATCGCAGACCCCCGCAGCGCTGATATGTATTTGGCCGTCATCGAGCCTGGGACCTATCTCGACTTTGGCGACCCGGTTCCATTCCGCAATACTGACGGCGTCGTCGAGCAAGGCGTGTTGAACGATCTAGGAAACATTTCCGGCCGTGCTCAAGCTGCAGTACGTCCACTTTCGGCAGAGGATTTCGCCCGAATCGTGGAGCGCGGACTTGGGCAAGACGATGATTTTCTGCCTCGCGTCGACCAGGCAAACCAGATGCTCGGCTTCCAAGATCCGCAGGTACCCTTTCAACATCTCTCAGCGCGGGAGCGTGTCGACCAATTGACTAACCGCGCCGTTCGCGACCGAAACTTCCGAAAGAATGTTCTTCGCGCTTATGGCGAACGTTGCGCGATTACTGGGCTGCGTCTAATCAATGGTGGGGGGCGCGCCGAGGTCGAGGCCGCACATATCAGGCCTGTCGAGCGTGACGGCCCTGATATCGTGAGCAATGGGCTAGCGCTGTCAGGAACAGCCCACTGGATGTTTGACAGGGGACTGGTGGGGTTAGCGAATGACCTTTCCATTCTGGTGTCGAGACAAAGTAACGATCAGGAAGCCGTGGCCACGATGATCAATTCCTCTGGTAAGCTCTTGGCACCTGAACGTCCGGCCAATCAACCAAGAACCGAATTTTTGACTTGGCACCAAGAGAACTGCTTCAAACACTAATTGCAAAAAGGCGCGCTTTGCGAGGCTAGAAACTGATGTCTGGACTGCACCAAGTAGAGACTTAAGAACCAATAACTTCGCCCTGAGAACAAGGTGCGCGAGCTTGGATAAGGTGTGCCCGCAGTCTAGGGTGATCTGTAACACAGAAAAAATGATATTTGTTTGAGGGATTCGATTTGTATCCAGGCGGAATTAGCGACAAACAAGGCAATCGCTATGAAGAATTATGGACAATTCTTCATTTCCTACGTGTTCTTAGGGGCGACCATCAGGCACTTACGGTCGAGAAACTCGGGAAAGAAAACGACGGCTTCGAATTTCACATCGAAGGCAACGACGGAAAGCAGCAGTGGTTGCAATCCAAAATCAATGCACGTGGGGGAAATTGGACGCCCAACGCTTTGAAGTCAGCTGGCGTATTGGATGCGTTCCAAACCCGCCTACGGAATCCCGACTGCGTGTGTCTATTTGTGTCTCAGGATGGAACCAATCTTTTACGCGAGGCCTGCAATGATGCGCGCGTTGCCGGGAAACTCGAAGCCTTTAAGGACAATGCGTCTGAAGATCGGACTTTAGCGCTCGAGACCTTTGCAGGAAGCCTGACCGGTGAGAATGCTGAGAGCATTGCTTTTGATCATATGTCGCGCTGCTACTTTGAGAATGCATCTATGGCATTTCTGGAAAGCACGATCGTTGATCTGACCAACTTTCTGTTTCGCTCTCCTGAGCACGCGAAAGACCTTGCGGCTGGGTTTCTTGCAGAGAGCATCAATCGCCGAGTCACTTCAGAGGATGCGCGCAATTGGGCCAGGAATACGGATGTCCTCGGGCTTCGGCCAGAACTTGATCCTACAGCCTTTCAACGGTTGGAAGAAGCCAATGCAGCATATCTTGCGAGCCATTCGACGAGGCGTTTTGGGCAAAATGAGCTTGATCGAGGCCATGCCTCCAAGGTTCTGGAGCAACTAGAAAAAGGCACATCTTTGATCGTTGTTAGCGGGACCGCAGGATCGGGAAAAACCGTGGCAGTGCGTCAGCTGCTAAGCCAAGCGGTGCTTGCTGGGGTTCATTCGTTGGCGTTGCGATTAGACAAACGCCTTGACGCAAGCACCCCGCAAGAACTTGGTGAAGTAAACGGTTTGCCAGAAAGCCCGGTGGCCTTTTTGGCTCGTTTGGCACAAGGTGCGCGGTCCGTTTTGATCATCGACCAAATCGACGCCGTTAGTGAAATGTCGGGGCGCAATGCAAGTGTGCGAGACGCACTATTTGCGACCCTGCGACAAGCCGCACTTCACCCTAATCTCCACTGCGTACTTGTTTGTCGAGACTACGATCTTGACGGTGACGACCAATTTCGTGCGTTGCTGGGTCGCAACCCGACAACAAACGAGAGTCGTGACACCGAACGCGTGCAGATCGAACCGCTAGACTGGGAGAGTGAAGTCGCGCCACTGCTTGCAGCCCACGGTTTCGGCGAGGTGATGACACAAAGTCAGAAGAGTCTGCTGTCGTCACCACTTAATTTGTCCCTGTACCTGTCAATCGAAAAGAATGATTTTCGCCCTGATACACAAGCTGAACTTTTCGACACACTGCTCGACCAAATACAGAAAAAAAACCCTGCCATGGCGCTGACGGAAGGGCTGCAGGCAATGGTTGACTGGATGAATGAGCGGCACCAATTACGTTGTCCTGACTTCGTGCTGAGACCCTTTGCTGGATTGAAGGACTGGCTGGCGTCCGAAGGCTTGGTCGTGGCAGACGGCCGAGCCTTGCTCTTTATGCATGAAAGCCTTTTTGACCATCTCTTCGCCGCAGCATTCTTACAGCAGGGCAGAACCCTTGTTGATTTTCTGGCGGAGTCTGAGCAAAGCCTGTTTAGGAGGACGCAGGTCCGACAAATCCTTCAACAAGCTAGAAGCTTTGATTGGGCTTGGTATCTAATAAACCTGCGCGAAATTCTATCTTCCCCGGATATTAGGCCCCACATCAAGCTGGCAGTTGCCAAGTGGCTGTCACAGCTTCCCGATCCGACAACCGACGAGTATGAAATCGTACTTTCAACAGACAATCCAAAGGTGTTTTTCAGCACCGTAGTCAGCAATGCTTTTCTAAACGAGCCGCATTGGATGCCGATGCTGGTTGAACGCGGTTTCATTCAAGATGCTCTAACGTCAGATGTGGCGCACAGGTCCAACCATATGTCGTGGTGGTTTGCCCGCAACGCTGGACACTATCCCGAAATCGCCGCTGATGTAATGCGTGGCTGGTGGCAAGAAGACGACGCACGCACCGATGCGCTTGTAGATTGGTTTGGCCTGGTGGATCGCAAAGGAGGTGACGCAACCCTGGCTCAGCTTCTTGTCGATGTTCTGGCAGCGCGACCCAAGCAACTGTTCCAGGGCGGACGTGATCGTATCGGCATGCTTTTAGTGGGCTGGGTCGAAGGCGTCCCAGAAGGCGTCGATCTGATCCTTGCAGAATTAATGGCTTGCTGGTTTGAGGCGAACCCCAAATCACATCCCTTCGCCTTTGATGCAGTTAAAGAACTGGACCTACACCATTTTGGTCAGCTCGCTGAAAAAGACCCATGCGCGTTTCTCAAAGGCATGATGCCAACAATCCTGAAAACTCTGGAGGTCCTTGAGAAGAGTGATGATCCCGCCGACAAATGGCGATTTTCTTCACGGTACAAGAATGATCTCGACGATCTACTCACGATCATTTTTTCAGCGTTCTGTGCCCTTGCTGAAAATAAACCGGAAGTTTGCGAAGAGCTATTGATCCAATTTGAGCCTTGTCGTCATCAGGTGGTTACACATCTGTGGCTGGTCTGCCTGGCTCGTGCCCCCATACAATTGGCCAAGTATCTGGATCATATCGGAAAATGCGACACATTGCTAACCTGCGGATACCATGGCGCAGAACATATTGCATTTTCAAAAGCGGCGAAAGCACTGGTGGAGTCCGGGGCATGTATGGCCGAGCAGGTGGAAGCCGTGTTTCTCAATTCAAAATCAGAACACCGGCGCGCCGCGCAATACCTGGCCCGTGCGCGGGAAGAGAACGATGACCGAGCCGTGTACAAAAGCTGGGCGATCGAAAGTCTTCGCGAAACTGGGAAGACTGAGTGGGCCATCATGAGTATGATGGGATCGGAAAACCTGTCTGAGCGTGGCAAAGATACATTTCAGCAGCTGCAGCGGAAGTTCTCAGATTTACTCCCTCCCGAACCGCGAACCTCTCGAGTACGGCAAGTAGTGTCACCTCTTTCAAAGACTGCGACTGAGGCGATGACAGATGACCAATGGCTTTCAGCCATCCTGAAGTATGATTCAGACAATTGGAGAGGTGAGGAGACCGAAAATACCGTTAAAGGTGGCGCACGAGAATTGGCGCATATGCTATTTGAGATTGCAAAGTCTGACCCAATCCGCTTCCTAAGCTTTGCCATCCGGATACCAGAAGACGCCCATTCTTCTTATCTCACGTCATGCATCGAAGGAGTGTGCCACGCAGAAGAGATCAACGTTGATTTAGCCGTTCCCTTGGTTCTTGAATTGTACGATACCCGCCGCGACATGTGCGGGCGGCAGCTTTGTGAGCTGGCCTCCCGCCATCCCGATTTCGCTCGTGATGAAGCCGTGCTGCGGATGATTCTTTGGTATGCAGAGCATGGCGAGGGTCCTCACTCGGGTGAAGATGATCTCGAACAGGCGCGAGAACGCGTGATCAAGCATGACCAAATCGTGGACTCAGGGATGGGGTTGGTCGTGAGCGGAGATGTACATACGAAGACCTGTGCATGGGTGGCCATCATGCGAGCCTTGTGGCTTGAACCGCCGCGACTTGACATCGTTTGGCCGGTTTTATCGGAAGCAGTGGATGTCGAGCCTTCCTTGACTGTTCGCATGCGAATGCTCGAAGTCTTTGGCCCTCTATATAATCTAAACAGGACGTACTTCGATGAAGCTCTGCAAAGGCTGATGACCGCCCGGGGCGCGGATGACAATGGGCAAGAGCTCTATCCACTGGCTGGATACACCGGTTTCGATCTGGCTAGGTTCATTTCTTACAATAACCCTGAGTCTGCGCGCAGATTTATTGAACGCATGATAGCTTCAGGTGATGACCTTCTCGATCATGTCGGGTCGTGGTGGGCAATGGTTCACTCCCTAAATCATGAACTGGACACGGCCTGGATCGAGACGATCAAATCCAGATCGCCACAGCACCTGCGGCTTTGGGTCGAGTTACTATCACAATGTGCGGCCACCACCGAATTTCGAAACTTCGCAATCGATGAATTGGGTGCCTACTTCGAAAATGAAGATGAGGAGATACGCAAAACCGCCTCAGGCGTGTTTAGGCGAATCAAGCCAGCGGAGTTTCGACACTTTAAAGACTTAGCAAACCGCTTTGTACCGTCTCGCGCCCTGCTGGATGGCAGCTTTGGTTTCTTTCATTTGCTAGAAGAGGCAATTGGTGAAGTCAGCGAGCTGGTATTGAGAGCAGCAGAGGTATTAATCAATGATATTGCAGCAAAAGGCGATCATATGGGGTCGCGGGGTCTCGATCTTCATCAACTTCAGGACTTGTTGCGTTTGGAATATCTTGCATCTGAAGGACACGTGGAAAGGCGCAAACGAATACTCGACTTAATCGACGAGATGATAGAGTTCCGACTGTATGGGACGGATGAGTTGCTTAAGTTGGGCGACAAGTAAGCGCGCTAGGCGAGGAGCCGTCACAGGATCCGGCTTTGCTCATACTCGTGCAAAACCGTGGTTCCGTCTTTCGAAACGGACCTTCACAGGTCAAACATTAGGCCGTGGCATTGGAAGGAACCAGGTGCCGCAAATCACGTAATGAAGATACCGAAAAACTTCAGGAATTGCCCTATGTGGGAAGTAAATCAAGAACGCGAGCAGTACTACTGGGTCTTCCCGTAGAGCTGTAGGCACATTAGGTGTATCAATGCTTGAGGCTTCAGTTTGTAAGTCGATCCAATTCTTCCGGTGCTCGAATTGCTTCGAAAGATTGCACCCATTTTCTGATCTCCATAAGCAATATTCCCAAGGCTGATCAGGCACATAACTCATGTGCGTAAGACGGGTCATATCAGTGTTGAATGTCACTGAGAACTGACCCTGTAGCCCCATAAATTGTCACTGAGAATTGACCCATGTGAACACATAGCCCTGACGGTTTTGGTCAGGGAGACATGGAGTGATCGACATGGGATTT